>ERZ1023826.193-NODE-193-length-15645-cov-22.982617_pt1 | contig 15645 bp, 9 predicted proteins | sample MGYA00380380_ERZ1023826 | MGnify/ENA primary metagenome ERZ1023826 (study PRJEB33179, sample SAMN07449068) | human gut metagenome | biome: Human-gut; feature: Human associated habitat; material: Faeces | host: Homo sapiens | place: India:Kasaragod | collected... | reverse complement strand
TTCGTTGTTGTGAAATTGTATCAACCTATTCTATCTCTATTTCGGCTAATCCTTTTTTTCTTTTCACTTACCTCGTTGTAATCTCTCAGTATTGTCAATGAACTTATTTTTGTACCGCTTCTTCCGAAACGGGCTGCAAAGATACGCACTTTTTCTTTACCTCCAAATTTTTTTTGACATTTTTTTATAAAAATTTTCGATGAGTGGGGATTTTCACCTTAATATAGTATATTTGTTTTTTGTCGGTGCGCTTCGACAGGCTCAGCGACCGACACCGGACCCTGAGCCTATCAAGGGGGCCGGACGGAATGACAAGAAAGAAATGAAAACAAAATAACGATCAATGGAAGAAAAAAGAAATGCTTTACCGGAGAACGCTCAAAGGGAGCTGGCACCGGGCGAGGAGTACAAGCCGCTCTTGGGGGCGGAGAGGAAATGGGCGGAAGTCACGCCATATTCAGTGACCCTTGGATTGCTGATGGTGGTCATCTTCTCCGCGGCGGCGGCCTATCTGGGGCTGCGCGTGGGACAGGTGTTCGAGGCGGCGATCCCGATCGCGATCATCGCGGTGGGTCTGACAAGCGCACTCGGCAAGAAGGAAGGTCTGGGACAGAACGTCATCATCCAGTCGATCGGAGGCTGCTCCGGAGCTGTGGTGGCGGGCGCTATATTCACACTTCCTGCCATCTACATTCTTGGAGTTGATGTCAACTTTATGCAGATGTTCCTCTCGTCGCTGCTCGGCGGTGTTTTAGGAATATTGTTCCTCATCCCTTTCCGGAAATATTTCGTGAAAGAGATGCACGGGAAATATCCTTTCCCTGAGGCCACGGCCACGACACAGATCCTCGTTAGCGGCGAAGGCGGCGGCAAGGGAGCTGGAACGCTTCTGGTGAGCGGTCTCATCGGAGGTCTTTATGACTTCATTGTCAGCACTTTCGGTGCGTGGGCGGATACGGTCAGCACCACCGTGATGGGATTCGGACAGACAATCGCTGACAAGGCGAAGGTCGTTCTGAAACTGAACACCGGAGCGGCTGTGCTGGGCCTCGGCTACATCGTGGGCCTGAAATATGCCTTCATCATCTGCTGCGGCAGTTTCCTGGTGTGGCTGGTGATCATCCCGCTGATGAACCTCATCTGGGGCGGACAGGTGATTGATCTGATGAACACCGGAGTGACAATGACAATCGGAGAGATGAGCCCTGACCAGATATTCAAGGATTATGCAAGGCACATCGGCATCGGTGGCATCGCGACCGCCGGAATCATCGGCATCATCAAGTCGTTCGGTGTGATCAAGTCGGCTGTGGGACTGGCTGTCGGCGAGTTCGGCAAGAAGGGAGGAAAGGTTGAGAACACCGAGAGGACACAGGAGGATATTCCTATGAAAACCATTGTGTTCGGCATTGTGCTGACGCTGTTGGCTGTGTTCGCTTTCTTCGCGTTCGGAGGAGTTGTGAACAACATCTGGCAGGCAGTTGTCGGGCTGCTGATCGTGGCGATCATCTCGTTCCTGTTCACTACCGTGGCGGCCAACGCCATCGCCATCGTGGGAACAAACCCAGTGAGCGGAATGACACTTATGACGCTTATCATCGCCGCGCTTATCCTTGTGGCTGTGGGACTTAAGGGCAACGCCGGTATGGCCGCGGCCTTGATCATCGGTGGAGTTGTCTGCACGGCGCTTTCGGTTGCAGGTTCATTCATCACCGACCTCAAAATCGGTTACTGGATCGGAAGCACGCCAAAGAAGCAGGAAGGCTGGAAGTTCATGGGTGTGGCTGTCGCGGCGGCGACAGTCTGCGGCGTGATGCTTGTGCTGAACAAGACCTACGGATTCGTCGGCGACCAGGCTCTCGTGGCTCCTCAGGCCAACGCCATGGCGGCGGTGATCCAGCCGATGATGAACGGCGGAGGCGCTCCGTGGCTGCTTTACGGAATCGGTGCGGTGCTGGCCATCGTGCTGACTTTCTTCAAGATACCGGCATTGGCGTTTGCGCTTGGAATGTTCATTCCTATCGATCTTAACCTGCCGTTGCTGGTCGGCGGCGCGATCTCCTGGTACGTGAGCACACGCTCGAAGGACAAGGCTCTGAACGAGGCGCGTCTGAACAAGGGTACGCTGATCGCTTCGGGATTCATCGCCGGCGGCGCGTTGATGGGTGTCGTGAGCGCGCTGCTGAAGTTCTTCAACGTGGATTGGTTCATGGCGGATTGGAACGCGCAGTATGGCGAGGCTATAGCGATCATTCCGTTCATCGGAATCATCGCCTACACGGTGATCGCTTCTTTGAGGGCTAAGGAATAAACAAACGGCCACCGAGCCTGCCGAAGTGCCGTTATGGAAGTCGCTTCGACAGGCTCGGCGGCCAGAAAATAACAACAACATGGAAAAAGTTTTGGACAGGTTCCTGAGGTACGTCAGCGTTGACACTCAGTCGAACGAGGAATCAGAGAGCCAGCCTTCGGCGGAAAAAGAGCTCAATCTGCTGCGGATGCTGCGCGACGAGCTTCAGGCTCTCGGAGTGGAAGCCACTCTGGATGAATATGGTTACGTGATGGGGTCGATCCCTTCGAACATCGAGGCGAAAGTGCCGGCGATCGGCTTCATCGCCCACGTGGACACCGCTCCGGACGCATCAGGCGCGGACATCAAACCTCAGATAATCAATGAATATGACGGCGGGGATATTCCTTTAAAAGGTGTGCCGGGCCTGGCGCTGAAGCCTTCGGAGTTCCCGGAGATGCTTCACTACGTGGGTCAGACGCTGATCACCACGGACGGAACCACGCTGCTTGGCGCGGACGACAAGGCCGGTGTGGCGGAGATTATGGACGCGGTGCAGTACATCGTGGAGCATCCTGAGTTCAAGCACGGTGAGATCAAGATCGGGTTCACGCCAGGCGAGGAGATCGGACGCGGAGTCGTTAAGTTCGATGTCAAGAAGTTCGGGGCTGAATATGCCTACACGATGGATGGCGGCGAGATCGGAGAGCTGGAGTTCGAGAATTTCAACGCGGCTTCGGCGAAGATACATATTCAAGGAAGGAATGTGCATCCTGGCTACGCCAAGGGCAAGATGAAGAACGCCATTCTGATCGCGACTGAACTGAACGGACTGCTGCCGGTCCAGCAGAGACCTGAATATACCGAAGGGTACGAAGGGTTCTTCCATATCGTCGGGTTCAACGGAACGGTCGAGGAGGCTGACATCACCTACATCATCCGTGACCACGACCGCAAGGAGTTCGAGAGCAAGAAGGCTATTATGCAGAAGTGCGTGGACTTCATCAATGTAAAGTACGGTGAGGGCACGGCGACGGCTGTGATCAAAGATCAGTACTACAATATGCGCGAGCAGGTGGAACCGCATTATCACGTGGTGGAGAAAGCCGTGAAGGCTATGGAGATGGCCGGAATCAAGCCTAAGATCCAGCCGATCCGTGGCGGTACCGACGGGGCTAACCTCAGTTTCAAGGGCTTGCCTTGCCCGAACATCTTCGCCGGCGGCCTGAACTTCCACGGCAAGATGGAGTTCGTCCCTCTCCAGAGCATCGAGAAGGCCTCTCAGGTCATCCTAAACATCATCTCGCTCTACGCGGAGTAAATTTCCGTGGCAGATAACCAACTGGTTATCAACAATAAAAGCATTCTCGTGGTGGACAAAACCGAACCACGAGAATGTTTATTTTATTGGTTACTAAGCAATTAAACGCCACGCAGGCGCATTCCCTCGGTCCCCCCCAGACTGTCTGAAAAGTCTCGGCGAGAGTAGAAAAGTCCGTACCCCTATACAGGGGCGACAACGAATTTTCAATCCTCACTGGGGGTACTTTTACTTTTAAGACAGTCTCCCCCTTTGAGACTTCGGCAAGCTCAGCGCACCGTTGGCTCAGGGACTGCCTTGATCTTCAGCTAAAGGTAAGCCAAAAGCCCCGGGCGCTTCGACTGGCTCAGCGTCCGGGGCTTTGGTTCCAGTTGGTCGCTGAGCCTGTCGAAGCGACGAGGGAGGCTCAGGAAGACCGTCGGGATATTCAAAGAAAGGTTATTTGATGACACCGAGTTCCTTGCCGACTTTGATGAAGGCGGCGATGGCTTTGTCGAGGTGCTCGCGCTTGTGGGCGGCTGAGAGCTGGACGCGGATGCGGGCCTGGCCCTTAGGGACAACCGGATAGTAGAAGCCGGTCACGAATATTCCTTCCTCGGCCATCTTGGCAGCGAACTTCTGGGACAGAGGAGCATCGTAGAGCATCACGGCGCAGATGGCGCTCTGGGTCGGCTTGATGTCGAAGCCGGCGGCAAGCATCTTGTCACGGAAGTAAGCCACGTTCTCCTGCTGGCGGTCGTGAAGCTCGTTGCTTTCCTTGAGCATCTTGAACATCTCGATGCCGGCGGCCACGATCATAGGCGGCAGAGAGTTGGAGAAGAGATACGGACGGGAGCGCTGGCGGAGCATATCGATGATCTCCTTGCGGCCTGTGGTGAATCCGCCGACGGTGCCACCGAACGCCTTGCCGAGGGTGCCTGTGAATATGTCAATGCGGCCATAGCAGTCATATTGCTCTGCGACTCCGTGGCCGGTCTTGCCGACAACGCCGGCGGAATGGCTCTCATCAACCATCACGAGGGCGTCATACTTCTCGGCCAGCTCGCAAATCTTGTCCATCGGAGCGACGTTGCCATCCATTGAGAAGACTCCATCGGTGCAGATGATGCGGAACCTCTGGGCCTGAGCCTCCTGGAGACAACGCTCAAGGTCGGCCATATCAGCGTTGGCGTAACGGTAACGGACAGCCTTGCAAAGACGCACTCCGTCGATGATGGAGGCGTGGTTCAGGGAATCTGAGATGATGGCGTCGTCAGCCGTGAGCAGAGGCTCGAACACCCCACCGTTGGCATCGAAGCATGATGCGTAGAGGATGGTGTCCTCTGTGTGGAAGAAGTCGGAGATGGCAGCCTCAAGCTCCTTGTGAAGATCCTGGGTTCCGCAGATGAAACGGACAGAGGACATTCCGAATCCCCTCTCGTCCATAGCCTTCTTGGCTGCCTCGATGAGCCTCGGGGAATCAGCCAAACCTAAATAGTTGTTGGCGCAGAAGTTAAGAGCCTTGCTGCCGTCCTGGAGAGTGATCTCGGCGGATTGGGCGGAGGCGATGTTTCTCTCGTTCTTGTAGAGTCCGGCTTCCTTGATGGAGGCAAGCTCTGCCTGTAGATGTTCCTGGAATTTTCCGTACATATTGATAAAATTTTAAAACGTTTCGATTTCGCACTGACAAATATATTAATTTTTGACAAAATCGATAATATTTTATTATAAATAAGGGCTCTTGTCAGAAAATAATGTAAATTTGCACTTGCTAATTTAGCAATAAACAAGCGATCCGCAATGAAAAATGTACTAGTGATAGGTTCGACCGGACAGATCGGTTCGGAGCTGACAATGAAAATCAGGAATATGTACCCGGATGGCAACGTTGTCGCCGGCTACATCAAAGGCGCTGAGCCAAAGGGTGTTCTGCTTGAGAGCGGTCCCGCCGAGGAGGCTGATGTCTGCAACGGTGAGCAACTTCTGGGCATCGTGAAGAAGTACAACATCGACACAATCTACAATCTCGCCGCCCTGCTCTCGGCTGTCGCGGAAAGGAAGCCGCAGCTGGCATGGCACATCCAGATAGACGGACTCATGAATATTCTTGAGATCGCGAGGGAGAACAATGTCGCTGTGTTCACACCATCCTCGATCGGTTCGTTCGGCCCTGAGACTCCGCATCAGAACACTCCTCAGGACACGCTCCAGAGGCCTCGTTCGATGTACGGCGTGACCAAGGTGGCCACCGAGTTGCTGAGTGACTATTATCACACCAAATACGGTGTGGACACCCGTTCGGTAAGGTTCCCTGGACTTATCTCCAATGTGACACTTCCTGGAGGCGGCACGACAGACTATGCCGTTGAGATCTACTATGCGGCAGTAAAAGGCGAAGAGTTTGTCTGCCCTATCGCGGCCGGGACATTCATGGACATGATGTACATGCCTGACGCGCTGAAGGCCGCCGTGGACATCATGAACGCGGATCCTTCCAAGCTGAAACACCGCAACTCGTTCAACATCGCCTCCATGAGCTTTGATCCGGAGATTATCTACCACAAGATTCAGGAACATATTCCTGGATTCAAGATGCGCTATGAGGTGGATCCGGTACGTCAGGCGATCGCTGACTCTTGGCCGGACAAGATGGATGATTCCTGCGCCCGCGAGGAGTGGGGATGGACACCGTCCTATGATCTGGAGACCATGACCGTGGACATGATCGACGCCCTCAAGAAGAAACTTCTCTAAAAAAGGATTCTATTATAAAGGATCAAGGACTGGCCTTCAGGTCAGTCCTTATTTTTTACCGGCTTTCCGTGCGGCTTTCCGTCCGGCTTTCCGTGCGGCTTTTCTGGCTTTCTGTTTTTCGTAACGAGCCTTGTAGCGTTCAAGCATCCTCTCTTCCTTAGCACGACGTTTCTCCATCGCCTTCAATGTCTTGAGGGTCCTCTGACGCTTCTTCTTCAACGCTTTCTCCTCCTTGGCCTTAGCCTTGGCGGCATCACGGGCGTCAAGTTCAGCCCATCTGGCCTCCTTGGCCGCCTGACGATCTTTTCGCGCCTTCTCTCTCTCAGCCTTTTTGCGTTCTTGCTCAGCCTTCTTTATGGCCGAAGGATCATTGGCCAATGAATCGGCCTTGCTGACCGACAACGAATCTGAAACCACAAGGCTGTCCTTCACGGCAAGACTGTCCTGTCGCGCCAAAGAATCACGGCTGGCAAGGCTGTCTCTCAGAGCCAGACTGTCGGCACGGGCAAGGCTGTCCGCCAAAGCAAGGCTGTCGGCGGCGGCAACGATCCTAAGGCTGTCGGCAATCCTGGCAGCCTCAGCCTTGCGCTCGGCCTCAAGCCTTCTGCGCTCAGCGTTACGGACCCGTTTCAAGGAATCCTGTCTGGCCAGCATCTTATAGACGCTGTTCATGTGGCCCGGGAAGTAGATGTCCGTCTGCGCGAATTCGGCTCTCGGCACATTCTCATAGACTTTCCTCTGGGACTCTCGCGGCTTATATGGCGTGATGTCCTCCGGTCCCTTGGGACGTTTGTCCGGCTGCCAGTCGAATCCCTTCAGAATCTTCTCGTCCTTTTTCATCTGGACGACCGGGTAGGCATCTGTCTTCACGGCATCGAAGTAGTTCAAGTCCTGAATATTACCGTCCTTCAATGTCGCGGTCAACATCTTTGACTCGAACTTGTTGACGGTGGCCAGACTTCCGTTCTCCTCGATGTAGAAGACTCCGGACGCGCCACCCATCGAGTCGAACCGCCTCAACGCACCGGAACTGTCAAAGTATGCCATCATCTCTGTTCCACGGATCTGGTCATAGGACAAGGTGTCCTCCTGCACTATTATAAAGGCATTGGACATCAAGCTGGCGCGGTCAATGGACCGGTTCTTGACAATGACGGTTATACTGTCGGCACTGTACTGCCGCTTGATCTCATTCCAGACAATCGGGTTTTCATACAACCTTATCAAAGAGTCAAGATCCGTGTAGGCAAGAGAGTCGCATGCGACCTGCATGTCGTTACGGAACACCTTGACGTTACGTATGCCATAGATGAAACTAATCTTCGTGGAATCCTTGGGGGCCAAAGACAAAGAGTCAGTGGGAACATGCAGGGAATCACCCGGCACGGTAAGGGAATCCGTAGGCACGGTAAGGGAATCCGGTGATTGCGGATTGGTCACTTCGGCAGGCTCAGTGACCGAAACAGGTTCAGTGACCGCGGAAAGGGTCTTCGCCGCCAGACTGTCGCTTGGAACACGTACAGTGTCGGGCGACGTTTTCAGGGTGTCCGGCAATTGGAACCGTGGAGGAGCATATTCAATGACATCATCCCATGGAGCGGGAAGGCCTTGACGGCCTTTCGTCACAGGATCGCCGATCATCGCGTCACCTGACAGTTTTCCGGATTTCGAAATCGCCTTTCCTCCTGAATTATCACCTGTCTTTCCAGCCGTTGTTCCCGCCGTCTTTCCTATAGCCGTTCCAGTTGCCTTGCCAGCCGGTTTCCCGGTCGGTTTTCCACCTGGCTTGACAGCGGAGGCGCCTCTGTCGGAGGCTCCGGCGGCGTTAGGGTCTTCCTCTTCCCGCTTCTTGCGGGCCTCTTCGGCCGCGGCCTTGGCTGCCTCGTAGGCCTTGCGACGGTACTCCGTGACAGGATCCACGTTTATCTCTTTCAGACGGCTTGCCGAATTGGAAATCTCCGATGAATCCACATCACATTTCGGTATGGAGCGCAGAATCAATGTGTCCGCACCGATGTAAGCTGTATCTCTCTTTTCCCCTTGCTCGCTGATCGCTATCACAGCCGGCTCACGGGTCAACTTTATGAATGACAAGGAATCTATATACTGCACATAACCGGCCACCGCGGCCACATTGCGAGTCGTGTCAAGCAGTTCCACATGGCCAAACATCTCCACATTGTTCGGAACCCGGTAATATACCAAGGTGTCAGCCCATGCCTCCTGGTTCTCGGTAAGAATATGCACGTTCCTGAAGAACGTGAACTTTTCCAAAGTCCGCTCGTAAAAACCGGCCTGAGAAGAAAGCATGTTGTTGTCCCTCCATGCGTTGGTGCCGGTTCCGAAAGTGGCTACGTTCGTGCCTGTGTTGTAGTCCAGATCATCAGTCTTCACGAATATCGAGTCAGTGTACATGTTGACGTTGTTCGTGAAACTGAACGTCTTGAGCTTGGAATAGTAATGGCCGTCATCGCTCTCGATGATCTGGCCGTCCTTGTCGCGCAAGGCACCGCCGTTCCTGAACACGGCCACACTGTCCTTGGTGTTATAGTCCAGGTCAGTGGTACGCAGGGTGTTCCCGTCCTTGTCCCTAAGCTGGACCAGCGCGCCTCTGAACTGAGCGAGGTTCTGGTCGATGAGATAGTCGAGGCTCTCGCTGCTGAGCACTGTGTTGTTCTGAATGATCTGGACGTTGCCGAAAGCGTTTATAACATTCTGGTTGACATTCCACAAGGCGGTGTCGCAGATCAGAAGAGTCGAATTGTGCTCGAATCTGGCATGTCCCAAAGCCTTCCTGTAGCTCTGGCCATATTCCTCGACCTGCTGAAGCTCATCACATCCCAGCAGGCGCACAAGACTGTCCTTCTGCTCGGTGTTCTGGGCGAAAAGGCCGAACGAAACCAGCAGAAGGATTAATGAATATGCCAGACGTCTCGCAAGCATCAGTCTTCAGAGAACTTTGAAGCCCAACCCGGACGACGGAACTCGCAGTCCTTGAACATCGGGTCGATGACAATGTGGGTCTCCTTGATCTTGCCGGCGAGGAAGTCATCGATGGCCTTCATCTGCTTGTCTTGACGGACTTGCTCCTGAAGCTGGCTGAAATCCTCCTCAAACGACGCAGTGTGGGCCGGAATGATCTTGTCAACACGGATGATCTTGTAGATGGTCTTTCCAACGACATAGTCTTTGACCTGATCCTGACGGCCATCATTGTCAGTGGACTCCACAGGCTCGGAGATCTCGCCCTCCTTCAAGTCCTTGATGGCCAGATAGTCCTCCGGCTTGAGCTGGTCAATCTCGAAATATGCCGAGCCGGTGTTCGGATCGGACATCTGACCGCCGTTGGTCCTGGTGGCCGGATCCTGTGAGTAGAAGTTCGCCGCCATCTGGAACGTCACGGCGTTATTGTTGATCTCGGTACGGAGGCTGTCCAAAGTCTTGAACGCCTTATCCCTGTCGTCATCAGTGTATTTAGGCTTCATCAGAATGTGGCGGGCGTTGAACATGTCGCCTTTCTTCTCGATGACCTCGATGATGTGGAATCCGTCAGGAGTTTCGACAATCTGCGAGATAACACCCGGCTTCAAAGCCATAGCGGCGTCTGAAAACACAGGCCAGAAGATTGACTTCGAGGCCATTCCAAGCTCGCCACCCTTACGGGCACTACCCGGATCCTCCGAATATATTCGAGCAAGAGTGGAGAACTTCTCTCCGTTGATGATCCTCTCGCGGAGGTCCAGCAACTTCTCGCGCACGGCCATGTTCGCGGCCTCGCGGTCCGGATAACGGCAGATCTGACTGAGCTGGTACTTGATAGGAACTATCGGAAGGTTCTTGGTGTCAACCGTGTCAAGATATTCCTTTACATCATAAGGTGTCATCTCCGGGATCTTCTTCATGATCTCCTGCTGGGCCTGCTGTGTGAGGCTCATGTCCTCGTACTGCTTGCGCCATTCCTGACGGAGGCGGTAGAGAGGCTTGCCGAAATATTCCTCAACCTTGTCCTCGCCGCCGAGGTAGGTCAGCATCCTGTCCGCCTGCTGGGAAAGGCTTCCCTCAACCATGTCCTGATTGACCGTGAGAGAGTCGATCCTGGCCTGCATCAGGAATATCTTCGATTCGAGAATCGATTCCAGCACCTCGCAGCGGACATTCCTGTCTGATGAAAAGCCCTGGGCGCTGCGGTCCTTGACCGCCCCTTCGATGTCGGAGATCATGATCGCCTCGTTGCCGACAACGGCGACGGTCTTGTCAACGTACTTGTATTTCTGGGCAGAAGCCATCGCGCAGGTCGCTGCGAGGGCGAAGATGGTGATTGCTGTTTTCTTTATCATTTCGAATATATTTCAAAATTCTCCTTAACCTTGGCGTCTTCTATCAAGTCCCGTTCCAAACCGGCCAGGAGCTCGTGCTTTCTTCCGCTGATGATGATGTCCTTTATCCTGTCCTCACAGTATTCCACCGGAGCAATCTCCCCGGCCCTCCGGTAATCCACTATGAACGCGACAGAGATGTTGGCATCCCCGTCCGGCATCTCTATGAAGTTGCCGCTACGCTGTGAGAGCATCTGAACATAGTCCACACCGAACTCGGCGGCCAGTTTCACCGCGTCTATCCAGCCATTGGAATAGTCATGGTAACGCTGGGTCGAATTGAAGGCGATGCTGTCAGCGGCCACCACGTCCTCAACCTTGTCCGAAGACATCAGCTTCTTGATCTTCTGAAGATTCGGAGAATCTTTCGGAATATTCATATAACGGGCCTTGAGGATCGGCCGCTCCAGTTTGAAGGACTCTTTGTGGGAGCCATAATATTCATCAATCTGCTTTTTTGAGACGGTGGTGTCGAGGCGCTCGTTGATGTAGCGCTGCTCGTAGCGGTACCGCAGAAGCGACTGGCGGTAGGCCTCAAGCTCCTTCGAGACATCCTTTTCCTCCTTGGAGAGACGCTGTTGGGCTATGTCGAGGAAAGCCTTGTCCTTCACCCACGAGTTGATGTAGAGGTTCGCAAGGTTCACGCTGTCCTCCGGAGACGTGCCCTTGGGGATCACATCGTCCAGTTCCGAGCGATAGAGTTTATGGTCTCCCAGCCTGGCGACAACCTCCCCGTCGTGAATCAGCGAGGATATTGCCTTGCAGGACGGAAGGGCGGCAACGGCGACGGCCATCATGAATATGCGGAACCTCCTGAGCATCATTGATTAGCGGGAATAGTTAGGGGCTTCCTTGGTGATGGTCACATCGTGTGGGTGGCTCTCAAGGAAGCCGGCGTTGGTGATGCGTACGAACTGGGCGTTCCTGAGTTCCTCGACAGTATGCGCTCCGCAGTAGCCCATTCCGGCCCTGAGTCCGCCGACAAGCTGATAGACAACCTCTGAGACGGTTCCCTTGTAAGGCACCTGGGCCACGATTCCTTCTGGTACGAGCTTCTTGATGTCGGACTCCATGTCCTGGAAATACCTGTCCTTCGAGCCTTGCTCCATCGCTTCGAGGGATCCCATTCCGCGGTAGGACTTGAAGCGGCGGCCGTTCATGATGATTGTCTCGCCTGGGGATTCCTCCGTTCCGGCGAGCAGGGAGCCTGCCATGATGGTGCTGGCACCGGCGGCAAGCGCCTTGACGATGTCTCCTGAATATCTTATACCGCCGTCAGCGATCACAGGCACGCCCGTTCCCTTGAGGGCATATGCGGCCTCCATTACGGCCGTCAGCTGCGGCACGCCGATTCCGGCGATGATTCTCGTGGTGCAGATCGAGCCCGGGCCGATTCCGACCTTCACGGCCTTGACTCCGGCATCGGCGAGAGCCTTGGCACCGGCGGCGGTGGCGACGTTTCCGGCTATGATCTGGAAATCCTTATAGGCGTCGCAGGCCTTCTTGATCATCCTGAGCACACCTTCGGAGTGTCCGTGGGCGGTGTCGAGGACAACAGCGTCGGCTCCGGCGTCGATCAGAAGACCGATCCTGTCGAGCGTGTCGGACTTGATTCCGGCGGCGGCGGCGACGAGGAGGCGGCCCTTGCTGTCCTTGGAGGCGATAGGGTTGTCCTTGATCTTCATAAGGTCCTTGTAGGTGATCAGGCCGACGAGCTTGCCGTCATTATCAACAACAGGAAGCTTCTCGACCTTGCTGTGCTGGAGGATCTTCGTGGCGTCGGCCAGGGTGATGCCCTTAGGCGCGGTCACGAGGTTCTCCTTTGTCATAACCTCGGAAATCGGCAGCTGCATATCCTCCTGGAACCTCAAGTCACGGTTAGTGACGATTCCGATGAGGAAGCCGTTGGCGTCCACGACAGGAATGCCGCCGATGTGATGCTTCTTCATCATCGCGAGGGCGTTGCCGACATTCGCGTCCGGGCTGATCGTCACAGGATCGTAGATCATTCCGTTCTCAGCCCTCTTCACGTGACGCACCTGCTCGCACTGCTGCTCGATGGTCATATTCTTGTGAATCACACCGATACCACCGGCCCTCGCCATCGCTATGGCAAGATCGGCTTCTGTGACTGTGTCCATCGCGGCCGACACGATCGGGGTGTGGAGCTTGATGTCAGTCGTGAAATTTGTTGTGACATCCACGTCACGAGGAAGTACATCGGAATGTGCCGGAACCAGCAAAACGTCATCGAAGGTGAGGCCTTCAGGAATCTCTCGGTTTACAAACTTCGCCATTGTAATCAAATAAATTTGACAAATATAAGAATTTTCACGCAATAGTTGGCTTGGCCGGAGGGTTGTTCTGCCTCTATGGCCTCAAAAAATTCGGCTTCCGGCCCGACAGCCGGCCTTCCGGCAAGCGAAAGTTGTGCCAGCCGATTAATCAAGGCTTTGAATATAAACGGCCTTGCCACGTGTCCCGCTCCTCAAGACGTTTGTCCAGAAGGCGGAGGATCTCGAAGTTTCGGACGAGTCCCCAAGGGGTGTCGTTCACGAAGCGGGGCGGGACCTCGCCGGCGACCCGTTCGATGTAAAGGTCGGGGCGCAGGCGTTCGAGGATGTCGATGACAAAGTCAAGATATTCATCAAGACCGGGACGGTAGAAGGCTGAGGGGTCGGCGGCATATTCCTTTTCCATCACTGTGCCTCTGACGATCTGGAGCTGGTGGAATTTGACGGAGCGCAGCGGGAGGGAGGAGATAAGGCCGCATTGGTCGAGGAGCATCTCTCTGGTCTCGCCGGGGAGGCCGAGAATGAAGTGGGCTCCGGTGTCGATGCCTCTTTCGGCGGTCATTTCCACGGCTTTGCGGGCGCACTCGAAGCTGTGGCCGCGGTTGATGTGGCGCAGGGTGCTGTCGTGGCAGGACTCGATGCCGTACTCTACCACCACTATGGGGGCGGTGAGGGTATCCGGAACCGGGGCCTGGACAGTCGGTCCCGGAGCCTGCCGAAGGAATCTTTGCCACCCTGAAAGGACACGCCCCGACGCCAAGCCAGCCAGATAGTCCAGCTTCTTCTCATCGACACAATCCGGACGCGTGCCGATCACGATCCCCACCACCTCCGGATGGCTCAGGACCTCCTCATAAAGAGCCTTCAACCGATCCAACGGACCGTATGTGTTTGAATATGCCTGGAAATATGCCAGGTAGTGCCTCGCCCTCGGATATCGCACCTTTTGGAACTCTATTCCTTCGTCAATCTGTGTCAGAAGCGGCTTCCCCGGAGTACTGTAACCAGGATGGAAAGCGGCGTTGTCGCAGTAGGTACACCCTCCCCGCCCCACGGTTCCGTCCCGGTTAGGGCACGAGAACCCTGCGTCCAGAACAAGTTTCTGGAGCCGCTCACCGTACCTGCGGCGGTAATAACCCACGAACGAATTGTATCTTTTCCCTTCTGAAAAACCAAACATAATGCAGCCGTTACTCCTTCTTCCGATTCACATTTCCTTCGCGTCCTCTTCAGTTCCACGTTCAATTGTGATTGTCCTATTCCGGGCATTCGGTTTTCAAAGAAATCCATTAAGGAGAACTCCTGTTCCACGTCCGGATGTGATTGCCCTATCCCCTTTTCCCGACACGTGCCACCGAAAAGTACGACATATTCCTTGCAAAACTAATGAATTGTGAATATTTTTACAAGTTGGATCCGTCATTGGTTCCGGAAAGAGAAGGTTTTTGATTGGTTTGAACCACAAAAGGGCATTTCAAGCAGAACAGTTTATTGATTATAAACAGATGTCGATATGAACATATTCCTGAAAATTTTGTCTTCGGCGGCCGCGGTCGCTCTGTCATTCAATTGTGCCGCCTCAGCGCAGGAAGCCCCTAAGAAATGGGCTGTGGTTGAGTTTTCCGCCAACTTTATGCGCGAGGCACCGGACTACGCCGCCGAGCTTGGAGACCAGGCGTTGATGGGGACGGTGGTCGAGGTCCTGGATAAGTCAAGCTACTGGGTCAAGATAAAGAGTCCGGAGCCTTACACGGCCTGGGTCAACGAGATGGGGCTTGTGCCGATGAGCGAGGAAGAGCTTCAGGACTACCTTGAGGCTCCGAAATACATCTGCACAGCGGCTTTCTCACACATTTACGAGGAGCCTTCGATGGATTCCAGGATTGTCTCCGATTTCGTGCTCGGAGACATCGTGACAATCATGTACAGTGTCAGGACGCATGCCGGAGGACGTTACAAAGGCTATGAGGAGGGGCAGGCGGTTCTGAAGAAGAAGTTTGTCGGAGTCGTGCTGCCGTCAGGCAAGACCGGTTATGTTCCCGCTAAAGATGTCGCGGTGTTCTACAAATGGGCCAAAGACCGCAAGGACAGAACCACGGCCGGGAATGATTTCAGGCAGGATCTTCTGACCACGGGTTACAGGTTCCTCGGCGTACCGTACATGTGGGGCGGCACGTCCATCAAGAACGTGGACTGCAGCGGATTCACCCGCAGCGTATATTTCGCCAACGGAGTGCTCCTTCCGCGCAACGCCTCCCAACAGGCAAGGATCGGAGAGGATGTGGGAATATTCAAGGACAACGGGGATGTTGACTGGAGCGGTCTGCTTCCTGGCGACCTTCTGTTCTGGGGCAAGGCCGCGACCGACACCACCAGGGAGCGGATCACGCACGTGGGGATGTACATCGGTGACGGCAAGTTCATCCACTCCGCCCAGGTCGTGCGTGTCAACTCATTGGATTCCAGCGCTGCCGATTTCTACAACCGCAAGCCTGTCCGCGCCCGCCGCATCGTCGGCCACATAGACGCCGATGGCTCCGGAATCATCTCCACCTTACGCAGCCGTTCTACTTTCCGCGGAATTAGTGCGGTCACAGCCCGTAAGCGACACCCGCATTGTCGGTCACATAG
>ERZ1023826.192-NODE-192-length-15704-cov-24.336443_pt1 | contig 15704 bp, 9 predicted proteins | sample MGYA00380380_ERZ1023826 | MGnify/ENA primary metagenome ERZ1023826 (study PRJEB33179, sample SAMN07449068) | human gut metagenome | biome: Human-gut; feature: Human associated habitat; material: Faeces | host: Homo sapiens | place: India:Kasaragod | collected... | reverse complement strand
GGTTGTGAATTGCTTTCAGATTTTGTATATTCGTTCTTTGAACACAATAAAGGAGTCTGAATACGACTGTCACGATACGTTGTGAATTGCTTTCAGATTTTGTATATTCGTTCTTTGAACACAATATTCACTATGCGAGGGAATAGCCTTTTCTAGTTGTGAATTGCTTTCAGATTTTGTATATTCGTTCTTTGAACACAATCTATGGATTGGAACGCTCAGCAAGCCGAGGCGTTGTGAATTGCTTTCAGATTTTGTATATTCGTTCTTTGAACACAATAGGATTTGTGTAGAACGATGAGGTACAACGACTTACGATAGGTGTTCAAGAATCAAAAAATCCGGCTTTTGCCGGATTTTTTGATTTGGGCGTGCGGGTCTTCAGAACAATTCCAACTGGATGCCTTCTTCTGGAAGACTTTCTGATTTCTGCGAGTTGAAGAGTTCCATTGCGGCGAACTGCTTGTCGGTTATGCGGAGAATTCCAACTTTCCCTTTGGGCGGAAGGAAAGACTTTGCCCTCTTTATGTGGACATCCGCATTCTCCGCACTTGCACAGTGACGAAGATAGATGGAATACTGGAACATTACGAAGCCGTCGCTCATCAACTGCTTGCGGAACTCCGTCGCAGCTTTAACCTCCTTCTTTGTGTCGGTAGGCAGATCAAAAAACACCATAACCCACATAACACGATACTGACTTATCCGTTCTGAGCTGGTCATTGCAAGATCGGATATATGACCTGCTTGGATTCTCCGCAGAAGCATTTAGCCAATGATGCGGAAGTGGTAGTCGCCGCTATCATCAGCGGACTTGTCACCCCATTGATTCTGACATCAGTCATCGGGATGGACAAAAGCCTTGCCTTCATAGATGTGTTTAGCTCCAACGGACCTTCCTCTTTCACTATCTGATAGACAAGTAAATCAACATACGGGCGATATGGCTCCATAATGTCATCAGCCAGACAATAAGCATTATACTTGTTTCTGTGATGGACACCCAAGGTCGGTAACAGGCCGCTGCAAACCAAAGCTCTGGCTACAGTAGCGCGGACAATGGCATAGCCGTAATTCAGGAGGTTATTCGGGGCATCTTCGTCCCGCCCTCGAATGAAACCTCTGATATTGTCAGAGAAAAGATTCTTCCAGTAGTATGCCGCTGCTCGTGCTTCAAGATTATCAGGATCCCCGCTGCGTACACAAGTCGCCCATTTAAGCATATTCGGATGCTTTTCGCCTGTGGCATATTCAAGGACCGCTGCTTGATTGACAATTTTGGATTGGATAGTCTGCTGCCATATCTGCTTCTTCAGCGGAAGCGAAGCGTCAATCTGCGAGCGGAAACGTTCGTTCTGGAGCGTGTGTCCGTCAAGAGGTAGCATCAGCCCGGTCGGAAGATGGGAGGAATCGCAGGTTATGACCGCGCAATTCTCTTTAAGAAGACTCTCCAATAAAGCCTGCGTAATTGTGATCTGTTTGTTGTCAAGCACTACCGATGCGATGTCCTCAACCGGAATAGTCTTAACTACTTCCTTCTTTTCCTCACCGGAGGCCGGTTTGTAGACCACAAGCTGACCTAATTTCAGTGACAAGTAGGCAGGATTTCCGAAATAGAGTGTGCGCTTAATCATATTCCCCGACGGCTACGATTCTACCGAGATTGTCTATGCGGACTTTAACAGCACCTTCAAGACCAGAAGGCCCGACACGTTTCCATGTGATTCCTTTCAGTGCCTTGTTATCCTCTACGGTCGTTTCAAGATGAAGCCTGAAATAGTAGTCCCCGGTAGCTATCTTCTGAACCCTATACAAATTCGGACTAATCTCCGCATAATTCCTATGATCCGTCAAATCATAATCCAACGGATTGAACCCCGTCTCTGAATTCGGGAAGACAAAATACTCATTCTGTTTCAGGGTGAACAAGAATTCCCAGCCTTCATCTTTATTGTAGTTCCGGTCAATCACGTCTAACCCATGAGATTTGGCGATGGTCGCCTCAAGAAAAGATACCGGATGCTCCTGCAATTTTCCTGAAGAATCTCTGAATATGGCAATGTGATGATTGTTGCCAGGAGTCACAAAATCAGCCCCTATTGTTTTACCGGCATCATCAATGATTGGCTTGCCATCCTTGTCCCTCTTGAACCGGACGGGAACCGGATTCGCAGGACCGGACACAGTCACCCTCTTGATCGCGATTCCCTTCTCCTTGTTGAGCCAAATCGGATTCTCGTCAAGATTCGAGAAAGCCTTTGCAGCCTTGCCGTCAAATTCGTCAAGACGAGCCTGAAGAATCTCACGAATCCTTTTATCAATGACTTTCTCTATCTTCAGAGTAGCGTCAATAGGCTTTCGGCCAGTGAACCGCTGTCCCATAGTCACTGTCCTCACTTTGGCCGGGATCTGCTCCGAATGATGTTCATCAACCCATATCGGATTCTTTTCAGGCGAATTCTTGCCGGTAAAAGCCTTCTTGGGGTCTCCCCCAAACTCTTCCAGTCTTCGCGCAAGGGCATCCCTGAACTTTTTCTTGCAGACAGTCGTAATCCTTTCGGTGTCAAACGAACTACCGATCTTCTCATTTTCTTTGGTCACATATTCCAGACTGCTCCCATAGATGGTTTCATTGTGCAACGGTCCCCGAGGTGTAAGTTGAGTCTTCCTGTTTGCCCCTCCCTTGTTCTTTGTCACATTGACGTTTCTTGTGCAGACCTTGTTCTTTGCCTTGAAGGAGATGAGAATGTCGCTCAATTGTTCTTTCGCTTGTCTCCGGAACTCATCCAAAGGAATCGGCGGGACAAAGCGGTACTTATCGTTGCCGTCCTTGTAAAGGAACTTGTCCTGCAAAGCCTTGACAATGCCGTACCTGTCTCCGGCGCTTAGATTACCGAACTTGATGTCTTCAAGGTCATAATCCCTAAGATCCAGATCCTTCTTGTCCCAGGAGACAACGTCAATTTTTGAGTTTAAGTGATTGAGATACTGGATGAACTGACGGCGTGTGAAAGCGATGGTCAACGCATCCATCGCATGATGGCGATGGTCATTCCGTTTTGTCCAGTCTTGGATGAACGGAATTCTGCGTCCGTCCTTGTCTTCTCTGACACCGGTGAGCCCCAACCGGGCATATTTCTCCCAGTTCAGCTCCTGCATCACATTCACAAGCTGCCAGTCTTCACGGAGCCTTGCCGTCACAGATCCTGTTGTCGGGACAACGAATTTGACAAGTGACTCAAGAATCTCCCTTGCTTTCTTTGCAATATACTGACTGTCACGAAGTTCTCTGTTGATGAAATCTTCCGGAATATCCTTGCCCTCCATCAGCAGCCATTTGGCCTTCGTCTTGGAAATTCCCTTGCCAATCAGGCCATTGACCCTATCGCAGTATGCCTGGACTCCGGTCTCATCATATTTCGATTTGACATAATCCATTGCCGTCTCCTTTCCTTTCTCAAGATTACACTGTCTTGATTCAAGTGTCTTGTTGGCAAAGGAGTCATTGAATATGAGAGCTTGCGGGATTATATGCTCAATGTCAAATTCTTTGGAGAACAACTTGTCCTTAGGAATATAAGTGTTGCTATAAAGAGTCTTGAACCCGTTCTGTGCCAGTTCCTGGTACAGGCGGTAACGGATGATGTCGTTACGTGTCGGAAACTGGAGGAAGAAAGGCTCGCCTTTTAGTATCTCAATTACTTTCTGGCTTTCCGCAGTCGAGGATGCAATATCCCTTTGTGCCTCCTCTCTTTCTTTCGCACTCTTTTTCAGTTCTCTGGCCATTTCGATGCGGATTTCGTCAGGCTTGCCATAGACATCTATGACGGAATTCACAACATTGACCATTTGGTTGAGGATTTTCTCAACCACTGGGTTACGGAGGCTATTCTTCGGCAAAAGGGAGAGACGGTCGGAATATTCCTTAGTGTCAAGCTCTTCTTTGGTCAGCGAGCGCTTTGAGTGACGGTAGCCGGCCATCGCGCAGGCTGCAGTATATTCAAGACCATCTTTCATATATGGCAGGATCTTCCTCATCGCCTTCGCACTTAGACTACCATAGTCTGGGAGGAATGTGCAAGAGGCAAGTATCTTTGCCGATCCCTCATCCATTGAACACAAGTCCATTATGCATTTCACGAGCGACTCATTCCCGCTTGCGGACTTATCACCTTCGTAGGAATATAGCAGATGCCACAGTCTGTAGGAGTCCTGATTCTCAAATTCCGGGGAGGCCAGAGAGGAATCGAAATGGAGAAAACCTGTCTTGAATCCCTGCTCTTTGAATATTCCCTCAATCCTGACCATTTGGTCTTCAGAAGAGAGTTTGGAGAGATCAATGTCGTCATATCCCAAGTTCTCGGCAATCTTGAAGCATGCCTTCATCAAGGTCGCCATTGTGCGGTTGCCGTCAACTTCCTTGAAATTGACACTCTGTCCCTTTGTGGTCTTGAACAGCAGTTTGAGGAGATCGCTGTCTTTGAGTTTGTCCTTGAACATCAACTCTTTTGCGATGACGGACTTGTCTTCGTCATCAAGGGCGGCTCCGTTGACGAAGATGTTGTTGATTGTCTGCCAGATCTTGAATTCCTGGAACAAAGGAGAGGAACGCGGACATACTCGTGGCCCGATGTTTTTCATCTTCTTCACGCCATCAATGGCGACCTCAATATCTTTGGTTTCGAGCTCACAGAGACTGATAAGCCCTTTCTGACTCTTTAGCGGACGTTGGTAGAAGATGATTATGTCCCGAAGTCTCTTTTTCAGTTCATGGGTAAGTTCGGTGTGATATTTCGACTGTACCGTCCAGATTCTTTCAAACTCATCAAGATAGTCCTGCCTGTAGAACACAATGTTTTTCAGGCTATTGTTAGGATTATCCTCAATTCTTTTCAATAGCATCTGACCAACGGTCAAATTGTTGAGATATAGTTCTTTACTTCTATCGCTAATCTTGCTCAGGAGGCCACTGAGGGAGGCTTTCTGGCCGTTGATTTCTTGTAGGGCACAGGTCAGGACTTCCATATTAACTTCCTGTGTGGCAGCCAAATGCCTGTATCGGTAAGCTTCTTTTAGCCTTTCTTTCCCGGTGAAACTACTTTTCAGCCCTTGAATGCCCAGTTCGTCACGGCAGATCGCCCAGGTCTGGCTCTTGTTCCTGTCAGACAGCTTCCTGTAAAGTTCATCGGTTAATTCAGTATGAAAGGATTTCTGGAGTGCCCATATTCTGTCAAACTCCTCCTGCAAGTCTGATTTATAGAACTCTGGAATAGCGTACTTGCCTTCGAGCATACGCTGGTAGACATATTCCCCCGGAGTCAATCCTTTGTCGTACATCTCCTTGGCGACGGCCATTCCGTCAATGGCCTGGCCGTCATCGCTTGAAACCATTTTTCGGGAACTCTTGTAGCCCCTCTTCTTATTTATCTGTAGTAATATTCTCGCCAGGTCGCCAAGAGTAACCTCTTCCGATGCGGACTTAGCCCTAAGCCGTAACGTACGGAAAGTTGACCCTGGACCGGTCTCTGAAAATATGAAGTCATTACCAATCCATCCTGTACTTTTCAGTTCTTCGATCAAGGCCTGCCTTCTTAGTTTATACCTTTGGAGATTTCGTCGCATTCCACGTTTTTGAGTCCTAAGGGCATTTGTGGTAATGCTTTTGCCATTTTCAAAACTCGTTCTTTCATCCACTGTAAGGGGAATGACACGTACACCGAGTCTGACAATCTCTGATTTCTCGTCAGAGAATGGCTCTGCTTCCTTTACCAGCGCCCAGCCTATGCTGGTAGTTCCGAGGTCTAATCCAAGAATGGTTTTCATACGAGGTATATTATTTATAACGTGTTATTATAACGTGGTTGAACTCGAGGCTTATTAGTCTTTATCCGCTAATTTAGAATAATTATTTGGATATTCGCATCTTTTCGCTAAATTTGCAACATCTGAAGCAATTCACAATAAGGATTATTCCGTTGTGAAAACACTTAAGGCGGGGAGCATATGCTTCTCGTCTTTTTCTTAACAGGTTTTCTATAGGCCAAGGATCCAGGATCAAGTCCAAAACCTTGTATTAAGTAATCCTTAAAAAACAACTTGGTTATCTTTGATTGTCTTTTCGGTCTGGCTATCTTTCCTCATCAGTCATGTGCCACCGGCACACTCCTTCTTCCCAAAGACATCTATCCTCGAAAACACAAAGAAGTTGTTTTGATTTGTTTGAAATGTTCTTAGAGGTGAAATAATGGTCGCGAAGGCATCGCTTTATGGCGAAAACGTCTCCGAAAATGGACACGTAGAGACTTTCGGTGGCGTTTAGAGACCAAAATGTCTTTGGAGATGGCAATCTGGGGTGTCAATGGCGTTCTCCACCACCTCGCGAAAAGATATATGAATCCATGCTTTACCCTTGATCCAAGAAAACACATTATGGATAAGATGCGAATCAGAGATAAATTCACTAAATTTGTAGGAACAATTTAAAAATGGAGAGCAAATGATATTAAAGGATCAGATTGAGGCTCTGCATCAGCGGTTGGAGACGTTGGGGAGGTGTCTTTGACATCCCTGGGAAACGTGGGCAGGTAGCCGCATTGCAGAAGAAGACGGAGTCGCCGGACTTTTGGAACGACCCTAAGGCCGCCGAGGTCTTCATGAAGAATCTCAACGGCGTAAAGTCTTGGGTGACAGGGTTTGACAAGGCGTTCACAGAGGTGGAGGACTTGGATGTCCTGTACGATTTCGCCAAGGAAAGTCTGGGCGGGAGTGCGGACGAGACCGTCGCCACGGAGGAGACGCAGGAACTTGAGGAGGCCTATTCAAAGGCGGTTGAGGATGTCGAGGCGTTGGAGCTTAGGAATATGTTGGGCGCGGAAGGGGACAACCTTGGAGCCGTGCTGACGATAAATTCCGGAGCGGGCGGCACCGAGGCGAACGACTGGAGTTCGATGCTGATGAGGATGTATATGCGCTGGGGCGAGAGGAACGGTTACAAAGTGACTGTCACTGACCTTCTTGAAGGTGACGAGGCGGGAATAAAGTCGGCCACGATCCAGGTCGAGGGCGACTATGCCTACGGCTATCTCAAGGCTGAGAATGGTGTGCACAGACTCGTGCGCCTTTCTCCGTTCAACGCCCAGGGCAAGCGCCAGACCACATTCTCGTCCGTTTTCGTCTATCCTTTGGTCGATGACACGATCAACATCGAGATAAACCCTTCGGACTTGGAATGGGACACGTTCCGTTCCGGTGGCCACGGCGGCCAGAACGTCAACAAGGTCGAGACCGGAGTCCGCGTGCGGCATATCCCTTCAGGGATAGTAGTGGAGAACACGGAGTCCCGCTTCCAGCAGGACAACAGGCAGAACGCCCTCCGCATCCTCCGGTCAAGGCTCTATGACCTTGAGCTGAAGAAGCGTCAGGAGAAGCAGGCCGAGATCGAAGGCACGAAAAAGAAGATCGAGTGGGGCTCGCAGATCCGCTCCTACGTCCTTCATCCGTACAAGATGGTCAAGGACCTGAGGACCGGCTATTCCACCGCCGACACCCAAGGCGTGCTTGACGGCGACCTGAACGAGTTCATGAAGCGCTACCTGATGCAGGAAGGCTCCGGCGGCACCACTGCTCCGATTGAAGACATTGACTGATAATCACTAAAAATATTTCATTAATATGGCAGAATTCAAATACGCTCCGATGTTCCAGCTGGGACCGGACACAACTGAGTACTACAAGCTGACGAGCGAGGGCGTGTCCCTTGGCGAGTTCGAGGGGCATCCTATCCTTAAGGTGGCTCCTGAGGCTTTGACTATGCTTGCGAACGCCGCTTTCAGGGATGTGAACTTCCTTCTGAGGCCGGCACACAACCAGCAGGTCGCCAAGATCCTGAGCGATCCGGAGGCTTCCGACAATGACAAATACGTGGCTCTGCGCTTCCTGCGCAACGCCGAGGTGTCCGCCAAAGGCAAATTGCCTTTCTGCCAGGACACAGGTACAGCGATTATCCACGGAGAAAAGGGACAGCAGGTCTGGACCGGCTTCGATGACGCCGAGGCTCTCTCGAAGGGCGTTTACAAGACTTACACCGAGGAGAATCTTCGCTACAGCCAGAACGCTCCTCTGGATATGTACAAGGAAATCAACACGAAGTGCAACCTCCCGGCCCAGATCGACATCGAGGCTGAGGAGGGTATGGAATATAAGTTCCTCTGCGTCGTGAAGGGTGGCGGCTCGGCCAACAAGACCTACCTCTATCAGATGACCAAGGCTGTCCTCAATCCTGGCACTCTCGTGCCTTTCCTTGTGGAGAAGATGAAGACTCTCGGAACGGCGGCCTGCCCTCCTTACCACATCGCGTTCGTGATCGGCGGCACATCGGCAGAGAAGAACCTTCTGACTGTAAAGCTGGCGTCAACCCATTACTATGACTCCCTGCCTACGACCGGTGACGAGACCGGACGCGCTTTCCGTGACATCGAGCTGGAGAAACAGGTGCTTGAGGAGGCTTACAAGATCGGTCTCGGAGCGCAGTTCGGAGGCAAGTATTTCGCACATGACGTCAGAATCGTCCGTCTGCCTCGCCACGGCGCGAGCTGCCCGATCGGCCTTGGAGTAAGCTGCTCGGCCGACCGCAACATCAAGGCGAAGATCAACAAGGACGGTGTCTGGATCGAGAAACTTGACGATAACCCTACACAGTGGATTCCTGAGTCCCTGCGCCAGGCCGGTGAGGGCGAAGGCGTGGTCGTTGACCTCGACAAGCCTATGAGCGAGATCTGCAAGCTTCTCAGCCAGTACCCTGTCTCCACCCGTCTGAGCCTTAACGGAACCATCATCGTGGCCCGTGACATCGCACACGCCCGCCTTAAGGAAAGACTTGACAGAGGCGAGGATCTACCGCAGTACTTCAAGGATCATCCAGTCTTCTACGCCGGCCCGGCCAAGACTCCGGAAGGAATGGCCTGCGGCTCGATGGGACCTACCACGGCCAACCGTATGGACCCTTACGTTGATCTCTTCCAGGATCACGGCGGCAGTATGATCATGATCGCCAAGGGCAACCGTACCCAGGTCGTCACCGATGCCTGCAAGAAGCACGGTGGATTCTACCTCGGCTCGATCGGCGGCCCTGCGGCTGTCCTCTCCTACGAGAGCATCAAGAGCATCGAGTGCGTTGAATATCCAGACCTCGGAATGGAGGCCATCTGGAAGATCCGCGTGGAGAACTTCCCTGCGTTCATCCTCGTCGATGACAAGGGCAACGACTTCTTCAAGCAGTTAGGACTTTAATCAAACACAAATACACAGGATGAAGAATATTGTCACCCTGATGATCGCGGTTGCGCTGCCTGTTCTTATGGCCGCGCAGCCGCAATCTTCTTTTATGCTTGAATGGGCCTCGACCGGCTCGCATTGTGTCATCGGCGGCGGCCCTTCGTTGGACTACCAGAAGAAAGCCTTCAATCATTCAGCCTGGCGTGGGGAAAAAGTGTTCGCCCAGGCTGTTATTTCATCGGATACGGAACTGGAAGATGTCACATTGTCTGTGTCTGACCTAAGCAACGGCAAATCCGGGATAAAATCCGGGAATATTTCAGTCCAGTTCGTCTCCTTCGTGGTTTCGGATCTGTTGGACACGACCAAATACGGCCAGTGCGGCCAGAGGCAGGACAAATCCGAATGGGGCGAGGTTCTTGTCGCGGATGTGCTTGACCTCAAGGAATCTATGAATATTCCGGCGGGAAGGAAGCAGCCTGTCTGGATGACGGTCAATGTGCCTTCCAATGCGAAACCAGGGAAGTACAGAGGAAAACTGACGGTGTCCTCAAGTAACGCCAAATCCCGCAGCCTTCCGGTGGAACTTATTGTTTCAGACCATATTCTGCCTCCGGATAGCGATTGGACTTTCCATCTCGATCTGTGGCAGAATCCATATTCAGTGGCCCGCTATGAGAACGTTCCTCTTTGGAGCGACGCTCATTTTGAGGCCATGCGTCCGGTGATGAGGATGCTCGCCGAAGCCGGCCAGAAATCCGTCACCACCACCATCATGAACCGTCCGTGGAACGGCCAGACCGAGGATGCCTTCGGCTCTATGGTCACCAAGATCCGCCGCATCGACGGTACCTGGCTCTACGACTACACGATTTTCGACCGCTGGGTGGAGTTCATGTTCTCCCTTGGAATTGATAAGCAGATCAACTGCTACTCAATGATCCCGTGGGCGTTGGAGTTTGACTATTACGATCAGGCTACTTCCTCGAACACGACAATCCAGGCCACTCCAGGCAGTCAGGAGTACAATGAATATTGGGGCTCTTTCATCGCTGACTTCGCACGTCATCTGAAGTCGAAAGGTTGGTTTGAGAAAACAATGATCGCGATGGATGAGCGACCTTTGGAGTCGATGCAGGCGGTCTTGTCACTTATCCGCAAGATCGAGCCGGATTTCAAGATCTCTCTTGCCGGAAGCTATCACGAGCCAGTGATTTACGACATTGTTGACTTCAGTGAGACATTCTCGGGCAAGAAGGAATTTCCGGAATCCGTCAAGGCCAAAAGAAAGGAACTAGGTTTGACGACGACTTTCTACACCTGCTGCGCCGAGGCTCATCCGAATCTTTTCGTGATTTCCGATCCGGACGAGGCCGTATGGCTTGGATGGTTCGCCCAGGCCGAGAACTATGATGGTTACCTTCGTTGGGCCTACAACAGCTGGACAGCGGATCCGCTCACGGATGCCCGTTTCCGCACCTGGCCTGCCGGTGACTGCTTCGTGGTCTATCCGGGTGGCCGCGGCAGTGTCCATCTCGCCAAACTTACCGAGGGCATCCAGGACTTCGAGAAGGTCCGCATCCTTCGCGCCCAGTGGCAGAAGGAAGGCAATGAGGCCAAACTCTCTCAGTTGACCGAAATCCTCAAGTCCTTCTCCACTGAGAAGATTCTCAAAGAAGGCCCGACCAATGCCCTCACTTCCGCAAAGGCGTTCCTCGACAAGCAATAGTATATAAATGAGAATATGATGGGATGAGTTTTGTCCGGAGAGAGCCCTTCTCTCCGGACAAAATTGCTTATTAAAAAGGATGATTATTCTGCCCTCATATTTTTATTGCCAATTAAATATTCAATATATCAGAACCTTTGAGAAATCTTAAAATTTGAAGTTATTTTCCATAAATGGATTTTTTGTTATACTTTCGTGCTTGTATCGAAAGAGAACAGGATGAAAACAGAGGCCGGCCGGCTCGATGACAAATATTTTCTCGAAGGACTGAAAAGGTCTGACACCAAGGTCTTTGAGGCCTTGTTTGATCTCTATTACGCCAACCTTGTGATGTTCTGCGGCAACTATCTCAAGGATATTCACAAGTGTGAGGACATTGTCTCGGGAGTCTTTGTGACTTTATGGGAGAGGAGAGAGAAAATCACAATCAGCAAGTCCTTGAAGGCCTATTTGCTGAATGCAGTGAAAAATAGGGCTCTGAATGAGGTCCGGCATGACAAAATCAGATACGAGCATGCCCGTAACGTGTGCCTGTACGATGCTCTGGAAATTTATGATGTGGATGACTATGTCCTTTATACGGATATGCGCAGGATCCTGGACAAGGCTGTGGACGCTCTGCCGGAGAAGATAAGAGAGTCCTATGTGATGTACCGGGACGGTGGGATGAAGTCATCGGAGATCGCCAAGAAGATGAATGTCACGCAAAGGACGATCGAACTGAGAGTATGCAAAGCGCTTTCCATCTTGCGGAGATGCCTTGAATGTATAATATTGTTGTTAGTAGTATAGAGTATGAATGAGAATGTTCGGGAATATGAGGAACTGATGTCTCTTTATTTAGAGGGCAAGTGTACGCCTGAACAGGCGGCACGGCTGGAGGAGTGGGTCAGCGTGCATCCTGATAACGCCAAGGAATATCACAGATTCCGAAATGTCTGGGAGGCGGAACATCCTGCGTTCAGATTCGACAGCATAGATGTGGACAAGGCCAAGGAGCGTGTTCTGGAGTCCGTCGGAGAGGGACATGGAAAATCGGGTATATTCATTGAATGGTGGAAGAATGTCGCCGCTGTCCTGCTGCTTCCGTTACTGTTCCTCGGGACTGTGCTTTCCTATGAGATGTATTTCAAAAAGTCACAGGATGTGGAATGGCAGAAGTTTTCCGCCCCGTACGGCGTGTATGCCGACATTGTCCTTCCTGACCATTCAAAGGTCTGTTTGAATTCAGGCTCTACTTTGTCCTACCCTTCACGGTTTGTAGGAGGGAAACGCAGCGTCAAGCTTGAAGGCGAGGCCTATTTTGAAGTCAGGTCTGACAATGACCATCCATTTTCCGTGAATGTCGGAGACATGGAAGTCACGGCTACGGGAACGGAATTCAATATCGAGGCCTACTCTGGGACATCTCAGAGAGTGACTTTGGTGACCGGGAAGCTCGGGGTCAGCGTACCTGGAAAAAGTTATGCGTTACCTCAGGGGTACCAGTTGCTCCGTGACGGAGACGGCGAGGTCTCTTGCTTTCGCACCGACACTTTCAAGTGGACATCGTGGCGGACTGGCACCTTGGCGTTCAGAGGTGACCCTCTGTCTTATGTGTTCGGAAGATTATCAGCGCTTTTCAACACGGATATTATTGTCATGGATTCGCAAATATCGGATTATCAGATAAGAGCTACTTTCCGAAACGAAAGGCTGGATGAAATGATGTCCCTAATAGAGCAGACCACCCCGATAAGATGTAAGTGTCAGGAGTATCTCGATGATGAAACCATCAGGGTCAAATACCTGATATATTCAAAATAATTTTTTCGTCTGGACTGTAGTTGTGTGTCCTATTTATGTAGTCTCCTATCAGACTACATGTTTTAACTACATAATTAATACAGATCGGATATGAAGAAATTCTTTTGGGTGCTTTCAGTTGTGATACTGTTGCCTCTTTTGTCCATTAACCTGTCCGCACAGGATGTGGGCGTCACTCTTCGGATGGAGAACACTCCGTTGGTCAAAGTCATTGACCGGGTTGAGCAGTTGAGTGGATACTCATTTATCTACACTAAACAAGTTGTGGATGACTTGCGTGTAGTCAACATTAATGTAAAGAACGCAAGCATTCGGACAGTGCTAGACGAGTTGTTTTCTGGCTCAGATGTCCGGTACAGGATTGAGAAAAAGCAGATTGTCCTGAGTAGAGCCAAAGATGGCGGTCGAGGTGTCAGAACGTTGGCGGGAACAGTCGTTGACGCTGCTACGTCGTTGCCTTTGGTTGGTGTGACCGTCTACATCAAGGGTACATCCACGGGCACCGTGACTGATGACGGCGGGCATTATTCACTTGCGGTTTCGAATGGGGACGAGATAGAGTATGATTGCTTGGGTTATGTGGTTGAGTCACGGAGGGTTGCGGCTGGCGTGAATAAGATTGATGTCAGCCTGGCAGAAGATCGTCAGGCCTTGGACGAAGTTGTTGTTGTCGGATATGGCTCAATGAGAAAGAATGACCTGACAGGCCCAATCTCCAGCATCAAAGGTGACGCTCTGACGGAACGTTCCACTCAAATGCTGTCCACGGCGATGCAAGGACAGGTTTCTGGCGTAGAGGTGACGCGCTCTTCTGGAGGACCGGGAAGTTCGGCGACGATACGTGTCCGTGGTGTCACGACACTTTCCAATAATGATCCTCTTGTCATCATTGATGGCGTACCGGGGTCGTTGAATGATGTCGTGGCTTCTGATGTTGAGACATTGAGCGTTTTGAAGGATGCGGCTTCGGCCTCTATTTACGGATCGCGTGCGGCTGCCGGTGTTATTTTGATAACTACGAAGAGAGCCAAGGAGAATAAATTCAATTTGGATTACAATTATGAATATTCCATAGACAAACCGACGGCACGTCCTACTAATGGCGATGTGATTGATTGGATGAATATTCAAAATGAGGTCAAGTGGAATGATGGTGCGTCTGATCCTTATTCGCAATATTCACAGGAAACCATCAACTCCTGGATGGCCAACAACGCCGCGGACCCATATCATTATCCGAATACGAATTGGTCTGACCTATTGCTGAAAAAGACTACTTCTCATCAGCAGCATAGTTTTAATGTCTCTGGTGGTACGGATAAGTTACAATCCAAATTTTCATTCAATTACCAGACTGCGGACGGGTATTATTCAAATAAGTCTTATGAACGCTATGCTGGCCGGGTAAACAACGATTATAAGATCAACTCTTGGATTCGCGCCAATATTGATGTTGATTTTTCAACCTCTGAGAGCCTGTCTCCGGCAACCATCAATCCTGTTTATTGGGCCTATCTGACTTCTCCTTATTACAATCCTTATTGGGAAGATGGACGCTATGCTGATGTGAAAGCAGGTGCCAATCCGTTAGCTATGCTCAATGAGGGAGGAACAGACAAAAGCAATTATTATAAATTTGGAGGTAAGGCGCAATTGGAATTGACTCCGGTTAAGGGATTGACTCTTACGGCGGTCTTTGCTCCTAAATACTCGTTTGTACAAGGGAAAAAATTTGTAAAAGCGGTCAATGTGTATTATGAGGATGGAAGAGCCATCTCCACACAAAACAATAAGACCACATCCCTTAATGAAACACGCAACATAACGCAAAGCCGTACCTATCAGTTCTATGCCAATTATCAGAATAGATGGAATGATCATTCCTTTAATGCAATGGTCGGCTATGAGGGTTACACATACAAATGGGAAAACTTGGGCGCGTCAAGAAATAATTATGAGTTGGACACGTATCCATATTTGAATCTTGGACCGGAGGACTACCAGTATAATTCGGGTAATGCGGGCCATAATGCTTACCAATCTGTTTTCGGGCGTGTGATGTATTCCTACAAAGACAGGTATATGATACAGGCGAATGTCCGTGCGGATGCGTCTTCTCGTTTCGCCGCGGATTACCGTTGGGGAGTATTCCCTTCTGTGTCGGCTGGTTGGGTAGCATCAGGTGAGCCTTGGTTCCCTAAAAACAAACTGGTCGATTATTTGAAAGTGCGGGCTTCCGTCGGATCCTTGGGAAATGAGCGCATAAGTGATGCAGAGTTCCCATACCAGGCGGCCATTAATTTCGGAAACAGTTATATGTATGACAAGGGGTCACAGTCAGTGACGGCCGTACAAAACGCTGCCCAGTATTATTATGCTTTCAACAACATCACGTGGGAGACAACGACAACGTATGACATTGGTATTGACCTCGCTATGTTTGATAGCCATTTGAGTTTTACGGGTGATTACTATTACAAGAAAACATCTGATATGCTTTTGACCTTGGGATTTCCTTCTTATGCCGGATTTTCCGCGCCGAAGCAAAATGCCGGTGATATGCACACACGTGGTTGGGAGTTTGAGGTCAATTGGCGAGACAAGATCGGGGATGTTTCTTATGGCGTGTCTTTCAATCTTTCCGATTATCGTTCGAGAATGGGTTATTTAGGGGATAGACGAACGATAGTTGGTGATAAGATCTATGAAAAAGGGTCTTACTATTATGAGTGGTTTATGTACAAGACCGATGGATTGTTCATTACTGATGCGGATCTGTACGATTCGGAAGGAAACAAGTACCCAACACTCACCCCAAACGATAAGGCAGGTAATATTAAACGGAATTATGCACTTTAGGCTTGTTCGTAGTAAAGGCATATTTACGTGGCATTGT
>ERZ1023826.159-NODE-159-length-20872-cov-13.424605_pt1 | contig 20872 bp, 19 predicted proteins | sample MGYA00380380_ERZ1023826 | MGnify/ENA primary metagenome ERZ1023826 (study PRJEB33179, sample SAMN07449068) | human gut metagenome | biome: Human-gut; feature: Human associated habitat; material: Faeces | host: Homo sapiens | place: India:Kasaragod | collected... | reverse complement strand
TAGACCGATTGGCAGGGTTAAATATGCGCTAAACTAATTCCGCCAACAGGTTATAAACAATATAATGTGTATAGAAGAAGTAGATGCAGCTAACAGATTAATCATAATTTAATCTCTAAATACAGAGTCATCATTGCAGGATGCAGAGATTTCGATAACTATGAGTTGTTGAAAGAGAAGTGTGATTATTTCCTTCAAGACGAAAAGAAGGAAGATGTTGTAATCATCAGTGGTCATTCCTCTGGTGCCGATGCCCTGGGTGAACGATATGCTCAGGAGCGTGGTTTCCTGTTGGAGACTTATCCAGCTGACTAGAAAGTCCTTGGTAAGGCTGACGGACCAATCCGGAATGCAAAGATGGCTGAGGTTGCCGATGCTCTCATCGGCTCTGGGAAGGTATGAGCCGGGGCACAAAGAACATGATAGATACAGCCCAGAAGCATAACTTGCAGGTGTCTATAGTTAGATATTAACAAATAAAATTTATAGATATGAAACAGAATGAAAATGAGATAAAGGGGAAAGAACTGTTTGAGTTATCACTTACTTTCACAGAAGGTGACGAAGAGAAACAGTTCGGTGTAACCATGAAGGCTAAGAAGGACGGAAAGGAAACTACTCTTGACCTGTTCGATAGTGACTTCATCGAAATGAGCTACAATGGTGTAAGGATGGTCTTAAGCCAGATTACTTACCTATACGTGAAGAACCTTCATGATACAGGGCGAATGTCTGACGAAGAGTACAATGCTATCATGGCTCATGCTGGACAGAAACCACAAGGCAAAGCTAAAAGTGGAGAGTAAGAGTTCATATAGGAAATGGTATGATGCTGGGTGCGTAGTGTCCAGCATCATACCATTTTCAAATATATTATTAAGGTATGTATAGAATCCTGCATGTATCTGCAGACTATCTGCAATGTTCTTTCGAGTTTGAAAACATGAAAACATGAAAACAGGAGAACATGTGATGATTCTCTGCATGACTTGCTCTCTCTGTTTAAGTTGCAGTCTAATCATGAGTTTAGGGAAAGGTAATATTCCTTTCTTGAAGTCTGTTTTCTCGTCATTTAATGATGTTCGTGTCTTTGGGAGGACATTAATTCTGTGAATGCTACGTAGAATCTGATTTTTTATGATTGATTGTTAACATGGTGTTTGATTTTAAAAAAAACTGAGATGAAATACAAAGAGTATTCGGAGGAGGCTTATCAAAGCATTCTTTCTTACGTTATGAAATCCGTAGAGATAGATGAGAATGACCCCTATATCAAGCGTTTATATATTGCAGCTGCAAGGGTGCCAAAATTCTCTATAGAATATAGTTGTGAAGATATATCCCATATTATGCTTAAAATTGAAAAGGCTGTGTGGGCGTGGGAGAAAGAGAATACAGAAGGTGATTTCTTTGTTGATGGGGGTGAGAATTGCTGGATGGTAAAGAACCAAGTGGGAACCTTTACCTGCACTACCAACCGTCTCTTTATGGATATATGCGATATCAAGGGTATCAAGGAACAGGTAAAGGACGTTATAGATAAATATAGGGTTATTATTTTAGCTAACCGTTATGTTTCTGACTATGAATTTCTGCAGGAGTTTTGTGATCACAATCTTCGGAAAAAGAAGAATATAGTTGTCGTTTCTTGCCATTCTTCAGATTCTGATGCCCTGGACGTGAGATATGCTCAGGACAGAGGTTACGAGCTGGATATATACCCGGATGACCGTGAAACCAATGGAGGGTTTGATGGATTTGACTGTAACTCTCAGATGATTGTGAATGCTGATGGTCTTATAGTCTTATGGGATGGGTTTAATAGAAAGGTAAAGAATGTGATAGAAAAAGCTTGGGAGTATGACATCGAGCTGTATGAATTCAAGATTTAAAATATTACATTATGAAGAAGAGATTCATAAAGAAGAGGAAGGTGGACTTTGATATTTCCAAGGTGCGGTTTAGTTTTTAAAAGAACATAGGCTTTCATCACTGTTGGCTATCTGACTAAGGCGTTTCTCAATTTAGGTGGGATTTATTTCTTGAGCTAAAAGTTTACCAAGTTGGTCCATTATCGAAAAAAAACTTCGGAAATGGTGAGCTTCTCGGATTTTGTTTGTATCTTTGCTTCGTCTTTCAGAGTTTTGCCCTTCTATTCATGCAACACTAAGAACCGTGAAATTTCTGATATGACAAAGTGATGAGCAACATTTTGTTGTTCAGGTGTTTATAGAAATAGAATTGTAGTGTTGCGTAATTTGGAGGAACTTGAATGGAGAATGAGTGTTACAAGAACTACAGCTTTATCCCTGCCGAATATGACAGTAGGGGTAGGAGAATGTGTGATGGCAAGACTTTTCGTGATGTGGTAAAGGAGTTCGAATACGATTTTCACGAGACGTATAGCAGTGAGTATGCACTTAATTTATATGCAAACTCTCGTACGATGGCACTTTTGGCGAAATCAAATGATGCGGCTCCTTTCCTGATTTACGGAATGGATTTGACTCAGGGAGACTCATTCGATCCGATACAGGACCCTTTTGTCAATCACGAAATGGAGAAGCATAGTCAGCATATTTACGTCTATGGCATTGACTCTGCCTTTATGACTGAGTTTGATGAATATGGTTATCCAGTTTGGGATGAATATGGGGACATCTATCCGTTGACCTTGCTTGTTGACAATGCCATGAGTGATGGGATCGTTCGATTGGCTGTTCCAACAGGCGATGATGGAGATGAAATAGAAATTGCCCCAATAAATATAACACAATTTGAATATGCCTAATGGAAACGAAAGAACAGGAAAGAAACTGGCATCTGGTTCGCAACGATAATGGCGAATGGATAAGTGACGAGAATGTTGTCTTTCTTACGAAGCAGGAAGCAAGGTCGCTCCAGATCAAGGCCAGATTATCAGGTAAGACATTATCTCTTCAGCATGGATATGATGGTGAATTGTGGTGTTATAAGCATGAAATGGATTACATCAACCAAAAATGAATAGTTATGAACAATATCTCTTTATTGGAACCGGGACTTTTAGATGCAGGTCACAGCTTGTATCAATTGCTGAAAGGTGAACAGGCACCATCATGGTGGAAGCCTCTGACAAAAGATCATGAGCTTTATATTGAAATCAGAAAGAAGAACGTGATTGACGTTTATTATTATGGGGGTAGAATAGCTGAAATATCTTATGATAGGTTCAGCGATGGAGTTGTGGCTAAGGCTCATCCAAAATATTTAGGATATACTGATGTTAAGGATGAGAACTATTATAGAAGAAGCGTGGGCAAAGGTGGCAAGGAACAATTCACGCCCATCTATCAGGATTGCCAGAATTGGCTGGAATCAAGAGTAGAGGAACTCAAGGAAAATATCAGAAATATTTATTCTCAATCTGAAAATGGAGAGAATACCAAGGAGAAATTCATTCAGGGAAAATTAATAACGGAAGGACGTGATAAATATCTGGATTCAGAATTTGCTCATCGTTTTCACGATCATGAGAAGGAGACTATCAGAATTGATATGGTAAAGATAGAGGATAACCGTATCATTTTTGAAGAACTTAAAAGAATTGGTGATAGCCGTTTGCGAACTAAGAATGGTGAACCGGAAATCTTGACCCAGATCAGAAATTATCGGGAGTTTCTTCAATGTAATAAAGACCGTCTTGCTGCGTATTACAAAATGTTATATCGCATTAAAAAGGAGCTGGACCTCCCTGTTCCTTCTGTTGATGACGTTGATAGTCTTACTGTTGACCCTGAGCCACAGTTGTTGATAGCTTGCAACTACAAGAAAGATACTGAAGGTCGTAAGAAACGTATAGACGATATAGAGAGAATCTTATCATCAGCAAATATTAACTACCGTATCGATAATTTCGTATGAATATCAAGGTTTATCGCGGCACCCACCAGATAGGTGGGTGTGTGACGGAATATGAATATCAGGGTAGGCATTTGTTTGTTGATTATGGCGAAGAACTGCCTGGTGGTCCTCAGACGGGAGATTTACAGGTTGAAGGATTAACGTATGGCGATATATCCAAGAGTGCCTTGCTGATTACTCACTATCATGGGGATCATATTGGCTGTATCCCAAAACTGCCGAAAGACCTGCCTATTTTCATGGGTAGAATCAGTCGTGATATTCAAATGGAACTTTCTAACCGTCTTCAGATGGTTGATGGTTTTCACTGGAATATGTCTGAACGTCTGAAAACGGTTCATACTTTTGAGCCAGGCAGACCTTTCAGCTGGGGTAGTTTTCACATCATGCCTGTTACTGTGGATCACTCTGCTTTTGATGCTTATGCTTTTAAGGTAGAGGCTGGTGGTGTTAGTGCCTTTCATACTGGTGATTTCCGCACTCATGGTTTTAGAAGTGGCAGGTTATCAGATGTCATCGAGAAATTTGTTGGCAAGGTGGATTATGTGGTCTGCGAAGCAACCAACATTTCTCGGCCTCTTGCTGCCAGTCAATCTGAGCATGATTTACAGAAGGAGTACCTGGAGTTGTTTAAGGAGAACAAAGGCAATGTTGTATATGCTTCATCTACCAACATAGATAGGCTATTCGGATTGTACCATGCAGCAAAGAATGCTGGACGAGTGTTCGTTATAGATGAGTACCAGAAGAAAATAATGGATATTGTTACTCAGCGGGATTCCTTGTGGAGTAAATCAAGGCTGTATCAGTTTTCGGAGCATTACAAGCCGTTTGTTCTTTCTGTATTAAAAGGCGAATTCTGGATGAATGATAGATTCAAGGAACTTCTGGAGAAAAAAGGTTATGTGTTGATGGCTCGCTCTAATCCTAGGTTTGATAGTTTGATCAAAAGGATTCCCGGTGAGAAGCAGGTGTATTTGTCCATGTGGGATGGCTATGTTGATAAGAGCAAGGCTGCCTACAATGAGCAGTTGGCAAAATCTCTAGGAAAAGGCTATCTACGCATGCATACCAGTGGTCATTGCGACATGAATAGTTTGCGCGAAGTATTCCGGTTGTTGCATCCCAAGGCCATTGTTCCTATCCATACGGAGAAGCCGGAAGACTTTGCACAGTTGTTTGGTGACGAGTGGTCTGTTGTGGTGCTGAATGATGGAGAGAGCATCTCTTCCATATCGTCGGGAACTGCAGATGCTCATGATTCCAAGGTTGTATTAAAGAAATAGCAAAATGAAGATACTGCATCTTTCAGATACTCATGGCTTGCATCATAGATTAGATGATATGCCAGAAGCTGATGTCATCGTTCACAGCGGTGACATCAGTAACAGTGGCACGGAAGAAGAGGTGCTTGACTTTCTGAACTGGTTCATCGGGTTGCCCTATCCGCACAAAATCTTTGTGACGGGCAACCATGATCTTTGTCTATGGGAGGCAGAGGGGATAGAGGACTTGCCTGGTAACATTCATTTCCTTCAGGACAGGGGAGTAGAGATAGGTGGCGTGAAGTTTTTCGGAATAGCCTACAATCATTCCGAAGCCATGATACCGGCAGATACGGATATTGTTGTAACACATGAACCGCCAGTCATGATTCTGGATCAGTCTAGTGGCATTCATTGGGGAAATGCTCCATTGCGAAACAGAATATTTGAGGTTAGTCCCAAATATCATCTCTTCGGTCACGCCCACCAGGATTATGGCACAGTGGAGCAGGAGGGTATCGTCTTTTCTAATGCGGCACTACTTGATGACATGAACCGATTGGTCAGAATGCCAAGACTATTCTCATGGGGTACTTAGGTCTATAGGTATATGTTTTTTCTTCTTTGTTGCTTATATCATTGAAATGATACCTCTTCAATCAGTCTTTTCCTATTAAAGACATAACGATTTTGCTACTCATATATGGGATGGTGTGCATTTTTACCATACCAAAGTTCATCAATTTGTTTCAGATGATTGTATCTGCTATTATGAAGCAGTTGGCTCTCTTATGTCTATCAAAATAGCGGTAGAAAAAGCATGTGAAAAGAAAAAGTCCTCCAATTCTTTGCATATGTGATATTTTTTGTTTAGTTTTGCAGAAAAATTAGATAGAACATGAGATTACGCATTGAAAACATCAATAAGATCAAAGAAGCAGATATAGCTTTAAATGGTTTGACTGTGATCGTGGGGGAGAATGATATGGGCAAAAGTACCATAGGTAGAGCATTCTTTTCTACTATCAAGGCTGTCTCTAATATGAGAAGTTTGAGCAAAGAAAGTTCTGCCAACAAAGCTTCTAAGCACATTGATTCTTTATATAAGCACTTCTATGGGAAAAACATAATAGAAGGTGCTATGGATCTGTTGCCTCGTGTCAAGTCTGAAATGGAAAGAATATGTCTGGATGAAGCAGAACGAAATGCTTTTCTGACTCATCTGAATGCTAGAATCGATGAGATTGATTTGTCTCCTCGCCAAAAGTCATTGCTCAAAGAAGACATCGTGAATATTCGGATTTGTTATGATCAGGTAGATAATCCTTCTGCTGTATTGAAAACGGAGTTGGCTTATCTCGTTGAATCAGAGTTCTTGGGGCAGTTCTGTTCTTCTAAGTCTGATCTTACCTGTGTTATGTTTGATACTGAAGAAGAGGGAAGTCTGGTATTTAAGGCTAAGAATAATCAAGTGACTGACGTCTCCTTTTCTGAAAGGGGATTCTATGAGGATATCACTTATGTTGAGTCCTCACTGTACTTCCATCTACTTGATAGCTTAAGAAATTCTGTTGCTTATCGGGAGATGAAAAGAACTATCGGATTTAAGCCAATGGTTCCAGCCCATGTAAAAGACTTTGTTGACAAAGTTTTGAACATTCAGAACTTTGATGCCCAGCCAAGTTTGTTAGAGTCTCAATCAAAGGATTATCACACAGAGGATATCATTCATGGTTCGTTTGCTTATGATAAGAGTTCACGTAGTATCGTTTATCAAAAGGATGGTATGAAAATCAAGCCTATCAATGTGGCTTCTGGTATCAAGAGCTTTGGTGCCTTGCAGCTTCTGCTTGACGGTTATTGTATCTCTAACAACCGTCCTCTGATATGGGATGAGCCTGAGAATCATCTGCATCCTCAGTGGCAGGTGGAGTTTGCGAAGGTTATTGTTCAGATTGTTAATTCCGGTATTCCGGTGATGATCAGTACTCACAGTCCGTATTTCCTGCAAGCCGTAAGATATTATTCAGCAATGTATAGTATCGAGAAGTATGTGAACTACTATATGGCTGAGTTAGGCAAAGATGATATGGTAAGCATGAAGGAGGTTACTGATGACTTGAATCAGGTATTTCTTACTTTGGCTGAGCCTTTGAATCAAATCATGAACGTGGATGAAGTAAGGGGGAAACTGAAATGAAAGTTGCCAGTGAATTAATGTCGTATTTGGTGAAAGATAAGCATTTCTCCCTTTACTCTGTCTGTGAACTGCACAAACCTTGTGCTACGACTCCCCGGTGCTCTTTGGAGCCAGCAAGACGATTTGTGAATTTTGATGATGTAAAGACGGCCTACTGCAAGGAACACCAGATGATTTCCTGTGCTTCGGTAGATGGCTTGGCTGAAAAGAACGAAAAGCTGTTGTTCGTTGAAATTAAGGGGTGGGCTGACTTTCTGCAGTATCAAAAGAAAAATGTTGAGGAAAAGATTGCAAAACAGGTATCAGGCTATGATTTCATCAAAAAATTGAAAGATAGTATAGATATCTGCAATGATTATGCATCCAATGTAAATTTTTGTAATGCAGATAATCTTGCATATATCATAGTAACGGATATTGATATCAAAGAGCAGCCTCTTCAGGCTTTCCAGAGTAATTTGATGGCATTGGCTCAAACATCTTCTTCTCTCGAAGTGCTATGTAATAAATATATGATGTCAAAAATTTGTTCTATAAAGGAAGTGCATACGTACTATAAGCAGTGTAAAGAGTTGGATTCTTTCATTGATAATAGTCTCTAGGATTTGACATAAGGTAAACTAACGTTCTATTCCTGATCAGATGTTTTTCCTTTATATAATAGTGCCAAGAAAACCCAAAGGTCTTTTGCCTTTGGGATGAATTGGCACTATTATATAAATATCGTCAAAAATCTCATTCTACAACAGTCCTGCCATATATAATGGCAGATAAATCACTCCATCCTTCTCCTCTACATCACCTGGGTGAAGCACATACGCTTCGGCAAGCATAGGAGTAAATTTGGCTCTTAGCTTATTAAGAGAGGTCGTGGTAAAGCTTTTACCTGATTTCACTTCTATAGGAGAGATGTTATGCCGATTCGTGATGACAGGCTTAGGAATCTCTTACCTGTTCGGCGTGCTCCATCTATCATCAAAGCAGATTTTCCTTGAGAATTCTGCTTCCATTGCGGCATTTCATTATATATTTTTCTCTTCATAATTATCTGTTTATCACGTTATGACGACCTATCTTTGCCCTATTTCTCACGTTTTGATGAGATAATAGTAGGCTATTTCTCACGTTTTGACGATTTTTTATGTTGTAAAGATACAAAAAAATGCCTTAAGTTATTCACCTAAGTCTTCTTTTTACATTATATTAACCTGTAATTTACAAATATTCTTTAAGAAACTGTCCTATTCATAGATTTCAAAAAAACTGATGGTACAAAGAACATATATACAAATTGCTTCTTCGCTAAAAAGTTGCTTACCGAGTTAATGGTTAAGGCTATACTATCGGTCATATATCCAAAATTAGCTGAATGTTGAGAAAAATAGTTGCTCTGGAGGAAATATTCTCGACCTGTGAAACGAACTTTCATAGCTTCCCCGTAACTTTGCACCAGAATACAGAATCAGGCACAAAGTATATGAGTGTCAATTGTTTTACTTTTAAAATATTAGACGGATGAATACGACATTAAAGATGAAATTGGAGGAAATGAACAGACGTTTGAATGAGGCTCTTGATACAGACCTCTTCGAAGAATCTGAGTCTGAATTTAATGAATTTCAGGCTGAGGTAGATTCCTTTGAGAGAGAGTTGGAGGAGATATCGGAGTTCAGGCAGGATCATCTGCAGCTTTCTGAGCTGAAGAAGATTGGTGCCATCCAGAAGAAAATTCGGCAGGTGAAGAATGGGTATAATTTTTATGACCCTGAGTATGAGAGAAGTGTTATGTTTCCTAATGGTGAGGACGAAGAAGAGGATGATTTCTTCATTTAAAGATGACTGATGGGAAACAGACCTTATTTGAGAACCATATTGGGAGGAACTGACTTCAAAAGTCTTTCCCTCATGGAGAAAATTATATGTATTAATGTAGTGCTATTATGGTTATGCAAACATCATGTAAGAAAGGTATGGAGCAGATGGACTTGCTCCAAGCCTTCGAGATTATCGTAGACAAGGCCAAGGGTTCTTCACTTGGTGAGAAGTTCTATCAGGAGGCAGACCCATATCTTGGATTTGTTTCTGACAAGTTGTGTATCTCCAAGCGTGCCAGTGCCATCATGGCATTGTTTGCCGACAGGTGTGATGACAATCACATCCAGTTTTCTGACTATACGGATTTTCTGGATTGCAGAATCCTTAGCTTGCTTCGATATTCCAAGGAGACAGAGGAACTTGTTGACAAGGAATATGTCTGCCGGAGTAAGGATGAAGGTCTTTACTACTGCATCCCCATGGAGGTGATGGAGGCATTTCAGCAGAATCAACGTTATATACCCTCTGATGTGGAGGAGCTTACAGCCAGGGAATTGTTTGACAAGTTCAATGAACTGTTCACAAAATGCCGTCGCAGGAAACTTGACAGGCAAATATTGAAAAAGAAGCTCAGGGCATTGGTTCGCAAGAATGAGAACCTGGCTTTTGTCAAGGCCATGTCTTCATTTGACATAGATGTGGAGGATACAGAATTTCCCCTTTTTCTGTTGTTCTGTACACTCTTTGTCATAGATGTTGATGACGATATCCGCTATCACGACTTGGAATTTCTCTACGAGGAGGGAGAGGCTGGCTGGAGATGGGCAAAGAGAGGCTTGAGCCAAGGTGACCATTTGTTCTTAGTGGAGAAGTTCATCGAGTATACCAATGATGATGGCTTTGTGGACAGGGAGTCCTTCAAGATTACAGACGATGCTAAGAAACTGCTCTTCTCTGAACTCAACCTGTCTTCCATGCGTGGTGTCCGGCCGAAGGGAGGGATGTTGTCATTTGAGGACATCAACCCCAAGCAGCTGTTCTACAACAGTAAGGAACGAAAGCAAGTTGATGAGCTGGCAACACTCTTGGAGGAAGAGCACTACCAGAGTATCAGAAATCGTCTGAGGGAAACCAATTTCAGGAGTGGCTTTGCTTGTCTTTTCTATGGCGCGCCTGGTACTGGCAAGACGGAGACTGTTCTTCAGATAGCCAGGAAGACAGGGCGTGACCTGATTCAGGTGAACGTGTCAGAGGTTAAGAGCATGTGGGTTGGCGAGAGCGAAAAGAACATCAAGGGTATCTTCGATGACTATAAGCAGAAGGTGAAGCAATCTGTCAAGGCTCCTATCCTGTTATTCAATGAGGCTGATGCTATCATCGGCAAGCGGCAGGTGGGAGCGGAAAGAGCTGTGGAGAAGATGGAGAACAGTATTCAGAACATCATCCTTCAGGAGATAGAGCAGCTGGATGGTATTCTCATCGCCACAACCAACCTCGCAGAGAACATGGACAAGGCTTTTGAACGTCGTTTCCTCTATAAAGTGAAATTTGAGAAGCCTGATTTGGCTTGCCGTTCACAGATTTGGCAAGCGATGATACCTTCTTTGGAGGATGCTGATGCTTCTTTCCTTGCTGCCCGTTATGATTTCAGTGGTGGTGAGATTGATAATATTGCCCGTCATTACACCATTCAGACCATTTTGCATGGTAGCCCGGAGAAGATGGTCAAGTCTCTTACCGAGTTTTGCGAGAGCGAGAGGTTGGAAGGTACTAGGACCAAGAGAAAGATAGGATTCTAATGTATAATTAAAATTAAATATCCCCTATGGAGAAGTATATATTTTTGGATTTCGATGGAGTGCTCAATACTCCTAAAGGTAAGTTTGATCAGAAAGCGATAGGCAAGTTACGCCGCTTGTTGGAAAGATGTGATGCCAAGGTCATCATTTCTTCCACCTGGCGATTGCAAGGCGTGGAGTACATACGGCAATTATGGAAGGAGTATCATTTGCCAGGTGAGGTTACTGACTTGACTCCTTCATGTAATTCCATCACTTTCAGTAGTGCAGACGGTACTAAAGAGTGGCAATGCTTACATGAGGCAAAAGGATTGGAAATCGCAGAATGGTTGAGATTGAATGCCAAGGAGCCTTATCATTATGTCATTTTAGATGATGAAGAGGATATCCTGTTCAATCAACGTGAACATCTTGTGAAAGTTGATGGTAGCAAAGGTCTTGATAAGGCTGATGTGAGAGTTGCAATTCAAATCTTAAATACCAAAGAGATCAGTCAAATGAAACGTTGGTTTTATGGTGCCCTAAAATTTATTGCGCTTTATATCCTTATGGTGATGGTTTTCATGGCTTATGTTTACTGGTATCCGGGAAACATAGTGATGAACACGAATCGTCATTTCCTTATGATTCAAAAAAGTTTGCATCAATATCATTTTCCTTGGCAGAAATGAAAATGGCGGTAAATACAAAATTACGTATTTACCGCCTTAATCATTTGTTGAGAGGAGTTAAGAAGGGCAAATCTTGTATTTCGTTTTTGATATTTCAATAAATTTGTTGTTTCTTGGTTAGAAGTTCTATCAGGGGGGCTATCTCAGAGTACCTAGATTGTAGAATCATTTTATCTTCTTTTAATTTCTCGTATGTTGATGCTATCTTTTTTGTCCTATGGATGATTTCTATGAACCAGATATATCTGCTAAATTTTTGATAGACAGATCTTTGTTTGCTGGTTTTATATAGTTAGTGAGCCACCTCTTTTCTTTCGAGAGGCGGTACTATTTAACTATTCTTATACCATATCGTAAACAACTTGGATTTTATCCCATATAGGCTTTTTTTTAGGTTTCCCCTTAATGACTTCTACCAGATTTCTTTCCTTGAGTCTTTTTATTTGAGCAGTGATGTCGCTGTTTTTCAACTGCGTATCTTTGGCAATTTTCGACAATAGGCATGGCGTCTGTTCCTTTAGTAGAGTGGTGACAATGAGCAGCTGGACCGGGGAGAGCAATGATAGTTCTTTCCGGTATAAGGCATCGAAGTATGAGAGGACTTGGTGCTTGATGTCTTTTTCTTCTTTGCATCCTTCTCTTACCGCTTTGGCACATAGGGTGGCAATGAGAGGACTTGGCTCTAATGAGTTGACAAAATTACTGAGCTCACTTTAAAAAGGGGCTCAATATGGAATATCATTAAACGAAAGAAGTGGATTTGATATAGATTATGTGTGGGTTAATTTCACTTTTGTCAATTGTACTCCATTTGGTGTAAAAGTGGAGGGATAGTAATAAGAAAAAGCGTTCTTTGACATATTGGAATACCGCAAAAAGATAGAATAATCATTGATAGGTCATTAAGTAGTATACCACTATATTGAAAACAATTTAGGCTAAATTTGCTATCTTGATGTTACAAAATATACTTTTTGGGGTCTATTTTGGTTAATTTAGAGTTAAAAATTTGCGTGAGTGAAAATTTTAGATTACTTTTGCAGCAGTTTAGCAAAAACTAAAAAATGGCTGAGAAGTATCAAGTAAGAAAATTCGAGCCTGTCAACAATAGTAGTTATCAATTTTTGGAGGTCGCCGTTAATGGTAAATTCCAATTCCAAGAGTTTGTTGACAATCTAAAAGATGAACGAAGGGATTTAAAAAAGTTAAACGCTATATATGGATACATGGACAGTTTGAGTCCATCTAATCTTTTGCCAAAGACAAAATTTAGAGCTATAAAGAGTAAGAAATGTAAAAATGTATATGAGTTTAAAAAGAATGATATTCGTGTGTATGTCATTTTGGAAAGACCCAATGTTTATGTAATTCTCGGTGCATATAAAAGTAACCAAGATTTAGACATCAAGAAGATTGATAAGTTGTTCAATGGCTTTAAAATGTGATTATTATGAACAGAGAAGAAGTATTGAAAAGCCCAGAGTATTGGACTGCTAAGACTCAAGTAGAGCTTTACAATCAAGCTGAGAGTTTTATGAAAGAGACTGGTCGTAACAAAACACAGTTGGCAGAGTATCTCGGAGTTTCCAAAGGATATGTCTCCCAACTATTGAATGGAGATTATGATCATCGTCTCTCTAAATTTTTTGAGTTGTCGCTTGCATTTGGTGTTATTCCACAGATAAATTTTATACCTGTAGAGAATTACATCAGTGGTGATGCTTGCTCTAAACAATTCAGGGCTATTGAATCACCAAGTGTAAATTTGGTAGAATGGAATGATGGGGAAATCCATGTCAGCTATTCTATGGAGAGTAATAAGATTATGTGTCCAGTTAATACTGACACGCCTAAGAAAGCAGCATAAATTATGACTAAATTTAGAATGTTTGGTATTCATTTAGACCAGTTTGCAATCTTATGCGAAGACCGCAAAGATGAAGTTGGTATGAATGTTAGCCTAAATTTCAAGTATGGTGACGAAGGAAAGAAAATTGCTTGCGTTGTTGCATTTGACTTCACTTCTGAATCTGAAAAAGTAATGGTTTTAAAGATGACGTGTGAATTTGAAATCCAAGAAGATGATTGGAAGACTCTTCGTAATGACAAAGAAGTAGTCATACCAAAAGACCTTCTTGAATTTTTCGCAGTTCATACGATTGGAACAGCAAGAGGTGTTTTATTCTGTAAAACAGAAAATACTCAGTTCAACTATATCGTTATTCCACCGATAAACGTTTCGGAAATGGGAATAACAGATTTGATAGTAAAATCAGAACCCAGATAAAAATGACCAACAAGGAGCGGTGCTTTGCATTGCTCCTTTCTTTATACAAGTTACCGAGGATTCCTAGGAAACTTAGTTATTTCCATTTTGGAAACAACTATCATATTAAGCGGTATTCCATTGTCGGAGTATCGCTTTTATTGTTTGGTTAAATGTAGAATATAAATAACTGACCCAACTTAAAAAAGTAAGGCCTGTTTAAAATGTTTATATTTCACGAAAATAATCTCTGATTTGTGCCGTTATCTGGAATATTTTTCGTATCTTTACACCATCAATCAAACAGAATGACTATGTTTAAAAAGACAGATCCGAATCCTCTGTTGGACATATTCACGGCTCCCTCAATGCAGTTAGGAAATCGTGCTTCAAAGAAGTATTCTGACCCCAACGCATGGCATAACCAGTTCTATAGCCTCGTGACAACCAAGATTGACGAGGAAACATCCAAGCCTCTGTTCCCTGAAGGCAAGAAGAGCGGCCACCCAAATGCCTCCATTCGCATACTCGTGGCTATGTCTGTCTTGAAGGAGGGATTCGGCTGCAGCGACGAGGATCTGTTTGAGAAGTGCGAGTTTGACCTTCTTACCAGAAAGGCTCTCGGCATGGAACTTCTGACAGATGTGACTCCATCAATAGATATCTATTATCTGTTTCGCCGCCGCATCTGTGAGTATCAGGAAAGAACTGGTATAGATCTGATGCGGCACTGCTTCGAACAGATTACTGGCAATCAGGTACGCCTTCTCAAGATATCAGGAAAGTGCGTCCGCATGGACAGTAAGCTTATCGGCAGCAATATCGCTCGCCAGTCTCGCTATGAACTGATACATACAACTTTGGTCAAGTTCCTCAAGACATGCACGCTTTCCGATCTCTCCCCAGAGCAGGAAGAGCGGGCAAAGGAATACTTGAAAGAGGATTCCTCCAAGACCGTTTACCGCTCAGACTCCGATACGCTTCAGAGCAATCTTGCCAGAATTGGTAATTTTATCATGGAGATGCTGGCTGCTTTCCCTGTCGCTTCCCCTGCACATGATCTTCTTCTGCGTCTGTTTGATGAACAGTATGTCGTAAAGGACGGAAAGGCTGTTCTTCGAGACAAGAAGGAGGTAAAGGCTGACAGTCTTCAGAATCCTAACGATCCTGATGCAACCTATCGTGCCAAGAACGACCAGAAGGTGCAAGGCTATGTGACCAACATCACAGAGACTGTTGAGGAAGGCAAGCCTAGCATTATCACTTCCGTTCAGGTTGAGACAGTAGTATTTGCAGACTGCCATTTTCTTCAGGAGGCCGTGGAAAACAGTGAACGTGTCACGAATTCTACGATTGAAGACCTGTATGCAGATGGTGCCTATCAAAGTCCGGACAATCAAGAGGTTGCGAAGAACCACAATGCCATGCAGCTCAAGACTGGCAAGATGCAAGGTGGAAGCAGATGGGAACTGATACCACATGATGAGGATGGTCTTACCATCAGGGAGATTGCTACTGGCAACACCTACGAGGCAGTCAAAGCCGTCACAAAGCAGGGCTCCAGAAAGCGATGGAGAATCCCATGGAACAACAAAACCGGTTGGCGTTACTTTGAAGACAAAGACATTAAAGCCTATCAGCTAAGAAAGCAGATAGAAAGCCTTCCCTTGGAGGAGCAGCACAAACGGAATAACGTTGAAGCTGCCATGTCCCAATACAGTTTTCATACACGTAATGGCAAGACCCGATATAGGGGCTTGCTCAAACATCGTATGCATGCATATAGCAGATGTATGTGGATGAACCTCCGAAGGATAGTAATATTCCAGATTTCAACATTTCAAAGATCGAAATTTGCCTTTTTCGGGCCTATCAGAGAAGCTTTCGGCTCTTTCAAAGCGATTTCTCGAAAGATATTCACCAGCGGAGCCGATTGCTATGTTTCACTTAGAATGACCACACTGGTCAGACTAAATTCAAAATATGCCCCTTTTTAAAGTGGGGTCAGTAATATTATTTATATATGCAAAAAATTATATATAAAATTTGTTATATACAAAAAATAATGCTCATGTTCCAATAATAATAGCAGTGTTCTGCATAACCCGTCAGACTTTGCTACATCGGGATGCGTAATAAAAGGTGGTGTGCCACAGATTAGTGACACACCCTAATTTTGTCCTTTGCTTCTGTTGATTATATTTGGTATTTCCCTGTTAGATTTTTCAATCGTTGTATTATTTCCTCCCTTAGCCATTGTGGTTCCAGAACTTCCATGGTGTCCATATTGGAGAAAATCTCCTGTTCGAAATCAAACTCTGGTTTCAGGTGATACTCAAAGATGGAGTATTCATCGGTACGTTTCATTTCCTTTTGCGACTCATGGAGAGGAAGATTACGTATGTAGTTGCTTTGGAAGGCGTCTACCTTGAGCACCACCTTCTGAACTTCGGACTCCTCGTTATTGATGATTCCGAAGCAATCCTTGAAATATTCGGCCGGTTCCAAATCCTTTGGCATCTTGAAAACTTTGTCTGAGATAATGACATTCTCCATACGGTCAAGGGCATAGCAACGGATATCGTCTGTGCCAGGGCTATAGGCAATCACATACCAGCGTTTCTTGAAAGCCTTCACGAAATAAGGATGGATGTCAAACTCATAATACTTCTCGGAATTGTAACTATAGTAAGAGATGAAAATGACATGGTTGTCACGCATGGCCTTGATGATGTCTTCCAGATAGTTTCTGCCAGAAGGCATGTCCTCCAGAAGGACCCGTTCCTTGAGCTTACGGCTGTTGCCAATCATGGCATGGAGGGAAAAGGCATTGAGCAACCAACTTCGGGTACTTCCTTCATCGAAACAGTCGCCATACTCAATGTTGTAGCGGTATCCGCTGCCACATTCGATGTTTATCTCAAACAGCTCCTCGATGCTATGGATGTTGTTGATGAAGGTTCTTCGGGAGAGTTCCGTTCCCTCACTGAGGTCAGAGTCCAACCATCTGCTTTGGATTTCCTTCAGGGTGATGCCGCCCCTTTTCTTTGCCCGGTGGATGGTTTCCACGAGCCAGACATATTTGTTCAATTGATTGATAGCCATATTGTATTGTTTTATTTTTGTTTCTTATAATTTTGGTACAAAGATAATGAAAAGATAGGAAAATATGTTGCACAAGTTGATTTTTTTTTGATGTGTGAAGTGATTTTACACCCATTTCTTCTATCTTTGCATTAAAAATTTAGAAAGAAATGATGAATTGTAACAGAAACAGACAAATGGTCAAGCGTCGTATCTATTCCTTCCAAATAGATGGCGAGAGTAGGGCAGAGGCAATCCTTCGTGCCTTTCAGCAGTATACACTTGTAGATTGGACATTATATAATAAGGTGTCCTTTCAGATAGTATCTTCTGTAAAGCACCCGCTATTGATGGGTGAACTTAGTCAGCTCATGTCTATAGCGCAGTCATTCAAGGATTCTGCCCAGGTGGAACTTACCCAAAGGATACAGTCAGGTGACGAGCAAAGATTACTGTTGATCATAATGGCCAACAAAACTGAAAACGTTGCAAAGCATTAATCTTGATTCCATGTGACGAAGCTCTGATAAATGATGGTTGGATTTTATAAAGATATCACTCTTTGTTTGCGAGGAAGGTGCTCATTCACCTACCTTATTATGCTATCTTGGAGCTTTTTAAGCAGTTTTCTACATTTCTCGCCTCCGTATGTGAATCTTATTAGGGAGTTGGCATTCGACTCTATTATTTTATAAATATTTGTTTGTTAAAGACTATGCTCACGCCCTTGGGGGATAATGGGCGTGAGCATATAAGTATGTGATGATATTTGACTATCTCTTCTCTCATTTGACAATAGCGTTGTTGTTCAGAAATGAATCTATTAAAACATTGATATAATCATGAGCTTTTTTTATATCATCGTTTTCGATATGATGTTCATCGTTATCATAACCAATATACGGAATATCGAACAAAGGAGAATCCAGATTGGCAACTTGTTGCCAATTCCAGCTGTCACGTGCTGGGTAGATGGTATAACTATACGAGTAACCTAATAAAATATTTCCCCAATTAAATGATTCATATGGAATTATATAATTAGATTGAATATCTATATAGGCAGAAACAGCTCTGTCATCATAATAATTGAGAAGATATACTCCTTCCTTGCAACTGTCAGCTTTCAAAACCTTTAGTGTAAGCCAAGACTTTATCAGTTCAATATGGTCATGTGGGGCTCTTATAAACTCTGATACCTCATGTCGAATATAGTTCTTCATATATTCAATTTGGTCGTCACTTGATATGAGTTCCATTATTTGAGATTTTTCAAGCCACCATGGGGTTCCCTCTTTGTAAGAAAAGTAGCAGCCCTCATATTCCCATTTTGTTCGTTGGATATGTCCAATCTGAACGAGTCCGGAAATTACACGGTACAGTCTATACCAATTCGAGAACTGGTATTCTTCTTTTTTTACTTGGCTTTCATTAAGCATTCTGCACAACTTGTCTATTTTCAAGAAACGTTCCTTAAGAGTTTCAAAGTCAATATCCTCTTTGTTACAATCGTTCCAAAGTGGAGTTAAGTCGCCCATTAGGTATTCATTATCCTCCCATAAGTCTATGGCTTCAGGGTGTTCCTCACGAAGTTTGTCCTTGATTTGCTCATTCTTGTCATACCATATAGGAATGTCGATGAGAGGAATTTTAGAGAATGTAATCTTTTCGTTTTCAATATTGAGCAGATCTTTATCTTCTACCTGGTTAATTATTTGTATCAAATAGCGCCAATCCATTTTGTTTTGTCCCCTTCTTGTAGCTACATTATTTTCATCTTTCGCCCACAAACCATCGAAGTAATTTCTTCTAATGCGACGTGTAAATGCTGTAAGCTGTTTTGTATTAGGATGTTCTGCTAACAATGCAATCAGTGGCAAAACGATATCCAAATCTGCATTTCTAAGCCATTGCCAGACATTTTCTTGATTATCTAGGGCTATATCCTTATTCTGTCTTCTATAAATACTATGCAGAATAGTCTGAAGCTCAACATCGCTAGATATTTTTTCAACAAGTCTTGTCAATGCCTTAAAATACTTTTCAATATTGTCAAGAGAACGGAATTTCTCATAATTTTCCATACTCAGTTTTACTTCTTTTGTTGACTCTTTCATCTTTGTTGGAGCACTTATGAACAGATTTCTTGGATTCAAAGGCACAGGTTTTTCATTCACCCAAGCTCTTTCCTGCATAAGTCCAATCTGCCAATACCACATAAAAAAAACTTGCATGCCATTGTCTGAAGTTGTGTCAGTCCCACGGTGATTCCAGAACCATTCTTCTCTATCTTCCCATTGGTCTGAATACAATTGGACTTGCTCCTTGGTTAATTTGGAATTACCAAGAAGTATTGGCTTGATGTTTTCTGTGGGTGATAAAGGCTCACCTGTAGTGTTTATTATAACATAAGTTTCTTCTCCTCTTGAACGGTTCTCCATGTCATAATAGAGAACTCTAAGATTATTCAAAACAAATTTTCCAAGTTCCAAAAAACAATTAAATTCCAACGAATTAAATACATTATCTATGATTTGCAGTGCAGCAATCATACTTTGAATAGATGCATCGTTGTCATATTCTGCGAAATACCAGTTGGATAGTTTTATATCAGTAACTTCTGTATTTCTTTCGATGAACACGTTACGTGAAAGATCGCTTAAGAAATAGAGGGTACTTTCACGGATTGCATATTGCAGATGTGGCTCATAATCGTCTTCTCTTTCCTGTTTTGAGATAATATAATCGTCATATACGCCAGAACACTTAATGTTTATGTAGCCCAAAATCAAGAAAAGAGTAGTCAATCTTTGTTGACCATCACATATCTGGATATGATTATGTGGTTGTTCGTACCCGTAAATTAGCCCCATGGTGAGAGAAGAGTCACTCTTTTCTTCAAATAACTCGACAATATTCTTTACGAAGTCAGATACGAGTTCCTTTGTCTTGCTAGATTTTCGGTCTGTTACAGCATAATTGCCCCAGCAATAATCACGTTGCAGATCAGGGATGATAATCTTTGTATCACCTCCAAAAAGGTCTGCTAATGAGTATTCTTTGCCACTAATAAAACTTATAACCTTATTCATGTCTAATCTAAATTGTATAATTTCTTAAAAAGTTCGAGGAATTTATCTGCACTCTTCTCAATATCTTCTATTTCCCAGTTGCTGCTAGCAAATGAGGATATAGTATGGAGTAGATTTCTACTTTCAAAGCACCTCTCATTATTGAAAAACTTTTGTTTTTTCTCTTCAAAAGGCAGATTGCCAAATTCGGAATTATTTATACCATATAGCAGTACAAGATTTCCGATACAATGTTCGCTATATCTTGAATTGTTGCTGAATACGGCTTGTGAATCCTTCAACTCTGAAATTTGGTCTTTTTCTATCTCTTTACCATCTCCTCTAATATATAAAACCGTGTCATGTTCTTTATCATATTCAGTGTGAAAGAACTTCGATTTTGGATATATATGCTCAAGAGATTTATTTTCCCATATTGAAAAATCAAATTTCACACCATTCTGTGCATTAAGTCTGTTATACTCAGTAACGTTAAGCCATAATAATTGCTTAAAAGCTTCGTCATTTGCGACATTATAGACATGAGACTTTGACAGTTTCTCTAATATAATCTTTGCTTTTTCTACTCGCTTTTCTGAATTAGGAGTTTGCGTTTCTGTATTTATAGCATCGATAGTATATTCTTCTACAATTTCTTTATGAGTACATCCAACTAAACGCCACTTGGCGTAATCATTCATTGCTTCATAATTACGTTTGTGCTCCAGAAAGTATATAATTATATTATATTTATCTTCTGCCTCACCAGTTGAGCCAATAAGAGATAGTTTCAGATAA
>ERZ1023826.126-NODE-126-length-26068-cov-10.182332_pt1 | contig 26068 bp, 28 predicted proteins | sample MGYA00380380_ERZ1023826 | MGnify/ENA primary metagenome ERZ1023826 (study PRJEB33179, sample SAMN07449068) | human gut metagenome | biome: Human-gut; feature: Human associated habitat; material: Faeces | host: Homo sapiens | place: India:Kasaragod | collected... | reverse complement strand
CAATATAAGAGGCAGCGGTTTGTGAAGCTGCAGAAAACGCAGCAAGAGCAGAACGAGGTCGTGTCACGGAAGTTACGAAAGTTTGCAGAGGCATGGGAGTTGACGATGAAACCATGAGAGGTTACATCGAAAACGGAACATCCATTGAAGATGTCCGAAAAGAGATTCTTGAAAAGGCAATGAGCGCCCCGAAAAATCAGCCGTCCGGCATCAATGTTGTTACGGATGAAAAAGAAAAATTCGCGAAGCGTGCAGTAGACGGGATGGCTATCCGCTTTGGCGTCATCGGCGAAGAAAAAGCGGTGTCTAATGAATATGCGAATGCATCCCTGCGCTCCATTGCAGAAGATGCGCTCACTCTATTCGGCGGTATGAGCGAGAGAAAAGCACATCTCATGAACTCCAATGACCTGTTCAATGCCATGTTCAAGGAAAGAGCGATGGGGACAGACCAGTTCGTTTCTATCGTTGATAATTTCGGAAACAAGGTGATGCTGAAATCCTATAAAGAGCAGCCAGCTATTTTCTTGAATTTCGTTTCTAAAGGATCGAACCCAGATTTCAAGAAGACCAATAAATACTGGCTTGGGGTGGACGGCATGCCGGAACTGATGGCACCTGAAAGCGATGAATTTAAGTATGGGGAAATGAAAGACGGTAAAATCTCCACGGCAATTCAGACCTATGGCAAGGCAATTTCTTTTACCCGTGAAATCTTCATCGACGATGACATGGGCGTAGTCACGAAAGCCATTCAGAAGCAGTCCGGCGGGTTCAGACGTCTGCAGGAAAAGATGTTCTTCGACATGCTGACTAAATCCGTTCCGTTCAATGCGAAGAATAAAAATATTGTGGAGACGAACAAAGATATTTCCGCCAGGGCGTATTCTGAAATGCGCAAGCTGATGCATCGTCAGAAAGACCGCGAAGATAAAACCTATATCGGCACATTTCCTGCTTTCCTGCTGGCATCAGACGAGCATGAATTTGAACATCTTCAGATCCTGCATTCTGCATCCGATCCGGCGCAGAATAATGCAGGCGTGAATAACCCCATGCAGAACAAGATGGTCCTTTTCACTTCTCCGTGGCTTGAAGGCGATGCTTACTATGCGATCGCGAAGCCTTCTGAAATGGAAGGCATCGAATTTACCACTTTGAACGGCGTAGATCACCCATATTCCAGAACCGTGCAGAGCGAAAAACATCTCGGTATCGATTACCAGTACTGGATGGACTTTGGATTCAATCTGATTGATTATCGCGCATTCGTTAAGAATGAAGGGGTATAAGGAGGATAAAAGATGGCTACTACTATTGGAACATTCAGACAGCCCGGATCAATTATCACCGTGCAGGCGTCTACAGACGTTTCCTATCATGAATTGCTGAAAGTAGGCAGCATTTATGCGGTCGCAAAAGCGGCGGTAGCGAAAGACGGTTATGTGGCGTGCGACGCAGAGGGTGTATTCCAGTTCCCTAAGAAAGCGGCGGAAGCTATCACGCAGGGAACGAAAGTATATCTGGATAAGTCCGGCGCTATCACTGCGACGGCAGGCACCGATCCAGCGGTCGGCGTCGCATGGAGCGGAGAAACAGCGGATTCGACTTCGATTGATGTAAAAATCAACGTCTAGGAGGAAGTCAGATGGGGATGATGGACGCGCAGCGGAGGATATGTCAAAAGGCATTCTTCTCTGATAAAAGACTGGGGGAACACATTTCTTACAACGGGAAAGATATCGTGGCGCTTGTATATGTCGGTGTGTCCAATTCTCGTTCTGACTGGAATGAAGCGAAAACCGTTATAGAAAACGCGGCTCTTGTTGATGCGGCGTATTTCTGCGTGTGCGACGAAGGCGAGAATGGAGTTCTATCGCCGGTGGAAGGCGATGCAATCGTCTACAACGGTGATAGGTATTCAGTTTCTAATATCGTCGAGCACGACGTGGCAGGAAGTCATTTTGTATTGCTTGCAACGAAAGCAGAAAGGGCACTCGGACGATGAATCTGATTGAAATATCGGTATCTGACGAATTAACGCCTGCTTTCAAACGGATGCTTGCTAACAATAAGAATTACTTAAAAAGCGTGTCGAAGTCGCTCGGGTACTACATTCAAAAGGAAATCAAAGAAGGCGTCCGAAAAGGTGTCTTGTACCATACCGATGACGGCTGGAATCAGATCTGGTTTACGGAAGGAAACATCCAGCCACGTAGAGAATTGCAGGGGCACGCCTCGCGGTATCTCTATGGGCAGATGATCCGCGCCGTCGGGTATCAGTACATGCCAGACAGCATTTCAACAGTGATCGGGTGGACTTCCAAATCGTCTGCGGAATACGGGCGAAGAAACGAGCTTGGCGGGCGGCAGCCGGTGACAGAAAGCATTCGTCGTATTTTCTATAATGCGTATGATGCAGAGCTCGAAAGGTACGGTTCTACCGTCGAGAGCCGCGACTATGATAAGTATATTTACCCTCTTAGTAAGAAGAAAAAAGAACTTATCACACCTGCAAGACCGATCTTTGAGCCGATGATGACGCGAATTCATGATGATTTTGCGCCGTACATTGAGCGGAAAGTACAGTCTTACATGGAAGGAAATGTGAAATTCGGAAAGAAGAATAAGCGCGTCTACAAGGTGTACGGAGGTTAGGCTGATGGGATTGCAAAATCTGGATATCACAAGCACGATGCTTCATATCGGGGCACAGCTTAAAACAGACAAAAGGATCATCGCATTTTGCAAAGAGCGGTTCCCTGGAAAAGAGATCCATGTACTTGTTGGGGATATTACAAGGAAATATATCCCTACCTACGATGACACACCGTACATCATCGTGACGGACTTTTCGAAGCAGGAAGGGCAGAATATTGAATTTTGCCCTTACGAATTCACATTATGGGTAGGCGTCGGGAAAGAGGAGCCGGAATTTATCGAGGCGGATGGTGTAAAAATCATGGACGTCTTTAAGGATTGCGCCGACTTCATGACCATCATTGAGGATGTTTTCAATGACGCTGAAATCAATAATCGTCCCTGCGCGAAGGTAAATACGAACGGTCCTTTCCCCATCGATCCGGCAGGTCGCCATTGGGCGGGGAAAATCAAGGTAAACAAGCGTATTTATCAGACGCTTGGCGGGAATTATACAGAAGAGTTATAGGAGGTAGAAAATGGCAGGTCAGGCTATGGGCGTTTACTCCAAAACCAGACTGTATCCGGAAGTGGCATTGAGCAAGTTGCCGGAAACGGTCAAGGGTTTTGAGATCCCATTCAATTCTAATTCACTTTCCAGTTCGCAGAATTCCAGTTCACCGGGTACTATCACAGGACGCCGCGATGCAGCGGAACCGATGCTCGGCAATATCGACTGCACGGGCGATGTGGTCACGCCGGTGGATACCGATGCATTCGGATATCTTCTGGCGGCGGCATTCGGCAGACCGACTACAACGCCGGGGAAGAGCGGCAGCAATCTCTATACCCATGTCTTCAAGCCGGGCAAGACGCAGCCGTCCTTCGCTGTAGAGAAGGTATTCTCCAATGGTGTGTATTCACTCATTAACGGCGTCAAGGTCAATCAGATCGAAATGACGTTCGGCGGCGACGGTGAATTGACTGCTACCGTTGGCTTCATTGGATGCAAAGAAACCATCAATGATGCAGCGGCGGCAACGGAAGAAAATATCACTAAAGTCGGGTTTAATCGTCTCAACAATTTTCAGGCATCTCTGAAAATCGACGGGGAGGATGTAGCGATCGCGACGGAGCTTTCTCTTACTATTCCATTCGGGCTTGATGATAGCGGATATGCGATTGGCAGCGGCGGGTTCCGAACACGAATCAATGAAGGCATCATTTCCCCAACTGGTAAGCTGACTGCTTTCTTCGACGACAAAACTTTCATTGACAAAGCGATGACTTCCAAAATAACACAGCTCCAGGTTACACTGACAAAGGGGGATAAGTCTCTTGTCGTCGATATCCCAGAAGTCATGTTCGCGAGAAAGTCGCCGGGCATTGACGGTACGAAAGGCATCACACAGGAACTGGATTATTCTGCGTTCTATAAAGAAAATTCTTTAAATTCCTGCATTCAGTTTACCTTGGTAAACGGGGTAGCTACATACGAATTTTAATGAGTACCCCGTCGGATTTTCCGGCGGGTATTTTTTTATATGTGAGGAAATAAAAATGGATAACGAAAAAAACATGAAACCAGCAGAAAAGAATGAAGAAAAACTTATTGCAAGAGCTATGACATTTTCTGAATTTGAGCGTTTTCTTGAATATTCCGATGAGCTTGAAACTTCGAATACACCGGCAAAGCTGATCGGCGTCCGTATGGCGCGTTGGGTGGCTAAGAACATCTACAACATCGATCCGGATTCTGCGAAGTATACGCCGGGAACAATTATGGATCTGCTCGTGAAGACGCAGGCGCTTTCTGAAAAGAGCGAGCTGGAAGACTTAAAAAACTAGAAAGCGTCTGGGACTGGCGAATCAGAGGCGGTGCTAAATACTGTGATACGTGCAGAAAGGCCGCCAAACAGACCGGGCGCAAATTAGATTGCGAGAATTGCCCTGATAGGGCTCCCGAAATCAGGCCGGGCAATTTCAGGGCTATGAGGCTATATGCGCTGGCTTCAAACTGTGTGCACTATGTAGGGACGATGAGCCGTCCTTTTATCAGCGGGATTAACTGGGTAGATTTGGAAACAGTCGCCCGCTTATCCCGCATACACATAGGGCCTGCAATGATGAAGCGCATGAGGAAAATCGAAAGTTTAGTCATCAAGGAGAGTGTGGAAGATGGGCGTCATTGAGACAAGAGCGAAAGTCAGTATTATCGACGGAGCGAGCAGCGGCTTAAACAGTATGGCAAGCGCCAATGAACGCCTAACATCCTCTCTCGGCAAAAGTGCGAGTGCGGCGAAAAATTTTTCCGTCAATCTGCGGGCAATGACTAATGGGAAGTCCGGCGGAGCAAAGCAGTTTAGCGACATGGCGCTTGGGCTTGATAAAGCAGCGCAGAGCGCCAGCAATACCAGCAAAATGCTGAACCGCCTTGTATACTCTATGGCGCGTTATACCGTCATCTACGAGGGTATCCAGAAGCTTGGAAATCTGTGGAGCACAGTCATCGGCGGTGCGTATGACTATGGAAACATGATGGAAACGAACCGTGTCGGTATGGCTGGCATCCTGGCATCCATGATGCAGATAAACGGGCAGCAGCTTTCATGGAACCAGTCGCTTACGATTTCTTCTAAAATCATGAAAGACTTGCAGAATGAATCTCTTAAAACGTCCGCGACGGCAAGCGAATTGATTGATACCTTCCGCGCCCTTTTAGGGCCGGGGCTTGGCGCGGGCATGTCGATTGAGCAGATCGAGAAGTTTACGACGGTCGGCGTCAATGCGGTTAAGTCACTCGGATTGGATGGCGTGCAGCTTGTACAGGAGCTTCGAGACCTTGTACAGGGAGGAATTCGCCCCGCGTCCTCTACGCTTGCTACCGCACTTGGCATTTCCGATGCGGATATCAAGAAGGCGAAAGAATCGTCCGAAGGTCTATATAAATTCTTGATGGATCGTATGAAAGGGTTTGAGTATTCAGCTCTCGAAACGAATAATACTGTCAAGGGACGTATCGATCAGATCAAAGAAGGACTACAGCGCGGGATCGCAGAAGGTACAGAGCCACTTCGCGGCATGTATTCGGAAGCACTGAAAGAATTCGGCGAATCAATCATTCAGGTGGATAAGTCCACAAAAGAATGGAAAATCAATCCTGAATTTATCAGCTCTATCAGCACCGTTTCGGGTTCCATGGTGGAAATGGTAGAGAGCGCCAAAAAAGTTGGTGAATTTATGTCCAGCGGGCTTGTCGGTGCCACGTATGTCGGCAAGACTGCCGTCGCGGCACTCGGGCAGGTCGGTGAACATATAGGTGAAATCGTCACACTCTGGGCGGGATTCAAAGCCTCTAAGTATATCAAGGATTTAATGCAGATTCTTAGCGTGACGCGCGAAGAGAGAGAATTGCATACGGGGCTGGGCCGCGCCATTCAGGGCATGCAGGATAAATTTAACGGCCGTCTGGAAGCGCAAAAGAAGGCTTTGAAATACGAAGAGGAGGAAAAAAGGCTCGTCGATAGCGCTTTAAATTCCTTTGCTGACGTAACTGGGCAGATTTCCGAAAGTGCAAGTAAAGCGCAGACCTTGAACTCCATTCTTGAATCGAACGAAAACTCCATCACAAACCTGGCAAAAAAGTGGCAGGCTATGGGGATGAGTATCAAGGAATCTGTCACTTGGCAGAATAAAATCGTTTCGCTTGTGAATGGCGGATATAATGTTGCGGCTATGGTGCAGATTGGGAAGGGTGATGAGCGCGCAAGAAAAATTCAGGCAGAGGCCAACGCGCTGGCGGCAAAGAACGCACAGAAGAAACACGAGATCGATCTTTATGAGCAGGAATCTAAAGCGTTGGCCGATGTTATGCAAAAAGAGCACGAGCGGCGTATGCAGGTATCGAATACTGCAAGGGATGAGCTGAATAATATTTCTCTCATGGCAGAGAAGGTGAGGAATCCATATTCTCGCGGTGAAGCGGCTGAAGCGCGTGTGCAGCGTTTCTTAGATGCAGACACAAGCGGCCGCGGCGGAGCCAAAGGTGATGCGAACCGGCATATTTGGAAGTGGCAGCAGACAGCGGTAGAGGAACTTCGCTCTAAGTTACAGGCACTAAAGCTTGACTACGAAGTCGTTCAAGTGACCACTGAAAAATTCATGGATTCTCTTAAAACCGGAATGAGCGGCAAAGTGAAGCCTGTCATGGAAGAAGCGATCGCGTCTGCTAAAGTGTGGAACGAAGTGCTAATGTCCACGAGGGACAACACGAAACGTTTAACGAATGCGCAGATAGAGTATAAAAAGTACATAGAAAGCACGTATACGGATAATTCTCTTGGTCAGGTAGATCGGGTAAAGGCTCTTTTAGAAGAAATCACAGCACAGTTCAAAAAAGCCGGGATGAGCGCCAACGAGGCAAACGTAAAAGCACATGAGTTTGTCAATCAGGTTATTCAGGGCCTTAAAACAATCGATCAGACAAATAGTCTTTCCTTAATTGCCGTTTTTGACCAGGCGTCTGCAAGCGCCAAAAAATTCGCTGACAACTTCAAACTCGTAAAAGAGCAGATGGAGCAGGTAAAACAGGCAAACGCGGATGCGGCGCTTGAATTTAACGCTCTTTCTAATGCGTTTAAAATCGGCGGTGAAGAGGCGTTTCAGGCGACAAAAAAGCTGCTTGAAGAAAGCAAGGCGCTGCAAGCCGCATTGAATGAGCGCGGCGCAACGGATAAAGCGAATGCCGTTTACAAGGAAACTGTAAATTATTTGCAGCAGGTGGCAGAAGCCAAAGACAAGGCTACACTTGCCACGAAGAAAGAAGTCGCTGCTATCAAAGAGGCTAACGAAGCACTGACTGTTCACAAACAGAAACTGGACGAGGCAAATCAGGGGATAGGTCTTTTTAATGGGAAAATGAGCAAGATGCTAGGCGTGGTTTCGTCCGCTGGTATGGGCGTTTCCATCCTCACAGATGCTTATATAGCAAATACCGATGGCTGTCATGATATGGCGAAAGAAGCCGCAGATGCAGCGATGCAGATCTCCATGATTTCGATGGCCGCGGAAGGGCTCATTGGCCTTATTCCTAGTCTTGTCGCAGGGCTGAAAAGTGCGTATACCTGGTTCAGAAATTTGGCAGTCGTCAAAGCTCTTGCCATGAATCCGGCGGGACTTATTGGAGCAGTAGGTGTAGGAACACTCGCCGCTATAGCGTATGGAGTAAGTAGCAAGTATGAGAAGGCACAAAGCGGCGACTACAATGTGCACGACTTCTTTTCCGGCGCGGAGCTGGGGGGATATGACGATGGGGAAGAAGAGGAAATACCGCAGGGCTCCTATGTAAAGAAATTCACCCCATCGCAAAAAGACTATGATGCGGCTGATGCGGCTGATGAAGAAATGTTCCACACAAAGGCACAGAACAGTCTGGTGGATATGTATTCGGAAATGGCTCGAATTTCAGAACAGAAGGCAAAAGAGGCCGAGGATCTCATGCGGAAAGCCACGCTCGCCGATGTCGTTAAAAAGCAGGATGACGGTGGGAGCGGAAAGGCGTCCGGCAGTAAATCTGGTAAAGCGGCGCTTCCTGAATTGGAATATACTGATGCGCTAGGAAATGCCTTTTGGTATTTACAGCACGGTTACAATGTCTACGCGGCCGCTGCACTGGCAGGAAATCAGATGCAGGAAGCGGGGAAAGGCGATACAGAATCAATTGATTACGCAGCGGATAACAAGCAGGGGTATTACGGTTCAGTTCAGTGGGGAGGAAAGCGTTTCCAAAATCTCTACGATTATGCTAATGGTGATTGGACAGATCGGGAGAAACAGCTCGAATTTTCTGATTATGAATTGAGAGAAGCGCCGTATTACAAAGACGTGGGTACGCGACTTCGCGCTGCAAGCAGTTTGGAAGAAGCGAATCACATTGTGTTTTCGCAATACGAGGCCCCCGGAGATGATACCGAAGGCACGCGGCTTAGTTATGCGCAGCAGCTCCTTCCCCGCCTCATGCAGCTTGCTAACAAAGAAGCGACGCTGAACGGCGAGACTGGGAACGGCAGGAAAGACCTGGCACGCCAGAGAGAAGAGCTTTACAGAAAGCTGGCGGATGCAACGAAACTCACCATTCGCGACACCAAAAATCTGAATGAAGCTACTCTTTCCGTTACTGGAGCGCAGACGGCCTATGATAAGACCATGCAGGAAGCGAATGACAAGCTCGAAGAGTACAAGGTACAGGTTGAGAAAGACAAGGCACTCGGCGTGAATGAAAATGTCATCAGCGACTTGCAAAACGCCATGATCGACTACGCGAAGGCTATGAGACAGAAGGCCAAAGAAGCGCAGCAAACGGAAACGATGGGGAGGTATGATGACCAGATCTCTGCGATTTCGAATAGAAATCTTGGATTTGGCGAAGCCTACAGCCGCTCGCAGGAGCTGACCAATAAGCTGAATGAATACAAGTCTTATTTGCAGGAGCAGCTGAACGACACGAATCTCTCTTATAATCAGAGAATTTCTATCGAGCAGAAACTTTCTAGCACTATTAAGTCCATCAATGACCAGTCTTGTTATAACTACAAGGAAGGTTGGAAGCAGGCGCTGACAGAGATTTCTAATCAGCAGATCAACTGGAAAGACACGACGGTCAACCTGTTTTCTGATATCGAAAGCTCACTTGCAAGCTGCTTGTCTTCTACGGGGAATTTCTGCACACGTATGAAATCTTTCTTTAGCGACTTTGCCAAGAGCGTGCTGAAATCTATTTCGCAGGTGATCGCGAAACTGCTTATCATGAAAGTTGTGACAGGCATCTTTGGCGGCGGTAGTAGTGGCGGCGGTGCAAAAGTGGGCGATGCATGGACAGGCGGTTTGACTGATTCTATAAATATTGCTTGGGGCGGAGGTAAGGCCACCGGCGGAGATGTAAGCCGTGGAAAGTGGTATATGGTCGGCGAACGTGGCCCCGAATTTGTACGATTCAGCAGGGACGCTCACGTGTATTCTAATGGTGACACTAGGAAGATGCTCTCCGGCGGGGCACAGACACCGGCGCAGGTACAGGTGATTGTAAATAACAACACAGGTACGCAGATGCAGGCGCGCCAGACGACTTCGCAAGATTCGTCTGGGAAACTGCTGCACCAGATTATTCTTTCTACGGTCGGCGAAGCACTGACGACGAATGAGTACGGTTTGAAAGATGCGATTATGGGGGTGCGATAAATGGTTTTTCCTGATATACAGACACCTGATTATCCATTAGAAGAGTTGCACAAAGATCACACGATAAAAATGACGGTAGACAACGAAACGATTTTAACTCGCCCGCGTTTCACTAAAATACCGAAGTCGTTCAAGATTACGTGGTCGAAGCTTCCGACAAAAGATTACAACAAGTTGCGTGCGTTTTATTCACAAACTCGCGGAGATGCGTTGTCTTTTGAATGGACATATCCGAAGGATGAAGGAAATGATTACTCAGGGAAAAAGTTTATAGTGCGTTTTGACGACGGCTTGCTCGATTTCAAGATAGTTGAGTGCAGTTTTTGGAGTGGTAGTATCACGATTAGTGAGGTATAGCATGAATCTTTCTACGGCGGCAATTATAGAGAAAAACAGGGTATCCACTGATGGCGTCTACCTGCTTTTGCTGACTATACAGTATAAAAATGAAGAGGCCATTCATCTTGTACTGAATAATGAAAAAATCACGTTCAAGGGGGTAGATTACTACCCTTATTATTTTTCTCTTTCAGAAGTGAAACAGACTTCTACAGAATTGCCGTCGTGTACCCTAACAGTTTCTAATATCACAGGCACGATTTCCCGCATTTTGGAAGCGTATGACGGGGCGTCCGGCGGGAAAGTCACTGTAGCCGTTATCAACACGAATATTTCTGATGAGATTTTACAGGAAGAACATTTTGTTATTGCCGGAGCCACAACGAAAAAGGATTACGTATCTATCAAGCTGGGATGCGGCGCAAGTTTAGATCGGCGCTATCCGAATGTACGTATCATGAAAGATTGGTGCCCGTTCAAGTTTAAGGGCGTTCGGTGTGGGTATAAAGGACCGCTCACTACCTGCAATAAGACGTTGACTGATTGTCGGGAACGCGAGAACAATACGAGATTTGGCGGTGAACCGACGATACCGCAGGGAGGCTTGTATGCTAGACGTAACTGATTTGGTGGGGCAGCCATTCGAAAAGTACCCATGTTGGGAGCTGGTGAAAGAGGTTTTCCGGCGGCGGGGAGAGACGCTGCCGGATTATCTAACGATGGATTATAGCAATCCGGCGGACATTAAAGGCGTCAAATACTACGAAAAACTGTCTAGCCCGGAAGAGGGAGCTATTTGTGCTTTCGATTTAGGCGGGCACGGGATTGACCACGTGGGCGTTTATCTGGGGAACAATATGCTGCTCCACTCTACTACGGTTAGTGGCGTATGCATTGAGCGATTTTCCCGGTATGTTTCGAGATTAAAGGGGATCTACAGGTATGGTACATGTCATCATAATCACGAACCCATTTGATGCGGCAAAAGGGAAGAAAGAGTATTGGGCCCCGTATGACAAACAGAAGCCGGTACGTGAATATCACACAGAAGATGGCGAAAAGCTGTATGCAGTGAATGGCGTGCAGGTAGATCCGAGCGCAACGGTCAGGGATGGGCAGGAAATCGTAGTCGCTCCAAAAATCCAGAAGAAAGCATTCGGGTGGATTTTGGCCGTTGGTTTAACAATTTTTGGCGCTGGCATGGCAGGGGCGGCGTTCAAGGCGGGCATTAGCGGTTGGCTTATGGCCGGACGCATTGCCGGTGCGTTAGCCATGACGCTGATTGGCAATCATATCATGACCAAACTGACCATGCCGAAAGCCGACCTTACTAATGCTTCCGAACAGTCAAACACATACGGATGGGGCACACCGTCTACGCTAACCGGGCAGGGGTATGTTTTACCTATTTGCTATGGTAAGGTAAAAACGGCGGGCATGATGTTGCAGCGCCATGTTATTTCTGACGGCAAAAACCAGTATCTTAACATTCTCTATTGCCTGGCAGAGGGCGTGATTGACGATGTGACGGATATCAAGCTGAACAGCAATCCGATTGAGAATTACACGGATGTATCGATCAATATCCGTAATGGTTCTAATCAGCAGAGTATTATCCCGGACTTCAATGATTCTTATGCCGACACGGCGTTAGCATATGAGCTGAACGTGGGTAAATGGAGCACAGTCACGTTGGAAGGGGATGCAGCTAACGGGATTGAAATCACGTTAGCCTTCCCAAATGGACTCTATTATTCGAATGATAGCGGCGCTGCCGATTACACAAGCGTTACGTTAAAAGCGCAGTATAGGAAGGTTGGAGCCACTGACTGGGAAGATATTCTGATCCGCAATGAGAATTACCAGTGGGAACCTGACTGGCTTACCGGAAGCAGAAAGTGGTTTGGTGCTTTCACGAAAAAGCAGCACTATTACAATGATTGCCGAAAACTTGTAGGCTATGAAACGTATACAGACTGGCGCGGTAAGACACGTTATAGGTATGATGAGGACGGAGAGAAAATACCGATTTATACCTATTCCATGACTTATGATGAGTGGTGGAAGAAAATCCACGATGCGCACTTGTATGATGGCGTTATCAGGCAGAAGGAAACCGGCGTTTTTTATCGCATGTATCGTGTCTACGATTTAGAGCCTGCACAGTATGAAGTACGCGTACAGTGCACAGCGAAGGAACGGACAGATATTCGAACGGCGAATAAAGTACAGTGGGTGGCAGTCACGCAGGTTATTTATGATGATTTCTCTCATCCAGGCAAAGCACTTCTTGGCCTCAAGGCGCTTGCTACCGATCAGCTATCGGGCAGTGATCCCCAGCTTACCTGTGTTATTGAGCGTTCAACTGTGTACGTCTGGAATCCATCGAAAGAAGCGTATGAAATGCAGGCGGCCAGCAATCCAGCGTGGGCTTGCTATGATATTCTCCACGGATGCAGGAAGCTGCTGAATTCTGATAAGCAAACTTACTCTTATGAAGCAGAAGGCATCTCTAAAGAGAATATGGATTATTACGCTTTTGCGGCGTGGGCGGCTATGTGTGACAGCGCGAATATCCAATTCAACTATCTCTTTGATGGCGCTATGAAGATGTGGGATGCGGTGAATTATCCTTGCCGCGTCGGGCGTGGATCTGTCATCATCGTAGGGACGAAAGTATCGTGCATTTACGACTACGCGAGCCCGTCAGTTCAGCTTTTTACCGTCGCGAATATTAAGAAGGATTCTTTTTCGAATGAGTATCTGGCGACAGAAAGCCGGGCAAACAGCATTGAGATTTCTTTCATGAATCGCGAGAAAAACTATGAGCGAGATGTTCTTGCCGTTTTCAACGAAGAATACGATAGCAGTGATGCGGTGGCGCAGCCTACACAGATCGAGCTGATGGGATGCACTGATGCGAAGCAGGCGTATCAATACGGGAAGTACAAACTTCGAGAGAACAAGTATGAAATCCGAACGATTCAGTTTGAGGCATTCGCAGATTCTATTGCATGCCAGATCGGTGATGTCATCACTGTTCAGACGGATGTGACGGAATGGGGGATCGGCGGCCGCGTGGTAAATGCGGATGGCAACACCATTACGGTAGATGTGGATAATCTTGACGGCGGCGATTATACGTCATTCATGTATCGTGATAGCACAAATGATTCTCTTGTGAAGAGAAATGTCATTTCCGCGGCTGGAAATACTGTCATCATTGACGGTATAAACACGGCCACAAAAGATGATGTGTACGTGCTGGGTAAGGCAGGGTTTCAGGCTAAAGAGTTTAAGGTCCTGTCTATATCTACGAATATGGACGAAGAGACACGGACAATTACGGCGGTGGAATACTATCCGGAATTGTATGATGCTGATACGGACAAAGTTCCAGAGATCGTTCGCCCCACGTCGATGATAGAAGCGCCTAAAAATCTGATATTGTCTACTGAAAAGTACGCAGAATTTGACGGGACCATTACTTCACTGGTGCATTGTACGTGGATCAATCCTAGACAGTTCAACACGGTATGTCTCGAAAAATCTACCGATGGCGTGAATTGGACGTTTGAGAAAAAGTTCACACAGAACGAAAGCTCCTATACTTTTACCGCGTTATCATTACAAGTTTATCGTGTTCGCGTTTATGCAATCAATGATATTGGCGAAAAGTCCGATTACGCCGAAAACAACATTCTAACTGATGGACAGGACATGCTTCCCCCGGACGTAGAAAGCATTAACGTGGAGAAGATGGCGAGCGGGCTCCGGCGGTATTGGTGGAAATTTACTTATCCTTACCCAAATGACATTGCGGGGTTCAGAATCAAGTATACGCAGGGGCAGGAGCTAAATTGGGATAACGGCATACCGGTACAAGCGGGGCTCATAACAACGCAGCCGTATGAGACACAGACGATCCGTCAAGGAACGCACACGGTTATGATTAAAGCAGTGGACAATGCGGGCAACGAATCTAAAAAATATGCATATTGCATTCTTGATTTAGGTGATTTGCTTGAGGAAAATGTTTTAGTTCACCATGATTTCAAGGATGGAAATTGGGGGAAAGTCTCTAGTGACGGGGTGATTCTAAGTGATGGGGATATTCATGCGAAGTCCGTCGCAGACATGTGGCCGGCGAAAACCCAATTCATGTGGAGTGGGAACAGTAGATTCAAATGGGATACGAACTTTTTAGCGTATGATACTACCGCAAGTTTCAATGCAGAAGCTTCAGGACAGTTTTGGATACGTTCGGAAATAAAAGGTCCGGCTATCATTTACTACAAGAAGGGTGGCACGAACGCCTATCTAAAAGAGGCGTCCAAATCGTACTGGACGGAAAAGGAAGTGGCGGCTTTTGATGGCAGCGATGGAGGTGATAATTTCTGGAAGCAGTATTCAGACCGAGTGCTTGTGCGAAAAGGAGACGTTATTCAGATTAAGGTTCATTCGCTAAATTCTTCCGTTGAAGAAACAGTGATAAAACAATTAGAAGCATTGATCGACGTTCCAGATCGGAACGAGCATTTTGAAGATATTAAGATTTCTGCTGACGGAACAAAACTTCCGATCGTGACCCCGTTCTATAAGACTACGGCGGTGCATTTGGACGCCATTCAATCCAGTGCGGCGGTAACGATGAAGATCATCTCTCGCACGCCGTGTGTCATTCAGCTGATAGATCCTAATGGTGACCCGGTAAACGGTGTGGCAGATATTTCCTGGCAGGGATATGCGGAGGAACGTTAAATGGCAACAACTAAATTAACAACAGATGTTGAGCAATACTTGAAGTGGGCAGGGGCTGACGGTACTACACAGCAGCAATATCAGGAGTTTGTTCGGAACATGTATGGCACGCTTTCTGATGTTGTGAAAATCACAATGTGGCAGCCAAATACAAGTTATTCGGCAGGAGCCGTACTGGTCAGCCCTGACATGCCGGAAAACACTTTGGCAAGAGTTGTGGTAGCAGGGACTACAGGGGACGTAATTCCCACATGGGGGGCGGCGGGAGACACAATAGCAGACGGAACTGTTAAATGGAAGATGCTGTACCGCACGATGGACAACGCCACGCAGGAAAAAAGCGGTTACATGAGTGCAAGCGACAAGGTAAAGCTGGATGGTATTGACGTTAAATCTGTGACAGAATCAGCGGGGAAGGTGACAGTCACAAAAAGTAATGGTAATAGAACAACGTTCGACGCTGGGCTCAACATCCTTACACGAAACAAAATATATGCTGTTGGGGACATTGCATATTCACCTAACCTTCCTTCTTACCTATACCTTGAATGTACGACCGCAGGGATAACCGGAGCAACGGAACCCAATATGTCAACCGTATCTGGTGGGGCAATAATTAATGATGGTACTGCTACATTTATCGTGCGAGACAAACGCATGCAAGCAATGATTGATATGTTCTACCCTATTGGTTCGGTGTATATGTCTGCCGATAAGAGCAAGACAAAAGCAGATTTCCCTTTTATGGCATATGGCACATGGGAAGAAGTACCTGCTAACCTTTGCTTGCAGACAGGGGCAGCTAGTGAAGCAGGAACACAGAGAAGTGCAGGATTACCAAATATTACAGGTCATGCGGGTTCAACAGGGACTACTTGTCATACTACCAATCCAACCTCAGGTGCTATTGTTCCAAACCCTGATATTCCTGTAGGCTCTATACCTGCGACAAATGTTTATGGCAGGGCTGGGAACACTATGGTATTAGGTTTTGATGCTTCCAAATCTAACCCCATTTACGGTTCATCTGATACCGTTCAGCCCCCGGCATACATGGTAAGAGCTTGGGTGAGAACGGCATGAATAGCGAAAGGAGAACAATTATGGACTATCAGAGAATTGCAAGAGAAATCGTCTTGAATTATGTAAGCGAACATCTTGATAAAACAGATAACGTACATATTTCGTTAGATGATGTTTATATTGTTTGGCTTTGCAAAACCTTACAGAACTGGAAATCATTGGTGTCAACTGACTTGCCTGACGGTATGTATTATGAAGTTACATACAATGGTGACAAGAAAGAAGTATACCTTGATGCATACAAGAAATTTGAGAATCAGAAGATTGATGTGTCTCAAATTTAATGGTGTGAAAATTCCTTAATATAGGGGGTTAATATGCTTACTGGTAAAGAATATCTTGATATGTCTTCGGACGACACGAAGGCTCGCGAATTACATAATATCATCTGCGAATACTTGGATAGTCTTACTTTTGACACCGCAGATCCGAAGGCAAAACGTATGTTGCTCAAACTGCACGAGCTGGACTGCGGTCCGTATTTTGATACCGATATTGCTATCAAGGCGGTAGACAATATGAAAAATGTTGACGGTACTACTGGCCCGCACTGGACGTTTGCAGAAGTAGAGAAGGAAGCCCAAAAACGTAACATTGACCATCCTGCAGATTTGTATTATGCGATCAACATGCTGTATAGCGACCTCTCTAATGTCTTAGGTAAAGACCCTGAAAAGTATATCGCGGTGGCTAAAGCTCTCTATTGGGATGACCCAGATATGCCAGAAGGTAAACTATTCAAACAGTACGTAGCCACCATCTAATCCTTATATCATAAGAATTTTGATACGAACATCATGAGCAACGAAAGGAAAGAGGTGATTATCATGAAAGCAGAACGGAAAGCAGTTAAAGAGTGGCTTAGAACGATGGATCGCGGCGAGTATGAGCGGATGCTTCGCGATGCGTTGTTTACAGAAACAGAACTTAGATACATTCATATGCGTTGCATTGAGGGCAAATCTTTCAAGGAAATAGCTATCGAATGTGGGCTTTCCCGGCGGACAATGTGTAGCATAGCGAAACGAATAGCAGATAAAATGCACAAATCTATCATAAAGAATGGATTTAATTCTCACTAATTATGCACCATTTCAATCGCATAGTGTACTATGATACTCATAGATAGGAGGGATTGAAATGTACATGAATGGTTATCCAGCATACCCATACGGAGCCGCCCCGCAAATGCAAGAGCGGCTTATGCAAATGGAGCAGCAGAAATACGGGATGCAGATCCCGCAGTACACCATGGGGAATATTGTATCTAGCATGGAAGAAGCCAGGATGCGTGAGATTATCCCCAACGGCACTTCTTATTATTTCCCTTCCCCTTCAGAGAACCGGATATATGAGAAATCTACGGATCTGAACGGTCAGCAGGTTTTCAAAGCGTATGAATTAGTTGAGCTTCCAAGCGTAGCACCGGCCACTACAGGCAGTGTCAAGGCACTGGAGGCCCGCATTCAGAACATAGAGAATTTGTTACAAGAATTGGTAGGAGGTACAGAAAATGCTCAATCCAATGCAGCTAATGGGAATGGTCACGCAGGCGCAGAATCCAATGAACCTGTTACAGCAAATGGCAGGGCAAAACCCTTTAATGGGAAGGGCTCTGCAAATGGGGCAAGGTAAATCTGTAGAGGAGCTACAATCCATCGCAAGGAACTTGGCACGGCAGCGCGGCATGAATGAAACGCAGTTGAATAACTTCTTATCTCCATTTGGTCTGAAACTCTAGCTAGAGTTTATATACAGTATTTTCCAAAAAGGAGGAACTCAAAATGGATGGGAATGGTATGCAGACAGTAATGCCAGCGTCCGGCGGCTATGGCGATTGTGGAGGCGGCATGTGGTTTATGTGGCTCGTCGTCATCTTCGCTCTGATGGGCGGAGGCGGTTTCGGCGGTTGGAATAATCGAGGGAACGCACTGACACAGGCCGAAATGCAGGCCGGGTTCAATCATCAGGATGAGATGTCTCAGATTCGCGGCCTTGGCTACGGTATCTCAGATGCTACTTTTGCACTGAATAATTCTATCCTGAATGGGCAGGCAGAATTAAATCGTAATGTTATGCTGGGAAATTTCGACTTGCAGAAAACGATGATGCAGGGAGATTGGGGAATCGGTCACCAGCTCAATGATAATAGGTTTGCACAGCAGCAGTGTTGCTGCGAGACAAACCGCAATATTGACAGCGTAAGGGCTGACGCTTATCAGAATACCTGCAAGATCACCACGGCAATTCATGAAGAAGCGGAAAAGACCCGCGGCATGATTGCAGCCAATACCATGCAGGAACTCAGAGACAAGCTCGCAGACCGTGATCGGGATCTGCAGACGGCTAGATTCAATCTTAGCCAGTTTGCTCAGACGGCGGCAGTAGTCAATCAGATTCGCCCATATCCACAGCCAGCTTACATTACCTCCAGCCCGTATCAGTCTATGGGCTATGGTACTTGTAATGGCGTTGTAGTTTAATTCCGCAATAGGCGTGACCAAGGGACGGTTTGCGCCGTCCCTTTTCTGTGAGGTGATAGATATGTGTAATGGGAATGCCGTTCTCACAACGGCGGTGGCAGTTTCCGGCGGAAATTTGGTGCTTACCATTCCGGCGGGAACATACAACAATTGCAGTAACATGATGTTAAGGCTAGCACAGGATATACCGCTGAATGCCACAAATCTTATGCCGGTTGTCATTCAGATCGGAGCTGGCACTACATTGTATCCGGTTCGTCAGAAATCCGGTCATAACCTGTATGCTACGCAGATTCGAACACGTCGGAATTATGTATTGCATGTAGCGGCGGACGCTGGCGCATTTACGCTGATCCATGGATGTTTGAATAATTGTAATTGCGGCGCGGTAGCTAGTCTATCCTAACCGTTCTAATGCCCCTTTACGGGGCATTTTTTTGTGGGGTGAATATAATGGACGATATCACCATATCTATACTAACTCAGATTATATACGCGGCTATTACTTTTGCAGCTGGGTATAGCTGGAACAAATCTAAGAGCTTGGTTTGCATCGAAAAAAACATGCAAAAAGGTATAGGCGTTATTTTGAAGATCGAGCTAAGGCGTATCCATAGCCGCGGGATGAGGAGAAGGTATATTACCTATGATGAAGAATCGATGGCAGAAGAAATCTATACTATCTATCACGCTTTAGGACTAAACGGACAAGGGACAGCCATGATTCATGATTTACGAAAATTGCCGAAACGGGAGGATTGCGTAAATGCTAAAACGTATACAAGAGACGTTTAAGAAGCTATCGAAAATGAAGGTGCAAACCTCTATGAAAATCATCTATCTGTATGGCGGCGGGCTGGCTATTCTTACCATTCTTATGATCTTTTCGTGGGGAGTGAACTGGTATCATTCCGGCGCACCGGATCTGAATAGTCTGATAAGTATTTTCAAAGAATATACCGCACCGGCTGTAGTGGCGGCGTTCACCTTTGTTTCCGTCTTCTGCGTCGATACTGATGGTGACGGAAGACCGGATGCGGCTCAGAGGCAAGCAGAGAAAAATCAGCCGACACCACCGCCAGCCATTCCTATTAGATTGGAGAATAAAAAATGAATATAAAAGAAGTGGAAGATGCATTGCGAGAGGCAAGACCTGAATTCTACAAATATCCATATCCGGTAAAAGTGTATTGGCATTGGACGGCGGGGCACAGGGATATGACGTTCAATGATTACCATTTCTGCATTGACGGATCCGGGGATATTATCCAGACACTGCCATTGAATTTTATCCCCACAGCAACGTATAGAAGGAATACAGGATCTATCGCTATTGCTTTGTGCGCAGCCTATGGGGCGGAAGCGTTCAAAGGAAATCCATATTATTGCAAGCTCGGGGATGAACCGCCGACGGATGAGCAGATCGAGGCGCTCGCTTTTCTTTCCGCGAAGATTGCGCAGGTATTTGATATCGATATCGACATAGAGCATTTCATGACGCACGCAGAGGCAGCGGATAATCTGGATGGATATAACGCGCATGAGCCGTATGGCCCAAATTCTACGTGCGAAAGGTGGGATCTGGCAGTGCTCCATGAAGATGACGAATGGATGAGTGGTGGTGACACGCTTCGCGGGAAGGCTATTTTCTACAGAGCGCAGATGGATATGCTCGATGAGGAGTAAATCGAGAAGTAACGATGTTTTTATTTGGCTTTACAGGCGTTTGCTATGCATACCGTGATACATTTATCAAAAGAGCAGCGCGAACGCCTGTGGCGTGCCAAATTCGCTGAATTTCACGCTTTTGAGCGTTTGTATAAGAAGAAAGAGTGGCGGGGGTATGTATGAATACGTTAAAAAGAACCGTAACGCTATATTTAGTGGCGTTATTATTCTCATTCTCATTTGTGTTTTTGCCGTTTTCATCCTGCGAAGCGGCACAGGTGTATCAGATATCGGAGGAGCAGTTGACAGAGCTATCGATGATAACAAAGAGGCAGGAAGAGAGATTGGCGCTGCTGCAGACGAAGTTAAGCGTGCTGGAAATGAGCTCGACGGAGCAAGAGAAGAAATTGACCGAAGTATTAAGTCAATTACAGAAGTCAAAGAATCAGCTGTCAGAAGTACAGAAGAGCTTGGAGAATGCGAACGTCTCATTAGAGAAGGCAAGGCTGATAATCAGCGAGCAGGAGAAGTCCTTGACGCAGTTAGAAAAAGCGGTAAAGGATCTGGAACATAGGGTGCGCTTGGCAAAGAGACAACGTAATGTGTGGGCGGCTTTATCCGGCGGGCTATTACTTTATGGAATAGCAAAATGAATAGATATACAAGACGGCGGGATATCCCGCCGTCTTTTTTTATGCCTTTATGCAGATACACATGTGGGATATACAGTGTTCTCTGGTTCCCGGCGCAGTGGTTACTGTCATAAAAGAATAATTGGACAAATAAATTCGTTAGTGCTAAAATACAGTTAGCCTCCAAAGGCTAATAAAATAACGGAAGGGGAAAGAGCATGTTGGTACGCCAGCATGCTCTTTCTCTTTGTACAAATGGCAATATGATATAAAATATTTCTATTACAAATTAGTTGCGGGTACATTCCTCATGACGTATAATATAGCCGTAGGGACGTTCCTGTTGACTGCCGCATAGGCAGCTTAGAGGTTGGGGCGCCCCTATTGTCTAGAGGGGACGCTCTCTAGTGGATTAAAATGCGTATAGCATAGAAAAAGAGCAGCTTATCCTTATGGGTGGCTGCTCTTTTTCTATTTTATGTGAGTAGGTGAGTATATGGATATAAAGAATAGCGTTCCGATGCGGCTTTTGGCAGCTGAGAAAATCAAGCATCCGTACTTCTTTAAAAGGATTGAACAATTAGTAAGAGATAAAGAGGCGGCGTGGGATCTCACATACTGCTATTGCCCGATATGGGTAGGGATGTCATATGTAATGAAGTTAGAGGGATTAAAAGAGATAGATATCATGGTATCGTCGGAAGGCGCGAAGCTGGCTACGCTGATTTCCTGGCGGCAGTCTAAAAACATCTACGATATAGACGAAGGGCTGATAGAGGAGTTCGTGGAAAGATCTGATGGGAATATGGAGATAACATCGGACATGCTGGTGCTTCCGACATGGTGTATTTATCTTAAAATCCCGCTTATAGCTGAATTTTCCGGTGCATTTGTCATGTTTGACGAGCATGAAAGTGGTGGGAAGGAGCTCTTTATTGCGCCGGTGACAGATGATTGCCAGTTTGTAACGGCTATCTATTTAAAGATCCCGAAAGAACCACGAATGTTAAGTGATATCATCAAGGAGCAGTTCGAGGAGAGTGTAGGGAAGGGGAATACTAAAGAATACGGTTTCACTACAGATGATGTACAGCGGTATTATGAAGATTCTATGAAAACGATCAAGCTTGTTATCAATATACTAATGTACATGTCAGCGGTGAATGCAGAAATAGTATTCAAGAACGAAAGATCCTATAAAGTGACTAAGAAAATCAAAGATACGCCACGCGAGGTAAAAACGTTCACGGTCGGAGAGAAAACAGGCTATAGGATCCGTACTCTGAAAAAGGCGGTAGTGAGATATAATGAATCTCAATCGTCCGGCGGGCATCATAGATCGCCTGTTATGCATGTAAGAAGAGCGCATTATCATACATTCTTGTGCGGTAAGGGCAGGAAGGGGAAACGCTTAAAGTGGCTGCCGCCTGTCATCGTAAACGGGAATCAGGAGCCGGTGGATATAGTGACTATCACGAAGGTGAAAAAAGAATAGCAGGTAAAAAGGTACTTCTTTTGGTTTCAAAAAAATTGAATTTGGGCCGTATAGAGAAATTTCAAGGTACTTCTTTTCATTTGAAATAAATTGAATTGTGGCCGTAATAAAAAAATCCGACTTGCACAAACAATGTACAAGTTGGATTTTTTATTATGATACGCTAGAGGAATATTCATATTATGAATAATGCCATGCAAGGAGCGCCATCTGATAGTGACGGCGCTCCTTGCGTTGAAAGGAATGAGGTTAGTAGTTATGCTGAGAAAAGAATTGGGAAGAAGCATAACTACTTGATTATTATAATGGAACGGCAGAAATAAATATAGAGAGAAGAGTTTGGCATTACTGGCGCAATGGCATGCTACGCAAGTAACTTGCCGATCAATTTCAATTCAACTCATTTTAACTCATTTAACTCATTTAACTCATTTTAACTCAATTTAATTCAATTAAAATGAGTTAAAATGAGTTAAATATATTGGATCAAATCGAAGAAAGTACAGATTTGTATTTTTCTGACTTTTTCTGCCTCATGCCAACCTGTATGATTATGTTATAATATTTAGCTTTGCGATTTGTCTAAGTAAACATGGCATGCTTCTGAAAATTTAGCACAAGATTGATATTGAGAGCAGGGCATGGGGCACTAAGGTAGAAAATATGCGGCGTTTCCGGCGGAGCTGATGCAGTCAAAAGAAAGTCTGGCATGTGAAGCGGGAGAATATTTGGGGCGGCTCCGGCGGGCCATGCCGATGCAGGTTTATATTTACATCTGTTGGCATTTCGAATTGTCGGGAAATGCGAACTTGCATTTATATCAATGCTGGTTTGCTTTTACGCACAGATCGCCCATAAAAAATTTTTGCAGGTTGTCGTTTACGCGAAAATCTGGTCGAATTACGCGCCCGATTGTCGTTACTGGTCGATAAAACCATATTCCAATATAGCGTGTTGACAATAACTATACCACCATAGGCTGGCACGTCCCCTTCCTTCCAGTCCCCAGCGTCTGCAGCCGTGGTGGAAGGGACGCCCTGGACGTGCAGGACCACCACCACCAGCGCCCGCCGCGGGGGAATGTGACGCCATGGACGCGCTGGATCACCACCAGCACCCGCAGACGTGGTGGAAGGGATGCCCTGGACGTGCCGGATCACACTTCCAACAGCACCCGCAGCCGTGGCGGAAGGGACGCCCTGGACACGCCGGGATCACACACCAGCACCGCACGACGCGGGTGAATGGGACGCCCTGAACGTGCCGGATCACCACCACCAGCGCCGCCAGCCGTGACGGAAGGGGGGACGCCCTGGACGTGACGGGATCACCACCCGCGGCCGCAGCCGTGGCGGAAGGGGAAGGGAGGCGCTGTGCCGGATCCTCCCCAGCGCCAGCGCGCCGCGGGGGAAGGGACGCCACGGACGCGCTGGGATCGCCACCGCCAGCGCCGCCAGCCGTGGCGGAAGCAAAAATAGGCGGGTATATGCCCGCCTATTTTACTTTCTTGTCAAAAATCAATGTATAATATTTTGCCATCTAATGCCTTTAAAATTTCTACTTCGAACGACAATATATTTTTATGTTTTTTGCAGTCGCCGTCGAATTGGGGCAATGTTTCAAATTTAGTTAAGCAATATTTCGTTATCCATGGGAATCTGTTACTATAGCCCTCAAAAAATGCTAATGCCTTTATTAACCTAATAATAATGGTTTCTATATTATGCCTTTCACTTTCGTTCATGTCGCTGACAAATAAACGATCTACGCCATAAAGATCTTCAAGATTGTTCATAAAATCCATACTTAATACGTTAAATTCATCAATAAATTTTTTCTTTTTGAATTCTGCACTAATAACTAGTGCGTGATAATCAACTAGTGTACAATTATCTTTTTTCGGTATAAAATCTACGCTTATTTTCATTTCACCATTCATTTTGTTTGCCTACCTTCTAAAAATGCACATATCAATGGCGCGTTTTTATTTACATGTACTTAATGATAATTCCGGTAGATCCGGAGGTATAAAGCTCGAAGCCTCCTTTATTTTCGAATTGTATATAGTCACCATCTGAACCGTAAATTCTTAAAATTTCTTGTTTTGTAGCAAAACGCAAAGAATAATGCTCGGGGATCTCTGCATTCGGCGGTATAATATGCGCCGCGCAAGTCCTGCCGTTTTGATACGTCAAGAATGATTTAATGCCTTCTATATTTCCGTACCAATTCCGCCCCACGGCTGTTAAAAACCCGGCGCTTGCGGGTCCGATTCTTAGCGTTATGTCGTGATACTCAGTAAATTTAGAAAAATCAATATCTGCTCTATCTCTGAGTTTCAATCTTTCTTCTCTTTTCGCTTTTTCTTCCGCTGTTTCCAGATCCGGAAATTCTGAAATGCGGATTGAGTTCTCGAAAGCGGCGAGTAAATCGACCGTTTCAAGAAATTTTTGAGAGTAACAAGCGTACACCGTTTTTCTTTCCATTTGCTCACGCGCAATTTTTACGAGCTTCCAGCATGTGCCCGTATACTGTAATGTAATTGCAGTTGCAAGCGCGCTTGAATTATATTTATAAGATGATGGCAATTTTTCGGCGTAAGGCATCCAATCAAATGAGCAGCCCTTCAAATATTTTTTGGGCACTTCATTAAATTTTTCGCTTAGATTTTCAGCTTCCGCGAATACGTGTCTATCATCAATTGTGCGCGTCTTAAATCCCTTTTGAAAATCTTCCAGAACCGCTATAATTTTATCGCGGTTCTTTTCCGAGATTAAAATATTTAATTTCTTTTCTTTTTCATTTTTACCGTACATTTTTTATTCCTTTCCGGCGCTGCTTCGCCTGTACTTATTTTTTTACCTTCCCAAAATGCACATAATAATCAATGCAATCAATAGAGATATTATCATTTTATCACCTACTTCCTTACAGAAGTAGGATCAATTTTGTTGTACATTTTCAATTTCCTTTCCTGCGGGCTTGCGCCCGTGCTTAAAATATTTTTACCTACCATCATCAGACCCCCGCCGAGTGGCACCGGGATGACGGGGCCCGCGCCCCGTTTCGGTTTACTCTGATATTGTTCTTCCTTTGGGTGGAAGATAAATAAGCAGGTCATGAGCGATTCGGCGGCGCCCATACATACGAGCATAACGCCCGACTGCTTCCGGATCGGTGCCATCGCTGCACCCGGTCCCGGTGGCTTCTTCGACAAGGGACCATGAAAGCCGGATGATCCCGCCCCCTGTCCGGGCGCCGTTTTCCCGGAGATATACGGACACAAGATTATTTTCGTAAAATACCGCATTGCCGCGATATTTCCGCGTGCAGAAATCATAATGCACAGCTTCTGCACGCGCTAATTTTTCTTCATTGATTTTCATTTTTTACCCCCATGGCGTCCAGCGCCTTATAACTAACAAAATAATGGAAGTGGGATGGGACTTTTTTAATTCTCCTTTTTCCAAATCGTTTTCCGTCCGTATTCTATTTTTAGAATGTCTTTTGCGTGAACGTGGTTAAATGGGAGTTCAACCCGTCCATTATAATCTTGTTTTAATTGTAGATCGCCGGATAAATTGCTAATATTACATGCGGTCGGGTCTAATGCTTGCCATGGGGTTGATAGGGCATAAGGGTCTATTTTCATAGTCATGATTTTCCCCTCAATGTTAATACTCCACTTTTGATATATATAACTTCAATCTTCATTTAGACCCACCACTGAT
>ERZ1023826.117-NODE-117-length-28102-cov-15.058759_pt1 | contig 28102 bp, 21 predicted proteins | sample MGYA00380380_ERZ1023826 | MGnify/ENA primary metagenome ERZ1023826 (study PRJEB33179, sample SAMN07449068) | human gut metagenome | biome: Human-gut; feature: Human associated habitat; material: Faeces | host: Homo sapiens | place: India:Kasaragod | collected... | reverse complement strand
GATGGCAGTAATTCTGCTTGCTGGTGTAGGAAGTGTAATGGCACAGAGCGATTACAAGCGCGGTATCTTTAACCATGTAGGTCTTAACGTGGGTGCTGGTACCGAGGGTATTAGTGTTGGTGTGGCTGCTCCTGTTACTAACTTCCTTGAGGTAGAAGCAGGTGTGAACATCATGCCATCTTTCAAACTGTCTGGTGATTTGGATGTAGATGTCAGTACCAGTTCTTTGCCTCAACTACCTAATGTTACTTATCCAACCGGTGCAACCATTCATGCAGAAGGCTCATTCGACCGTACCACCTTTAATGTAAAGGCTAATCTGTATCCATTCGGTGGTGGCAGCAAGTTCTTTATCGCTGCTGGTTTGTCAATTGGTGGTGAGAAGATTGCTGAGGTAAATGGTTCTTCCGATGAACTTCGTCAGTTCTCTGAGAACTTGCCTACTCCTGAATTGAAGAATCAGTTCCGTAAGGCTATATCAGCTAACTTGGGTGGTTACAACTTGCAGCTCGATGAGAACTATAACCTTCAGGGCGATATCCGTTGCAAGAATGTTCGTCCATACCTTGGTTTAGGTTTCGGTCGTCTGGTTCCTAAGAACCGTATCGGTTGACGCTTTGAGTTGGGTTGCCAGTTCATGGGCAAGCTCAAGGTTTACCAGAATGGTAACGAGATAGATATCAATAAGGCATTGGAAGATGCTGGCGAGGATGATCTCTCTAAGTTTGTAAAAGACTTGAAGGTTTATCCTGTTTTGAAGTTCTCTCTTACAGGTAGAATCTTGTAATATAGATAAAGAGTTATAAAAATAGATTGGGCAAGACCATCTCTGGTCTTGCCCTTTTTGTTTCTATATACTATAAATTGAAAAAGCGTCCCCGCAGTAGCCTCACGGTCACTACGGGGACTTATATTACTAACATCTAACTTTAGCATTTTTGTTTAAACTTAAAAACAAATTCTTTATGAGAGTAATTTCTCCATTATCTATAAACATAAACCAAGTATCTCATATATTGCAAGTAACTTGTATCCTGCAAATATCTTGTATTCTTAAATGCAAGTTCTTAGAAAAGTTAAACCCATAGACCAGTATCTCTACTAATATCTTGATTATTTTTATTTTATTGCTTTTTGTCTGTTTAATATTTAATACTTTTAAGTTCACAATGCAAAGATATAAAAAAAATGGGTAAACTCCAAATTAATTTTGCTTTATTTTGTATTAAATGGCTTTTATTGTACTTATGCGGCGGTTTTTAAGGATTAACCGGCAAAGTTAAAGAGGGTGTATCATAAACAATCAAATGCTTTATGATACACCCTCTTTCTCAGGATTCTGAATATTGTCGTGTTTATAACGCTTCGTCTTCAGGACGTGGCATCTGTGTCTGGGGCTTCTGTTTCTTGCCTGACTTCATGAATAGTTTCTTCTTCTTGAGCCATGCAGCCTTGCGTATCTCGTATTCTTCGCGATGACGCTCCAAAAAATTATCTGCCATGTTTCGTTTCCTTTTTTACTTTGCGTTATGAATGCTTATTCTTCTTTAAACTTACTGTAAATCACCTTTATCTGTATAGGACTTGTCTCCTTGCCGTTGCTGTCGGTGGTTATTACACCTCTTTTCAGTCGGGTAGAAGCGAGTGACATATCGTGATTAATCTTGGAGATGACGGTAGTATAGCCCTGTGTGGTTGTGATGACGTTTACAGGAACCAGTACTACTTTATTCCAGTTTTCCCCCTTGCCCTTGTTCTTATACATGGCAGAAACCAGATTGGCGATATTCTGGAATGTATAGGCATTCTTGTAGGTGCCGGTACTGCTGTAGCTTGCCGTATAAGAAGTACGGTTGTCAGCCAACTTGCTCTTTTCGAAGAACGACTGCAAACTGTCTTTCTGAACCATCAGGATGGTGCTTGGTGTAGCAAAGTTGTATGGGTTGTCTTCGTCTGCATTGTTGAGTCGTGGGAAGGAGATGGTAGCTGTGTTGAGCGTATCCTTCTCATGACCCTTCATGATGTCATCGATAGGAAGAGTAACCTCGGTGAAGATACCGGCAGGCGACTTGAGGTAAGTCCAGTCCTCCTGACTTGCCAACTTCTTCAAGTTCTCGGTATCGTTCTCAATCTTGTTGAGCTGCAATACCTCTTCTGTACCATCGAAACGGTTGTATCCGATGCTTACAGCTGTACTGTCTTTATTGATGGTCTTGTGACGGGTCCAGTAGAAGATAAGCTCTGTATTCCAGATCTTAGCCATGTTACCCGTACCACCTACATTCTTGATGTAGAAGCCAGGGCAGACATTGTGCAGGAACTTGAAGTTGGTCTTGAAGTACTCAGGATGTTCTGCGTATGTCTGCATGATGTAAGAACCATAGTTCTTGTATGTCTTACCATCTTTTTTGTACTTCTTATTCAAGTAAATCTTGAAGTTCTTGACATTTGATGTATTGCTCAAGTTGTAATTACTGCTCCAATGCTGGTTGTTTTCGTTTACCCAGCCGTTCTTGAAGGCATCATAATTAGAGTAATATTCCTGATCCTCTCTCATCGGCTCGGTCATCTCATAGGCTGTCACCTTCATTGGGGCGATGGTATCACCATAGCTGGCATTGTATGAAACCAGGAGGTAGCATGAGTCTGCTTCGATAGAACCGTTGTTTGCCTGCTTGATGTAATCGAGTGTATCTACAGAGAAAGTAGGCAATACGCCCAACTGGGTCATGTAGTCGCCCTTTATATAGTTGCCGGTTTCCGGGTCTTTCATCTTTCCGATGAGCCCCGTGTTGTTGCGGCTCAATACGGAATCTGCTACTATAGACTTTGTGGTAACATTGAACGCTGAGTTAGAAATGTTAATGTTGTCTATCTTATTAGTGATGCTACCACCAATTCCCTCGGTGGTATCATCACATGCAGCGAAAGTAAGCGCTGCTATTACTAATACTGTTAAGAGTCTTAAAATTTTCATTATCCTTGTATGTATGTGTCTCTGTTGTCGGAATTTTATTCTGCGTCAGGACAAACCTTGTTGATGAAGTCTGCGTATGGCTCCTGGATATCTTCTCCCGGATAAGTCAGTACAGGCTTGTTCTTCTCCTTCGCATAATCAAAGAGAATCTGGGTAGCTTCTTCTTCACCTTCTACCACACCGTCGCTATAGTCGATGGCGAGTTTGCCGAGCTCAATGAAGTCGAAGTCGTCCTGATAGCCGTCGAGCAGTTCAGACTTGGCATCGCGGAAGGCAACGCAACGTTTGAAGTTGGTACCCAGTTCACCCTTGAGTTCGTTGGTATAGAGAGCGGTAATTACCTTTGATTCTGCAAATGAAGGCTCTTCGCTGTAGGCTGTCTTTACATAGAATGGCACTACTGCGCTAGCCCAACCCTGGCAGACGATTACGTCAGGCTGCCAGCGGAGCTTCTTTACGGTTTCCAATACACCACGTGCAAAGAAGATAGCTCTTTCTCCGTTGTCGGCATATTCCTTTCCGTTTTCATCGGTGCCCATCTGGCGGCTCTTGAAATAGTCGTCATTATCGATGAAATAAATCTGCTGTCGTGTTGTTGGTATAGATGCAACCTTGATGATCAGCGGATGGTCTGTATCATCTATGATAAGGTTCATACCAGACAGGCGAATGACCTCGTGCAATTGTCCGCGACGCTCGTTGATGGTGCCCCACTTAGGCATGAAGGTGCGGATCTCAAAACCTGCTTCCTGCATCTTCTGAGGCAGTTCGCGTCCCATGATTGACATGTGAGACTCGGCTACGTATGGGTCGATCTCCTGATTGATAAATAATACTTTTTTTGCCATAAAATTTAAATTTTATTCTTACGAATTACGTGCAAAGGTACAAAAAAAACTTCAAATAGGGGCATTTTTTCTCCGAAATTCATTATTTTCGGCAATAATTCGCATATTTTTAGGTTTTTTCTTTCTCATTTGAGAAAAAAGTTGTTATTTTGCACCCGAAAACAGATTATGACGATGAAAGTATTCAATAAGATTGTTGACCTCCAGAACGAACTCTTCATGTGTCGTAAGGAGGGAAAGGAAATCGGCCTTGTGCCAACTATGGGTGCGCTGCATGAGGGTCACGCCTCTCTTGTTAAGCGCAGTGTAAAGGAAAATGGCGTGACTGTAGTTTCTGTGTTCCTGAATCCTACACAGTTTAATGATCAGGGTGACTTGGATCGCTATCCTCGTACCCTCGATGCTGACTGCAAGCTCTTGGAGGCTTGTGGTGCTGACTATGTGTTTGCACCATCGGTGAAGGAGATGTATCCTACACCAGATACACGCCACTTCGAGTTTCCACCTGTTTCTACCGTGATGGAGGGTGCCAAGCGCCCGGGTCATTTCAATGGTGTATGTCAGGTAGTGAGCCGTCTTTTCTATATCGTTCGACCAACCCGTGCTTATTTCGGTGAGAAGGATTGGCAGCAGATTGCTGTCATCAAGCAGCTCGTGAAGTACATCAACAGCAATGTGCAGATTGTGGAGTGTCCTATCATCCGTGATGAGGATGGTTTGGCTAAGAGCAGCCGTAATACTTTGCTGGCTCCTGATGAGCGTGCCATTGCGCCAAACATCTATAAGGCTCTGAAGGAGAGTGTGGAGTATGCCAAGACTCATACCGTACAGGAAACTCACGATAAGGTGGTTGCCGACATCAATGCTGTAGAGGGTCTGGAGGTAGAGTATTTCCAGATTGTGGATGGCGACAGCCTGCAGGATGTTTCTACATGGGAGGATAGTGCATACGTGGTAGGTTGCATCACCGTTTATTGCGGTAAGACTCCTATCCGTCTCATCGACCATATCAAGTATAAGGGATAAATTCCTCTATAGATATTCTTTATTAAGTTTAATCCGTAACAGATCAAGTAATAACAGAACAATGCAGATAGAAGTATTGAAGAGTAAGCTCCATTGTGTGACCGTAACTGAGGCTAACCTGAATTATATGGGTAGCATCACCATCGATGAGGACTTGATGGACGCTGCTAATCTGATAGCAGGCGAGAAGGTTCAGATTGTAGACAACAACAATGGTGAGCGCTTGGAGACCTATATTATCAAGGGTGAGCGTGGCAGCGGTTGTATCTGCCTGAACGGTGCTGCAGCCCGCAAGGTGCAGGTGGGCGATACCGTCATCATCATCGCTTATGCCCTGATGGACTTTGAGGAGGCTAAGACCTTCAAGCCAACCGTGGTTTTCCCTAAAGAGGGAAATAAGGTTTAAAAATCAAAGGAAATATAAAACAGAAGAGGGTGTGTCATAGACAAATGACACACCCTCTTCTGTTTTATATTTTATTCTTCGAGAAATGACTCATGATGTACCTGCCTCCGAAACTCAACACCAATACGATAATGGTGAGTACCACAGCGGCGGCGTAGGCTCTGTTCTGAACATCCTCCTGCGGGGCGCTCAACTGGAAGAACACGCTCAATGGGAGGGTGGCTGCCTGCTGGTTCAGTCCATGAGGAATATGATCGGAGAATCCTGCCGTAAACATCACTCCGGCACAATCGCCGATGGCTCTACCGATACTTAATAAGGTGGCGGTAGCGATGGCTGGGGCTATCTGTCTCAGTACCACACCGATGGTTTCTATCCTCGTGGCACCCAGACTGTAGGAGGAATCGAGTATCTCCTGCGGAATCGTCTTCGCCACTTCGTCCATCGAACGGATGAGTATCGGAACGATGAGCAGGGTGGTGACGAGAATACCTCCGCCCAGCGATGCCCTGAAGCCCAGCCAAACCATCACCGTAAAGGCAAAGGAGCCATATACGATGCTCGGAATTCCGAAGAGGGTATCATAAGCCAGACGGGCGATGTATCCGAATTTTGAGTTGGGTTTGAGATATACATTCATATAGAACACTACGGGCAGTGAGATAAGCAGACCGAGCAAGGTAGAGCCGCCCACGATATAAAGGCTGCCTACAATGGCATTGAGGAAGCCGCCCTTGCCGCCCAGATAGAAACCGCCGCTAGGCAACTGGCTCACCATCTCCCAGGAGAGCACAGGAAAGCCTCGCCTGAAGATGGTCCAGAGAACGCTCAGTACGAAGAAGCCCACAATGCCTATCGACCCGAGCATCAGTAATTTCACAATTCTTTCTTCCAAGTATTTCATAAGCCTTTTTTTACTCTTTTACCCTTTTTACTCTTTTACCTTTAATAGCACGATTCTCGACCCGAGATTCAAAATAACGACCACGAAAAACAGCAGGAAGGCGGCAAACATCAGGGCGCTGTCATAAAGTGGAACCGAAAGCATTTCACCATAATTGTTAGCGATGAGTGCTGGTATCGGATAGCAGGCATCGAGCACGCTGCCCGGAACGATGGCGAGGTTTCCGCACACCATCAGTACAGCTATCGTTTCTCCCAGCGTTCGGCTCAGCGCCAAGACTACAGCGGCAATCATTCCCGGTCGTGCCTTCCTCAGCACAACATATTTGATGGTTTGCCATTGCGTAGCGCCCAGCGAGAGCGAAGCCTCTCTCAAATCTGTTGATATGTTATCGAATATCTCCATAAACAGACTCACCAGAAGCGGGATGATCATCACGCTCAATACGATGCCGCCCGCCAGAACCGTATATCCCGAAGAAAACTCCACGAAGAGGGGAGCAACATGCTTCGAAACCCAAGGCACAATGAGCAGGGTGCCCCAAACGCCATAGATGACGGAGGGAAGTCCGGCTAGAATATCGAGCAGCGGATATACGTATTTCCGGATGTTGCGGTGGGCGTATTCCGTGAGATAGATGGCCATGAGCAGGGAGATGGGGAGGGCGATGAGAATGGCGAGTGCCGTACACCAGAAGGTGCCGGCGAGGAAAGGTAGGAATCCGAACTTGCCTTCCATCGGTCGCCAGTTGCTCTCTGTGAGGAGTTCCCACAGGTTATATTGGCTCAATATCGGCTCCGACTTGATAAACAGTCCCACCGCCATGATGATTACCAGGAATATGGAGGCGATGGTCAAGAGAAACATCACCTGTCCTGCTATCTTATCTTTTGCTATTCTATAATCCATACTTGTATTTTATTATCCAAGCAGGCTAACGCCCAATCCCAGCAGCAGAAAGGCTGCTGCTTCCAATATATTGATGATTAAATTCTTCATGCTTATCTTTGATGTAGTCCACACTCTCGATGTTCCGGCGATTCCCACCACCATCTTCCGGCTCGGATATCCTCGCCTGGCTTGATGGCCCTTGTACAAGGTTGGCAACCGATGCTCGGATATCCCTTGTCCTGCAGCTTGTTATAAGGAACATGATGCTTCTTTACATACTGCTCCACATCCTCTTCGCTCCAGTTGATGAGCGGGTTCACCTTAATCAGGTTATGAATGTCGTCCCATTCCACTACCTGCATATCCTTGCGGGTTACGCTCTGCTGCTTTCTCAATCCGCAGATCCATACATCCAGTCCCTGCATTGCCCGCTTCAGCGGTTCCAGTTTTCTTACCTGGCAGCAGCGGTGTCGGCTTTCTATCGAATTATAGAAGAGGTTGATGCCCTCTTCCTTCACCATCTGCTGCACAGCCTCGTAATTAGGGAAGAACACTTCCAGGTTGATGCCGTAGGTCATGTTGGTCTTGTCGATGAGCTGGTAGGTCTCCGGGAAGAGTCTGCCTGTATCGAGTGTGAAGATGCGGGCAGATTTATCCGTCTTCACGATGATGTCGGTAAGCGTCTGGTCCTCGATGCTGAGGGAAGAAGAAAGAGCGATGCGCCCTTTGAATGCCTGAAGGAAATAACCGACAATATCCTCGGCAGGCGCATCGCTGAATTTCTTATTGAGTTCCGGAACCAAATCCTTTATATTACTTTGAACTTTGATCATTGAACTTTGAACTTTATGATTACTCTATATTACTTTGAACATTCAACATTCAACATTATTTAATAAGTCCCGCTCCCACGGTCTCATTCGTATCCGGGTCGATGAAGATGAGGCTTCCCGTTACTTTATTCTCCGTGTATTTATCGAATACCAATGGGTTGGCGGTGTGGATGGTGATCTCGGCGATATCGTTCATCTTCAATTCCGATACACCCTCTTCCTTCTCCAAGGTGTTGATATTGCGGCGATAGTTGATGCTGCGAATCAAGCCCTGGGTTTCGAAGGTCGCCTGACGGATTACGTATTTGTTTCTTACGGCAGCAGGGCGCTCATTGAACCAGCATACATCCAGCGTGATATCCTGTTCGATGCTAGGCTGCTTCTCATCTGCCTTTACGAGGGTGTCGCCACGCGAAATGTCGATGTCGTCGTTCAGCGTCAGAGTAATGCTCATAGGGGCATAAGCCTCCTCCAGGTGTTCCTCTACGAAGTCGATGCTCTTCACGGTGCTCTCCGTGCCCGATGGCAATACTCTTATCTTGTCGCCCGGACGGATGATGCCGCCGCTTACTCTGCCCGCATAACCACGGTAGTCAGGGAACTGGCTGCTGATAGGACGAATCACATACTGTACAGGGAAACGGAAGAAATCGCTCACCGTCTTATGACCTACCGGAACGGTCTCCAGATAGTTCAGCAGGGTAGGTCCCTCATACCAAGGAGTCTTATCGCTCTTGTTCACCACGTTGTCGCCATCCTTGGCGCTGATAGGGATAAACACCACGTTCTTGATATCCAATGCCTCCGACATCTTCTTATAGTCGGCAACAATCTTGTCGTATACATCTTTACTGAAATCAACCAGGTCCATCTTGTTGATAGCCACCAGGATATGTGGTATACCGAGCAGCGAAGAAATATAGCTGTGGCGCACGGTCTGCTCCAGTACGCCATGACGTGCATCAATGAGGATGATGCTCAGGTCGGCTGTACTAGCACCCGTTACCATGTTGCGGGTATACTGAATATGTCCCGGAGTATCGGCGATGATAAACTTGCGTTTCGGTGTGGCGAAATAGCGGTAAGCCACATCGATGGTGATGCCCTGTTCACGCTCAGCACGGAGACCATCCGTGAGCAAAGCCAGGTTCACTTCCTCATTACCGCGGCTCTTGCTAGCAGCCTCCACCGCCTCCAACTGGTCTTCGAAAATCGACTTGCTGTCATAAAGCAATCTTCCTATCAAAGTACTCTTTCCATCGTCCACGCTGCCCGCAGTAGAGAAGCGGAGCAGCTCCATATCTAAATAACCTCTATCCATGTTTCTTTTAATGTTAAGTGTTAAATGTTAAATGGGCTAGCGCCCTCACCTTCACCTTGATTTAAATGTTAAGTGTTAAATGTTAAGTGTTAAGTTGTTTGCTGTATATGACTGCTATGCTAATTCAACATTCAACATTTAACATTCAACATTGAAAATTAGAAGTATCCCGCCTTCTTGCGGTCTTCCATTGCCGTTTCGCTTCGCTTGTCATCGGCTCTTCCTCCACGTTCAGTAACGCGTGTAGAAGCAATCTCGTCGATGATATCCGCTACGGTAGTCGCCTTCGATTCCGTGAGTCCGGTGCAGGTGATGTCACCGATGGTGCGGCAGCGAACCAGCTTCTTTACCACTTCCTCTGTAGGCTTGCGCTTGATGCAAGGCAGGGCTGCGAGCCATTGTCCGTCACGGTTGAATACCTCTCTTTCGTGGGTGAAGTAGAGCGAAGGCATCGGGATGTTTTCCAGGAAGATATACTGCCATACATCCATCTCGGTCCAGTTGGAGATAGGGAACACACGGAAGTGCTCGCCCATGTTCTTTCTGCCGTTGAAGATGTTCCAGAGCTCAGGGCGCTGGTTCTTCGGGTTCCACTGTCCGAATTCGTCACGATGACTGAAGAAGCGTTCCTTGGCACGTGCCTTCTCCTCATCTCTTCTTGCGCCTCCGATGGCTGCATCGAATTTATATTCCTCCAGGGTATCGAGCAGGGTAGTGGTCTGCAGTTTGTTGCGGGATGCATAATAACCCGTTTCTTCCTTCACTCGTCCCTTGTCGATGCTTTCCTGCACGCTGCCCACGATGAGTTCGGCTCCGAGTTTCTTCGCCAGTTCATCACGATACAGGATGGTTTCCTCGAAGTTATGTCCTGTGTCGATGTGCAACAGAGGGAATGGAATCTTCGCCGGATAGAATGCCTTGTAGGCGAGATATGTTATCACGATAGAATCCTTGCCACCCGAAAAGAGGATGACTGGACGCTCGAACTGGGCAGCTACTTCGCGGAGCACGTAGATAGATTCTGCCTCCAGTTCCTTGAGATGTTTGATAGTCTTATTGTCCATAATCTATGTCTTTTTTTATTATTATTTTCTGGGTGCAAAGGTACTGCGATTTCCCCACTTGGGCAATACCACATGGGGAGTAAAAAGACTACCATACAGGGTGTAAAGAACATACCATACATTTGGTATAAGGCTGCCAAACGTATGGTATGTATGATGGATAAGGATATGTGTCCTATATATAATAAGGTGTAATTGGTATAGACCAATTAAAATAGTATCTTCATTTTATTGCTAAATAATTATAAAGAAGTTGTTAGTATCAAATAAAAAGAGTATATTTGTACGATATAAAATTAATAAATCATGGCATTACCGATAAATATAGAAAGCCTTCTTAGTGGAAGTGCAGTAGAAAGCAACCAGCTTGAATACAAGGAAGGTTGGAATCCAGATACAATATATCGTAGCATCTGTGCCTTTGCCAATGATTTTGAAGACACTGGTGGTGGGTATATCATTGTTGGTGTAAAGGAAGAACGCGGTCATGCTGTTCGTCCTGTTTTAGGTGTTAATCCTAATTTGATAGAACAGATAGAGAAGGATATGGTTGGTTACAATAATCTTATCCGTCCATACTATCAACCTCGTCTTTTCATTGAAGAGGTTGATGGCAAGACTATTCTTGTAATCAAAGTGACGGCAGGAGAACGCCGTCCATATAAGGTGCCTGATCGTATTACTGCAAAGCAGAAGGACTTCAACTATTATATCCGCTATAATAGTAGTAGCATTGTGCCGAAAGATGAGTATGAACGTGAGCTGATAAATTTGGCTAATCGTACTCCTTTTGACGACCGTGGCAATGATCAGATAAGTCTTAGGGATATTTCGGCTACTTTGTTGAGAGACTTTCTTGTTGAAGTAGGTAGTGATTTGGCAGATCAAGATTTATCGGGTGAAAACTTGAAAATAGTTCTTGACCAAATGGACTTGTTGGAAACTACACCAGAAGGCTTCAAGGTCAAGAATGTTGCTGCGATGATGTTCTGTGAGCATCCTGAGAAATTCTTCAAAATGACCCAGGTTGAAATCGTGATATTCCCTAAGGGGAGATTACAAGATCCTGATAATATGATAGAGGTTGCACCGATAAGGGGTTGTGTGCCTAAGATGATTCGTGATACGATGAATTATCTCAAGACAAATATTATTCAGAAGACAATTCATAAGCCAGAGAATACAGAACGTTCCGTTGTTACATATAATTATCCTTATCAAGCTTTGGAAGAAGCTGTCGTAAACAGCCTTTATCATCGCAGTTATATTGAAAGAGAACCTGTTGAGATAACTATCGAACCAGATAAGATTAGTATTCTCAATTTTGGAGGACCTAATCACACAATATCTATGCAGGCTATAAAAGAAGCTCGTATGCTTCGTTCTCGTCGATACACAAACCGCCGATTGGGAGAGTTCTTAAAGGAATTGAATTTGACAGAGGGTAGAGCTACGGGGATTCCTACTATTCAGCAGAAGTTGCAGGAAAACGGTTCGCCTCGTGCAATAATTGAGACCGATGAGGAACGTACATATTTCTTAATAGATATACCATGTAATTTAGACTATATCGGTGTGCCTATTGGTAAAGAATGCAAGAAAGAATGCAAGAAAGAATGCAAGAAAGAACTGTCTGAATTACAGATGCTTATCATGGGGGCGTTGTCTGAGAATGCTAAGTTAACAATACCAGAATTAGCAAGAAAGATGGGCATATCTGCAAGAAAGATTTCTCAGGAACTAAAGTATTTACAGGAAGAATTTCAGGTCTTGAAACGTGAAGGAGGTCGTAAGAATGGTTATTGGGTAGTATTGAATGAATGACGTATAAAACGTATTATAATATACATATATTTCTGTACGATAGCAAGTGCTTTCTAAAGTAACTCGAATGGTTTGGAGTTATTCAGAGCATAACTTGCTATCGTCAGATATTTCGTTCTGTTACGGATAGATCTCGATATGGCTGCTGCCGGAGTTGCCATTCTTGATAATCCTTATCTGGGTGGTGATGCGCTCGCTCATCGTGTCGGTATGACTGATGACGCCCACCTTCTTGCCTTGCGAGCTTTGCAGCATGGCGAGGGAGTCGATGACGGTGGCTAGGGTATCGGGGTCGAGGGTTCCGAAGCCTTCGTCGATGAACAGGTTCTCGAAGGAGATGTTGCGGGAGGATAATGCCGACAGGCCCAAGGCGAGACCGAGACTTACGATAAAGGTTTCGCCGCCTGATAGGGAGGTGGTGTCTCGGATATCGTCGGCACGGTCGTGGTCGATGACTCGGATGCCCAGGGAATGCTTTACCTGCTGCAGTTCGTAACGGGTGTTGAACTTTCTGATTTCCTGGTTGGCGTGCGCTATCAGGAAACTGAGCGTATAGCATTGGGCTATCTTGCGCAGCGTCTTTCCGTCTGCTCCGATGGCATCCGTGATGGCTGTCCAGTCATCTCTTTTCTGTGTTACGAGTTGCAGAGCCTCAGCCTTGTCGCCCAACTGCTTCACGGCTTCCTGATGGTTCTGCATCCTGGCTTTGGCAGCAATCAGTTCGTTGCGCTGGCTTCTTTCCTGATACTCCTGCTGAATGGCTAGGAGAGCATCACGGGTTTGGGCAGGCTGATGTTCCAAATGCTGCTGATGCACCTTTTCTGCACTTTGGTAAAGAGCAGTTGTTGAAGCCACGGCTTTCTCCTTTTCGTCCTTTTCCCGACGGATAGCGTTCCAGTCTTCGGCAGAGTGAAGCATCTCCCGGATGGTATTTCGGTCGATGAATGGTGGTTCAATGCTCTTTTCTTCAAGCTGCTTGTTATATTCCTCAATCCAAAGGTCGAGTTCCTTTTCCTTCGCCAGCAGATTGTCTTTCATCGTCTTGTTCTGAGACTGCATGGTTTGATGCGAACCTTTACTGTTGGCGAGTTCAGCCTTCAGTTTGTTAATATTCTCGTTCTGGTTATCTGCTGCTTTCGTAGCCTCATCCTTTGCTGCTGTCAGTCTTTTTTCTGCCGCATCTGGTTCTTCTCCATTCAGAATCTGTTTGTATTTCTCCTGCCATTCCTCCATTTCCTTCTTGGCGCTATTCCATGCCTGAAGGGCTTTCCCGTAAGCCTCCTCCTTACTCTTTTGCTGTGAGATGAGGTTGATGGTAAGTGCTTTTTGCTCAGCCAGTTTTGTGGCGCAGGTTGAAGCGCTTTCTTGAGCTTTGTTCTGTATAGTAGAAGCCTTGCTTTCATACGCAGCTTCATCCTTTACAGCCTTATCCTTGAGTTGGGTCAGCCGTTCTATCTCTTTCTGAATCTTGTTAAACAGGCTCAGTTTGCTGCTCGCATCTTTCGCCTTGTTTTCATAGATAGGCAAGAGCGATTTCAGTTCTGCCTCAGCCTTCGGAATCTTTGGATACTGGGCGATGAGCGCCTTCCATTCCTCTTCGTAACTGGCGATTTCTCCCGACAGCTTTTCCTGTTGTTTCTGGAGCGTCTGTACTTCGCCGTCGTTCTGTTTTTTCTCGCCGGAAAGGTTCTTCTCCTGTTTCTGCTGCTGTTTCAGCAGATTCTCCTTGGCTTTCAGAAGTTGCGAGAGTTCCGTGGTGGCTTCCTCAAACTGTCTGTTGTCGGTATGATAAGGATGGGTCGTGCTGCCGCAAAGCGGACAAGGCTTGCCTTCGGTCAGGTTGGCACGATGAATCTCCCATTTCTCGCTCACCATGAGGGTATAGGCATTTCTCAGCGTCAGGGTCTCTTGGGTCAGCGCCTCGATGGTCAACTTGCCCAGCGCTTCATCTATCTCTGCGTTTCTCTTGCCCAAGACCTGGATTCGCTCCTCATTCTTCTGCTTTTCTGTTGTGGCAGTATCGAGATGAGCCACAACCTTGATGGCTTGCTGGACATCCTGTAGTTTCCTGTCAGCTACAGTCTTGCTGTTCTGCAGTTCCTCTATGTTCTGTCCGGCAGTCTTATTTCTTTCCGTCTCCCAAGCCTGTTCTGCGGCTTGCGTCGCTTCGTGCAGAACCTGTTTCTGCTTGGCAATCTCTTCCTTGGTCGTTTTGAGGGCAAGGTTCGCTTTCTCCGTTTCTGCTTCCCATTTTTGGATGTTTCGGGCGTTCTCCTCCACGTCTTTCTGGGCAGTTAGATTCTCTTTCTGCGCCAACTCCAATGCCTCTTTCTTTTCTTTCAGATTCGGCATAGCCGCTTCCATTTTTGTTTTCAGCGCCCTTGCTTCAGCGATGACCGGCAGGGCCTTTTCCAGCTGTTCCTGTGCCTTGCTTACAGCTTCCTTCAGACTGGTGAGAGTTTTCTCGCTTTCGCTGATGGCAGACTCTTGACTTTTGATGTTTCCTTCCGCTTTCAGGATGTTTCCTTCCTGCTCGTGGATGCTTTGCGTCTGTCGCTCTACTTCCTGCAGCAGGTTGACGGCTGGCTGTACTTCATCGTGCAACTGCAGACGGAGAATCTGGGTTTGCATCGCTTTAATGTCATCTGATGCTTGCTCCATATCAGTCTGGCAGATAGCGATTTGCTTGATTTGCTTATCGTTTTCCTCAAACCATTGCAGGTCTTTCGAGATGGCTTGCAACTGGCTGTCGAGTTCCTTCTCAGCCTTTTCCAGGCGGTCGATTTCCTCCTTCAGTTGGGCAAGTTCTTCATCGTTCAGCAGGTTCTGTTTTACGGCTTCCACCGATGCTGCCATCTGGTTGTAGGCATCCGTCGCCTGGTCTTTCGCCTTCTTGATTTCAGTAGCGATGTTCGTATAAGTTTCCTCGCATCCGATGAGCTTTTCCAGAAGTTCGTACCGCTCGTTTTCCTTTGCTGTCAGGAAGTTGGCAAACGAGCCTTGGGCGATGAGTACGGTACGGAGAAACTGGTCGTAGTCCAGTCCTATGATGTTCGGCAGCTCGTTCCAGTCGGCAGCTTCCTCTGTTATTTCTTCTCCGTTTCTTGTGATTTTATAGAGCGCAGTCTTGGCGTTCTCGTAGCGCACTCTCTGGAATCTGACGTGCCATTCTGCGCGGTAGATGCTGCCGTTGTTGGCAAGGAAGGTGAGTTTGCTGTAGCCTTCCTTCTTGCCACGTGTCAGGATGTTTCTACTGTCGGTAGGTGCCAGACGGTTACTTTCGCTGGCATCGGCTGCTCCGAAAATCTCGATGTTCTGGTTCTTGTCGCCTTTCTTCCTGGGGTAGCGAGGGGCGCGGTTGTAGAGAGCCAGACAGATGGCATCGAGTAGGGTAGACTTGCCACTTCCCGTCGGACCTACGATGCTGAAGATGGTACTCTCGCCTAAGGCACCTTCTTCAAAGTTGATGACCTCGCCTCCCTGTTTGTCAAGTGAAGCGAGGTTGAGTATTTCGAGTTGTAGGAATTTCATAATGATGATGTCGTTAATAAATCGGATAACATTTTCTCCTGTCTTTCGTTCATCGGAGCGTTGTGTCTGATGGCGAAGGCTTCCTTCAGCGTATCGAGCGGAGGACGGTTGATGATGTCTTCTATGCTGGTGATGTGCTGGGAACCCTGGATGGTGGAGAGGTCCAGTTGCGGGATGATGCGTTGGATTTTGCAGAGCACGGCATCCTTTTCGTTGACGAGTTTCTCCAGTTCCTTGATGTCATCGCTCGATAGTTTCTCCTGTTTCACCTTCAGCATCACGTAGTCGAAGTGGTCGCTCAGTTCGCCGTCTGTTCTCTCCGAGAGTTCAGAATTGATGAGCTTCTGCCATTTCTTGAAGGTCAGCTCTTCCTCATCTTCGGGCAGGATGCGGAGGGCGTGCTGAGGCTTGTATTCCAGGAAATCTACTTTCCATTCCTTGCTCTTGCCGGTTTCCTTTCCTTCCTCCTCTTCTCCGTGTTCTATGGTGATGAGGTCGATGCCGTGGGTGTAGTCTTTCTCGGCAAACGACATCGGGAGGATACTTCCCGTATATCTTGCCCAGTCGGTGTTCCAGATATGTTGCCGCTTGTGGATGTGTCCGCAAGTCATATAGTCGGGATGGTCGTTCCATCCTTCCAGGTCCACTTCCTCCTGTCCGCCGATGATGATTTTCTCGCTCGCATCCTTCTTGGCGATATCCGAACCCTTGGCGTACATGTGTGCCATCATGATGCATTTCCTGCCCGGGTATTTCTTTCGAGCCTCAGCCGTCAGTTCTCTCAGAAAGTCGTTGACTCCCTGCGAGTAGCTGGCGTTCTGCACCACATCGCTTCTTAGGAAAGGTACGGCGAGGATGATGACTTCTTCTCCTTCCTCGTTGGTTACGGGGATGATGAGGTCATCGAAGGAGTAGATCCAATGTCCGCCGGTTTTATCATCGTCCTCGCTTTCTCCCTGCTTCCAGATTTTCCTTACGTTTCCTCTTATTTCCACGTGGTATCGGGTGAGCAGCGGACGTGGAGCCTCCAGTCGGCTGGCGGAATCGTGGTTGCCGGCGGTAATGATGACCTGCATGTTCGGGCACAGTTGGGTAGCATCGGCAAGAAACTCGTAATAAACGGTCTGTGCCGCTGCCGATGGATTTCCGTTATCAAAGATGTCTCCTGCGATGAGGAGAGCATCGGGCTTTTGTCCAGCTATCTGCTCCAGGAGCCATTTCAGGAAATGCTTGTGTTCCGGCAGACGGTCGTTGCCGTGAAACAGGTTGCCCAGATGCCAGTCGCTGGTTGCTAATATCTTCATACTCATAAGAATGTCTAATCTTAGTCTTTTGCTTTGTCTTTGGCTTGCAATCCTTTAGCCTTTGGTTTGCAATCCTTTGGCCTTTGGCTTACAATCTGACTACAAAGTTAACACAATTATTTGGGATACGCAAAGAAATAAGCTCAAAAAACGAAGAATTATGGCCGGAAAAGTAAAGATATTCAGGAAAAGTCTTGTTTTATATCTGATAAAGTTGTATCTTTGCATAGTAGAAATCTTCGTTCATAAACATTGAATGTCCGTTCAGTGTCTTTGAACGGCGGTTCATAGACTTTGAATGTCGGTTCAGTGTCTATGAACGGAGATTTCTCCTAGGATTAAATACTTTTCTTCCTAGGTTTGTGGTCTTTTCTTCTTAAGTATAACAATAAATACTATAGGATGTAAAGGCTGTTGCAATAAGAAATACTAATAAACTAAAGTAGGAAAGGAAACTGATATGGCTAAGTACAAATTGCAGGAAATGGGGGATATGCGCTATGATGGCAAGCGCAGAGTTTATCCCAAGATGGTGACCAACCGTACACTATCCCGAAAAGAGTTCGTCAAGATGATGCAGAACTACCATCGCGGTATTTCGGAAAGTACCACGGAGGCTGTATTGACCGATGTGGTTGATATGCTGAGAGATATGCTCTCCATGGGGTACAACGTGAATCTGGAAGGTTTCGGCACCTTCTCCCTCTCCCTCGCTTTCGAGGATGAGAAGCCTAGGGAAATTCTGAATCCAGATGATAAGATGACGTATCGCAAGGTGGGAGTGAAGGACATCAACTTCAAGGCGTCTCCTGAGTTTATCAAGGATGTGAAGCGTGAAACCGACCGTGACCTGGAGCGTGATATGGGTGGTGTGAAGGTTATCCGTAAGCAGCTCTATTCCAAGGAAGAACGCATCGCCCGTGCCCTGGAGGTGATAGAGAAGAACGGAGTCCTCACCCTAGGCGATTATGCCTCCATCAACAACCTGAGCCGTACTGCTGCCTCTATGGAACTGAAGGAGCTGACCTGTGATAAATCTTCGCCGATAGATTCACTAGGCCGCGGCAGCCATAAGGTTTGGGTAAAGAGGAAAGAATAAAAAACAGGAGTGTGGCAATAGGTGGCAATAGGTGACAATAAAAAATGCCCTTATTGTCACCATTAATTCGCTAAAAACCAGTGTGTTATCAGGAAGTGTGGCAATAGCGACATTCGTTTAGAGAAAAAAGATTTTTCTTTAAATAAAAAAATGACTCGCTTGCAGTTCTAATGGGATGCAAACGAGTTCTGTTGCTGCAAAGATACAAAGATTCTTTGATAAAACAAACTTTTTGAAAAGAAAAATCACAAAAAGTAGCTTCATTTTATATAATTGAAGGGCATTTGCCGAAGGTGAGTCAAGTTTCGCATGTGGTTCAAGCACGGGCTGAAGGCCCAAAAGCTCCTAGCCCAGGGCAACACCCTGGGTATTAAGGCGTTGTCCCCCTGCGCCCTGTAAGGGCAAAAGCCTTAAATATATGCTACTTTATAACCAATTTTATTTGGGATTTGCAAGAAACTTTCCGATTTTCTTGCAAATCCCAATTCTTTTTCGTACTTTTGCAGTTGTCTTGCTGTGGATGGCTGGCGATGAGTCGCTGGCTAGGTAAAAATCCATGGCTTGGCCTATTTTAATAAGAAAGACGTGTACTGACGTTTTCTTCTGAATTATAGGAATCTGGAAAATTCAAATAGACACTCAGAGGAAGATTGTGGTAGGCGTCTACGCATCGTGTATATACGCGAGGCATAGGTGTGCCCTTTTCTTAAATAAGAAGAGGGTGCTCCCTATGCTATCTATATATACAAGTTTGGCGTAGGGTCTATTGCTTCTCCTTGGTGTCTAAGGCATTTTCCAGAGCCTCTATAATCAAGGGTTATATAGAAGTAATATGATTCCTATGCCTTTCTTTTTATTATAGCCATTACAAACACGAACAATCTTCTCTGCTTAGGGAATCGGTGGAGCATATTTATAGGGCTAGGAGACACCGATATGGCAAAGAAAATAGATTTGCAAGCTTTGCGCCAGCAGATAAATGAGCTTCAGATTGATAAAGATTTGAAGCACGACTTGTTGGCTGCTATCAACGATAAGCAACGTTATGGACTTGTGTGGGAGGAGAGTTCTGAGGAAGCATGGGATGAAATGCAAGACAAACTTCCTGTTTTTGTTGAGGATGCCACCAAGCGTTTGGATTCTGCGCCAGAAGGTTCGCCTAATCATGTTCTCATAGAGGGTGATAACCTTAATGCCCTTGCTGCTCTTACTTATGCTTGTGCAGGGAAGATTGATGTGATTTATATTGATCCTCCTTATAATACTGGTAATAAAGACTTTATCTATAACGATTCGTTTGTTGATAAAGAGGATGGCTATCGCCATTCCAAATGGTTGTCTTTTATGAATCGTCGATTGAGAATCGCCAAGAAGTTGCTCTCGGAAAAGGGAGTGATATTCATTTCTATTGATGATAATCAGCAGGCCTCTTTAAAGTTGTTATGTGACGAGATTTATGGCGAAAATAACTGTCTGGTTAATATGGTCTGGGATTTAGGAGCGGGAACTTCTGCAGGACATTTTACTAGAGCTCATGAATATGTACTTGTTTATGCACTGAATAAAAGTATTATTCCTAATTTCAGTGGAGGAGAAGGTGTAATAGATGATAGAGCTTTAAAAAAGAAGTCAGCAAAGAATGCTGAATTTAATTATCATTTTAAAGCCGGAACAAAATTTGAAGCTCCTGATGGTTTTGAACTTTCGGGAGAATGGGGTGGTTCAGAGAAAACTAAACTAATTAGTGGACGCTTTATTTGTGAAAATAAAAAATTGAAGGAAGATGTTGTGTTGGCAGCATGTTGGACACAAAAAAATCAGATGGATTCCTTTTTCGCTGGAAATGAAACCTTTGATTCGAAAGGACAGAAGGTTATAGAATTCTATTTCAGAGATAATGGAAAGTTATATTGTAGAAAAGAAAGAGATACAATTAATCCTCCTTCTGTTTTGAGGAATATTGCTACCACCAAACAAGGTAGCGCTTTACTGAAGGATATGTTTGAAGGTGAAGTTGTTTTCGATTTTTCAAAGCCAATAAAGTTAATCACTTTTTTGTTGTCTTTGCGACCTAAGGACTCCACCATCCTCGACTTCTTCGCTGGCTCAGGCACCACTCTCCACGCAACGATGCAATTGAACTCAGAAGACGGCGGTCATCGCAAATGTATCTTGGTGACCAACAACGAGAATAACATCTGCGAGAAAGTAACTTACGAGAGAAACAAACGAGTCATTAATGGTTATACGAACCAGAAGGGTGAAGAAGTCCCTGGTTTGACTCATAATAATCTTCGTTATTATAAAACGGAGTTTGTGCCTCGTGACCAAAACAACTTCAAAAGTCGTCGAGCTTTGATGGCTTCTCTCGTTGACCTCCTCTGCATCAAGAACAATATCTATCAAGAGCAAGAAACATTTGGAGGCAAGAAATTTAAGAAGAACGTATTGCGCTATTTTAAGGATGAGGCTGGACAGATGCTTGTTGTCCTCGACGAGCGTGTAGTCAGTATTATCATTCCGATGATAGCTGAGGTTGCGACTAGGCAGAATCCTTTGAAGGTTTATGTTTATAGTGATGGCGCATACGCATATGAGGACGAATTCCATAAAGTCATGCCTGTTATAGAACTGTGTGCCATGCCAGATGCTTTCTTGCAAGCTTTAGAAGGTGGAACGGATATTCTGCCAAAGCAAAAGTATAGTGAGGCTATGATGAAAGAGTTTCAGCAAAACGAGGCACTCGCCATGCAAAACGAGGAGGTTGTGAAAGAAGCTCTCAGCGATGACTATGATTATGTGTTGAAGGAGAAAGAAGATAATGTTACTAATGACATAATAGACTAAGGAGGTAACAAAAATGATAGAACTACGAGATTACCAGAAAAAGGCGGTGCGTGAACTGAAACAGAAGATGATTGACATGCTCAATGATTCTGAAGACCGCCAAAAGTTGATATTCAAGGCTCCTACAGGAGCAGGAAAAACGGTGATGGTGAGTACCTTGCTGGATGAGCTGACTCGTGACCTACCTATGAATGGGCAGTGCCGATATTCTCGTGTAGCATGGGTTTGGATTGCTCCAAACAAGTTGCATCAGCAGAGTTATCGCTCCATGCGCAATTTCTTTAGTGAACGAAGGTCGTTGCGTCCTGTTATGTTTGATGAGTGTAATCATGTGGATGGTCTGCATCCTGGCGATGTGCTCTTTTTAAACTGGGAGAGTATCAACAAGGATAATGCCGTCATGATACGTGACAATGAGCAGAACCGCACGCTCTATGAACTGATACGGAAGACCAAGATAGAGCAGCATCTGCCAGTGGTGGTTATCATAGACGAGGAACACATGTTTGCCGGACGTAATGCCAAGAAAAGCGAGATGGTATTGCAAGCTATCCAGCCACACATAGAACTTCGTGTATCAGCAACACCAGTCACCCAAAGTTATCATGCGGTTCTTGTGAAACGCCAAGATGTAATCAATGAAGAAATGATTAAGAAGGGCATAGAACTGAATCCGAATGTAAAGAGCAGTAAGGAACAGTCGGAGCTTACGGTGAACCAGCGTCTCTTGAAGAAGGCTCTCGAAAAGCGAAAGGAACTGGCTGAGGCTTACAAGGAATATGGCATCAATCCGTTATTGCTCATTCAGTTGCCTAATGATAGCAGCGAGTCTATGTCGTCGAAGGATAAGACTATCGCCGAGGAGATGCAAGCCTACTTAGAACAGGTTTGCGACATCAGCGTGGCAAATGGCAGGTTGGCTGTATGGCTATCAAAAGATAAATCGCCCAATCTACAGAATATCACTCATCCTGATGATATTACCGAGGTCTTGCTGTTCAAGCAGGCCATAGCCTTGGGCTGGGATTGTCCTCGTGCCTCTGTCCTTCTGATATTCAGAGAATTGCAGAGCATGACTTTTACCACTCAGACCGTGGGACGAATACTCCGAATGCCAGAGCAGCATTTTTATAAGAACGACATTCTGAACTACGGTTATGTTTATACCGACCTTTCGGCAGACATGATTAATATTGTGGGAGATGACATGAACTATATCAGCACCCTCTACGCCAATCGCAAGAAAGACTTGCCGAACATCACGCTCCGTTCTTATTATACGGATAAGCATGGGGCAACAAGAAACCGCTTGGGCTCCCAGTTCCGCAGCATCTTCTATAAGACCATGGAACGGGAATGGGAACAAAACCCGTTGTTGCTCTTCTCTGCAGAAGATTTCTTTGAGGATGATGGTGAGACAGAGGATGCTGACGAGACGAAAAAAAAGGAGGCAGACATGGATGCAAAAATCAAGTTGAATCGCTACAATGCCAAGCGACATGGCGTGCAGACCGATGTATCAAGAATCTTGGTGGCTATCCCGAAGGACACCCCATTGACGGGTGACTCGGGTATCGTGGAGATAACAGACAAGGCAAGGTTGGCTCTGAACGCATCAGAATTGCAGAATCTCTTTACGCTGTTCTGCCGTAAGAATGTGGGTGGGTTCTCCAAATTTGACAGTACGCCAGTCTTGCAAGGAGCCATCGAGAGTGCCTTGGAGGAATACCTGCAAGTCTTTTCGATGGATGTGCCTAAGGTGGTGCTCTATCATCAGAACCGTCCGCGCTTCGAGGAACTGATACGCAAGGCGTTGGTTACCTACGAGGCTACGCTGAAGAGAAATAGCAAGGAGATGACGATGGAATATCAGCAGTCTGTATGGCAAGTGCCGGAGACTCGTCTCTATAATGCGGCAATGGTGAGAACCACGGAAGGCGAAATCTTCAACCATGCCTTGTATCCTTATTTTGAGCAGATTACGGCATCGAGACCCGAGCAAGAGTTTGCGCGTTGGTTGGATCTCAAGATGGAATATGGGGAGTGGTGGTACCAGAAGGGAGACGAGGGAAAGCAGCATTTCGCCGTTCCTTATACGGATTCGGGTAGTAGAAAACGTTGTTTCTATGTGGATTTCATCGTCAGATTGAAGTCGGGTACCATCTGCCTCTTCGACACCAAAACCAAGGGCAGCGATGCGGATGCGCCAGAAAAGAACAATGCCCTCTTGGATTACATCTCCAGCTATCAAGCTACAGACAAGAAGATTGTGGGTGGCGTGCTCATCAAAGACGAGGGTACGAGCAACTGGTATTATCCTGGAGGCGTTATCGAGAACACAGACAATATAGATGGGTGGTCGGCATTGCATCTGGAAACCCTATAATATAATAAGGTAATCATATATAATAAGGTATGAAGAAAAGCTTGGACAGAACATTCCTGAACTATGGAATCAGGCAGGAAGACATGCAACTCATAGAGAGTGCATGCCAATCTGAAGGTATAGATGCGGAATGGCTCAAGGATTATATCCTCAAGCCTTTCCATGAAGAGCGTAATAACCAAAATGAGTCAAGTCTTGAGGAAAAGAAGGTGACGAAAATACTCAAGAAGGCTCTCAAAGAAATTAAGAAGTAATGAAACTGAAGCGTATCTACATAGAGAATTATAAGACCTACAGAAAGTTGGACTTAAACTTAGAGGTAACGAGCGACCGTCCCATCATCTTGATAGGTGGTGCCAACGATTGTGGTAAAACTACGCTCTTCGATGCCATCTATTCTGCACTCTATGGATTGAAGATATCCAACAAACGACAGTTTGAGGAAATCTTCAATTCGGGGGTAAAGAACGAGAGCGGTATAGAAGGCAAGACCATCATGCTGGAGATTACTTTCTCTGGGATGGTTTTGGGGCAAGAAACGCCTTATCGGTTGCGTCGTGCCTATCGGTTTGTGGATGGCAAGATACAGGAGAGCAACGTGCTCAATATGAATGGTAACAGTTATCCTTACGGTTCTGGTTCAACGGCTATCAAACGCAGCACCAATGAAGCGATAGTCAACAAGATTATTTCTGCCAATCTGCCTGCTGAATTGAGCAACTATTTTCTCTTTGATGCTATGAAGACTTCCGACCTCGTGAAGGAAGAGCAAATCAACAAGCTCATCATGAAGAACATCAATTCGGTGATGGGCTTCAATAAATACACTCAGTTGCAAAATGCAGCCTCGGCTTATCTTGATGAGAAGAAGGCGGAACGCTTGGAGAACGAAAACCTGCGTGCCGAATACCTGAAACTGACCAAGCAGAAGGTGGAGATGGAAAGGGATGTGGCAACTCTCAACGATGCCTATAACCAGGCATTGAACTATGCCAATGATCATAAGCTGCAGTATGAGCAACTGAAGGAGGGACGGAACTCGGATGATGTAATTCGTGACAAAATGCATCAGATTGAGGAGAACATCAACAGCTTCTATCAGAAGGAAAAGGACTATAGACAGGATGCTGAGGCTATCTCCAAAGATTTAGAGTGGAAAGTAATCATGCCAAAGGTTGCCAATAGCATCAGTACCGAGGTGGAACTTATTCTGAACGAGAAGGAGGTGGTGGCTTCTGCAAGGGGTAATATCCTCAATGACCAACAGATAGAAAAGGTTACCCAGGATGTAATACGATTGCTTAAGGAGAAATACCCGCAGGTAGGCGAGGTTTCTATTGCCGAGATTATTAAAGAAATCAAATGTGAGCAAGACAACAGCGATGATTATAATGACAAATATGGTTTTCTGAGTGATGCTGATGTCAATGTGTTGAGAAACCTGGTTCAGCAATCATATTCCAATCCTTATCTTTCGCTGGATGAGAGACGTGAAAGCTTAAACTTAGAGTTGGCGGATATTCCAAAGAAACAGGAACAATTGGAAGAATATAAACGCGCCTTGACTGGTCACGATTACAGCATCATCGAACTCTATGAAAAAAATGACAGGAAGATAGAGGAATTGAAGGCAAAAATCGTGGAACAGAAGAATGCTATCAAGGAAATGGAGAGGAAAATTTCTACTTACGATTATGATATGCCACAAGTTCCAGATCCTCAGTATGATATGTTATGCAAACTGCCTGGCTTCTTCAAGTCGCTTTCCTGTAAGTTACTCAAGTCGAAGAAGGCAAGTATCGAGCGTATGATGAAGGAGCAGCTGAACATCAACTTGGTGATTTATGCTGGTTACATCGGTAGGGTAGAGCTTTCGGCAGATGATTCGGAGGAAATCTCGTTCAAGATATTCCATAAGAATGGTAATGAAATTTATCTGAGTCAGTTGAATGCTGGTGCCAAGCAAACTGTGATGCAGGTGTTACTGAAAGTCCTGTATGAACTGGGTGATTACGACCCTCCTGTAATGATAGATACTGTAATGGGTGTTCTTGACAAGGAGAGTCGTGAAGTTATCATCAACCGTTATTTCCCGGATTTGGCTCATCAAACCATCCTGTTAAGTACTGATACGGAAATAACAACAGAGACTGATTTCAAGAAGATAGTGGCTTATGTGGCAAGAACTTATACTTTGCATAGAGACCAGGAAAGGCAGTGTACTACTGTCAGCGATGATTACTTTGGATTACAAACTTACGAATTCTAGTAGAAATGAATGTACAAGATATAAAACTTGAGGGAATGAGAATTCTGGAAGGAACTCATGATTTGCTTGAAGAAGTGAAATATGCTATCGAGCAGAAACTGAACCTTTCGGATTACTCAGATATGGTTCGCCCTGTAGTATTGAACTTTACTACGGTTATGCGAATCTGTCTTCTTGTTGGATTGAGCGATAAGACACCAAGAAGTAAGTCAAAGGTAGAGAAATTGCAAACCTCTGCAGGTATGCAGCCATTGGGTGGTTCTTTCTTCACCAAGTCGAATATAAAGGAGGTCTTCGTGGCTCTTATCAAGATGCGTTATAGTGATATTGATGCCGACTGGCAGAATTCTACTTTTCTGAGCAAGGTGCTTTTTAGCGAAATGATGAGGGGTAAGAGTATCTTGATGGAAGAAGGAGGTATTGATGAATGGCTGCACTTCTCTCCGTTGAGAGGTGGAAAGTCGTTGATGGATATTCCTGAGTTGAATCTTTATATCGGTCAGTATGAGGATGGAATGGATGCGGCTTTAGACATCAACAGTACTGCTATTTCAAATACACAGATATTGATAGCAGGAACTACTGGTTCGGGTAAGTCAAACTTATTAGCTGTCCTCATCAATCAAATCAGAATGGCATCGGCTGATACCTACTATCCTGTCAACTTTCTCTTGTTCGATTACAAGGGGGAGTTCTCTGATCCTGCCCATGCCGATTGGCTGTCGAAGTTTGAGACCGATTCCTCTGCCATCTTGAATCCGATGGAGAAACCTTTGCCGTTTACTCCGTTCAAGGACTTTACTGGCAGACCTGTCAATGAAATCCACCTGTATTCCACGACCTTGGCAAATGCCATCTGTGCTATATCTTCCGCTAAGATTGGTGCTTTGATGGATAACAGACTGAGCGAAGCTATCATCAATGCCTACAAGGCGAAGAATCAGAAACCAATCACCTTTCAGGAAGTTTTTGATCATTATACGATGTTGATGCCCGAGAAGAAACAGGGTGATATGGATAGTGTAAAATCAGTCTTAAACCAGTTGATTCTGAATAATATTTTTGCAGAGGAAGACAAGGTAGATTTGGTGAAAGGTTGTTATATTATCAATTTAGGAAAGTTTGACAAGGAAGGTATCATGGCAAAGGCTATCGTATATTTCGTGACATCGAAGTTGAACAATATCTATGAGCAACTGCCTCCACAGGCAAAGAATGAGGACAGGGTGGAACTACGCCATTTCACCATCATTGATGAGGCTCACTATATGCTTGGTTTCGAGAACAAGCCTTTACAGAACTTGATAGCTGTGGGTAGAAACAAGGGTATGAGCATCATCCTTGCTACACAGAATATGGATTCGTTTAAGAAAGCCTCTTTTGATTTCTATGCCAATGCCCAATATCCTCTCATTATGAAGCAACAGCAACAGAATGATGGAGTGTTGAAGGATTTGTTTGGTGTGAGTGGCATGGCTCTGCAGGAGCTGAAGCAAGCTATTGCAGGCTTGCAGAAGGGTGAACTGATAACCAAGGATACCCAGGCTATGACCCTCGGCATCGGCAAACATTGGAAGAAAATTAAGGTTACTCATCTTATTTGATAATGGATGAAGATATAGACTATTATCTGGGTGCTTTTGAAAAGATGAAAAGGGCGCTTATGCGGGGGCGTAAAAGCTCCGCATAAGCCCCTTTTGCTCTTGGCTATTTTAAATCTTTGTCAGCGAGGTACCATAATAGATAATCATATCGTTCTTTCAAGTGTAAAGTCTTTGCGCGATGGTTTTGCTTATGCAGAAATAGAGGAATTATATGATTTAATGGTTAATAGAGAGTCTGCTGTAATCCTGGAGTGTAAGCTTCGGGAACTCGTATAAACTAATCCCGAAGTATTTATGAATGCTTGCTAGGAGTAAAGATATTATACGAAGCTTTTGCCCTTACAGGGCGCATTGCTGACTGCGAGTGTACCCAGGGCGTTGCCCTGGGCTAAGAGCTTTTGGGCTTTCAGCCCGTTCTTGAACCATCTGCAAAAAATCAGAAAGAATCTTTATCCTCAAAGTGCATTATAAGTTAAATTCCATTCTTTGTCAAGAACAGCGATTTCAGCTTGTAGCTTTTCTCTATTAGCTTTGCGCTGTTCAGAAGTTGAACTCTCTACACGCTTCATTTCTTCAACAAAGCGTTCGGCGTCTTTGCCATATAATATTGGCGTTTCTCTAATTGGTCTTGCCATAATTTTATCCTCCTATTAATTATATTGTTATTTATGTCGCTGCAAAAATAGTGCAAGGAATACGGGAGAAAAGTTACGGAAAAAGCTTATTCAGTTTATTCTTGCAGTTCTTTCTAAAATCTTCTATACTGATAGAACGTTTCCAATCTTCTAGCCACGGGTCTTGTGCCGTTAGTTCTTTTTCAAAGTCATCTGCATTTGACCATGTTCGTTCTTCATTTAGTTTATTGAAAAACTCTTCTTCATTATAGCTAACACCTGTCCTTTCATACTCCGCTTCAATGGCTTCAATCCTAGCCACGGCTTCTTCTTCATTAGCCGGATGCCAGCCAA
>ERZ1023826.70-NODE-70-length-49776-cov-22.249512_pt1 | contig 49776 bp, 48 predicted proteins | sample MGYA00380380_ERZ1023826 | MGnify/ENA primary metagenome ERZ1023826 (study PRJEB33179, sample SAMN07449068) | human gut metagenome | biome: Human-gut; feature: Human associated habitat; material: Faeces | host: Homo sapiens | place: India:Kasaragod | collected... | reverse complement strand
CCAACCCACCGCCAGCCAACGTCGATACCGTCAGGCGCGTGCGCATCGTGCTCTAGCACATCCTCAGCTACCCCCTCCTCCGATAGCCCCTCCTCCGAGAGCCCCTCCTCCGAGAGCCCCTCCTCCGAGAGTCCCACAGTCAGATCAAACATCACCTTCTCCACTCCGCCCAGTACAGGGTAGAACTTCCCCAATTGTAGTATTTTCATTTCCGGTTCTATGTACTATTGAATAATCACCTCAGCCCCAAAGCACCTAAACCCCTTCTTTGGCCGCAAACCCCTTTGGGGGCCTCCCTGCCGCTCCTTCGGTTGCCCTGCCGCTCCTTCGGTCGGCGAGCCTATTTTTCTGCACTCACATTCTTCGCTTGCCACACCCCTAGTAGCATATAGTGGAGCCCGTAGCGCTCGAAAAGCCTCCTCCCGTGCGCCAAACCGCCTTATTTGCTCACGAGGGTCTCCACCGCGCCGCTCCCGTGCGCCAAACCGCCAGATTTGCTCCCGAGACCCCCTGCCTTCGATCCCTGAGCCCGTCGATGAGTCGATATTATCTACCTACAAGTTCGTCATAAAGCCTGATGTAATCCGCATAGCGGTCCTCCTTACGGAAGTGGGCGAGGGCATATTCACGGCAAGGAGTCGTGTAGCGAGATTTGCCGTCAGCCTCAATGAGTGAGATTGCTTGCCGCAGCGCGCTGATGTCACCCCGCGGGATGACGAAGCCGGTTGCTGGAGTGACAGACTCGATGCTGCCGCCAGTGTTGTAAGTGATCACGGGAGTGCCGCAGGCAATCGCCTCCAGATTGACGGTGGGGTAGTTATCCTGCCACGTAGGATTCACGAACACCTCCGCCGCAGAGTATAGTTCCGCAAGTTCCCGGACATTCTCCGTCCTTGCAATCGGTATGATGTTGGCTGGGAGTGACTTCGCCTTGTCTGGTTTGACACCTACCATCACTATCACCTCGTCATCACGAAGCGCTTTTGAAAGAGCGATAAAATCATCCCAACCTTTCTCCCGGCACCAGATGCTCGCAAGGCCAAGAATGATCTTTCGGCTGCCGGCGCCATACTTTTCACGGATTGTCATGTCCGACTCCTGCGGCATGAATATGCTGGTGTCTATTCCGTTGTGAATAACTCTGAAGCGATAATCTTTGAGGAAAGATTCACTCATTTCGTCTCTCATCCACTCGGACACCGGGACAATTGTCATAAGATCTTTCGGCATTGAACAAAAGGCCTTGGCCTTGTCCTTGAAATTCTGTGCCGACCTGTCAAAGACAAGACTGGCCGGAAACTGCCGCTTTTGCGGGCAATGTCCGCATCCGGTCTTCCAGCGGTCGCATCCGGCTGAAGTATAATAATAGCAATGTCCTGTGTAAAGCCAGCAGTCGTGGATTGTCCAGATCACAGGTTTACCGGCTCTGCTAAGATAATCGAACAGAATCTGGTAATTAAGAAAGTAACCGTGAATGTTGTGGATGTGGATGATGTCCGGATCAATCTCCTCAATCTTCTTGATGAAAGCCTTGGTCGCTCCGTTGGAAGCAAGCCCGTGCCTGTCAAACAACCTTGTCCCCAATCCGTGCACAGCCACACTGAAACGATTGCCCACCGGGACAGTCTTTGAAGTGCTTTCCCGCATTCCGTCCCGTCCCTTACTGTAGGCCACAAAAGACTCCCATCCGGCGGACATGGCGACATCCCCAATCTCCTGCATTATCCTACCAGTCGAGGTGTTCATCCTCAGTACCGGATTTATCTGTAACAACTTCGGCATATAGTATTAATCATTGGCTAGTTTTTCGAACAATTTGAGCCACTTGTCCATCACGGCCTCTTCGGCATATTTCTCCTTGATCTTCAATGCTTCCGTACCCATTTTGCGGCGAAGCGATTCATCAGACATCAGCCTTTTCATCGCTTCGGCAAGAGCCTGGACATTACCTTCTGGAACCAAAAGACCATTCTTGCCATCTTCGATGATGTCTTTAGGGCCGCACTTGAAGTCGAACGTCACCGCAGGCAGGCCGCAAGTCATTGCCTCGATCAGCACCATCGGCAGTCCCTCAAAATGCGAACTCATAACCAACATTGAGCTTCTGGCATATTCATTCCAAATGTCATTCGTTGGTCTGTTGATGTGCGCACTGTCACCAAGCCCCTTCTCTTGAATCATCCTTTCGAGCATATCCTTCCACTCGCCTTGACCGAATATGTCTAATTGCCAGTCGGAATATTCAGAGTCCTCTTTGACGATGCTCCAAGCCTCGATCAACCGGTCAAACCCTTTCTGGTAGTCGAGTCTGCCCACAGCGATGACTCTGTGGGCCGTGCAGTCTGATCGGGAGGCTTCCGTTGTGATTGCCGCATTTGGAATCGTCTCAATGTTAGGTAGTTCGCCCCAATAGCCTTTGTCCTCTTCCGTCAGCACGACAAACGAGTCAAACTTCCGCACAATCTTCTCATCCTGTCTTGTCCTCAGCCGATCTGACAGTCCCAACAGTCCGTGCCTTCCGTACTGAAGCCTGAAGTACTTGTTAAAGTGCAGTTCCAACACCTTCTTACTGCCATCCTTGATTGATGGGATGAATGATGATTCGGAAGGGTAGAGCGAGTCCACGATGTCTGGCCTCTCCTTGAGCAACAGCTCCGTCAGAGCCTTCCTGTGCTTCCTCCTGCGCCAGAGGTACCCGATCGTCTTGATAACAGGATTCTTCCCGTTGTCATCCGTATAGTTGACCCCAAGATCAATGATTCTTACCCCATCCGGGAAGGGGTAAAACGTGGGTTTGCCATGCTGGTCAGTTGTCACAACCGCCACGTCCCATCCCATCCGCTCCTTGAGGTATCGAACCTTATTCAGCAGCACCCTCTCCATCCCGCCAGGGTTGTACAGGGAGCACATGCAGTAGAGGATTTTCATTTGATTATGGTCATTTCTTTAGGTTTATCCCATTCCTCTTCTCTAAGACATAAGAATAGTGCGAATACAAGAAATATATCAGTGGAGACTTTGCACCAGATTATGAAATTTAACAAAAGCAGAATGGCGAATAATAATCTATGAGAAATAAAACGTTTTACACAGGTTGTTCCTACTTTGATGAAATACCATATGAGAACCATTAGCCCGAAAATCCCAAAGTAGAAAATAAATCTTAGATAGCCAATATCTGTATTCTGGTAAAAACCTTTCCATCTAACTCCTGAGTAAAAAGGATCAGAATCATATGGGTTGTCAAAATAGCCGTCTCCAATAACCCAGGTCTTTAAATTATCTGGGAAAACGACCATATTTTTCAGAATATCATTAGAATGAACTTCCCACTTGCCTGTTTCTGCCAAACTGAAAAATCCTTCAAATCCGAATCGGATATTAGAGCGTATATTGGGATTGGTATTATAGAGAAAAGTGACGGCAATTATGGTGATAATAACAACTGCAGTAATCCATTTCCATAGAAAACTATAATTTGTTCCGCTTTGTTTTTGATTTATAATTGATAAGACAACAATATATGTCAAAGCTACTATTACACCGATAGTTGTAGTTCTTGCAATCATATTTCCAACAATAGTAATGAACACAAAGGCCGTAAGGTATAAGATAACTCTGTTTCGCCTGTCTTTATCTTTAGTTATAGTGCAGAGCCGGTCTGCAATCATTATTAATATTGCGCTGAATCTAGTTCCTGCGACATCCAGACTACATCCAATACCATACATTCTGTGTTCATTTTTCCCCATAAAACCTTGGGAGTTTATCAGAGAATCAACAAATGCTTTTACTGATGGGATTCTATCAACACAAGCTGCAATCAGGCATTGAATAAAGCATAGAGCAATAAGGTAATCGCAGATGGTCTCAACAGAAACCCTACCGTTTAAACTTCTCATGCAACTAATGACAACATTTGCGGCACTAAGCCAAACAAACATTGATATTATGTATGTTGCATATGTTGTGTCAGTTGTGTTATTATAGCATATGGAGATAAGGCCAATTAATGAAACGATCAGTGCGAGAGCCACTATTGTGATAAGATTCTTATCTATATTAACTCTATTCCCTTTTACTAATTGGAACCCAAGTACAACGAGCCCTATTCCAGCCATAGCCATCTTGGTGTTCATTTCTGGGAGGAAAGATGGCTCGAAAGGGAAAAAGTATAAACTGGTTATAATGAGAATTATGATAGTAGATATAATGTTTTTCATTGTATAATGGTTTATTTATAGATTATTCCGTAAATAACACTATGTATGAACTTATAATACAACCATAATATCCAGTATTGACGTTTTGCAGCGCACTTCTCCAAAAATAATCGTCTTATTCCGACATCTCTTTTAGAATTAATATATTTATTGGATTCAGGATACCAGTCACTCCATAATCTATATTTCTCACTGTTGTCAGTTATCAGAAATGGATATTTGACATCAAGCTTAAATAATCCAATCTCTACATCCATAGAGTCTCCGTAAATTTTGTGAATGAATTCATCAATTCTTCCGACATTATACTTGAGTTCCTCAAGATGCTTCTGAGAATATGTATTGCTAAAGGCATTCGTGTTAAGTTTGACGTAGTGATAATATGCTTTAGGCAAATATTTTACATTCTTTGCATAAGCGAATAACATTATCATAGTCATATCCTCACCCATACCATAACCGGATGGGAAGAAGATGCCATTCTCTTCATATAATGATCCGCGAACCAGTTTGTTCCATACATTATACTTCATCTTGCCAGTCAACATGGCCTTCAATGCTTCCTTTGGTGTGTCGTAGTCGGGTTGTTTCATATACCTTTCGTTCTTTTCGAAGGTAAGATACCAATCGCACCAAACGATGTCAGCATTATCGTCACAAGCCGTATAATACAAATCGTTGAGCATCGTAGGCTCAATAAAATCATCGCTGTCACAATGGAATATATAGTCTCCTGAAGCCGCTTTCAGTCCCGTATTTCTGGCGGCGGGTAAACCTTTGTTGACCTCGTGATTAATAATCATTGTGTTACGATCCGGATAGTCGGCAATAACCTTTTTCAGGATGTCAATGCTATCATCAGGTGTACAGTCATTGACAAAAATGAACTCGACATCATCAAGTGTTTGATTAAACAGACTTTCAACACATCGCTTGATGAAACGGGAAACATTATAAATTGGAACTATGACCGAGACTTTAGCCATAATTAATGTACTATTCTTCTTTTTGCTTTTATGAGAAAATTAATGACATGTTGCCCAAAGATTCGCCGCAACCAATTCTTAAATATAGCGGATTTTGGTACCCACGATTCAGCATAATGGTGAATTGTTCTTGTGTTGGAGGTTATTCTAAGTTCTCTGGTATCGTAATCTATTGGACAAAAGTAATCATTCGGGTAAATCGTAAATCCACAACATTCTTGTATGCCTTCTCTATTTTGCAGACCATTTGACAACAACTCTTCAGTTGTGATTTGAACAATGTTCTTTAGACAAGGAGTGCCATCTTCATTGAGAAAGTGAAAAGTCTGGTAAAGGTCTATCATCCTCCCTAACAATTTGTTTCCTGCTTCAGCTCCGAAACCAAGGCCAGGTGCGACAGTAATCGTTGTATCATTTTGACTTTCAACCCCTAAATACGCACCTTTACTGATAATATCATCTAATGGTTTTATGACTTCAACATCTGTATCGAAATATAATCCACCATAGTTGAATAAGATCCAAAAGCGTGCGTAATCACTAACGAAAGCATATTTTTTAGCGGCGTAAGCTTCTCGAGTATATTTAATGGCGTTGACCTCAAAATTTGATTCGTCCCAGCGTTTTATTTCGTAACCTGGGAGAAATTTTTTCCACGATTCGATGTACTTTTTAGCACTTTGTGGAACTTCTTTCCCGCCGAACCAACAGTAATGAATAATCTTGGGAATCATTTGGAAGAATTTGTCGTTAAAAAATGGAATCCTGATTTATAACCGTAATATTTTTGCTTGAATATGGTCGTATTTCCTTTAATCAACGATATCAACAAATTAATAATCATTGTATAAACGAAGCAAATCAAATTGACGACCTTGTTTGCACGAGTAACATTGTCAAATAAGAATCTTTTCCAAAAGATCAGTTTAAATCTACAGTCACAAAAAGCCAAGACTTTTTCTTTCTCAGCATTTTTGATTGTAGTGCCAGCATCCAAGTGCTTTATTCCGGAATCATAAGAAGTGAGAACGTTCAGCCCAGATAAGAACATTTTATAGAACATTGTCTGATCTTCTCCCAATGCATAGGGCATATCGTCAAGCCATAGTTCTTCTTGGAATCTTATCTTTTCAAAATCATTTTTTTTACACAGGAAACATGAACCAGCATTTGTCTGTGATTTCATAATCGGATGTGGGTGTTTATTGTAGGAATATCCTCCATTCCTCATAACCTTATATCCCCAAGTATTATCTTTATATCTAACCGATATTCTACCAGACAAAATCAATGGTATCTCTTGTTTAGTTGATCTTCCGGCATTATTGAAAACATCGGGCGATATCACATCACCATCGTATTGCTTCATAGCATTGAACAGATACTCAACTCCATCGGGAGGAAGATACACATCATCATCTAAAAATAGAATATATTCGGTTTCCACTTCTCTGTAATCCAGGGCTCGTTGTGCAACCATTCCCTTTTTAACATAGATGTATTCTTCCCAACCTATTGTTTCTTTAGGAATAGCATATCCTTCTGCAATATATACTAAAATTCGAGATGGCTTGATGGTCTGGTTAACCAAGGAATCAAGCAGACATTGGTACTTTTCTTTTGCCTTTCCTAGTGTCCTGATTGCTACTGTATACTCCATAATTTAAAAAGGCATAATTTAGATTTAAAATATTTTATGTAATACCGCAAAGCATCATATGATTTATAGTATCCCCTATTTAATAGATATATGTATAGTTGTTCTTTTCTTGAAGAAGTATTAATATACATACAATACGTTTGGATATCAATAGTATTAAGAATATTTAGCCGTAACGTCTTGTTTGTTTTATTGTCATAAAGAGCATTAAGTACTCTGCGACAATATGATGCTTTCGTCCACATTATATGTGTTATAGCAGCGCTATTGAAGTTGAATTCATCTATTAATTTATATATAATGGATGAGATTTGTTTATATGTATACATCTCGATGTCTAGAGAGTATGTTTTTTTTGTTAATGAATTGCTATTATTATAGAAATAATAATAGTCTGTGAATGATGTTATTTGTATCTTACTAGAGTTAAGGATATAGGAATATAGGAAATATAAATCTTCTCCAATGTTGAGATGTTCATCAAAGCGAAGATGTTTTATTTCGATTATCGATTTCTTATACATCTTCCCCCACGGAGATGTATGCCAAGCAAAATCAAAATCGGTGAATAATCTATCATAATTATAAGGAGTTAAAGTTGCTCCATTGTAAATTTCTTTTATGCTATCACCAAATCCATTACATTTTATAGAGAATGAAACTGACAAGTCACTGTCATTAGAAATCCCATACAGTAAGTGTTGTAGGTACGTCTTTGACACATAGTCATCAGCATCGATAAAAACTATATAATCTCCATTAGCTATATCCAACCCATAGTTCCTAGCAGAACTAACTCCACCATTGACTTTATGGAATACTATGAATCGTTGATCTTTTTCAGTATAGTCATCAAGAATCTTACCGGATAGGTCTGTTGAACCGTCATCAATCAGTATGCATTCCCAGTCGCGGAATGTTTGTACCAATATGCTGTCGAGGCAACGGTGAAGATACTTCTCGCAATTATACACAGGGATTATTATTGATATTTTCGGGGAGATCTTCATTGGTTAAATGAATTAATTATACTTTTTCTAACTTTATTTATAAGCACAACTATCGGTCGTGCATGGTGAGTAAGAAGCCATGCCATAATTTTCAGCTTCTTGTTTATGAATGGGCAAGACCAGATTTCTTGACCGGATACCGGACACAATTCCAGGAATCTCTTATGATCAGAAGGCGAAAGAATCAAGTCTTGCGTGGACTTCAATAGCCTCCAGTTTAATGAGCGCCTGAACTGTTCATAAACTCCTTCTGATTTGAAGAACTGTGCAATGTCTGAATAGACCCATTGCTCGTCTGTCTCGGTTTCCTTATTCAGGTTATGCATTATAGACTTGGGATGCTGCCTGTAATTATAAAATGCATAATGGCAATTTGAGATTCTTTTCGCAAACCAGCATAGTCTCGTTATTAGGTGAAAATCTTCGCAATACGTGATCCCGGATGGACTTTTTAGATTATGCTTTATGTATATTTCGTGTTTTGCGATTCCTGACCAAAGGGTTGTCCATACGAACGAAATGTGATTGTTCAGAGAATCAATTTTGTTGCCCCTCCACTGTGTGTTTCTTTGATTTATTGTTTTATCGTGGTAGCTGAATCTAAAGTCTCCAAATACCATGTCTGAAGCCGTGTCTTTTGCAGTTTGGAGTAGTCGCTCTATGCTGTCAACTTCAATCCAGTCGTCGCCGTCAACGTGCATGATCCATTCGCCTACGGATCGTTCCAAGCCATAGTTTCTGGCACTTGTTAGCCCTCCGTTTTCTTTGTGGTAAGCCGCGAAGCGGTTGTCTCTCCTAGCATATTCGTCACAAATGCTCCCGGACTCATCTGTTGAGCCGTCGTCAATCAACAGACATTCCCAATCCTTGAATGTCTGGGAGAGGATACTGTCAAGGCATTGTCTCAAATACTTCTTGCAGTTATAGACGGGAACTATTATTGAAATCTTGGGCATTCGTTTGATTGATTTGGTTAAAAGGAGTTCAGAAAAGATTAGTGAATTGTGCGAAAAGTGGTAAGCGTTCACTTCTTCAACCCTTTGATTTTCAGCGGGTATTTGGAAGATTTTGTTTAACAATCGTCGATTTTAAGGGTTTACAGGCTGCAGTAGCACGGCAGGAGGGTTGTCAGGTCCTCGCCTTCATGGGCGGTTTTCAGTTTGCCGAGAAGATAGCTGATGTACTTGCCAGGGTCGATTTCATTGTGTTTGCAGCTCTCGATCACCGAGTACATGAAGGCGTTGTCCACCGCAGAGCTCTCGCTTCCGATATTGCCGGCACTGCGGAGGTTAATCTTGAGTTTCCTTACGCCCTGCTCGCTGATATTGTTCGACACCTCGACATCTCCGCTTTCAAGTACACGTTTCATCGCTGGCCATTCGGCCCTTGCATATCGCATGGCTTTTTTCAGCAGCTCACCACATCTGGCATCATCAGACAGAGCATAGTCGGCAAGTCTATCCTCTATCGATCGCATCAAGTCAGCAGTGCTGCCCGGCTTGAGCCTGACAACATATCTTTCAGCGCTTGTCATGTTCTGCTCCTTGAAGCAGTGTTCATTTGCGAAGACCGTCCCTATTCTGTCTATGAACCACATCGCCTCATCGTAGTTCTCTTCCAATGCGTTAACAAACAGATATCGAATGTGGACGAGACAAGCACTCCTCTTCTTGACTCCTCCATGAGGAGGACTTTCCAGTTTCGCCAGTTCCTCGTCTGTCATCCAGCAACCTGCTATCGGGCGGTCTACCGTTATTGTGTCCAGTGTCCTGATGTCTTCCTCATTGCTGAAGCGTACCGTGGCCGTCTCGTAGATGTGTTCTTCCACCTTCGCCGGGGTGAACAAGATAACCTTCACGAAGTTCTTGTCTATCTTTCCATTCCTTGTTACATAATATGCTCCTTCCGGCAGTTTATAGTAGTCCTCAAGCCTGTGATATGTCGGACTGTCTGTATATGCAGCCGCTTTCGAGTAATCGATGCGCTCAACTTTCACCTCACTTCCGGGATGAGTCCTGAGCAACCTCTTCCGGATGGCACTCACAGTGTCTCCGGAAGATGGATTATTCCGCGGAACCTCAGTATCGGCTCCACTGTCAGACCCCGCAGTGCCATCGAAGTTGTCCTTGCCGCTGTTACGATCATCGTCATCACGACGCTTACCAAGACGACTTGATTTCTCCGACTTGCGACCGTAGAGTTTACCGGCGCTTACCTTACCGCTGAGCGCAAGGGCGGAGATTTGAGCGGTCAGCTCCGATATCGTTTTGCGTAAGTCTGACAACTGGCCTTCATAAGATGCGCAAGTCTTTTCCTGAACCGCCCTCATATCCTCTATCATCCCCTTATAGAACTCCTCAACCATTCTCCTGTCACGACCGTCAGATTCGGCAAGCCTTCGCTCCAAGGCGGCTACCGCATCGATCAGTTTTGCATTCTGATCCTTCAGTTCAGAATCTTGCGGATTGCACTTATGACCTCCTCCACATCACCGCCTTTGCGACTCATAACCAGTAACCAGACCATTGTTGAACCGGATGCGGATCTCACAAACCTTCATCGGCTCATCGCGTTGCACCGATGATTGAGTCCCATCTGGATTTACCTCTATGAAAACGGGATGCTTGTCCGCGATGATCTTCGCATCCATCTCGCTCTGACCTTCTCTCGCCAGCTTGCAGAACTTCCAGTAGTCGTACCCCTCGTCCTCGCAAAACTTTTTCATTGAACTACCCCGGCCGTATCTGTGATACTGACGCAGCGCCGCTGCATAATCAACTACGCCCGACTGGGCGAATTCCTGTGCTGTTTGATTCTTTGTTTCCATTTGCCTTGAAATTTGATTTCGGCAAAGGTGAATCCTATTTTTCAAAAGGCAAGGCGGAGAAGTGAACGCTTACTCAAGAGCTCTTTTTCAAGAGGATTCAAATGTTTTCCCATAATCGTTTCTCCTTCGGGGGTGATGGGGCTGAGGGCAATCTCCGAGCCGCACCGGTCGTTGGGCCTGGAGGGAGGGGCGGAGCCCCGACCGGAAGGCCCAACGACCTGAACTCAACTACAAAGATAACTCATTCAATCTTTTTCTACCCCTCCGTGTCTACTTTTACGAGTGCAGCATATCTTTTTTTTCAGTTCGTCTATTTCTTGGGCATACTCATCGTTTTTTATTTTCAGAGTTGAAATTCTATCCCGCAATTCTTCAATCTCCTTTTTAAGTTCTATTTCAGGTAAGTTCTTGTTGCAGCGTTCTTTTATTATGTCGGTTAATATATTAATGAAGTGCGTTCTTTTCCAAAAAATCAAGTAAATAATCATTATTACAACCACTAGAATGCCTAAAATTAATCCATAGTACCATTCCTTATTGTTTAGTTTTAGTAGAGAGATTATACATAGTATAAATAATCCAGTAATAGTGATGATATTTATCGTTGCATCTTTTCCGTTCATAATCATAAATTTTATTTGTTACTTATTCAGCTCATTTTATAATAATATTACTGCCCTTTGCGCTCTTCTGTCGTCTTTATAACGATTAATATAATGTCTGGCTAAGTCCTCTTTTCTGGCAGGGGTGTTTTCATCCATAAAAACATTGCATAGTTCGATTCTCATTTTTGCGTTGCCTATTATGTAGTTATCTAGTTGATCATTATTAGCGAACTTGAAATTATGCTCTTTCATATATTGGAAATTAGTATAGTAACCGAAGTACCGTGTTAACTCCCATTCTAACAGTTCTCGCATCTTCTCGCTGTTGTAAGACTTTGATTCTGAATATTTCGTTAAATAATTTGCACTGTTGTTAATGTTTCTAAGATTGACCTTTAGGCGAGAGAAACTTTCAATGTTATCATCTTCAATTATCATTGCCATATTGTCAGAGAACAGACAAGACGTAACCGGCCACTTTAAATTGTCCATATGCACAGAAGACACTTTGGGATTGGAATCCTTGTTCTGTAGTTCGAGAATAAGCTTGGCTATAATTTTCATATTGGCAATTAGATGTCGGAGCAAATCATCAAATTCACTATTGTAGAGTTTTAACATAGCTCTTTCATTCTTGGCGTCTGATTTGAGGGTAAGATATTTAGTGATGAAGAAGCCAGCGACAGAACCAAAGAAAACGGTTATTGTAGCAGCAATATGTTTTAGGTAGATTTCGTTTATATTGTTTTTATTCCCTGAAAACTGGGCACAAACAAGAATTATTATTAGAGAAATCAGTAATATGGAAAATAGACTGATTGCGGCTATTTTCCAAACATTCATTTTCTTTTTTTCAACATCTTTGGGTGTTAGATATCCTTTCATATTTGTGTTATTATGAGTTATCTGTGGTTAAATAGTTACCTATTTTGATGACCAATTCAGAGTGTGATTCTAAGCTATTGCATAAATACAGTGAGGCCAGATTATGGAAACTGTGAGAGTAATCATCATTCTCAATATCTGGTTTTGAATTTGTTTTTGTGGCGTTAGCTTGTATGCATAGTTTCTTGATAAAATAGCCAGGATCTGTCATTTTAGCAAATTCTTGATATCTGATGTCACCATTATTCGAGTATTTGCTTCTGTAATCCGCTAGTATTCCCTCGATAACCTTAATCTTAAAAGAGAAGAAGTGCCGGAGAAGAATCTCGTAAGAATTTGACAAATGATCAGCATAGTAGTGCGTAAGGTCATTTAGTGCGATAAGGCAAGCTGTTCTGTCATCTCTAAAAGCGCTGATAGTAGGCGTAGAGGTGATAGCGAAAGGATGCTTCTTGTATTTATGGGTAGGTGATGGCACACCGCATAGTTTGACATATTTATTAAGAAGTATAAACGTGTCTATGAAATCTTCATAAGCTTTATGCTTTGAAAAGAATGCTTCTGCTGATCCTCTAAATCTACTCATAAAAGTCTTTAGGCAATTCAAATACTGCATCATTGTTTGCCTTGACCAAGATTTTGTCCACCCTAAAGTATCGATATGGGTGAGTATGGCAGAGTCTCCTTCTTTTGTTATTGTTTGTGGTTTTAGATATAGTCGCCTAGCAGCTTCATTGTGGTTTTTCCCATTATCCTTGATTATGCTAAGATTGGAATAATCCTCTGTCTCGTAAGCTGATATGCATATATTCGCTTTCGTTTTTAGCATTTCATAAGCGATATTAGCTAAAGCGTTATCCTTGAGTTCATCATCTTGATCCAGTGTAACAGCAATCGAATCGTAATCATCGTTCGCTTCCGACCATAAAAGAAAGCTTTCCCGAACTATCAAAGTGGCATACGATGATCCTTTTCCATCAGTCTCAGAGAAAAACAGGTTGGATTTGCCTATACTAAAGTGATGCCTTTCCAATATATCAAGTACTCTTCTTTTGTGTTCAGGGTATAAGACATCATCTTTAGGAGTGTCCTCGTTGGCAACTATCTTGACGCTGCCGTTATAAGCTACGGCATTTTCTTCAACGGAACAGATTGCCTTCTCCAATAGGGAATAGTAAGGTTCATTGTCGTCATTGTTTGTTTGCAATTTGTATATCCTTATAAGAACGTAAATTGCAGGTGTTTTAGTGTTATTAATCATATTAGTGTGAGGTGTTATTTGTCTAACTTGATAATATCACAGTATTCTCAGTAGAAATCATAATTGGCAATATGATAGATTCTTCAAGTAACAGTATAGTAATACCATTGGTTTGTTTCATGATCATATAAAGAAACAGCATTGCCAGTTACAATTACTAAGAAATATTTGGCACTATAGTAATCGAAGCCACGAATTTGTTGCCCAACAACATTAATGTTAATGTAAGAGGATGTAATGTAGTCAAATAGGTTGTTTGTATTTCCTGATATATACCCTCCTCTTGAATAGTCAAATGCGGAAATATAGCCATTTGCCATTATGTTAACTTGTATTGGAGAATTGGTTGCAGTTGAGTAATCAAAAACATTTGAATAATCCTTGTGATTTATGATAGCAGCTGATATGATGGCCATACAGGCTCTTTTCTTGTGTTCCATATTTACTTCATATTGCATTAGATTGTATCCTCCGGAATAAGAGGTGTTGGTTTGGGTGGTTCATTAACCTTATTTAGGGGATGGTTTGGTTTAGAGGTTGGTCTGGGGAATGCTTCTTTTGGAGATCTCCTGAAGGGTTTGGGATGTGAGAGTGAATTATTTGAATTAGATGATTTCTTTAGATTCTGTATGAGACAGATTGCTTGATTCTCAATGGTGGCTATTTTTTGTGATATATCTCGAAGGTGAGTCTCTTGCTGATCTTTTAATTTATCTACAATTTGTTCTGCTTGATTATCTTTATCTTTAATTTTATCAAGAGTAGTGTTTGCTTTAGATAGCATCTCATCAGTACGGAAAGTAGAGTATATAGAAAATACAAGAAACACTATTGTTATAATACCTGCCCATAGTGATAATAATTCAAAGTCGCGTTGCTGTTGAGATGCGAGCCGTTCAAAAACTAATTCAATACTTTCATTATGAGACTGTATCTTATTAATTAGTGACTGCTCTAAATTAGTTGTATTAGTATCTATGTGCTTGCAAACTAAAAATAGATTACTCTCAAACAGCGAATTTTCAATGTGTTGTACTTCGCAGATGTCTTTAAGCATATTGTTATACCATAATGCATTATATATAAGCACTGCTGCGACTATAATAATCGTTATTATTAAGGAAAATAGAAATGTTTTTTTCATTTTGAGGTAATTTTATTTGGCATTATGCCCTTTAGGCTTGCGCCTAATAATTGCTACCATTTACATTGCCTTACTATGACTTGCAAGTTAAAGTGCATAAATCCAATCTTATTTGTTATTTGCAAGGTTGTTGATGTTATCTTTTGTGTACATTTGACGGACTTTCTTTATTGGCCATAGACCGAACGTTTCGAAGATCCAGTAGTCACAAACTTTGTTTGCCTTGGACAATGATGAGAGATCGACGGAAACTGGATGCCTAGGTAATAACAGACTTCTTTAAGGATCTTAGAAGCAGTGCGATGTCCTTCAAGAATCAGCATCCGGCCATCTGACCGAACATCTGATGAAGGCAGTGACTGTAGCTGTCAAGATTCTTTGCGTGGAAGTATCCTCTATATGGATCAAGTCCAAAACCCTGTGTTAAAGAAATTAAGTTAAAATAAATATGTACCTTTGTGGAAACAATACAAAAGGTATATAAATATTCCTTGATAAACCTGCCAAAGATCCAGAAAAGAACTCCGTCACTTGTATATTTGCCTTTGTTCATAATTTTGAGCCGAAAACAGCCGCAAAACTATGAACACGTTCACTTCAAATCGTAAATTGTTAAAGAGCTGTTTAAATATTTTTAAGTTAAAGACTTGCAGCGACCTCGAATCGATTTATCGCATCACTACTAATAGTTGTCTCAGTAGATTATAATTGTCGGATTTTTCAACGGTCTTTTTGTGGGTTTCTTTGGGACGCTAGCGAATCTTCATATTCTTTTTTTAATGCAGTGAATTCGAGATTGTTTGCTTTACAGAAATCCTTCATTTTGGTTTTGTTAATTCTTTTTTCTTGCTTAAATTTTTCCATCAGAGTCTTAGAATCATTCCTTTTGTAATCTGACCTTGGTACTGTGTCGTTTTGAATAGGGTTGTTGTCTTTAAATTCAAATGGAGTAGATTTATTGGTCTTTAAGTGTGTTATGTGGTATTTTATTAATTCGATTATTCTGGGACTTTGAATGACAATCTCTAATTGCTCATTAAAAATTTTATTTACTTCTGTTAAAACCGTATCACTCCCTTTATTTTTTGAATCAAAATATGCTTGTGTAAATGCTGTTGTATATTTTTGGAGAACATTTTCAGGGCTATTAGCATTTATCGCATTTCTATATTCAGAGATTTCTTCATTTATTTTATTTCCTACATAATAGTAATAAATATCAGAATACAACCAGTTGATCAAAAACTGATATAATAGTGGTATGGTAATAATAAGGACTGTGATTATATCAATTGTCCCAACCAGTTTCCCTTTTACTTGGTCGTTTAGTAAAAAGAATATATTATCTTTCCATAATAACGATAAAAATGTTGTAATAATTATTGCTAAAATACTGATGAATACTTTTATATAGTTTGTTTGCCAACATATTAGCCATATTATTGATATGAAGAGTACAGAAGTGAAAATAGAGTATGGTATGAGAAAAGACTGTATAACCAACTTGTCTGTAATACTAGCTAATAGGCTGATTTCGATTCCCGAGAAAATCAAGAGTGCTACGCATATGCTAAGCATAAAGGAGCCTCTTATTCTAGACTGTTTTTCAATACTCTGAGCTTTTGTCTTTATGATGTTCCTAAAGTTTTCTTCAAATTTGGATGGCAAGTCAAGTTTGACATTGCTGAATGCGTTAAAAAGGTTTTCAACATATGTCATTGACCAGATACTGCGGAATAAAGTATTATCAATGCTTAGAGTCAAATAAATCGCTGCAATAAATTGAATATATGAGTTATAGTTCGCTAACATATTCTTCATAAAGATTCTTAATTCGTTCCTGTATCGTTTCGGCTATCCTATAATCAGCATCTATTATCATGTTTTTGTTGTCTTCGGAAGAAACGCAAGCATGATACACAGGGTAATCGTCGGCTTTTGATTCATTATTTCTCCAATTCATGGCTCTTAAATTATCAGTGCTATCAATTAATTCTTGTGGAACATTTGCTCTTTCAAGTAATGACTGTGGGTATATGTGGTCTATCTCCCAACCGAAATCTGAGTTATGGTTATTGTAGTCATCTCTGCAAATCCATGCATCACAGTTGTCTTTTCGATATTTCTCAGGATCATATCCGTTAACAATGGTGGCTTTTTGCCAAATTTTTTCGATGATTTCAGGTGTGTACCTTGACATATTTTTGAAGTTATTTGAAGTTTGTCACATAACTTGACTTTACCGCTGATTATCTGCATTCTTGACCAGATTACAACGGATATTTCTCTTCCAAGGCCTGTAATCTTTTGACCATACGAGTGAGGCTGTCCGAGTTTGGCATTGCTGCGTCGATGCTCCAAGCATTCTTTATGAATGGAACAACGGCAGGATTATACTCTTTCCCTTTCGTCGCTGTCCCTTGGGCTTCGATTTGTCGCTTTAACTCATCCTTTGAGGATTTGCTGATAAGGATGTGCGTGAACATCCAGGAAGACTTGCAGGGGAACTCCATCTCTGTTAAGGGCTTGCGTCCACCCATTTTTTGAGGAACTGCATTAGGGATTTCAGAAATTGGGATGCCGAAATATTCGGCAAAACCTTCTCTGTCAGCCATAAGCCAAGCCTCAGCTTCATCAACAGCAATATTGAGGATGAAATCATCATTTTGCTCTTGATTCGCCAAAAGGCTAGTTTTCAACATCGGAGGACATTGGGTGACATCCAGATCTGTGAGAAGGATGACTGGTTTAGAACTTGACAATCTGTTCAGTTCTGAAATTTTATGTTTAATCTGACCCCCTCTTGCAGGCATTTCCTTAAAAACCTTGAATCTCGGAGAGCAATAAGTTAAGATCCTTTCTATTATGGTTTTGGTCACCAGGTCTTCTCCTGATATGTACACAAGAATATCTTCCATACATTATAGCCTGATGTCGGACAAACCCTCAACTTGGCTTGGCTTTGTATATGGAATTACCGAATCCGCTATAGTAAATCCAGCCTTGAGTTCTTCATTCACTTCTTTGATTGATGCGGCATTGATTACTTCAGTGCCTTCTGGCGACGGTCTCAGCAGCACTACTTCTTCTCCAGAGATTCCTTCATCAGACAGCATTTCATAACTGTGTGTTGTTATGAATGCTTGTCTGGTTTCTTTCTTACTTCTTTGCAACTTAGCTATGAAAGAGGGAAGTTGAGCCACAATCGCTGAATGAAGGTTGGTTTCAGGCTCTTCAAGAAGGGCCACCCCTTTGTTGTCAAGAAGAGCGAACAGAAAACCTATCAAACGTAAAGTACCATCCGAGAACTGATTCTCTTGTTGCTTGCTCCCTTTCGCGCGCCAATGTTCATATCTGGCTTCCAGATGGGGTGTCCCCATTTGGTCAAAAACCAAATTCAACTCATCTAATTGAGGTACCGCTTTTTTTAATACTTCATTAACTCGCTTGAAATATGCCGCACAAGTCGTCTTGTTCATTTGCGCAAGGCGTTGCAAGAAATTTCGCCCATAGTAATCTTCTTTGTCGGCGGACAATTGAAGAGATGTCTGCTCTCGCACCAACTGAGGGATGACGTTAAGATATTCAATGTTTGAGAAAAAGTTTCTCAATTCACGGAACTTTTGATTGGAGGTTGCCTGCTCCAAATGAGTGTATTTCAATGTGTCGGAGTCTTCATCTATGCTGTCCGGGGTTCGTTGAAGCAAGATTACATCCCCTTTTTTGACTTCCTCGACCAAAATAGACACCTCTTTTTTCATAATACCGCCGCCAATACTTTTGAAGGCCAAGCGATATGTCCAAACATCATCGTTAATCTCATTCTTGATTGTCACGGCGATTTCAACATCTGTTCTTGTCCTTGCTGCAAGGCAGCGCAACTTCGTTATCCCTCCACGAGAAGCAACGGCTGTCTGCAGACCACCGCCGCTTCTTGCAATATCATACAAGAATCGAAGGGCATCCAAAAAGTTTGATTTTCCGGAAGCGTTCGAGCCCACAATAAATGTCCTTTCAGAGACATTCACGTCGCATTTATGAAAATTCTTCCAATTATATAATTTAATGTTAGTAAGCAGCATATTTTTTTGTAAGTGAGCAAATATACTATAAATTGTCGATTATGTCAAAGCTAAGGATCATAGATGATTCTCCAGATAGTCAACACTCTCTTGCTTGATTTCGTGAAGTTTATTATTCACATTAGTATAATCTATAGGCTGAAACAACAAAGTTTTGTTACTAATAAAATCCTCGTGCCCCCAAATTAATCTGTTCATAAGTCCAAATGTGCTGAGCAGGGTGGTGAACCTTTCGAGGCCGCGGTCTCTGTTGGCGATTGCGATGAACGGCTTGTGGTTGATGATGGAGAAGACGCAGCCGTGAAAGGAGTCGGTCACCACGAAATCGGCGTTAGCGAAGGATGACAGCCATTCCTCGATGGAGGGCAGAACCACATCATCATCTTGACTTGGGGTGTTTAAGCGCAGCTTCTTGTTTTTTAGATTCAAGGCCTCAGAAACATCTTGCAGGATAGCATCCTTGTCGGCTGTTTCGTCCAGAATGTAACTGACTAGACACCCTTTTTCCACATTCTTGACAGGAAACTTATACTGCCCTGCCGAAAGGAGAAGTGTCGGATCAAGATGCAGCGTTGCGTCAAGGCCGAAAGTGTCTTTCATGATCTCAACGCCGGATCGCTCGCGTACGGAGATAGAAGAAAAGCGCTTCGCCAAAGGTATGCAATTTTTCAGATGCTCTTCGGAAATAGGGGTGTCAGCAGTCCCGAATGAGGCCGCGTAGGTGATTTTGAGCCTTTTGTCATCCTCGGGCAGAAAGCCGAGAAAAAAATCCTCGATGCACGGGCTGTAGATCTCTCGCCACACCTGGTCGCTGCCAACTACTATGCAGTCAAAGGTGTTAGATGTGAAATAGCCTCTTAGCTCCTCTGAACTTCGTAGCGGCTTTGTTGAATGAATATATTCATTAATGAAACGCTTCATCTCGCTGTTCCGTTTCATTGCCGAGTCCGACAGTTTCCGAATACTGTAATTTTCCGCCCAAGGGTTGCATAGAGTGATGTCTCGCCGCCCCATCAAGCACTTCCTGACCATGCACTTTGCCAAACTTGCAAACCTCATTGCCAATAGTTTCATGCCGGGTCTTGCCCACCTTCGGTTGATGACTGTCACTTGATGCCCCATACCTTCCAGTACTGTCTGCAGAGCATAGCACTGAAGGATGCCACCGTAGTTGTTGTGTAGGGGCTGGGTAAGAATAGCTATTTTCATCTTACAAATGTCCGGATAATCTTTCTGAAGGCTCTGTAAGGAATAGAGGAGTCCGTGCAGATTTTCAGGGCGGCCTTAAAGCCAATGCGCTTCCATAGGGCAAAAAAAACTCGTCGCAGGGATGGAACGCTGACTGATGTTCTGATGCTTGGGTTATGCTCCATGGCATCTTCAAGTAGCATTTCGGATAAGGTTCCCCTGAGCGTCTTGAGCAGATTATCTGCATGGGGGGCATTAGTGATGACTATGCTAATGCCTTTGTCGTCATCCAGTTCGGGTCTGATTTGGTCAATGCCCCAAAAGTCGCCCAAGGTGATGTCGCTGGTGGATCTCCCTTCGCGAAAGCGGCAACCGTAACAAGAAGGACGGAGGAATAAATTGCCGAGGAAGCCTTGCATATAGCCATTGTCGTGATAGACACCACTCAACTCTTTGTCCTCAGATTTGACAGTTACGCTATAATGCTTCCAACCAGTCCTTTTGTCGCGGAAGTTGACCTTGTTTATTGGCTGAACAGCTGATCTAAGATATTCTCTGAATATTCCAGGGCTTGGAACTCCGTGGCAAACGCAGTCTACCGTCAGGAGATTGCCATATTCCTTTCTTAAAAAGCTCTTAAGGCCGGCGATCTGGCATGGAGTCCCCGAGTATAGAACCTTCCGTCCGGCCTTCAGGAAACGTTCAGCCTCGGCATAGGTTGTACCGGTACGGCTCTGGACGTATTTCGAGCCTCTGAATCTTGCGATTCCGTCAACTGTCTCCGCAAAGCAGTGAGTGACCTCCCAATCTTCATTGAACGCAGCGCCGAACACCACTCCGCCCTGTCTGATAATGTTTTCGGCGATAAGCGAGAAGATGCCTCCGCTACTGCTTTGCATCCTTATGCCCTCATCAGGGTTGGTTGCTGCATAGACACCTACAGGCTCTTGTGGCTCATGCCCATGGAGCATAGGACAGACATTGTCGCATTGCCCGCATTCGACGCACAAAGACTTGTTGACTGACGGATAGAGGAAACCTTCGTTGTCTTCCTCAAGCCTTATACATTGCTTCGGACACGTCTGGACGCAGGCCGAGCAGCCACAGCAGTCTATTTTGTCCTTGATGCTTATCATTTTTTGAAGCGGCTTATGATTCCTGCGACTCTGCTTCCGATTACCTCACGTTCGTGCCGCGTCAGCCCGATGTAATAGGCGAATGCGGCCACTGTGGCGGCACTTAGGCAGCAGACCAATGCTGCAAATGGTACTGAATTTGGCAGAAAAGCCTTGAACATCAGCGATATGGCTATTGCCGGCAAAGCGGTCACGGCGCATCGTGCAATTACGTTTCTGGCGTAGTCGGAAACTTTGATCTTGATCATCGGTCTGACGATGAATAGTCGTGCGATGAAAGCGACAATGCATACGCAGAGGTGTACGATGAAAACGGAATACGGGTTCCCTCCCAATTTCAGAACCACGTAGGAGATCGGTACTATCGCGAGCAAAATACCCCCGACAACAGATTGATAAACTTTGACATTGCCTGTCGCTGCGGCGGAAATCATCAAAGGGTTGGCGACAGCGTCGATGATCGCGACGCACAGCATGAGCCTTAGGAATATTGAGGAATATTCAGGAACGGTCTTTAGCCAGACGTTCAGAATCACGTCAGCTTCGAGCATGACCGGCAGAGACAGGCAAAGCAGAAGCAGGAACGTAAATTTGGAACTTCTGAATATGAGGGTGTGCATATTCCTTAAGTCATTCTGTGAGTATGTTTTTGTGATTTGCGGGTTGATCGCTGTCTGGAAGCCTCCGGCAAACTGCATTATCGCTCCTTGAACCTGGACTGCCACACCTCTTGCTGCGTTGACAACCGGGCCGAAGAACATGTTAAGGAGAATGTTGAGTCCTTGTGTGAAAAGGATATATGCCACGTTGCCACACATGTTCCACCCTGCGAATGATCCCATCTCCTTAAGTAGGCTTGTGTCCCAGAGCCTCTTGAAGCGGGTCTCCTCAAAATGCCGTTTACAGTAGATCGCATAGATAGATGTCATCACGATCTGGACAAGCAGCATGAGGATTGAATAGACGATCAGTTTGTCGAGATTTACGGCGTAGATGGTGTATGCCACTCCGAGTTTGAGCATAACGTCCAGAATCGAAATGTAGGCGAACGCATCCATCCTTTCGTGTGCCACAATTGCCGCGTTGAACGGATAGTTCAGGATTGACACGACAGTGGATAGTATCGCGAATTGGTAGCAGTACATGGCCGCAGCCTCGCGTCCTGACGGGATGACGATCTTGTTTTTCAGAAACCACAGGCCGATCGTCTCCGCGAGCAGAACTACGGTCGCGGCTATGATGATGTGGATGTACACGCTGGTCATGAATGTCAGTCTTAGGCGGCCTGTCTCGCCGCGTCCCAGCTCGTATGTCAGGTAACGCTGCGTCGAGGTCGTCATTGCCGCGTTCAGGAAGCCGAACATGGCCACGACTCCTCCAACCACGTTGCTGATTCCGTAGTCGACAACTCCGAGGCTCGCCAGAATCACTCGGCTGGTGAACAGTCCTACAGCCATCAGGAACAGCATCCTGACGTAGAGCAGGGCGGTGTTCTTTGCGATGCGTTTGTTGTTTATTGTGTTTTCCGAGTTGCTTGACATATGGTGTCGCTTAGGTGCGGTGGGCGGGAACTATTTCCCGGACCAGGGCCAGAGGGACTTGCGGCGGGTGGGGGAGGGCGATCGCGCACCAACCGTGGGCGTTCATCCGTCTTTAAGATTGTCTTTCTTCGTGTTGCTCTCAATCAGTTCCAGCTTCTCGTCGTAAATCTTGTTTTGGAGCTCGATGATCTCGCCCAGATCCTGATGCAGCTGCGCGTTCGTGACTTCGCATGGATTCTCCACAGCCGGCCGACCTTGACCCGCCCGCTCTTCTTGAGCGTGGAGCGGAGCGCCGCCAAACACAACCGCTATCAATATGATTATGAATCTTGTGGTTTTCATCTTTCTTAATCCTTTTTAAATCATATTCATTTGACATTAACCTTCCAATAGCCTCCGTTGTCAGGGCCGATGCGAGAGATAAGTCCGGCGGATTTTAGTTTCAGAATTTCACGTTGGATGGTTCTTGGGTTAACGGATAAAGCGTTCGAGATTATTGCCGAAGATATTGAACGGTCTTCTTTGATGAGGTTGAGGATTCTTTGCTGCCGTTCAGAAAGTTCCGGAGTTTTATCTACGACATTATCTACGACATTATCTACGACATTATCTACGACATTATCTACGACAATGGGCGGCTTTGTCATTTCATCAGGTCTTTTTATTGTGACGACAAATTCCTCTGTCGCCAGATTGTTTTCAATAGTTATGTCCTTGAAATCCTTGAACGCCCTGACGATTCCGCTGCCAATGCCTACGTATGGGAGAAGGTAAACCGCGTTGTCAAACAGCAATTGATTGCGTGGCTTGGAAATCCCGTTTAACAGAGTGTCTTCGGTCACGTCCATAGGCAGATTACCTGGGCTATGAATCTCGACCCTGTTGTCAAAAATCAGTAGCCTTATTTGTGCGGTCTGGTAAAAGTCTCGATGTATCAAGGCGTTGACGATAAACTCAACGAATACTTGCGGTGGAATCTCCAGTGCCGGGAGACTGTTGAACTCATCCTCTACCTGACGGCTTTTCAGGTTCCGGTTGACGAATGCCATAGCGGCCTTGAACTGTGTAAGAAGATTTCCTTCCATATCGGTGCCGACGAGGCGATCCCTGAACCTGTCTCCGCTCAAGTCGTTGCCTACAAAAGAGATGCATCTGATTGTAAAGACTGGGTAGAACTTCAGAATATTCTTTCCAAGAAGCAGGAGGCCGGCCAATGTCAGCCTGCCTTCTTTGTCCATCAGGGAGGTGTTTTGCAGTAGCTGTTTCGGAGTGATTCCGGGTGCGATCTTGCCGACAAGGTTCTCGACTGAAAAATCGTCCAACCTTGACAGTTGAAAGTCGTCAGCGAGAATATTCCTATATTTTTCTATCAGAAAGTGCTTCAGGGTAGGTAGGGATATGTCCTCAAAGGATGATTCCGGAACGCTGTCCCTGTCTGCGAATAGCCTGCCACAGCTCTGCATCAAGATCCTTAACCGCTCATTGGAGAACACTTTCCTCTTGTCGGAGCCATTCTTTATCCAGACTATTCCTTTATTGTCTTTGTACGGTTTGTCAAGTCCTTGCGCCACGCGTGCGGCAACAACAGCCTTTCCATCCAATACTACGGTCTCGATCATAATTGTTATCGAGGGGCTGACATTGTCTGACGCGGCATTTGACAATAGGTTCGATGTCTTTTGGATCTCCTCGTAGGACAAGCCAGTGACTTCTCCCGTCTTATCATTTACCCCGACAACCAGAAGCCCTCCTTGCGAGTTGCTGAAAGCGACGAACTCGCATCCGATCTTATAGGAATCGTCCACGCGTTCTTTGAATTGGACGGTGGTGGATTCTCCCATCATAATGATCGCTTTAAGTTTCTTGGCATCCATAAAATGTCTGGACTATAAGGAATATTCGGAGGAGGAGGGTTTAATCAATGGCGTGATGCGGCGGAGAGCGCGTCTGTCTTATTGATTATGCGCGCCTCGGCATGTTCAAGGTCGCTGGAGTCGTCGATCTCGTACCAGAGGAGGCCGGCGGCCATTATGGCGGCGGAGGTGATAGGTGTTGTAGCTTTCGTTGTGTGAATATGTCCGCTGAGGATTTATTTCTTCAGGCGGCTCCAGAAGGATTTTTTCTGGGATGAAGCCTGCCGGTCGTCAGACTGGCTGAGGTAATATTCGCGGAAGGTTATTCCTTCGGTGATCACGTGGTAGATCTCGCCCCAGTCGGGAAGTCCTCCCAGGTTGCGGTCGTCGATGAAGAGGTCGGCTTTCAGTTTGCGCGGGGAGGTCGGTGTGTCCTCACCTTCGTAGAAGTCCTCGGGGTGATTGCTGTTCACGGCATAGAACTCCAGGCCGCGGCCGCGGCACCAATCCACGGCGTCCTTCAGCAGCTGGCCTTCCCTTACCGACCAAAGTATCAGGGTGTGATTGTCGGCCTGAAGGCGTTTCAGCGTTTCCACGGCGAAAGGTATCTCTTTGCCTATCTTGGGGTACTTGTGCTCGACGATGGTCCCGTCAAAGTCAACCGCTATGATCATCTTTTGAAAGTGCTATGTTGTGTCTTGGGAAATTCTTGGGGCTTGGCACCTGCTGCAATAGGTTAGGTGTCAATTAGTTAGATCGGTGAACGACTCGAAGGCGATTACTGGTGAATGCGCTTTATTCATTGAACGGTCGAACATGCTCAGTAACATTGCATCAAATATATGAAATTCTATCCTAAAAGGCAAGTCGATCGGTCGGAAAAATTGAAATGTTCCTGAATCCCGGGCCGGTTTCCAGGGCATGTCCGGGCAACCGGAAGGCTTCCTATTCAATCGGAGCGACAAGGTCGGGATGGACGGAGACCAATGCGACGGAGACCACGCCCTTTATCTCGACGACGACTTTCCTGGAGCGGGATCCCTTGACCTTGACAAACACACCTTCGCATCCTTCGAATATTCCTCCCGTTATCCGGACCTTCTGCGCTTTTGTGAAATTGATCTCGGCGGGACCGAAAAAACGCAGGGACTCGTCATAGGATCCCGCCACCGCGATGAATGTCCTCATCTGCTTCTCGGGGACAGTGATCTTCTTGCCGAGTCTTTGATCCATCATGTATTGCAGCATGGGAATGCGGGTGGGCTGCTTAAGCTCTTGGATTCCGGATGCGGTGGCGCGTATGAATATGATGTTGTGGATCACCGGTACGAGGCGCTTTTTTCCGGTTCTGGCGGATTTCTCGTACTTCATCGGAATGAAGTTTTCCACGCCTTTCTCGTCCAGAAGCCTTTTGGCCTCCAGCTCACGGTGGTAGGTGACCCGCATCGCGAACCACATCAGTTCCTCAGTCTCGCCTGGTCTGCCCATTTGCTTTCCTGTTAACCACTATGAGAGCATCATGGCGGCGCGGATGCCTTCCGCAAGATCTGGGCTTGTCACGTGTCCAACGATGGCAAGGGCAAAATCGATGGCGCATCCCGGCCCGCGTCCTGTGATCAGGTTGCCGGAAGTCACCGCCGGTGTCTTGACGTACTCGCCGCCTTTAGCGATAGGCTCCTCCTCGAATCCGTCGTAGCAAGTGAACCGTTGTCCCTCAAGGGTCGGGAGCTGCGAGACCACCAGCCCGGGAGCCGCGCAGATCGCCGCGACGGTGCCTCCTTCGGCGTAGTGGCTTTTCATCAGTTCCATGAGATCGTGGTTGTCGGCAAGGTGCCTGGCTCCTGGCAATCCGCCCGGGAAAACCATAACATCTTTCCGGTCGGTTCCCTCTGTCTTGACTTCGGACCGGAATCCGTCCCAGTCAAGGTCGGCGGTGACGGGAACCCCGTGAGTGCCTTTTACTTCCTTGTCTGTGTTGATGGAAACTGTCCGGGCGTTGATCCCTCCTCTTCTGAGGATGTCCACGGTGGCGAGGGCCTCGATCTCCTCGAACCCTTCCGCAAGGAATATGAAGACTCCTTTCATGGCATTATATTGTTAATGATACTGTTTCCTCCATTGAAGACAAAACAACCGGTCACTTCGGCTGGCTCAGCGACCTTGTCAGGCCCCGCGTCCTAAGTGACCAGTTGTGATGTTGAGATATCAGGACTCGAACCTGAACTGGCAGAACCAAAATCTGTAGTGCTACCATTACACCATACCTCAATTCCGTCCGCAAATTTATCTATTTTCCGGCAAATCTGCAAACATTATCTTTTCTCCCGGAAGAAATCAATCATCAAGGCAGAGCATTCGTCAGCCAATACTCCTGACCTTACCTGGGTCTTGGGATGAAGCAAGGAAGGTGTGGACATTGAATAGCCTCTCTTGGGGTCCGGCGCTCCGTAAACGATGCGTCCGATCTGAGCCCAGTTCAAAGCCCCGGCGCACATAGGACAAGGCTCCACTGTCACGTACAGCGTGCTGTCGCCAAGATATTTCCCTCCGACCGCTTCGGTGGCGGAGGTGATGGCGATCATCTCTGCGTGGGCGGTAGGGTCGTGCAGCATTTCCGTCATGTTGTGTCCGCGGCCTATGATCCGTCCCTTGCAGACGATCACCGCCCTGATAGTGGGAAGGTTACAGCCAAAGGCAAGGATGTCCGCCGCGAGACGGAATCTGAAGGAAGCCGACGGCAAACATCTGGTCTGACGGACAGGAATCCGATAAAAGGCCTAAGGGTGAGGATAAGATTGCAAAAGAAATCGAAGTCCGATAACTATCCGAAATCGCCCAAGGTAAATCGGGCAGACATAAGATGGAAAGAGTATGTCCATAACTGGAGATGTCTCGCAGGCGAGCGAACGCGAGCAGTAACAACGAACTGCGAGAAGTCAGCAGAGGCCATATTACCTGCCTAATATCGACACGCGGGGAAGGGCCGAACTTTATTTGAAGTAAGAAGCTGTTTTGAATTGTTTGAAATGTTCTTTGAGGTGAAAAATCTTCATTTTCTTCCCGCTTCTTCAGTCAGATAGCACCGCTATCTTCCTTGGAAGAAGCGGTCGAAACTGAAGTTTTTCACTCTCAAACCTTCAAACAAACAATTCAAAACAGCTTCTAAGTCTAATGAAGAAACTCTATGGAGGAAAGAAAGCAGAAAACGAAAGTAGGAAGAAAACCACTTCGTTTTCCTCCTACTCGATTGTCGGAATGTCGCTTCGACAGGCTCAGCGGCACGAAATCTACTTCCCCATCTTGGACAACAACTTCTTAGGGTAGTTGGTGCAGATGGCTTTCATCTTAGACGCATAGGCGATGTAGTAATCCATCGTGACATCGTCATCGGCGTTGAACACGCTCACGTCCACACCGGCCTTGTTGAACTCCTCGATCGTGAGGTTTCCTCCACCCTGCTTCATGAACTCGGTGGAAAGGTTCGCCCATTTGTAGCCCCTCTGGGTGTACTCTGAGGCGGACTTGTTGGCCATCCAGCCGATGTTCGAGCCAACCGCGGTGGCGTATGAATATGACGATGCCATCACGGTTGCGTTGGACGTGCAGATGAACTCAACGAAATTCTGTGCTTTCTTCTTCTTGATGATCTCGCAAGCCTTGCGGCAGGCGTTGATCGGATACGCCGACATTCCGCTGATGTTCTTGATGTCCAGCCAGAGCCTTGTGCAGCTTCCTGCCTTCATGACTTCGTCCAGAAACATCTCCAGATCAGGAACCGTCTCTCCGTTCGCCAGTTTTCCGGCCGCCCTGATCTGTTCCAAGGTGGCTTCCCATGGATGCAGTCCGTTGATCCTGTAGTCGCCGTCAGCATGGGCGACGACTACTTTGTCATCTTTTGTCCAGTAGATGTCACACTCTGAAGCGTAACATTTAAGGCTCATCGCATATTGCAACGAGGCGATGGAATTGTCGGGAAACGCTATGCCGGCTTCCGATGCTCCACCCCTGTGGGCTACGACGATATTGCCGCAGTCAGCAGGCTTGTCAGCGACCTCACCGGGCGTCTCACCCGGATCGTCAGGCCACACAGGCCCTGGATCCGGTTCGTCCTTGCTACATGATGACAGGCACAGGAGACTTGCCGCAAGAAATGACCAAATCAGTTTTATTGATTTAATTCTCATATTCTTGATCTTTGATTATTTGTAGTTCTTGACACAGCGGAACGGCATGATGGCCTGGCCGTTGTCGATGTTTGTCATCTCGGCATAGGTCACAGTGTTGTCCAGGATCACATTGATTCTGTAAAGAGCCTTGTCCGAGAAGAACAGAGGTACCCACACTTGTGCCCTGACACCGTAGCACTGGTAGCCCTGGGTCATGTAGCGCCAACCGAGCGGGAAGTACTCGAATCCGAACTCGTCGGCTCCGTCTGACACCGCCGCTGACCACCAGGTCTTGTTCCTGAGCCATGCAGCGAGGTTGCCGATACCTCTTGGTGAGACCGGATTGTTGTTGACGGCTGTGCCCGAGGCTGTTGTGAACTGTTTGTAGGTGATCTGATCCTCCCTCAGAGGATAAGAGTGTCCGGCTGACGCCTTGCTTGCGGCGTATGCCAGGTCAAGCCAGTCGGAGGCGTTGGCGATGTGCCAACCGTAAGGACATATTCCTTGAATCTGCATCTTGAGGGTCGGGTGGTTCTTCTCGTCGGTGGTGTTGTCGCCGCTGAATGTGTCCGCCGACTTGTTGTTGAGGTACTCGATCGTGTAGTTGTCTCCTACCGCGTCGGTGATCTCGCTGCCGGCGGTCCATCCCTTAGGCACCACCTCTTTACGGGCGAAGCCGATGCCGTTGGTCGGGACGCCTGTCACGATTTCGGAGAACGCATAGATTCGGCCGCGCTCATCGCTTCCTTCGAGTTGTCCTCCTATCTCGGTGCATTCGTAGGCCATGTTCAGTTTCGGATCATCCCAGGATGAAGGGAATGCGCTCGCACCGTAACCACCTGTGCCTTTCGCTCCGACACCTGTAGCGGACGGAATCATAGGAGAGCCGAGTCTCGGCTTGATGTCGCCACCGTTCCAACGCATGTTCTCGACCATCCAGACCTTCATGGAACCGTCTCTGGCAATGAAGGCCTTTGTCTTGTACTTGGACACTTCGGAGTCCGGCATGCTGTTCAGCGTTGATATTCTGCTCCAATTCCATGTCTTCTCGTTGAAGTTCACCACCAGGGAGCGCAGACCGTCCACATCGATTTCCGGGCCCTCCGGCATAGCGGACGCGGCGGATTCGATCGTGGTGACAGAACCATCCTTCGCAAGCGCGTAGCAAGGGTATGACAGCACACGTGAATCCTGATTGAACATCACGGTGTTGGCCCCGGCCTTTGCGTTCATGAAGTAGGCTTTGACGCTGTAGATGTCCTCGCTTTCCTTTGTCATCTGCAAGGCCTTGTCGATCTCAAGGCCGGCGGCCGATGAGCCGTACATGAAGTAATATATGTCTGCCGCGAGCTGTGTCACAGGCACATCCACGGATGCCATGCTGGTCTCTGCCGAACCTACGGTGATGTGGAGCACGGCCTTGCGGACATTGACATGGTCGTTCCATCCGGAAGCGATCAATTTGACGGAGCCAGCTTCGGTGGCCTCGCAGGACAGCCAGTCCTTGCTCTCACCTTCGTAGTCCACGGTGAATGAATATTCGTCCCCCATGTTGGTCGTGTAGCTGATTGTCTGCTCACCTCCTTCGGCGAAGAACTCAACATCTTTCGTGTCAGTGGACACGGCGGCGTCAGCCTTCTCGCCTTTCTGGGTGAACTCGAAAGCGCGCTCGGTTCCGTCGGCTGCCTTGATTGTCAACGAGAATGACCTCTTATATTCAGGATTGGCCTTCATCTTGACCATCAATCCTTTCCTTGTGTAGGTCCTGGAATCACCTTCGTAAGTTCCGATGAAGTCCTCGGAGACATCCGTGACACTCACCTCGGCGCATTGCTTCGGATCATCAAGGGAATAGTCCCAACCGATGCCGTTGATCTTGTCGCCTTGCACGATTGTGACGATGGCGCGGTAAGCGTCCTCGCCGTCCTCGGTGTTACCGCTGGCGGTGAACACAGGAATATCCTTGGACAGCGCGATTCTTGTGGCGGAATCTATCTCGGACGGGTCTGTCTTTTCCGCGCAACCTGACAACGCGAGCATTGAAAGAGCGGCGGCGTACATGAATATATTCTTGAATCTCATGATAATAGTCATTTAAGTAAGATCATTAGTCCCATCCTTCCGTCTGGGTCAGTTTATGGTTCTTGTTCCTTGCGGACTTGGAGATAGGCCAGAGCAGGATGTTCGGATTCTTCTGCTTCTTGGCGAGCAGCTCCGGGTTGTAGTCCCAGATCTTGTCCAGGCGGATGAGCGGCCACCAGATGACGCCTTCGGCAGGGAACTCGAGGAAATATTCATTGACAAGTGCCTCCAGGACGGCGTCCCTTGTGGCGGTCTTGTAGAAGTCCTCGATTCCGTAGGCCCTTTTAGCGATGATGTTCAGAGAGGCCAGAGCTCCGGCATAGTCCTTCTTGTAGTACTTCAGTTCCGCGTCCATCATCACAGCGTAGGCGTAGCGGTAGTAAAGAAGGTCGCAGTCGTTGATCACGGGCTGCTTTGACATGTCTCCGAGGAACTTGTTCGGCCAGGTAAGGGTCTGTCCTGAGGCACCGTAGGCCCCTTCGCCGAGGTTGCATTCCACTCTGGAGTCGTTGTGGTCGGCCTTGCTCTTGTTCAGCACATCGATGAACTCCTGCGAGTAGCACCACCACTGTGTTGAGCTCACCGGTACCGGTTTGTTCCTGTACTGCGCGGCTATGAGGTTAGTCGGGTGGTAGAAATAGCTGTAGTAACCGCCGGTGATCTTCTCCTTCTGGTCGTTCAGGAGGGCGAAGACAACCTCAGAGTTGCATTTGTGATCGCGGCTGAACACCTCTGAATATTTTGGAAGAAGCTTTCCTGAGGAGATCCCGATCGCTGACAGAGCCTCCGCGGCAAGGTTCAGGTACGAATCCCCACCGTCCTGTGTCGTGTACATCCAAAGCCCGTACTCGGCTTTAAGCATGTTCACAGCGTCGGCTGTAGCGAAGTATTTGTCTCCTCCGAGGTAGGCGGAGTTGGCCACCGCTGTCTCGATGTCCCTGCCGATCTGGGCATAGACATCAGCCTTAGGGGCGCGCTCCGGGTAGGTCTCCGGCTGGTTCACGGACTCGATAGGCACGAGGTTCAGCGGAACGTCTCCCCACAGTCTGGCTGCCCAGAAGTAGCAATATGCCCTTGCGAACGCAGCCTGGCCGATCGCGAATCCTTTCTCGGATTCGGTCATGTCAACCTTGTCGGCGTACTTGAGCACGGCATTGGCCTGGTCGATGGTGGTGTAAAGTCCTGACCAGGCGGTCGATCTCGTGGAGGCGTTCATCGTGCTGGTGCGCACGGAGATCATGTCGTTGTCCTGAACCCTGGATTCAAGGCTTGGACCCCACATATAGTTGCCGACACGTGCCTCGCCCCAGTAGAAGACGTTGATGTAGCCGTCAACGAAATTGGAACGCATGCGCTCGTAGATCCCGTAGGTGGACTGGATGACATCTGTTGATGTCGTCCACATGTTGCTGGCGGACAGCTTGTTGTCCTGCATCACATCAAGATCCCCGTTGCAGGACATCATCGATGTGGCGGCCGAGATCATCAGAATATATTTCAGAATGCTCTTGTGTTTCATAATTAGAAGGTAATCTTGACATTGAACAATATCTTTCTCGCCGCCGGAGCGATGCTTGAGTTGGCGGACGCACCGGTGGACACAGATGAGTACATCGAGTCTCCCGATCCGGTTCCCATGCCGGTCTCAGGGCTGATCGAGCCGGAGACACCTGTCCAGTAGTAAAGCGTGTTGCCGGTGATCCCGACAGTCAACTTCTTGATCCACATATTCTTGACCCATCTCTCCGGGAAGTCGTAGTAGAGGGAGACATCGCGCAGACACAGGTAGTCGGCTTTCTCGACGTTGAAGTCGGAGGCACGGGAGAAGTTCCTGTTGCCATAGTCAGGGTCGTTCGGGAAGAATCTCGCGTACTTGGCGTTGTCGTCTCCTGGGTAGCGCCAGCAATCATAGACCATCTTGTCCAGATTGGAGTTGCAGTTGCCCAAAGTGCTCTGGAAGAAACGTGATTTCATGTAGTTGTAGATCGAATGACCGAGGGCGTAGTCAAGGTAGAACGAGAATGACAGGTTCTTGTACTTGAATGTGTTCATGATTCCGCCGATTGAGTGAGGCATCACGTTTCCGAGGCAGTACATGTCCTCCTGGTCGATCTGCTCCCTGCCGTCGGCCGTCTTCTTGGAGCCAGGACGGTTGCACCACTCGTAGTCACCGGCGTCCTTGCGTCCCTGGATGGACAGGCCGTCGGACCTGCGGTAGCCGTGCGACTGGCTGTCGTACAATGCGGCCGCGGCCTCGGCGTCATTCTGGAGAATATGTGAGATCTTATAGCCCCAGATGCGTCCGAGAGGTTCTCCGACAGCCGTGCCGCCGAAGCGCTCGCCGCTCTCTGACATGGTGTAGCCACCGATTCTCCAGGCGTCCTTGCCGTTGAGGTCGGTGTACTTGTACTCGTCCGGAAGCGACAGCACCTTGTTCTTGTTGAATGAATATGTAAGGCCGGTGCTCCAAGTGAAATTCTTGGTCTGGATGTTGACAGAGTTCAGTTCGATCTCGAATCCGTAGAACCTTGCGCTTCCGACGTTCGCCTTCACGGAGCCGAGGGATCCTGTGTCTGGAAGGGTGATGCTGAAGAGCATGTCGTCCGTCCTCTTGTTGTAGTAGTCCATCACGAGACGGAGACGGTCGTTGAAGAATCCGAGGTCAAGACCAAGGTCCAACTGGGTTGTGGTCTCCCATTTCATGTCTTTGTTCTGCATCGTGGAAGGCAGAAGGGTTGACTGCCCGCCATACAGAGACGAAGAGAACGCTCCGTAGGTGTCGTAGAGCCCGATTCCGTTGTTACCGGTCTGGCCGTAGGACGCGCGGAACTTGAATGTGTTCATCACGCTTTTGTCCACATCCCAGTACGGCTCCTCGGAGATGATCCATGCCAGCGATCCGGCCGGGAAGAATCCCCATCTGTTGCCCTCGGCGAACTTGGAGGAACCATCAGTCCTGACCGTGGCCGAGAGAATGTACCTGTTGTCGTAGTTGTAGTTGACACGTCCGAAGTACGAGATGAGCACTTGCTTGGTGTCCTGGTTGGAGGCCGTGAAGTTGACTCCGGAATCCAGGATCGGAACCTTGTCGGAGACTGAGCCGGTGGCGTTGGCGGTAAGATACCAGTACCTCCATGACATATAGTCGTAGCCGGCGGTGGCGCTGATGTTATGCTTGCCGAACTCCTTGTCGTAGCTCAGGTAGGCGGTGAAGGAATCCTTCAGCGTCTCTGTCCTGGTCTCTGTTGTGGAACGGTCCGTGGAGATGTAGTTCATCGTGTTGCCGACCTGGCCGTAGGCGTAGTAGCTTCCACGGTAATTGTCGTCGAACACGGCGTACTGGGCTGTGGCCTTGAGGCCGTCGAAAATGCTCCACACGAGCTTGAAGTTGCCACCGAAGCGGTTCTGGGCCATCTCCCTGTCGTAGAAAGCATCGTAGAATGACGCTGACTGCTGGTTCTTGTTGCTTCCGCCTGTCACCCATCTTCCGTCCTCGTAGAACTCCTTGTTCACAGGGCTCATCATGAGGCCTCGTCCGATGGCGTTGAAATAGTTGCCGGTCAGCGGGTTCTTCACTGACCTTGAGAAGTCGAAAGTCGTTGACGCCTCCAGGTTCTTGGTGATGTTGAAGGACGTGTTGCCGTGCATAGTGAACAACTTGTAGCCGCTCATGGCCACCATGCCGTCATCCTGAAGGTAACTTACCGAGGCGGCGTACTTCATGTTTTGTGAACCGCCGTTCACTCCGACATATTCCTTGTGCCATAGCGCGTTGGTGAACCACTGGCTCTGCCAGTCGGTGTCGGTGAAGGTCAGCACCTTCTTCGGATTGATCGGGTCGTACATCCACTGCCAGCCGGACTGCAGCTCCTCGCCTTTCTCCATGTATCTGGTTGTGTAGATGTCCGTGCTCTTGTTGCCTGTTCCCGCGGCGTTGGCTCCGTCCAGAATCAACTGGCCGTTAGGGCCTTGCGCGATCGCGGGACGGACAAATGACAGGAACTCCTTGGCGTTCATCAGATCCCATCCGCGGGAAGGGGAGGACCAGCCGACCTGCGCGTCGAAAGTGATCCGTGGCTTCTCCCATGAATTGCCTTTCCTGGTCGTCACGAGAATCACACCATTGGAGGCGCGGGCTCCGTAGATGCCGGCCGAGGCTGCGTCCTTCAAGACCTCGATGGACTCTATGTCGTTAGGGTTGAGGTCGTCCATGTCCCTGGTCACGCCGTCCACGATGACGATAGGGTCGTTGCTCAAGGTGATCGAGGAACCTCCACGGATCAGAAAGCGTGGCGCATTTCCTGAGACCGTGTTGTTCGTGGCCACCCTGAGGCCGGTCACCTTTCCTTTGAGAGCGTCGCCGACGGAGGAGACAGGTGCGGCGTAGATGCTGTTGCCGTCCACCTTGGAGATGGCTGTGGTCAAGGTTTTTCTGGATTGGGTACCGTAGCCGACGACCACGACGTCATCCAGCACGTTGGCGTCCTCGGAGATCATCACATCGATCACCCCGCGTCCGTTGACCTTCTCATCGTGATTCTTGAAACCGATGAATGAATATTCCAGGACATCGTCGGCGTTGACTTCGATGGAGTACTTTCCGTCAAGGTTGGTGTTCGTGCCGATCGTCGTGCCTTTGACGAGGACACCGGCTCCGGCCAACGGCTCTCCCGAAGAGTCCTTCACCGTTCCTGTCACCTTGATGACATTTCCCTGTTTGGCCGCCGGCTGCTCGTAGGTCAGCACGACCGTGCTGTTTGTCATCTTGTAGCGGAATCCGGACACCTGATGTCCGAAAACGTCATCCAGGATGGACGCCAGAGACTCGTTCCTGGCGTTGATGCTGATGTCTCCCATCTCTTTCCGAGCCAAGGCTGACTCGTAGGAGAACAGGATTCCAGTCTTCTTCGTGAACTCTTCGGTGAAGGACTTCACAGTGGCGGACTTTACCGTCAGACTGAAACTGTAGGTCTTCCCGGTGTTTGTCTGGGCCGCCGAACCCGGCGCGAGGCCGAAGAACGTGGTCAGAACCACCGCAAGGACACCCAGTCTTAAATAGATTGATTGTCTCATGTTTTTGAGTAGTTATTATGTTTGGTACTTAGTCTTTATCCAAAGTCTTTCCGATGACCTTCAGGCGCACTCCTGTCAGTTCCTCGACCGCCTCCATGAGTTCGCCGGCGTCATCGGTGCGTTTGTAGTTGAGGTTGTATTTCTTCGTGGTGTCCACCGGTGACAAGGCCTGGACCTTGATTCCGTACATCCGCTCGATGTGCGAGATGATGCCGTCGATCGACACTTGCTGGAGCGTCACCTTGTTGTAATGCTGCACGATGTAAGGTTCGGCCGCCATAGGGGTGACCTCGATGTCTCCGGTCTTGGCGTCGAACTCGGCCATCTGATCCGGGGACAGCCTCACAAGTCCTACACCTTCAGGACTTTGCAGCCTGACGGATCCCCTTTCAAGGAGTACCGACACTTTGCCGGCCTCGCTGTCCGACTTGACGCAGAACGCGGTTCCAAGCACCTTCACTTCAATTCCCCGCGCCTTTACGACAAAAGGATGGAGCGTGTCCCTGTGGACATCGAAATAGGCCTCGCCGGTCAGTTTCACGATCCGTTCGGACCGGTCCTTGGTGGAACCGTACAGGATCGACGAGTTCCTGCTCAGCCAGACCTTCGTGCTGTCATCCAGCATCATGGCCGACACGTCGTCGGAGATATTCGTGAATGCGGAATATTCCCGAAAGTAATCCGCGTCCGTCCGAAAGTGGCGGTAGGTGCCGGCTCCGATGACGAGCGCGGCGGCCACGGAAGCGGCTGCGAGCCAGGTCGCCTTGCGCCTCCGGCCTCTCCCTGATTGAACGGTGAATATCCCTCCGCTCTCCTCCGCGTCTATCCTTGCGTTGAGGCGGGACAGCATCTTGTCTGTGGCGTCGTCCCCGCCCAAGGCCGACGAGGCGTTGCGCATCGCTGACAAAGCGGCGAAATCCTCCCGGTTGGACTGACTTGCCTCCAGCCACTCGACGAGGGCGGATTTCTCGTCGTCGGTCGCGGTTCCGCTGAGATAGCGGTGCACGAGCCTGAGTATCTCTTCTGGAATTTCCATTTTCTGATCGCATTAATTATGTCTGTCAATTATTATACACACTTTATGAAGAAATCACCTAATTAAAACGTGATTATTTTCCGCAAAGGCATTTTTTGTCCTTGTCGAGACTTATGATTCGATTTTATTGACTATTTTTGCGCTCACCAAGGCTTTTTATGAACCGTACAGAATTAATAACCGGAATACAGAATGGCGACAGAGAGGCTTTCAACGACTTCTGCAAGGAAGAGTTGCCTGTGCTGATGTCGTATGCCAGGATCTTCCTGCCGGAGGAGTGGGCGGATGACGCTGTGCAGGATGTGCTGTTCTCGTTCTGGAAAAACCGTGAGAGACTGTCGGAAGGGACTTCGGCGAGGGGGTATCTTATGAAATCTGTCTATAACAGGGCGATGAACTATCTTAGGAAAGAGAATCTGTCGCGCCAGTACAAGGAATGGAATGATGCCCGGATCGCGGTTCTCTGCCTTGAGGGTGGTGATCCCGAGCGCAATCCAGTCATAAGGAACCTGTTCGACAAGGACTTGAGGAAGAATCTCGAGGATGCCATCACCAGCCTGCCGCCCAAGTGCCGCGAGGTCTTCATGATGAGCTACATCGAAGACCTTCCGAACAAGGACATCAGCGCGAGGCTCGGGATCTCCCTCAGCACCGTTGAGAACCACATATATTCCGCGTTGAAGCAGCTTAGGGTGGCGTTGGCCAAGGACAAAGCCTTCCTGCTGTTCACCCTTCTGCCTTATCTGGGCGACCTTATGGGCGGAATGCCGGACTGAAATCAAACCATCAAATTTTTATGAATATGAAAGGATATATTCTTTTGGCGTCATTGCTGCTTCCTGCGGCGCTGATGGCGCAGCCGGCGACCTCCGGACAGTACACTTACACCGGAGCGCCCGTTAACCTTACCGAGCACACGTTCAAGTGCGACCATCTGCTCAAGTTTCAGGGCACCGACAAGGAGGCTTACCAGGGGATGGACATCTGGGGAGACTACATCTTCAGCTGCCAGAACTCCGGTTGGCTGACCGTCTATAAGATTGACGGAGAGAAGATCACCAGAGAGTGCAAGCCGTTCAAGCTTGCCAGCTACGACAAGGTGAACCATGCCAATGTGGCCACTTTCGGCCGCACGTTCTATGACAAGGATGACCGTTTCCCGCTTCTGTACGTCAGCCAGTGCAACAGGAATCCGATCAACGGACGCAAGGACGTGCTTTACGTCGAGCGTGTAGCCAATGATCTCAAGTCATCCGAACTGGTCCAGACGATCTACTTCAAGGACACCGACCATCTTTTTGGCTACGCCCTTCAGTGGGTCATCGATCCGGACAACAATTACCTTTACGGTTACGGCAACACAGTTGACAACACCAACGCCCTGAACCGTCACCGCATCGTGAAGTTCCGCATCCCGAAACTGAACGAGTCCACGGACGGCCTCGTGACCCTGACAAAGGATGATTTGTTGGAGAATTATCTGATCGAGGACACCTACCAGACTCATTTCAATCCGATCGGCCAGGGCCTTTTCATCAAGAACGGCCAGCTTTTCATGCCTACCGGTTTCGGCAAGGAGAAGCAGCCTTCGATCCTCTACGTCTGGAATCTGAACACCCGCACCATGCAGAATGTCATCGATTTGACGAAAGCCACCTTCGGTGAGCTCGAGGACTGCGCCTACTACAAGGGCGACCTCTACATCCAGGCCCAGGGCGATCTGTTCAGGCTCACTTTCTGATTCCCTACGCTTCGGGTGCTGTAGAAGCGCGAATCACAATGAATCCCGCTCGTGGAAGGACATCTGCCTCTCTGCAAGCGGGATTCTTGAATATACTCGCTCGTGGCGTCTGTCAACGTTTCCCTTTGAAGAAGTCGGTCATCAGGGCGGAGCACTCCTCGGCGAGGACTCCGGCCTGAACCTGTGTCTTGGGGTGGAGCAGGGAAGGGGAGTACAATGAATATCCCCGCTTGGGATCGAGTGCTCCATAGACTATGCGGCCGATCTGTGCCCAGTTCAGCGCGCTGGAGCACATGTTGCACGGCTCCACGGTGACGTACAGTGTGCAGTCATTCAGATATTTACCGCCGACGGCTTCTGTGGCGGCGGTGATGGCGATCATCTCGGCGTGCGCCGTGGGGTCATGGAGCCTTTCGGTCATGTTGTGGCCCCGGGCTATGATCCTGCCACGGCATACTATCACCGCCCCGATGGGGATCTCGTCCTCCTCAAAGGCCAGCTGAGCTTCCTTGAGGGCTTCCGTCATGTATTTCTCGTCGATGTCCATAATGAATAAGTTCAACAAAAAAGACAGGCCTGATAGACCTGTCTCTAAACGTCGTCAGACTGACTTGACTACCACCTGTCCTCAGATGATACTGTCAGCTTCTTGCGTCCGTGGCGGCGACGGGAAGCGAGTACGCGGCGACCGTTGGCGGTGGCCATTCTCTCACGGAATCCGTGCTTGTTCACGCGCTTGCGTCTGGATGGTTGAAATGTCCTTTTCATATCTACTAATTTTTTATATATTCCAAAACGGACTGCAAATTTAATCCTTTTGCCCGTAATTTCAAAATATTTTTGTATCTTGGATTCAGAAGCTGTTTTTCAATGGAAAAATTAATTGTCAGCAACGACACTTTCATCGAGGAGGTCATCGTCTTGCTGCGGGAAGGAAAGAAGGTCACGGTCCCCGCGAAAGGGGAGAGCATGTTTCCGTTCATAGTCGGCGGAGTTGACTCGGTGGTTCTTGAGGGGGTCGATGGAGGATCGCCGGCGGGAACCGTCCTGAGGACAGCCAATGTCGGAGATGTCGTCCTTTTCCGCGCCGATGGCCGGTTCATCCTTCACAGGATAATCTACAAGGATAACGATAAGGCTCTTTGCGAGATTCAGGGCGACGGGATCCTCCGGGCTAAGGATCTGTGCGACTGCGATCAGATCTATGGTCGTGTTACCACAGTTCTGAAAGGAGGCGTCACCCCCGTGGATGTGGATTCTCCGTCATATCGCCGGAAAGTCTGGCTTTGGATGAACACCGTGCTTGTCCGGAGGATCCTTCTCTGGGTCTGGAAACGCTTCTTCATGAAGACGTAGGCCGCCGACTCTTAGGTGTGTGAATATCCTCGCACCTGGAATGCCAACTCGCTGGCTGTCAGATGGATGATGTTTCAGGTGCGTATGATTTCTCGCACCTGGAAGTCCGGAACACCAACAGAACGCTTTGTACTGAGGCATAAGCCTGAAATTATTTCACATAAGAAACTCCGACATATCCTTGCCGGCGAGGAGGCCGTCACGGATCTCGGTGGAGGAGATGTCCACTATGGGAGCGTCTATGACCTCTATGTTGTAGGAGCGGATGAGGGTTTCCTCAAGGCTTCTCATTCCGTCTGGGACAATCTCTTCGGAATCAAGGACATAGGGTGCGGGGAAATCCTTGCACTCCTCGATCAGCTGACGCTTGATGCTGTCCACGTCGTAGCCTTTGCGCGGATAGACAGTCACACCATATTCAGAAAGAATTCTCGGAAAATCTCTCCAGCGGCGGATGCTCTGAAGGTTGTCGGCGCCGATGACAAGCGTGAAGTCGTTGTCCGGCTCCCGCTGCCTGAGCGCGTCAAGAGTCCTGATCGTGTAGTGCGGCGGATCCATCCTGAGCTCGATATCGTCCACCCAGACGTGCAGCTCAGGGTGACGCTTGACGGCGGCCACGGCAGCCTCGTAGCGGCTCTCGCCGGATTCGGCGCTGATTGAATCCTTCAGAGGGTTCTTCGGGGACACAACGAGATACACCCAGTCATATTCCTTCTCCCTGGTAAGGTACTCCATTATGGCCTGATGACCGATGTGCAGGGGATTGAAAGACCCCGAGTAGACGGCTATCTTCACGGATTCCTTAGATGAATGTTGAGTAGTTCAGCTTTCCATCGTCAAGAAAGTCCTCGACAACCTTTTCCACCTCGGCGAACGCGGTCTTTAGGTCATCGTTGACAAGCACATAGTCGAATTTCGGAGCGTAGGTCATCTCCTCGGCCGCCTTGGCGACACGCTCCTCGATGGCCTCCGGGGAGTCGGTTCCTCTTTTGATGAGCCTTTCCCTTAGAGCCTCCACGGACGGAGCCTGGACGAATATGGACAGAGCCTTGTCTCCGAAATATTTCTTGAGATTGACTCCTCCCTTCACATCGACATCGAATATGATGACGTGGCCGGCCGCCCATATTCTTTCGACCTCAGACTTGAGAGTCCCGTAGAAATGATCCTCGTAAACTTCCTCATATTCAACGAAAGAGTCCTTGGCGATCAGCTCGCGGAACTTCTCCGGGGTGACGAAGTGATATTCCTTGCCGTCCCGCTCGGCGCCGCGCGGAGCCCTTGAGGTGGCGGAGATCGAGAACTCCATCTGATCCTTGTATATTCCAAGAATATGGTTGACTATCGTGCTTTTGCCGGACCCCGACGGGGCGGAGAAGATCAATACTCTGTTGCTCATTTGATTTATGAATATTTTCGTGTGTCTGCAAAGGTATCATTTTTTGCGGAAAGTTCAGAATCTTCTGTGAAAATGTGAGGAAATATGCCCGTAATTCTCTCAGCCAACGGCCGTACCGGGTGGTTAAACGTTTTAGCAAAATAATTGATTATTAAAAAATTATGTTTATATTAGCCCCCGCTTTGGTAAGTGGCGAACAATAAGTTGCTACCGGGCAAGATGTTGTTTGTATTTCTTGAACAACTTTTTAAGTAAAGATTTATATACGATTGACAGGTATGTATAATAGATGTTTGACCACTGTCCTTTCGGCTTTGCTGGCGTTTTCCGCTTGGGAGATGCCGACGCTTTGCGGTGGCGGAGACGCTCTCGCGCGGACGCAGGACCCGCAGGGGAGACTTGTGAAAGGAACCGTCACCTCGAATGACGGCGAGCCTCTGGCCGGGGCTTTTGTCTATGTGAAGAACTCAAAACTGGGTGTGAACACCGATCTTGACGGGCATTACGAGATAGCGGCCCCGGTGGAAGGAAAAAGCTATGTGCTTGTCTTCCAGTTTCTTGGTATGACCACCAAAGAGTTTACGGTCTCCGGGCCGAAGACCTTGAATGTCAGCCTTATGGACGATTCAAGCCTTGAGGAGGCCGTCATCGTCGGAGCCTATGGTGTCAAGCAGAAAAAGGAGGATATGATCGGCAGCGCCTTTCAGGTCAACGCCGACGCTCTCAAGGACAAGCCTAAGGCCAGGATTGACAATATCCTGAACGGACTTGTGCCGGGACTCCTTGTGGAGAACAATACCGATGCGGCCGGTTCGACAAGAGGCCGTCTTAATGTAAGGGTCCGCGGCAACGCCTCCCTGTCGGCTTCCAACGAGCCGCTGTGGATAATTGACGGCGTGCCTACCTACACGGGTGGAAGAACCAACCTGATGCCTGGAATGTCCACCTCTGTCTCACCTCTTTCATTGATCGATCCCAACGACATCGAGAGCATAACCGTCCTCAAGGACGCGGACCAGACCACGATCTACGGAGCCAACGGCGCGAACGGAGTCATCCTCGTCACGACCAAGAGGGGAGTGGCCGGGAATATGCCGCTGAAGGTCTCGGCTACAGTCAATTATGGAGTGGCCGCTCCTGACAAAAGCACGATGGTCAAGGTGATGAACGCCTCGCAGTACCTTGAGGTGGCGAAGGAAGCGTGGGTCAACGGCGGCAACAAGATGTCCGACTTCCCTTACCAGGACAACGACTACAACTCCTACAGCACCACCTCGACCGATTGGTTCAATGAATATATAGGGTTGGGTTCGACGCTTTATGCCTCTCTGTCCCTCTCGACCGGTACCAAGAAGGCCAAGACCTACGTCTCAGGATCATATTACCGCAACGAGAACACTGTCAAGACCGATGAGTCCCAAAGGTTCTATCTCAGGATGAATCAGGACTACGACCTTACCGAGCGTCTGAAAATGGGCGTTTCGCTTATGGCGACCTACAACAACGATGATCTTTTCCCTCTCAGCTATGAGTATCTGGAAAACCTTCCGATCTTCTCTCCGTACCTGAAGGACGGCAAGACCTGCAGGCTTTACAACAAGATCTGGAGCGACACGGGCAAGGATTTCATAATGAAGAAGTTCCTCGGCAACAAGCTGCCGAACAGGGAGTACAACGACAACATCCAGAACTCCCTGAAGACCATCGGCAACTTCAAGCTGGACTGGACCATCATCGACGGCCTCAAGTTATCAAGCGTGTTCGGGGTCGAGTACCAGCACCATCACGGAAGTCTGTACTATTCCCGTCAGACATTGGCCGGGATGCTGGACGGCAAGCCTGTCGGAGAGTCCCGCAGGGAGGACGCCACCTATTTCAACTGGACAAACACCAACAAACTGGACTTCTCCAAGAAGTTCGGAAGGCACTCCGTAGGTGTTTACGCGGGTCTTGAACTTCATCATTCCGGCTACAACACCGCCTACGCCTCCGGTTCGGGCTTTATGAACGACCACATCAAGGAGATCAGTTATGCCGAGAAGGACACTCGTACCGGCGGCAGCTCGGCCTCGGTCTCAAGGACGATGTCCTATTTCGCGAGGGGAACATATTCCTACGACTCACGGTATTATATTTCCGCCAACTTCCGCCGTGACGGCAACTCGTCTTTCGGCAAGTACAAGAGATGGGCGCAGTTCTGGTCGGTAGGCGCTTCCTGGAACATCCACAAGGAGGCGTTCTACGATGTGGACTGGCTGAAGGTGATGAAACTCAAGGCTACCTATGGCACGTCCGGGAACTCCAGGATCGACACCTCGGTCGCCGCTGGGGCATATTCCTACGATGATTCCTATTCTTACATCGGTGTGACCGGGGCCACGCTTTCCACCGTGCCGAATCCGGGTCTTTCCTGGGAGACGACCAGAATGATCAATCTCGGTCTGGACGCCCAGATCGGCAGGGTACTGGATGTCGAGGTCGAGTACTACAACAATGTCACGAAGGATCTCCTCAGCAGGATCTATGTCTCCAGGACAATCTCGGATGACAGGATCTACGCTAACGTTGGGCGGATCAGGAACTCCGGATTCGAGATCAACCTTACCAGCCACAACATCGCCCGCAAGGATTTCGAGTGGAACACGACGCTCAACTTCTCGCACAACTCCAACAAGATCCTTGAATTGTACAACGGCATCCAGACCGGGTTCACCAACAGTGTCTGGAAGGAAGGCTATGACTCAAACACTTGGTACCTTGTGCGTTGGGCTGGTGTCGATCCTGCGGACGGAATGCCGATGTGGTACGACAAGGATGGGAATCTGACAAAGACATATTCCACAGACGACCGTGTGGCGGACAAGAGCGCGACACCGATCGGTTTCGGAGGGTTGATCAATAGTCTCACGTACGGGAACTGGTCGCTTTCGTTCCAGATCAACTATGTGATCGGAGGGTATTCACTTCCGACGTATGCCTCAAGGTTCATCAAGGATGGCTACGACATCACCTCCGGCAACCAGGCTGTCGAGGTCTATTACTACCGTTGGACGACTCCAGGCGAGGCTTCCCGGTACCCGATCGCGTCGCAGAAGACAACCAGTTCGGCAAGGTACTCGACAAGGTTCCTCTACAGCAAGACGAACTTCAACCTGAGCAATCTCACCTTGTCCTACAGGTTGCCCAAGCCGGTGATCTCCAAACTGAAAGTGGAGGGGGCGACCGCCACGCTGATCTGCGACAACCTCTATCTTTTCACTCCGGGCCAGAGCCGGAAGTACAACTCGTACAAGACCCTCAGCAACGGCTACCCTGTGACCAGGACCATCACCCTTGGCCTTAACGTTTCATTCTGATGACAGCACTATGATGAAGACAATATATTCAAAGATAATGACTTTGGCCGCCGTGGCCACGCTTTCGGCCTCCTGCGGCTTCCTTGAGGTGGAGCAGGTGGGCAAGAGCGACATTGACACCTATTTCTCGGAAGTCTCGGCTCTCCAGCCGGCTCTGAACGGATGTTACCATCTGTTATATTCATTCTACGACAGGGAGATGCTGGCCTATCCGGAGGTCACCGGCGACCTTGTGGATCTTTCCTCCAACAACGCGACCTGGACGAACCAGTACAATTTCATCTCCACCTATCTTGAGGAGACGACGGCTGTGGGGTACATCTGGAAACTGGGATATTCAGTCATCCAGAACGTTAACTACATCATCACCTACGCTCCGGACCTGAGGAAAAAGAACCCTGACAGCGCATCCGTGATCGACAACATCCTGGCCCAGGCCTATTTCCTGCGCGCCCTGACGCACCTGGACATCTGCCTCACCTATGCCCAGAACTACACGTACACATCTGATGCGTCGCACCTCGGTGTCCCGGTGATGACCAGCATTCCGGTCGTGACCGACAAGATGAGGCGAAGCACGGTGCGGGAGGTATATTCCCAGATCATAGCCGATCTGGAAAAGGCTCTCTCGACATTCACGGCGGACTATTCTTTCAATGAATATTTTGCCTCTCCGGCCGCCTGCAAGGCTCTTCTGGCCCGCGTCTATCTCTATATGAATGAATATTCCAGGGCCGCCTCCCTGTCCGCCGAAGTGATGAAGGAGTTCCCTCTGACAGCGCGCGAGAAATACAGGAATATGTTCGTGAACGTGGCGACGCGGGGAGGGGAGTCCATTCTCCGGCTCAATGGGTACGATCAGTCGGATTTCATCAGCGACCTTTACTATTACGAGAGTCCGTCCGCAAGGCCTTCCGCCAAGTTGAAGGAACTCTTCACCGATGAGCGTGACGTTCGTCTTACGCTGTTCCGCCACACCGCGAACAGCGGTCAGACCGGCCAGGCGGTGGACTATGATAACGTCTGTATGAAGTTTTATTGCACCGACGAGACGACCAACAAACTGGACAGGCACTTCGATCCGTTCATCCTGAGGTCGTCGGAGATGTACTTGATCAACGCCGAGGCGAATTACGAACTTGGCAACACATCTGTGGCTGCCGATGACATCAAGGCCTTGGAGGCCAGGGCTTTGGGCGTGGATGCCTCTGAGGTTGTGATTGACTTGGCCTCTTTGGAACTGACCATCCAGAATGAGAGGATGAAGGAACTTTGCTTCGAGGGGCACCGCCTTTTCGACATCACCCGCCGTCACGAGAATCTCAGCCGCTCCCGCAACTCGACCTCATCCGTCTTGTTCCTGAAATATCCTGACTACCGTTTTGTCCTCCCGATTCCGTACCTGGAGCTTGAGTCCAATCCGGAGATGGAACAGAATCCTTCATCTAATTGATGGTTAATATATTGACAATGAATATGAAAAAGAATATATTGCTGATGGCTTTGTCAGCCGTTCTGGCTGTTTCCTGCACGAAGGAACTGCCGCTTTATGACACTCCGTTCTTCAGCATCGCCACCCAGGACGGCGCTTCGACCGCCGTTGTCGGCTCGGATGTCGAGAATGTCAACACCTATTATGTCACGATGAGTTCCGTCTCCCGTGGCGATAACGCTGTCGTTGATTTCACGGTCACTCCTGGTGCAGGGCTTAAGGAAGGCGTTGACTATGAGATCGTCACCCAAGGCTCGTCGCTGACATTCCTGCCGGGAATCTACAGGATGCCGATCCGTGTCCGTTGGAAGGAGCATTCGCTGGACGATTCCGCCGACAACACCCTGACCATCGCCCTGACCGGAGGGACGGACGGTTTCTGTCTCGGAATGCCTGGACCAGATGCCAAGTTCAGCAGACTGGTCATCACAAAGAAGAATCTTTACAATTAATTATTAATGGTTTTATCGTTATGAAAACTGCTAAATTTCTGTGCGCCGCGGCTATTGCCGCTTTGACAGCGCTTGTCTCCTGCAAAAAGGAGAATGAGGATCCCGTTATCGTGCCTGATCCTGAACTGACATCCTTCAAGTTTGAACTCGCCAACAATCCGGAGGCGATCAGCTCTGACATCGAGGGTGTGATCTCCGGTGACGCCGTCACGGTGTCTATGATGAAGGCCGCTGACAAGTCCAGACTTGTCGCCACATTCACGGCCAATGAGGGCGATGTTGTCAAGGTCGGTGATGTCGTGCAGGTCAGCGGAAAGACCGTCAATGACTTCACCAATCCTGTGGATTACATCGTCACTAACAGCGACGGCGGCAAGAGTGCTCTCTACTCCGTTTCCATCACGAGCGTGAACGGAAAGTTGGAGCCGCTTGTGACATATTCATCACTGCCTGTCTCTGATGCTGTTTTGCGTGTCAATCCTGACAACAAGGCTCCGTACCTTGCTTTCAAGGAGAAGAGTGTGACCGGTTCCGAATCAGCCAGTGCCGACAAGCTTACTGTTGTGAATTTCTTGGATGGCGCTTGGAATCTTGTCGGAAGCGCCGGGTTCAGCAACAAGGTCGCTTCTTCGCACTTTGATTTCGATGTTGATTCCAAAGGTGGCCTTTATGTGGCCTATGCCGATAACGAGGCTAGCCCTAAGAGCGCTAAGGTGATGGGTTACTCTGGCGGATCCTGGTCTTTGGTCGGCTCCGGTGCCGCCAACAATTTTATGGCTCAGAATCTGAGTCTTGCGGCCCTGTCTGACAATAATCTTGTTCTTCTCCAGAAGTGCAACGCCAAGTCCGATCCATTCAAGAGACATGATCTTGTCGTGTCATTGTACAATGGCTCTTGGAACAGCAATACTGTTTTGGACATCACATCGATGGCGGCGGTTAAGACTTGCAAGGCTGGTGGTGCGGCTTATGCTTTAGTGATACGTAGAGGCTCACCGTGTCCTTTTGACGTTCTTAAATACGAAAATGGAACGTGGACTGCGTTGAGGACGAATTTCCTTAGAGACGGTGCCTCAAATACCGGTAACTTTGTCTATGACATCACAGCTTGTGAGGATGGGACCGTGCTTGCCTTGACGGCTGATGATGCCTTGAATAATGGTGAGTATCGGTTCATTGTGGAGAAATACTCATCGGTCACCGGAACTTGGTCAGTTGTAGGCGGTGACTATTATCCGTATGTTCACAGTAACAAAAATGATGAAGCGAGAATAGCTGTGGCTCCGGATGGAACCCCTTATTTGCTTTATTATGACTGCACCAACAAGACTCTTAGACTGACCTGGTTCGATTCCGACACCAAGCAGTGGGCGGAGCCTGTTGTGGTGGCTACCGAGGCTCTTTCTTCCCCTTGCATCGCTTTCGCCGCTTCCGGTGTAGGCTACATCGCTTTCACTGATGCCAACAATGCTGAGAAAGTATTCATTTACAGATAGTCTATGTACTTTCTTGATGGTGGCGCTGTTCCTCGGGGCGGCGCCATCTTCATATTCACGTCCCTTGAGGGTCGCTTTTGTGGGGGATCCGCAGGCTGACGGGATGCGGCAGCTTGAATATTGCCGGAAAACAATCCATAAGGAGCTCCGAGAGAGGAAAGACCTTGATCTCGTGATAGTTCTGGGAGATCTGGTGAACGACCAGGCCGATCTGCTGGAGCCGACCAAGGCCAGTCTGGATTCTCTGCCTTGCCCTTGGTTATGTGTGCCGGGCAACCACGACCGTGATGTCTATCCGAAGGTTGACGGCCGGAAGCGGCCCCGGGACATCAGCACCTACCGCAAGGTGATCGGCTACGAGGACACGACTTTCGTCAAGGGCGGCATCCGCTTCATCCTGATGAACGATGTGAGGCTCGGAGGGAAGGAATATGATGGCGGCTTTCGCAATTCGCAGAAGGTTTGGCTTGACTCTGTCCTGAGGGCGACACCAAGGAATATGCTCGCGGTGCTGTCCGTGCATATTCCCGTCACACAGTTCGCCGTCAAAGATTCCTTGTCCGCCATTCTGTCAGTTCATCCGAATATCCTTGTGATGAGCGGGCATACGCACAAGGTGGAAAGGAAATACCTTCATCTGGAAAATGCCGGAGCGGCCTCTTCCTCTGGTAACGATGCCCTGGATATCCCTGAGGTTCAGGTCGGTGCGACCTGCGGTTTGTTCTGGCTCGGTGTCAAGGACGAGACTGGATTCCCTGCGGCGACGATGCCATGTGGCGCTCCGAGAGGTTACTTTGTGGCAGACTTCAAGCGGAACGGGAAATATTCATTGGCATATAAAGCTGTGCTTAGGGACGATGTCGCCTCGGTCTGGGTGTCGGGTGATTCCACACTCATTGTCAATGTTTTCGGTGGAGCACCGGACGGGCGTGTCTCGGTCAGGATTCCAGGACCCAAAGGGTGGCTGTCTGCTTCCCGTGAGGAAAGGCCTGCTCCTGAAGCCCTTGCGGTCATTGAACGGAACAAGTCAATTCCACGGAAAATCGGAAAGGTGCGTAATCCTGAATATCTTCCGATGAGAAAGACGAATTCTCCTCATGTCTGGTCCCGGGTTCTTGGCTCTGATGTTGATGTTCTCAAGGTCGGTACAGTAAAGATCCGCTACCGTGATCCAGTGATGAGATTCACGATTCAGGCCGATGTAAAACGTTGCCCGTAGGCTAATTCACTAAAAATGCTTATTTTTGCAGCCGGGAAAGTTGTTCGTGTTCCTTCCAATGTGTGGAGCCGCTTCTTCCCGGTTTGTTTTTGTCTAAAGAAAGGCAGTTTTGGCAAGGAAAAAGCAAAGTTCTTCTGTTCCGGATCCGGAATATCTTAAAATGCGCAAGGCTTCCCTCCGGCGCACTCATCGTCAGGTGATCTACCTGAACGATAAGGAATTAGCTGCCGTGAAGGAGTATTGTGACCGTTTCGGTGTCAAGGAACGTTCCACAATCTTCCGCGAAGCCGCTATGGAGCGCATCCTTGCCCAGCTGGACGACAGCCATCCGACGCTGTTCTGATGAACAGCGTCGGATTCTCCGACCTTCCTAACCCCCTGCACCCCCTTCCATGGGGACAAACGGCCTTCCGGCCGGTCGGCAGAAGCCGCCTTGTCGCTTCGCTCCGGAAGTTCTGATGAACAGCGTCGGATTCTCCGACCTTCCTAACCCCCTGCACCCCCTTC
>ERZ1023826.67-NODE-67-length-51093-cov-21.524139_pt1 | contig 51093 bp, 41 predicted proteins | sample MGYA00380380_ERZ1023826 | MGnify/ENA primary metagenome ERZ1023826 (study PRJEB33179, sample SAMN07449068) | human gut metagenome | biome: Human-gut; feature: Human associated habitat; material: Faeces | host: Homo sapiens | place: India:Kasaragod | collected... | reverse complement strand
CTTCTACAGGCTCGGCGACCGGTGCCGCCAGTTCAGCAGGTTCTGTGGTCGCTTCTACAGGCTCGGCGACCGGTGCCGCCAGTTCAGCAGGTTCTGTGGTCGCTTCGGCAGGCTCAGCGACCATCGGCGAGGCTGCATATTCAGCGGCGGGATCCTCTATGACAGGAGAGATGTCGATGTCTTGGATGGAAATGTCAATAGGGGTTTCGTCAAAGGCTGGCATCTGACTCCGCTCCGGCTCGTTGACAGATTTCTCCGCGGAACCGGAGATGGTTCCAAGCGCGCGGACTTCTTCCTCAAGAGCCTCAAGCTCCGCCTTCATATTGCCAATTCTTTCCAGCAGCGCGGAAAGCCTTTTTTCGTCGATGTTTCCCATAAAAATACTATCTTTGCCTGACAAACCGGAAGGGGCGGAAAACCACGCCGCGCCGCAAGGTTTGCGAGTGTTATTGATTATTTCAACAAATCTAACGAAATGTTTTCAGAAAACATAAAAAAAACCGGATGTATTGAAGTTATTTGTGGCTCAATGTTCTCCGGCAAGACAGAGGAACTGATCCGCAGGATCCGCAGAGCCAAGTTCGCCAACCTCAGGATCGAGATTTTCAAGCCGACGATCGACACAAGATATTCAGAGGATGACGTTGTCTCGCACGACTTCCACAAGATCCCTTGCCATTCCGTGAAGGATCCGAAAGAGATGCTGAACGTCGGTCCGGATGTGCAGGTCGTCGGGATTGACGAGGCCCAGTTCTATGATATGTCGCTTGTGGATGTGGCCCAGGAACTCGCCGACCGCGGAATCCGTGTGATCATCGCCGGCCTTGACACCGATTTCCTCGGAAAACCTTTCGGCCCGATGCCTTACCTCATGGCGGTTGCTGAAGAAGTAAGAAAAGTCCACGCTATCTGCGTCAGGTGCGGTAACCTTGCCAACCACTCACATAGATTATCACACAGCACAGAACTCGTGGTCCTTGGAGAGAAGGATGCCTACGAGCCTCTGTGCCGTGAATGTTACAACAAGGCGATCGCCGGGGAACGTGAGGCTTAGTCCTTCACGTTCTTCAACGCCTCGCGTACCTTCGCCTCGATCTCGTCGCAGAGTTCCTGGTTGTCCTTGAGAAGCTGCTTGGTGGCCTCGCGTCCCTGGGCCAGTTTCTGGTCACCGTAGCTGAACCAGGATCCGCTCTTGCCCACGATGCCATATTCAACGCCAAGATCCAGAATCTCGCCGGCGTGTGAGATGCCCTCGCCGAACACGATGTCGAACTCGGCCTTCTTGAAAGGCGGAGCCATCTTGTTCTTCACCACCTTGACGCGGGTGCGGTTGCCGAGTGCCTCGTCGCCGTCCTTGAGCTGGGTGGTCTTGCGCACGTCTATGCGGACTGAGGCGTAGAACTTCAAAGCGTTTCCACCGGTCGTGGTCTCCGGGTTGCCGAACATCACGCCGATCTTCTCCCTCAGCTGGTTGATGAATATGCAGCAGGTGTTCGTCTTGGAGATGTTCGCCGTCAGCTTCCTCAGCGCCTGGCTCATAAGCCTTGCCTGGAGGCCGACCTTGTTGTCACCCATCTCGCCCTCGATCTCGGCTTTCGGAGTCAGCGCGGCGACAGAGTCAACCACCACAATGTCAATGGCTCCCGAACGGATCAGGTTGTCGGCGATCTCAAGCGCCTGTTCGCCGTTGTCCGGCTGTGAGATGAGCAAAGTCTCAAGGTTAACCCCCAGAGCCTTCGCGTAAGTTCTGTCGAATGCGTGCTCCGCGTCGATCATCGCCGCGATGCCGCCCTGTTTCTGCGCCTCCGCGATCGCGTGGATCGCCAGAGTGGTCTTACCGCTGGATTCCGGACCGTAGATCTCCACTATCCTTCCGCGCGGATAACCTCCGATTCCAAGCGCGTGGTCAAGCGCGACGGAACCGCTCGGAATGACCTGCACGTCCCATTGTGGCTGTTCCCCCAGCTTCATGATCGTTCCTTTCCCGTAGTCTTTCTCAATCTTGTCGATCGTGGCCTGCAGCGCCTTCAGTTTGGCGGCGCCCGCGTCTGTGGCCTTAGCCTCTACCTCTTTTGCCATAATGTTAAAATAATGTTGTTTGTTGTTTTTGGGCGAAAAGATGTCGCCTTTGTGACAAAGATATAAAATTACGTCCAATCCGGCGTTATTTTTCATTAAATTTGTAGTAGAAAAATCGACATGAAAGTTATGCGTGAGCAACTGTTGGGAAAGACCCCTGATGAACTGAAGGAAATCGCTTTGAAAGTAGGTCTGCCTGCCTTTACCGGCAAGCAGATCGCTCAGTGGATGTACGGCCGGAAGGTCCGGAGCATCGATGAGATGACCAACATCTCGAAAGCCGGACGCGAAAGGCTGAAGGAGGAATATTCCCTCGGCGTGACCTTGCCTTCGACCTGCCAGGTCTCTTCGGACGGCACGAAGAAATACCTTTTCCCGGTGGGTGAGGGCAATGCCGTAGAGGCGGTGATGATCCCCGACGAGGACAGGAAGACCCTCTGTGTCTCCTCGCAGGCCGGCTGCCGGATGGGCTGCAAGTTCTGCATGACAGGACGGCAGGGATTCCATGGCAACCTCACAGTGGCGGACATCCTTTCCCAGTTCATCGCCATCGACGAGGCTGCGGAGCTGACGAACGCCGTCTTTATGGGAATGGGCGAGCCTCTGGACAACTTCGGCAATGTGATGAGGGCGATCGAGGTGCTGACCTCCGACTGGGGATTCGGCTGGAGCCCTAAGCGTGTCACCCTTTCGACCATCGGAGTCCTTCCGAACCTGAGGAAATACCTCGAATCCACCCGCTGCCACCTCGCCGTCAGCCTCCACAACCCGTTCCCGGACGAAAGGGCGGAGATGATGCCGGTGCAAAAGGCGTGGCCGGTGCAGGAAGTGATCGAGATGATCCGTGAATATGACTTCACAGGCCAGCGCAGAGTGAGCTTTGAATATACCATGTTCGCCGGCCTGAACGATGACAAGCGTCACGCCGACGCGCTTATCCGGCTGCTTCGCGGACTGGAGTGCAGGGTCAACCTGATCCGCTTCCACAAGATTCCGGACGCTCCGTTCGAGACGACTCCGCAGATCATTATGGAACGCTTCAGGGACAGGCTTTCCAACCACGGAATCACCTGCACGATAAGGGCTTCCAGAGGAGAGGACATTCTTGCCGCATGTGGGATGCTGGCCGGGGAACACAGTAGGAAATGAATATGGCAAATAACGTTCAATGACTATGGGAACGAGAACAAGATTGATTTTCACATCACTGGCCGTGATGGTCTCCTTGACGGCCTTGGCGGAATCCAGGTCTCAGCATTCGGTGCTGGATGACAGGAGGGAGGCCGCTGATCTGAGGGTTGAGGTGATCCGGCATAAACTGGACTCCATAAGGCGTTTCAGACATCGTCCGACCGTCGCCCTTGTGCTGAGCGGAGGCGGAGCCAAAGGGGCGGCTCATGTGGGCGTGATAAAGTATCTGGATTCAATCGGAATGCCGGTTGACATCGTGATGGGTACCAGCATGGGCGGCCTTGTGGGCGGAATCTATGCCCTTGGCTACAATGCAGAGCAGCTTGACACCCTGATCCGGAGCATAGACTGGGACCAGGCCTTGAGCGACCGTGTGCCGAGGGACTACCTGTCCTATTCCTCAATCAAATACAAGGAGAAATATGTCCTGTCCTTCCCGTTCTTTTATGACAAGGATGAGTACTTGCAGATGAAGGACGCCGACGGTCGGTACACAAGAAGGGTCGAGGACATCCACTTCGGCGCGGGGGGAGCCGACGCCACGAACATGGTCAAGGACAACCTTCTGGGGAGCCTTCCGTCCGGAATGGTCTATGGCCAGAATGTCAACAACATATTCAGCTCGCTTTCCGTCGGTTATCAGGATGTGACTGATTTCTATGACCTTCCGATTCCGTTTCTTTGCGTGGCGACCGACCTCGTGTCCGGTACCGCCAAGATATGGACCGAGGGCAAACTCAACACGGCTCTCCGTTCCACGATGTCGATTCCGGGACTCTTCTCCCCTGTCAGGGTCGGCGGCATGGTGCTGGTTGACGGCGGCATGAGGAACAACTACCCGACAGACCTTGCCAAGAAGGTCGGGGCTGACATCGTGATCGGTGTCAATCTTTCCAGTGGCTACAAGGGCTACAACGAGATCAATAATCTTGCTGACATCATCAACACCGGCATCGACATGTTGGGGCGCACCTCTTTCGAGTCCAACATAGACATCCCGGATGTCAACATCAAGCCTGACCTGCACGAGTACAATATGCTCAGCTTCGACGAACGCAGCATTGACACCATCATCAACAGGGGCTACCAGGCCGCCTTGGACGTCGCTGACAAGCTTGACTCGCTGAAGAAGGTCGTCGGGTCTGACAGGACTGTCATAAGCAACGATCCGGCTGATGACATCAGGGTAAGGAAAGTGCTTGTGTCGGGAGTTGAGATCGCCGGAGTAAATGACAGGGAAAGTCTTTACCTGATGAACAAGATCAAGATCGGGGCTGGCTCCAGGATGGGCAATCAGGAAATCGAGGATGCCGTGGCCACAATCTTCGGCACTAACGCGTTTGACTATGTGAACTATGAACTGCTTGGAGACGAGGAACCTTATAGGCTGAGGTTCAACTGCAAGAAGGGTCCTGTCTGCCAGCTTGGTCTTGGCGGACGTTTCGACACGGAGGAGATTGTGTCGGTGCTGATCAATCTGGGCTGGGGAGTCCACAAGATCCAGGGCTCGTCACTGGATTTCACCGGCAAGGTGGGAACCAATCCGAACGCCAGCGTGACATATTCCTACATCTCGCCGAAAGGAATGTCGTTCAATGTGCTGGCTGGGGTCAGGTACACTGACAGGAACACGTTCAGCATCGGAGACAACAGGTTCAGGATCAACTTTCTGGATGTGCGGCAGGAGGTATTTCTGTCCAACATCACATGGTCCACTTTCTATCTGAAGACAGGTTTCAGGAACGACTACTACAACGTCAATTCATTGATGGCCGAGCAGTCGTTCGGAGACTACGATGTCAACCAACTGTCCAATGATTATGTGACATTCTTCATCGATGCCCGCAAGGACTCGTTCGACAACGCCTACATCCCGACAAAAGGGAAGTCTTTCGGCCTCTCCTACGATTGGGTCTTCGGTGGTGGGCCGCAGAAATTCAATAACTTCCATGCTTTGACATTGGATGCCAAACAGGTTGTGGGCGGTGACAGGTTCGCGTTTATCCCGTCTTTGAACATCCGTTACCTGCTCGGCGACGAGGTTCCGGTGCCTTTCACCAACACGATCGGCGGCAGCATGGCCGGCCGGTATCTAGACCAGCAGATCCCGTTCATCGGAATCAACAATGCCGCGGCCATGCAGAAGATTCTCGGTGTGGCCAGGGCTGACTGGCGATGGAAGCTGTTCAAGAACAACTACCTGTCGGCGATCGCCAACTTTGCCTTGTCCTGCGACGAGATCTCCGCTTTCAAGAATTTTGACGAGGATGTGGCCGGATATCTGGGCTGTGGCCTTCAGTACACCTACAACTCGATCGTGGGACCGTTGAGCCTTAATGTGCACTGGTCAAGCTACACGCACAAAGTGGGGCTGTACCTGAGCCTTGGATTTGATTTTTAGGAATATGGATGATTTCGCGAAAATGCTGGACAGGCTTCAGGCTCAATGTGCGAAGAGGGAATATTGCCGCTCGGACATATTCAAAAAGGCTTTGACCGCTTTGGAGGGGGACAAGGACGCCGCGGAACGGTTGGTCGAGTCGCTTGTCGAGGATCGTTTTGTCGATGATTCGAGATATGCCGCCGCGTTCGCGAGGGAGAAGGCCCGCCTGTCGGGTTGGGGTCCTGTGAAGATCTCTTTCGCGCTCACAGCCAAAGGAATATCCAAGGCCGTGGTCTCGGAGGCTTTGAAGGAGGTTGATCCCGATGAGGCCGACAGCAGGATGGTCTCGGTGCTTGAGGCAAAGTACCGTGCGCTGAAGGGAGATCCGCAGGAGAAGTTCAAACTGATCAAATTCGGGTTGACAAGAGGCTATGAATATGAAAAGATAGCCCCCGTGGTGGATGAGATTCTGAAGAAGAATAGTTAAATTTGCAGTTTGGAAAGGCGAGGAGTGTGCCTTCGCTTATTCAGGACACGTTGGTAGTAAGTCGAACTTAATTCAATTGATATGAAAGCGATTGTAAAAACCGATTTCAACTTGCCGGGACAGGTTGGAAAGTATGTCGGTAAGGTACGTGATGTCTATGACATTGACGGAAAGTATCTCGTTATGGTTGTTACGGACAGGATCTCAGCGTTTGATGTGGTCCTGCCGGAAGGGGTTCCCTACAAGGGACAGGTGCTGAACCGCATTGCGGCCAAATTTCTGGACGCCACGGCCGACATCCTTCCGAACTGGAAGGTGGCCGTGCCGGATCCGGCTGTCACCATCGGCCACAAGTGTGAGCCTTTCAAGGTTGAGATGGTCATCCGCGGCTACCTCGCCGGACATGCCTGGAGGGAGTACAAGGCTGGAAAGAGGACGATCTGCGGTGTGGCGATGCCGGACGGGATGGTAGAGAACCAGAAGTTTCCTGAGCCGCTTGTGACCCCGACCTCTAAGGCCGCCGAGGGACACGACGAGGACATTTCCAAGGAGGAGATCATCGCCCAGGGACTTGTCGGACGAGAGGATTACGAGAAGCTTGAGGCTTACACAAGGGCCATCTACAAGCGTGGATGCGAGATAGCGGCACAGCACGGACTGATTCTGGTGGACACCAAGTACGAGTTCGGCAAGAAGGACGGTCAGATCTATCTGATGGACGAGGTGCACACTCCGGACTCCTCACGTTATTTCTACGCCGATGGTTACGAGGAGAGGCTTGCCAGAGGTGAGCATCAGAAGCAGCTTTCCAAGGAGTTTGTCCGTGAGTGGCTGATGGCCAACGGTTTCCAGGGACAGGAAGGACAGAAGGTTCCGGAGATGACTCCTGAGGTTGTGGCCGGGATCTCGGACCGTTACATCGAACTCTACGAGCACATCACCGGCGACAAGTTCGAGAAGACTGAATATTCCGCCGAAGCCATCGAGGCCAATGTCAAGGCTTGCCTTGAGGGGCTGAAATAACCATTGGACGGCCTGAAACGGATATACGCCCGCAACTGCGAGGTGCGAAGGATTGACAGGGCGGTCGCCGAACCGTTCCTTCAATCCTTTCACCGTTTGGGCTACACCAGATGCCGCCACCTCTACGGCCTGTACGTCACACGAGGCGAGGATATTCCTTTAGGCACATTGGTCGCCGTCGCCGGCTTCTCCGCTCCGAGAATATGGCGGAAAGGGGAGCGAGACATCCGTTCCTGCGAATGGGTCCGCTATGCCTCTCTGGAAGGAATCGGCGTGGACGGCGGGATGGGCAAGCTCCTGAAGGCGTTCATCGAGGATGTCAGGCCGGACGATGTGATGAGTTACGCCGACGCGTCCTGGTCAGACGGGGATGTCTATCGTAAGCTGGGATTCTCGCAGGAGGAAGACAAGGTTTTCCCGAATGGAGGCCGAAGTCTGAAGTTTAGACTGAAACTGACTGAATATGAGTAAGAACCGAACATTGTTAGGACGATTGTCAAGGCTGCTTCTGATCAAGCTGCCGTTGGCATTCTTCGTGCTGACTTTCCTGTGGGCGCTTATCTTGAGATGGTGTCCGGTCTATGTCACCCCTCTGATGATCCAAAGGACGATAGAGTACCGCGGAGACAAGAACTATCATATTCATAAGACTTGGGTGCCGTATAAGAGGATCTCTCCCGAGATGGCCCGCGCCGTGATAGCCAGTGAGGACAACCTTTTTGACAAGCACAGCGGCTTCGACTGGAAGGCGATAAAGCAGGCGCGGAAGGAATATGAAAGCGGCAAGCGCCGCCGGGGTGGAAGCACTATCTCCCAGCAGACGGCGAAGAATGTGTTCCTGCTTCCGCACAGGTCGATGGTGCGCAAAGGCTTCGAGGCTTATTTCACGGTTCTGATCGAGTTCCTTTGGAGCAAGGAAAGAATTATGGAGGTTTACCTGAATGTCGCCGAGATGGGCAAGGGAATATTCGGGGTCGAGGCTGCCGCGGAGCATCATTTCGGAACTTCCGCCGCCAAGCTGACACGCCGCCAATCCTGCCTGATCGCCGCCTGCCTTCCTAATCCGCAGAAACGTAACGCCGGCAAACCGTCCTCCTACATCAGCAGGCGCGCCTCCGACATCGCGTCCTTGGAATCCAAGATCGGCTACCCTGACTGGGTCTATCACAAATGATGGCAGTCTGTGCGTGGGGCATTATTCTGGCCAAAACTTCACGAAATCTCGTTAATTTTTTGTATCTTCGTAATTTTGAGGGCATTTGGCATGACCGTGTGGTTGTGCCGGCCTTTGTTGAATGATTTACAAATAATTATAGTTGTTATGAAGATACTAGTGACAGGCGCAGCCGGATTCATCGGCTCAAGGCTGATGGCCAGGCTTGCGGAAAGAGGTGATGAAGTTGTCGGACTGGACAACATCAATGACTATTATGATGTACGTCTTAAGTACGGAAGGCTTAAGGAGAACGGCTTCGACGGGCCTTTCGAGGGCGGTTCCGTGGCCGTGAGCGCAAAGTACCCGAACTGCCGTTTCGTGAAAATGTCAATCTGTGACAAGGCCGCATTGGACTCACTCTTTGAGAATGAAAAATTCGACAGGGTCGTGAATCTGGCCGCCCAGGCAGGGGTGAGATATTCAATCACAAACCCTTACGTCTATCTTGAGAGCAACCTGCACGGATTCCTGAATATTCTTGAGGCATGCCGCAACTTCGGTGTGGGGCATCTGGTCTATGCCTCATCCAGCTCGATCTACGGGCTCAACGAGAAGGTGCCGTTCTCGGAGGATGACAAGGCTGACTGCCCTGTGAGCCTCTATGGGGCCACCAAGAAGGCTAACGAGCTGATGGCCCATTCATATTCAAAACTTTACGGATTCGCTTCAACCGGGCTTCGCTTTTTCACCGTCTATGGCCCGTGGGGCCGTCCGGACATGTCCCCGATGCTTTTCGCTTCGGCCATAGCCAAAGGTGAACCTATCAAGGTGTTCAACAACGGAGACATGATCCGTGATTTCACCTATGTGGATGACATCGTGGAAGGAACGATCCGTGTGATTGACCATGCCCCGAAGGCTGAGGAATGCGCCCACGGAGTCCCGGCGAAAGTGTATAACATCGGCTGTTCCCACCCTGTCAGACTGATGGATTTCATCAGCGAGATCGAGCGGGCGTACGGCAAGCCGGCTCAGAAAATATTCCTACCGATGCAGGCCGGTGATGTCTATCAGACCAACGCCGACACCACCAAGCTTGAGACAGAACTCGGCTACAAGCCAAGCACGAGCCTTCACGAAGGAATTTCCCGGTTTATGGAATGGTACAAGAGCGACCTTAATCCGCTGAAATAGGACATTGAATATATTCCTGAAGTAGATCTTTGAATATGGGTGACCGGCAGACAGGGCAGATTTCGGAGAACAGCAAGAGGATAGCCAAGAATACCCTTGCGCTGTACTTCCGCATGTTCCTGCTGATGGCGATCGGGCTCTACACTTCCAGGGTGGTTCTTAACGCATTGGGAGAGACTGACTTCGGCATATACGGAGCCGTGGGAGGAATCGTCTCTATGTGCTCACTTCTGTCCGGCTCGTTGGCCTCGGCCATAAGCCGTTTTCTGACAGTGGAGCTTGGTAAGAATGATGTTGCAAGACTCCGGGAAGTCTTTTCGATGTCCATCATCGTGATCCTGCTTCTGGCCGCTGTGGTATTTGTGATCGCCGAGCCATCTGGTGTCTGGTATGTCGGAAACGTGATGAACTTGCCTCCAGAACGTGTAGAAGCTGCCAGATGGGTGTTCCAGTTCTCATTGCTTACATTCTTGGTCAACTTGTTGTCCGTGCCCTACAACGCAACTATCATCGCGCATGAGAAGATGAGCGCATACGCCTACATCAGCATTCTTGAAGGAGTCTTGAATCTTACCGTGGCTCTTCTTATAATGCACAGTACGTTTGATCGTCTGAAATATTTTTCGGTGCTGATGTTCCTTTCTGCCGTTGTTGTGAGGTTCACTTATGCTGCGTACTGCAGACGTTTTGACGAGTGCGGACACAAACTAAGATGGAACAAGAGAATATTCCGCCAGATGCTTTCCTTCGCCGGATGGAGTTTCCTCGGAAATGGAGCTTATATGCTTAACACTCAAGGTGTGAACCAGTTGCTGAATGTTTTTTTCGGAGTCTCGCTCAATGCTGCCAGGGAGGTCATGTCCAAGGTTGAGACATCAGTGAACAGGTTCGTCACGAACTTCATCACGGCGATAAATCCGCAGATAATGAAATCCTACGCTGCAGGAAACTATGAGTATATGTACCATCTGGTTTGCAGAGGGGCAAAATATTCTTACTTCCTTCTTTGGATTCTCGTTCTGCCGCTGGTGCTGGAAACCCCCGCCATCCTTCGTCTCTGGCTAAAGAATGTCCCTGAATATTCAGTTGTATTCGTCCGGTTGTCATTGGCTACCGCCTTATGCAACACGCTTGGTCACACTTTTTTAGCTGCAGTCAATGCAACAGGTAATGTTGGCCGGTATCAGACTTGGGTCACTATTGTCGGAGGTCTGGTCTTTCCTTTGTCTCTGGTGGCGTTCAAGTTGGGATGTGAGCCACAGACAGCCTTCTACATTTATTTTCTGGTGTATTTTGTCCTGATTTTTGTCCGTCTGGTTATTGTGTCCGGACATATTGGCATGCCGAAGTCTTTGTTTGTCAAGGAGGTTTTCATGAGGATAATCCCAGTAACACTGCTTTCGGCCGCTGTTCCTTCAATTTTGGTGTTCGGAATGTCTCCGTCTGTCTGGAGAGTCCTGATTGTCAGCCTTGTCAGCGTTTGCAGTGTGGCTGTGACGGTGTATTTCACAGGACTGACCGATGGAGAAAAGGCTTTTGTCATCAGGAAAATCAAGAATATCAGCAAGATAAAAGTATTGTCATGAACACACATTATACAGTCGAAAAAAACGTTCTGATTCTGATTAGTCTTCTAAAGCGGAACGGAATAAGAAAAGTCATCGCTTCCCCTGGAACCACGAACATCACGTTTGTGGCCAGTCTGCAGAGCGATCCTTTCTTCCAAATGTATTCAGCGGCGGACGAGCGCTCTGCGGCGTACATGGCCTGCGGCTTGGCGGAGGAAAGTGGAGAGCCGGTGGTGATAACCTGCACTGGAGCCACGGCGTCACGAAACTATATTCCAGGAATGACTGAAGCATATTACCGGAAACTACCTGTGCTTGCGGTCACGTCCATGGCCGGACGTTCGAAAATCGGAAATCTCAATCCACAGATAATCGATCGTTCCAGGATTCAGAAGGATGTCTCGGTTTATTCAGCCTTCCTTCCTTTTGTCCATGACTGTGAGGATGAAAGGCTATGTGTTCTGACAGTGAACAAGGCGATGATCGCGCTTCGGGCCGGCGGGGGGGGACCGGTGCATCTTGATGTGGAGACAAGAATCTCCACGGATTTCTCAGTCATGGAGTTGCCGGACGTTCCCAAAATTGATTATTATGAATATGACGACAAATTACCGACAGTCCCAGAGTGTAACGTCTGTGTCTTCATCGGATCTCATCTTCCATGGAAAGAGGATGAACAGAAGGCCTTGGAGGATTTTTGTGACAGATATGACGCGGTTGCTTTTTGTGATCTGACATCGAATTATTCAGGACGGTTCGCTGCGAGGGCGGCGGCTGTTTTCTCACAGAAGTACATCCATACTTCACTTCTCAGGCCTGACCTGCTGATTCACATCGGAGAGGTCTCGGGTGATTACTACACATGGAAATCATTGAAACCAAAAGCTGTGTGGCGCGTCAGCCGGGATGGGGAACCAAAGGATGCTTTCGGAAGTCTGACCAAGGTTTTCAATATGTCCGAGAAGTTCTTTTTCCGGAGTTATTCAGACATGAAGGCACCGTCTGCTCCATCCATGAAAATGACTGGAATAGAAAAGGAATATGAGGCAGTGCTCTCATCTGTTCCGGAACTGCCTTTCTCCAATCTTTGGGTCGCAAGGCGTCTTTCCGGCGCGCTGCCTTCCAGGGCAGTGCTTCATCTTGGCATACTCAACTCGTTAAGAAGCTGGAATTTTTTCAGACAAGATCCATCAGTAAAAGTGTTTTCCAATGTCGGCGGATTCGGAATAGACGGAGGATTGTCCTCGTTGGTGGGTTCATCTTTGGCCTCTCCTGAAATTTTGCATTTCGGTGTTTTCGGTGATCTCGCATTCTTTTATGACATGAACTCGTTAGGTAACAGACACATAGGAAAGAACATCAGAATCTTGCTGATAAACAACGGCAAAGGAACCGAATTCAGAAACTACAGCCATCCGGCTTCGATGTGGGGGGACGATGCCGACGCATACATCGCCGCCAGTGGTCATTATGGGAATAAATCCCATGAGTTGGTCTCTCATTATGCCCAGGATCTTGGCCTTGAATATCTTTCCGCATCAAATGCGGAAGAGTTCAATAGTGTTTCGGAGAGATTTGTCTCGCCTTCGTTGTCCCGTTCCATGGTGCTGGAGGTTTTCACGGACAGTGAGGACGAGAGCCGGGCTTTGGAAATGTTCGGCAATGCCGTTGGACCGGATGCAAAGGATAAGGCCAAGGATTTGATCAAGAGTGTGTTCGGGAAGGATTCCATCAACCGTATTAATAAATTGATAGGAAAATAGATTATGGGAAAGACTTTGACGAGAGCGATTGACTATATATTCAAAGGCATTCCGAAAGTGAATGTCAAGGTCGATGTTGGAATGGTGGAACCTTCTAACATATTGAAAGGGAAAAAGATCCTGATAACGGGTGGTGGAAGAGGTTTGGGTTTCGCGATAGCTAAGAAGTGTGTCGCCGAGGGAGCGGAAGTGCTCATCTGCGGGAGATCTTCACAAACCCTTGAAAAGGCAGCCTCGGAATTGGGCGATTGCCTTTATTCTGTTTTCGATGTGACAGATTACGAGCATATTCCTTCGTTTGTCCAAGAGTGTTCCCGGAAACTTGGAGGACGGATTGATGTACTTGTCAACAATGCTGGAATATCCTTGCATGAGGGAAGCATCTACGATGTGACATTGGAAGGATTTGACGCTCAGTTCGGAACCAACCTGAAGGGACCATACTTTTTGTCGAAGGCATTTCTGAATAATTTCAAGGCTACCGGTAATTCAGGAGGAAGCATAATATTCGTGACATCTGAAAGGGGACTGTACTGCGACGACCAACCCTATGGCCTCACCAAGGCGGCGGTTTGCAGTCTTACTCAGGGACTTGCGCGCAGAGCGTTGAAGGATGGCGTTCGGGTCAATGCGGTCGCTCCCGGGGTGACGGTTTCGGACATGACTGGTGTTGACAGGAACGGAAATCTTTTTAGACCGGGAACTTCGGGCGGACGTGTGCTGCTTCCGGAAGAGATTGCCGAGACGGTCGTGTTTTTGGTCTCTGACGCGTCAAGGTCAATCAATGGAGCCATTATTCCATGCAATGAGGGCAATCACATTAGATGTGACTGGTAGCTATGAGAATAGGAATCCTGACATTTCACTATGCGTGCAACTACGGGGCGATGTTGCAGACTTACGCCACGCAGGAGTTCTTGCGCTCGATGGGACATGATGTCTGTGTGGTTGACTATCGCAATAAGTCAGTAGAGGAAGGCTACGCTGCCTGGAACTTCAAGATAGACTTGCTGAAGACTTTGCCAAGAGCCTTCTCCAGGGCGATGAGGAATAGCCGGTTCAGACATTTCATGAAAGAATGTCTGGTGTTGTCAAAAGATCCGTTTGACAGTTTTGATGTGTTGCTGTTCGGCAGCGATCAGATCTGGAATGAAATAATCACTGGCGGATTTGACAAGATATATTGGGGAGATTTTACTACCAAGGCTAGAAAAGTCGCTTGGGCTGCCAGCGCCAACGTCCTGTCTTTCTCGGACATGGAATATGCCGCGAAATGCCTGTCTGGATTTCATGCGATAAGCGTCAGGGAGGATTCTTTGAAGGAATTGGTCAGCGGTATGACATCGGTTCCGGTCAAGTGTATTCAGGATCCGACCTTGATGCTGGGCGAACAGGAATGGAAGGCATTGGCCGGCCCCGTCAAGGATGGGGGATATGTCTTGGCTTATCCGATGCTTTGTGATGAATTGGTGATAAAGACCGCCGGCGCGATCGCTGGAGCAAAAGGACTACGGCTCGTGATACTTTCCAAGAATGCATTGTACCGACCGTATAAGAATATGGTGCAATGGGCTGGACCGGAGGAGTTTGTGTCGTATTTCGCAGGAGCGTCCCATGTTGTCACATCATCATTTCACGGAACGGCTTTTTCGATCATATTCAGAAAAAAGTTCCTATCGGTCGTAGAACCTGGTACAAGGAATCTTCGTGTGGAGTCATTGCTTCGAAAGATGGGGCTTGAGAACCGGCTTTCTGACGGTTCGGACATGTATTCCATCGACTTGCCTCTAGACAATGATAAGATAGGTATGGCCTTGGACGGGTTAAGGCAGGAGGCTGTTGATTTCTTGAAAGCATCAATGTCATGACAAAGAACGGCAAGATAACGGTTCTGTATGTGAACCATGAGGATAACGTTGTCGGTGGGGCTTCCTGGTCGCTCGTCAATCTCATCAGGTCGGTCAATGAGTATGTCATTCCGGTCATTCTGTTGAGGTCGGAGGGACCTGTGGCCGACTTTTTCCGATCCAAAGGCTACGAGTGCATCGTTCATTCATTCAGGCGCTTGACATACAAAGGGGGAGTCTTGAAAAGGACATTGCGTTTTCTTCCTCACCTTGTGACGAACACCTGGATCAACCACAAGTGTGTCAAGGATGTGTCCAGACTTCTTGCTGGCAGAAACGTCAGCATTGTCCACAGTAACTCGGGTGTCATCGACATCGGGCTGGCCTTGGCGGAAAAACTTGGCGCGAGGCATGTCTGGCATATTCGTGAATATTTTGACCTGGGCTTGAACGCCAGACCTTTCCGAGGATTCGGAAGGTGGAATGTGGAACTTCGCCGCTCTGATGCTGTCATTTTGATTTCCAACGGTTTGCGGGAGCATCTTGGGCTAAAGGACTGTCTGTCGGCATACTGCTTCCCTGATGCTGTGCGTTCTAAGAATGATGTCGTCCTTGATACAGAAAAAGAAAAGTATTTCCTTTTCTGTGCTGGTGAGATGGGGGCAGTGAAACGTCCGGAAACAGCCATTAGGGCATTCGGCGGATCCGGTTTGGCGGCCAAAGGGTATTCGCTGGTCTTCACGGGAAACTGTCGTGAAGAGAGAAAGGCCGGCCTGATGGAGGTGGCGAAAGAGGCCGGTGTGGAAAACAATGTCGAGTTTAGGGGCTATGTGGCTGACATCAGGTCTCTTATGTCCAAAGCTACAGCCTATCTCATGTGTTCTGAGTTCGAGGGGTTGGGGCGTGTGACCATTGAGGCGATGTTCTACGGCTGTCCGGTGATTGCCAGAAGGTCTGGAGGCACTTTGGAGATAATCACTGACAGGCGGAACGGTTTCTTTTTTGACACGGTTGAGGAATGCTCGGGACTTATGAATATGCTGGCGTCGGCTCTGCCGCTTGACGTTGTCCGCAAGGCCCAGAAAGATGCGGTGGCCCGTTATTCTGAAGAGGAATACGGCAGTGAGATAATGCGTGTATATGATGTTTTGACAAAATGATAGGCGTTATAGTTATTAATTATCACAGTGAGGAGAAGACGATAGAGTTCGTGAGGACTGAACTTGCGAAGATCCGGTCGGATTATGCTGTGGTGATTGTGGACAACGGTAGCACGGAACTAAGCAGGGACCGTCTGCTGGAGGCGTTCAAGGGGGCGGACCAGTATGTCTTCGTGGTGCCGTCCGAAGAGAATCTTGGCTTTGCCAAAGGCAATAATCTTGGGGCGGAAGTGGCTCGTAATCAGTTTGCTCCTGATGTTTTTTTGTTCGCCAACAATGACATACGTCTTGTAGAACCTGATGTTGTCGAAAGGATGGCGGCCAGGTTGAGGTCTCTGGAGGAGGCCGGGGCTCTCGGCCCAAAGGTTGTCGGACTGGACGGGCGGCTCCAGAGTCCAGAGCCGTTCATCAGTTTCTGGGACAGGCATGTGGCTCTTTATTGGAGGAGTCTGTTTTCATCCAAATCAAGAAGACCGTTTTGGGAGGAATATTCACAGATTGCTAAGGAAGGCTTTCATTACAGGATTTCAGGATCTTTCTTCATGGTCAAGGCCGAAGATTATTCCGCTTGCGGGAAAATGGATCCGAAGACCTTTCTCTATGCGGAGGAAATGATTCTGTCCGAAAGGCTTAAGAGGATAGGAAAGGGTGTTTACTACTACCCTGAAGTCTCGGTCGTTCATGAACATGGGGCGACCACGAGGAAGTACTACGACAAGGTCAGGGTGCGGGAACTCAAGTATCAGAGCGAGAAGTACTACTATAGGACCTACATCGGGACTCCGGCGTGGCAGTTTCTGGTGGCGGACCTGACATATTCATTGAAAAAATTGCTGAAGAGGTAGGTTATGAGAAAGAAGATTTACGTGTCGCCGTCGGCTAACAGGAAAAACGGCTATCCGAACCGCTACTTCGTCTTTTTGAAGGAGAATCTGGCTGAGTATTTCGATGTGCTTGACGCGGACAACGAGCCATACCTGACGCAGGGGTGGGCGTTGCTGAAACATTCGTTCAAGGCTGACATATTCCTTTTGAGCTTCGTGGAGACGATAGCTTTCCACAAACTGGCTTTCGCGCAGTACTTGATGGTACGGCTTTGTTTTTTGATAATGAGGTTGAGGCACAAAGAGATCGTATTCATATTCCATAACCCTCGTCCGCACAAGGGGGAGAATTGGATGTCGAGGTCGCTGACGAAGGTTCAGTTGCTTCAGTCGTGCCTTGTCGTCTCGCATTCCGGAGAGACCGCCGCGTTCGCGAGGGCTTTGATTTCTGAATATGGCGGCTCGCCTGACAAGGTGCGTTATGTCTGCCATCCGGTCGCAGTCGCCGGTGATGATGGTTCTGTTGTCGCCGAGGCTGATGATGGCTTTGCGCCTTCCTTGAAAACAAGACGTTCCGGCAGGTCTGATGAGATTTTGATCTGGGGAAATATCCTTCCGTACAAAGGAGTGCTGGAGTTTATTTCCAGTCCGGCCGTGAGGGTCGCCGGGCTTAATGTCCGCATAGTCGGCCGGTGCAAGGATCCAGGAATGGCAAAAGACATCGAAAAGGCTGTGGCCGAGTGCGATTCCGCTGAGTTTGTCGGCTCTTATTCCAATGGTTCTGAGTCTCTTCGCTCGAAGATTATTTTCGAGAACAGAGCCGCTGACTTTGATGAACTTGCATCTTTGGTCAGTTCCAGCAAGTTTGTGTTGTTTCCGTATCTGCCAGGCAGTGTGTCAAGTTCGGGTGTGCTGATGGACACTCTGGCAATGGGAGGAAATCCGGTAGGGCCGGCGGTAGGGGCGTTCGCCGATCTCTCCAGGGAGAATGTTTGTTTTGTCTATGGTTCAGAGGCCGAGATGATCGAGATCCTGAAGTCAGACCGGAGCGTCAATCCTGGAGTTCTCCGTGATTTCATCGCCCGCAACACATGGCACTCCTACGCCAAGTTCTTCGCGGACTTCTTTGCCGTTCGGTGAAGCTTCATCAATGTTCCCAAAAGATATTTTGGAGGTTATCTTTTGGATGAAATAATTAACCGCATGGTTGTATTTCAGTGATATTTTGGAATAATGGATTAATTTTTGATATCTTTGCCACTGTTTGAAAGTTGAACAATTAATATTCATTTTGATTATGAAGAAAGTATTTTCATTTATCCTTGCGGCATCCATGATGCTTATAGGAGCCGCTGCCATCGCGCAGCCATCACTCGGCATCGGCTACCTTAACTCTACGGACAAGGTAAAGTCCGGCAGCACGACCAAGACCACTAATCTGAGCGGCTTCTATGTAGGCGGATCCTATAACATTAACCTTGCCGGTTCTTTTGGCGTGGCTCCGGGACTGTACTATGGTCTTGCTACCAAGAGTGATGCGGACAGCTATTTCGGCATCAACACTAATGTTGACGTTACAGAACACTATCTTTCCATCCCTGTGATGTTCAATGCGGGCCTTACCTTCGCAGACGGCATTGTCGGCAGGATCTACGCCGGTCCTTCGCTGGCTTATGGTATTGCTTCCGACACCAAGGTGAAGGGATCCATCGCCGGTTTCTCAAAGGACACCAAGATCAACAACTATGGTGACGACTATCACTACGGACGTTTCGATGTCATGCTCGGCGGCGGTGTGGCAGTCGAGTTCTTCGACATGGTACGCTTCAATGTCGGCTATGACTACGGTCTCGTGAACCGTTACACCGGTGACGGCGACATAACCCGTCACAGGAGCCAGTTCAACATCGGTGTCGCCTACCTCTTCTAAAGTCAACTTTGTTTATTTGACGATAAGTGGTCAAGGATTCTTTCCTGACCACTTTTTTTGTTGAGATAGGTCGGACGGAGCGGCATTGGTTTTCTTAGCCAATTTCAAAAATCCCTGTATGTTGTTTTAGAGTGTGTTCAACATATTCATGATAGACCTTGTGTCCGGATTTACTATCCATCATTTGCAGTTGGCGGGAACGCTAGTGCGTCACGTAGTCCTCTCTGTGGCATGATAGTGTTCCTGACGAGGCATCAGAGAGTTGTGTCGGGAACACTGAATATGCCTGCAAGGCATTCAGTACAAGAATCGTGTTCCCTTCAATTGCAAAAGCTCTCTCATGTCCGAGAATGGCTTGGCTCTCGGGATTGTTTTTTGGACATAGTCAGTTTAGGTGGTATTACGCACGGTTCTTAACATCGTAGGTTTAAGGGAGGCTTTCAGCCATGGGATTGGCGGCCGAACACCTGAGACAGTAACTCTTTGTCAAGCAACGTGACCCTTGCCAGCTGTGGAATAGAATAGGTCCGGCGGTTTCCCCATAGTTTCTGGGCCACGGCCATGCGTTCGTCCATGCTTGCTTTGCTGACGGAATCCCTGCTGAACAAAGAACGGCAAAGTTCACGTGCCTCATCCCTGAGCGCCTTGTCGGACCTGTCCTGCAGTAGACTGTTCGAGGACTCCCGATCGATCTGAGCCTCAATGTCTTTCTTTTGATGAAGGAAAGCGAGAAAAGCCCTGATTGACATGAACAACCTTTCGACTACATCCCAGTTAAGATAGGAATGCGGGATAATCATTCCGGAATCATCGTATCTCCAATCGGATGGAAGCTGGACTTTTGTATTGAACATAGCCTTGCGCTGCCTTACACTGAGGCTTCCGATACAGGTCCCATAGCTTTCGGTCACGTTGTGATCCACGAATAGGATGTCACCGGGTCCCCAGCGGTAGCGCCATGGCGCTTGAGGGAAGCCTGCCGCGATACTGTTACGGTAGACGTAGATGATCTTGTTTTTCAGTTCCGTTTCCGTTTCGATCCCATCAATTGAGATGTCTATTCCTTTGGGAATATATTCCTTGCGCCCTGTCTTTTTCATCCAGGTCTCAAGCTGGCGCTTTATGAAGCGTCTCATTCTCTCGCAGTCTTCCGGCCGGCCACGGACAATCTCGTGAAAGTGTGTCCCCATGACCTGTATCATCAGTAAACTTACATCGCAGGCATGGGCTGCTATGGGGAGAAGGTTCATGCCGAAGATGCGGTCTTCCTCGGTCTCAAAAAGGTTCTTGACTGAGTGTCCGTTAGAGTAGATGTGGGCATAAAACCCTTCCAGAGGCTTGTCTATCCAGCCGTTGATGCTTTGTGTGGTCATAATGAAGTTTTTGAGTTGTTTGGGTTACTTTTTTAGCCGGGAACACCGGTTCACGACCTGCGGCAGGTAACTGTGGCAATCGAAACAAATTTATGAATATTATCACATATCTTCAAGCTTTCCATGAAAATAAGTCTCATAAGTCTCATTATCTACAATGCTGTATCAAACATAGTAGCCAGACTGGAAGTCATTAGATTATGTCGGCCCAAAGATTTCCCGTAACCTTTTTTCATGCTCCTCAGGGCTGTCACAAAGTGACTGTGGGTAGGAAGTTGGTGATTGAAGCGAATTAAAGAGCCCTTTTATCACCCTTCTCTTTGAAATTGGCGGGAACGCTAATGTGCCTTGCGTGGGTTTCAGCAACATGGTGTCGTTCCCGAAGAGGTATCAGAAAGTTGTGTCGGGAACACTGAATATGCCTGCAAGCCATTTAACTGTAGACTACTGTTTCCGTCAACTTCAAAAATACGTCGTCCCATAAGGTGAAGGCTAGGGAATTGACGGGATTGCTAATAGGCAGCGGCAAAATACAGGGTTCATCAAGGTGAAAGGTTACGAGGTCACTTCATGGTGAGGTAGTGGCGGCGGAGGGGTTCGGGGAACTTCTCGATGGAGTAGCGGAGCATCGTGCGGGGCATCGAGGTGGCATATTCATCGAGAAAGAGTTCGAGGCGGCGCCGGTCGCGCTTGCCGGCTTCGCGGAGCATCCAGCCGACGGCCTTGTGCATCAGGTCGTGCTTATGGGACATCAGCTTGACAGCCAGAGAGTAAGTGTCGTTGAACTCGCCGTTCCGGATCAGAGTCAGAGTCGAGACGATGGCGATTCTCTGCTCCCACAGCAAAGTGCTGTCCGCCAATGAATATAACCGCTCCCGCTCCTGTGGGTTCTCAAGAAGATAGCCACCGACAATGGATGGAGCGGTCAGGTCGACCAGATCCCAGTTGTTGATTCCGGAGGTGTGTGAAAGATAGAACTCGAAAACCTCTTTCGGGACGGATTTCCGGCTCTGCTGCACGAGGATTATAAGAGCACATAGACGGGCTTCGTGCCAAGGAGAACCTAGCAAGGCCTCTATGTCGAACAACGATGCGAACAGATTCTTTTTCGCCACGGCCCTGACATCCGGCACGACCACACCCAGAAAACGGTCGCCTTCACCATATTCGCCGACTCCACACTTGAAGAACCGTGGCAGCACGACGCGCTTCTCCTCTGAATGAAGCGCATCCAGTTCAGCGGTCACCCTTTCGGCGAATGTTGTTGGATTCTGTTCCATTGTTGTCCTTATGAAGAAAGCTTACAGTCTGGTCCAGGTCACGGTTTCGGAGAAGCCCATCTTGGAGCCCTTTAGCGAAAGGGTCTTGGAGTCCGAGAACCAGGCTTTGAGGGAGGCGTTGATGCCTCGCACTGGGTCATAGATGTTGGCTCCACTCCAGACTTTGGCAGAAGCGTCGTATTTCAAACCTTTGAATATCACGATTTTGTCACAATCGACATTCCTCAGCGACTTGTCCGGATTCTTGGCGTCCTTGCGGACAGATCCATCTTTCTCTGTCCTGTTCTGGACCCAGAAGACCTGTGCGGTGTAGGAGCCGTCGGCATTTTTGAAAACCTTGACCTTGCTTTTCTCGCCTTTATGATCGACAAGGTAATCACCGATGATGTTGTCTCCGGCCGCGTTCGGATCTTCTGCACTCGCAGATGTTTCCGTAAGGCTGGTTTCAGGTGCGGCCAAACATCCATTGTAGTTTTTGATTGTCAATTCCATGCGTGAACCTGCGGCCTGAACAGGACCACAGAACGTAAACAGTGTGATGGCAGCGCAGAGCAAGCCGAAATCCTTTGACTTCATATTCATGAAAATTAATATGTTGGTATAATAATTGTCCGCTTCGTTTTTGGCGCGGCGATGGTACTGTTGCCATTTCTGTGCCGAGGGCTTGAAATCTCGACAATTTGAGTTAATTTTGCCGCGATATGAACAACGGACTTATTATTCTGGACTTTGACGGTACCCTTTGCGATACCAGAAATACCATTGTCAAGACGCTTCAGATGACGATGGAGAAACTTTGCCTGCCAGTGGCTGATGAATATGCCTGCGCGGCGACAATCGGACTTCCTTTGAGTGAAAGCTTCAAGACTATGTTCCCGTCGTTGACGGAGGGGCAGGCTCAGGAGTGCGCCGAGGCGTACAGGGACATATTCGAGGAGAACAAGAAACTGCTTGCTCCTAAGGTTTTTCCTAATGTGCCGGAAACTCTGGCGGAACTTCGCAGAAGGGGCTTCGTGTTGACAATCGCTTCTTCCCGTTCTAATCATTCGCTCATGGATTTTGTCATGACTTTCGGTTTTGACAAGGAAATCTCGCTTGTGCTTGGGGCGGATGACGTGACGAAAGCCAAGCCGGATCCGGAACCTGTCCTTCTGACTTTGAAAAAACTGGGATTCAGCGCATCCCGGACATTGGTTGTCGGCGACATGCCTTTTGACATCCTGATGGGCCGCGGGGCCGGCGCCAGGACTTGCGGTGTCACCTATGGCAACTCCACGCGCGAGGAACTGCAAGGCTCCGGTGCTGATTACGTCATTGATGATTTCGCTTCTCTTATGTATTTGGATTGGTTGTGATTTTGCTTGTGAGAGCGGCGAAAAAAGAAAAACCTGAATTTTGCACGGTGGACCAAAATTCAGGTTTTTATTTTTCGCCGCCTTTGTGCTCGAATGGTTAAGTTATTTATAACCGAACTATGCACTTTAGGCTTGTGCCTGATAACAGGTACTATTTACTCTATGACTTGCAAATCCATAAGAGTGCACCAATAGACAGCGAAAAAATCAAACGTCAAATTTTGGTAACGTGCAAAATTTGACGTTTGCCTTTTTTTCGATGTCGCCTACACATAAAGTCGCTTTGCCTTTTCTACACTTCGTCACTTCGACAGGCTCAGTGACCACAACACATCTGAATGGTAATCCAGAGAGAGGAAACACTATTTTCCACTCGGGATGATGATCTTGTAGGTGTGGCCGGCCTTGTTGAGCAGTTTGTTGTCCCTAAGCCAGAGATTGGCCTCTTTCAGCTGGTAATAGGTCACACCGTGCTCTTCGGCGAAATCCACCAGACTGGCTATCGCCCCGCTTACAGTGGCAACCTCCTTAGGAGAATAGCAAGGATATTTCTCGAAATCATTCACATTGAACCCGAAAGCGGCCGGAGTCTCGAAAAACATTTTGGCGGAAAGCACCCTGAACATATAACGAGAGGTCTCCTCGACCATCCAAAGATCAAGGGCGGATTTCTGCCTCTGGTCGGAGAGGCGGCGGGATATTCCTCCCTGCCCGGCGTTGTAGCTTGCCGCCACAGTCATCCAGTCCCCGTACTTCTCGTACGCCCTGCGAAGGTACTTGCAAGCCGCCACAGTCTCTTTCTCGATGTTGTAACGCTCGTCCACCTCGGCGTCAATGATGAGGCCATATTCCTTACCCGTCGTCTTTGTGAACTGCCAGAGACCAGCCGCGCCAGCCGATGAATATGCCTTAGGGTTTAGGTTGCTCTCAATCGCCATGAGGTACTTCAGGTCATCCGGGATGCCGTTCTGCCGGAGGATCGGCTCAACCATCCTGAAATAGCGGTCTGACTTCTTCAGCATCAGGATCGAGTTGGAGTGCATGTAGGTGAACGAGATCAGTTCCCTGTCCATTCTTTCGTAGAGGTCGCTTCTGTCGAACCGTATGGTGTCGCCCGCGAATATGATCAGCCGAGGGACGGCTGGAGCCCTGAAATGAAGTTCTTCCTGAGGATATACCTGTGCTGTTAAGCTGAAAGCACAGCCGGCCAGAAGTGTTATGGCCACTGCCGTGCGTCTGAATATTCTTAAAGTTGATGATGTCATTGATCCGGAGTTTTTCAAACCAAGACAAATTTAGTGAAATGAATTTGATTAATGAATATGGCAAAACGAAAAAGACCGGATTCCCGTTTGTTGAGTCCGGCCTTTCATATTCATTGGAAAACTCTATCTTGTCAGAACCGCCTTCTCTCCGAGGAAAGAGGCATCCTGAGTGTTCATCTGGGCTTTTGTGGTTGTTCCGAACGGTTCCAGAGTGAGGGCGTTGTAGGCTTTGGAGCCTACGCTCTGCCTCAGGTAGGATGAGCCGGTGGCGTTCTCGGTGCTGAACAGCAGGAATTGGTAGCTGTTGACAGCCGCGCTGGCATAAGGGCTCGGTGTCATGTGTATCACACCGTCTATGAAACCGAGGGCTATGCTGTTGGCTCCCCAGTAGATGGACAGGCCGTCAGAGAAGCCGAGGGTGACATAGTTGCCTTTGTAGCGGCCCAGTTTCTGCGGCTCGATGATGATCGAATGACTTTCCGGGTCGAAGTACGCTTTCACGTCAGGAGTGAAGTCACTGGTGTTGGACAAGCCGCTGATCGTGACATCGTTGCCGCCGAGACTGTAGATGTCCACACGGAATGACTCTTCAGCGGATGAGGACGCCCCGTCAACCGTGGCCGAGGCCTTGAACGCTCCGATGAAATCCTCCACCGTCTTGCTCTGGTCGAAATCCGCGGAAGTGTAGCCCTTTGTGGAGGCAGTCTTCTGAACAAAGGATGTGTCTCCGAACTCATTGACAACGCAGACGCACAGAGTGTAGGTCGTGCCTTGTTTGAGGGTGTTGAAGACAGTCGCGAAACCTTCGTCGGAGTTCAGTTTCTGGACGAACTCCTCGTTGACCTCGTTGCCTCTTTCCCACGCGATCTCAGCCGCGCTCTGGCCAAGGTTCCTGACCATGTAGTCGAGATAGTCTGTCCTCATGCAGAGGTACTTGAGTGACACGGCGTTGTCCGCCTGCATATCCCAGAACAGGGTCGTGTAAGGGGAGTAAAGAGTGTTGGACTCGTCACTTCTCCACTCGAACTTGTTGACCTTAGGAAGGTACTTCCCGTCAGGATCGCAAGTGAACCTCTGCATGTAGAGGATAGTGGCGGTTGACGTGGAGTCGTAGGCGAGAGCCACAGCCGTGCAGTTTCCGGAGCCGACGTTCCATAGTTCTGAACTGTCATCGTACAAGGTGAGGACAGGAGCGCTTCCCGGTGTCTTGTCCTCGGAGAGCAGCTTCTTGATCTCCTCTTGACGGGAGGAATTACCGGTGATGTCACCGCTTACCACGGTCGCCTTGTAGAACTTGGCATATTCATTCTTGTAGAAAGAGATCCTCGGAGCCTTGAAGCCGGTCTCCGTGGTCTCGATGCCGTCGAACGAGATCTCCACAACAGGTGTCTTGTCCTCGTTGCCGTCGAACGTCAGTGTCTCGTTGCCCTGGGCGAAATAGCCGGCAGAGACGTAGTAGATCAGGTAGAACGAGAACGTGCCCTTGCCGTCGTAGGTGCATGGGTAGGAGTTGTACGCGGCCTTGCTGCCGGTGTACTCCGCCATGTCGGCCACTTTGACATATTCATTGTAATTGGAGTTGTAGTAGCCTATCGACTGTGCCGGCACGGTGCAGGAGTTGTCATCGTTGAGGATGAACTTGAATGACACCCCGCTCGCCCAATCATTGACTTTGAATATGTTGGCTCCCACCGCTTTCTCCACCTCAAGCCCGGAGCCGCGCCCGGTGTAGAAGGCGTTGTAGTGGTAGGTGGCGGTCTGTGGCACCTTTGCGCCGCTCTCGTCGGTTCTGTAGTAGGTTTCCCACTCAAGGGCGTAGGAGACGCTCAGGGTAATCTTGTCCGAGAACTGGGTGACATACGCTCCGTTCCCTGCCTCCTCCTGGCGGTCGGAGATGAGAATCGTGGCGTTGAGAGAGGAACCGGCGAGAAGCCTTCCAAGGTTCACTTCAACGGGAATCTTCACGGAATAGCTTCCGTCAGGGATGGTGACGGTCTCCGGAACGGAGAAAGAGTCCTCGTTCTCGCCTTTCTTCTGGAGACCCACGGACAGTTCGCCCTTGTCGCTCGGGCGGGCCAGCTCAATCTCGATCGTGCCGGTCTCTGTTCCCTGAGGAAACTCCTTTGTCAGGGATGACTGGATGAAGTGGATCTCCTTGGCGTCCTCGGAACCAGGGCTGTAGATGGTACCGTTCTGCTCCTTGTCGCAGCCGGCCGCCAAAAGCAGCAGCGATGCCGCGAGGCATGATATTGTTTTTGAATATTTCATTGTGTCTAAATGCTATCAAGGGTTCTGATCTTCTTCGTTGATGTTAGGGTTGGCGTCGAGCTCGTCCTTAGGGATGGTCAGCACCCAATCGTAGGTGTCGGCCTTGGTGAGGTCGATGCCGTTCCTCTTCATGGCTGAGATGCATTCCTCGGCGAATCCGTCCTCGGTACGGCGGTCGATGCCCTGGCCAGTACGGCGCACATCGAAGACGCGGCCATATTCACCCCAAAGTTCCACTCGCCTCTGGATCAGGATGTTCTCGAGCAGGGAACCTGTCCATGTGGTCGTGGTCGCCCCGAGGTAGGTGCCGGAGTAGTTGTAGGCGTTGTACTTAGGGTTTCTCTTCGCCATCACCTTGTTCATCAGGTCGCGTGCCTCATCCTGGTTTCCGAGCCTGAGCGCGGCCTCGGCGGCCGTGAAGTACATCTCCTCGACCCTCATGTAGATGTAGTCTCCGAGCCAGGACTGGACATTGGAGAACGCGAACTTTTTGGAAATATAAGGGGATTCCTTGTCGGCCGGGTCCCACCATCTGAGCCGGATGTCACCTGAACCGATGTGGTTGTAGAGCTGCTTGTTGATCAGCTTGGGAGCGGACTTCGCATAGGCTCCGTCGGCGTTGTCCATGTGGGTGAAGAATCCGGCATAGGCTCCGGACTGCTCGGAAGTCTCGATTCCGGCTCCCCACATCACGTTGCCGTAGCTGATGGAGTTCATGCCTCCCATAAGCTCGTTCTCGCCTCCGATCTCGTATGCACCGCCATCGATGACCTGGGACGCCGCCTTGTAGGCTCCCTCCCAGTCCCCTTCGGCGAGACATGCGCGGGACTTGATGCCCAGCGCGACATATTCATTGATGTGGGACTTGTTGCCTTTGTTCAGGGTTGAAGCCTCACCCTTGGAGAGACGCACGATGGCAGAGTCTATGTCGGAGTCGATCCGCGCATAGACAACCTCAAGGTTCTCCCTCGGCTTGCCCTCTGTTCCGATTGAGGTCGGCTCAGTGTAAACAGGCACTCCGGGGTCGCTCCAGCGGTACTTGTCTGTCAGCGGATTGTAAGGGGCTCTTGCGAACCATGTCGCAAGGTTGAGGTAGGAGAGCGCCCTGATGGCGTAGGCCTGTCCCACGACGTAGGACACGTCAGCGGAGCCTCCGCCCATCGTCTCCTTGGCCGCTATGACGCTGTTGGCGTTGGCGATCCACTTGTAGTTGGCGTACCAGACATCGTAGGACCTGAACGCCGAGGATGTGTACTGGTTCTTGACATTGTAAACATGGTCGTACCAGAACCATCCGTTGCCTTGGGACTGCATGATGAGGTCGTCTCCCATTGTCTCCTGGGCGAGGTTGTAGGCGGCGATACCGAAACTCTGATGGGTGTTGCCGGTGGTTGACCATCCGGCGGTCCACATCGAACGGTAGATTCCGTTGATGGAGGTGATGGCCGTGGAAGCCTCTTTCATCAGCTCCTCTCCGGAGCCGGAATCCGTAGGGTTGAACTCAAGCATGTCGCTGTCGCAGGAAACGGACGCGATGGCGAGAGCCGCAAGAATATATAGTTTCTTTCTCATTGAATATCCTCCTAGAATTGAATGTCAATGCCTGCCACAATGGCTCTCGACGGGGTGTAGGAATATGACACACTACCTGTGAAGTTGTACTGTGGATCCATGCCGTCGAGGTGGTTGAACATGGCGATGTTGTCGGCGGTGAGGAAGAGCCTCAGGGCGCTGATCTCCATCTTTGAGAGCCAGTTCTTAGGGAACGTGTAACCAAGCGTGATGTTCTTGATCGCGAAATATGAAGCGTTGATGAGGGCGGAGTTATTCGCCGGGGCGGATCCACCGATCTCAACCATAGGGACATCCGTCACGTCACCCGGCTTCTGCCATCTGCGCAGGACGTTCTTGTGCCAGTTATTGCCGGCGTACTGAACGTTCATTGTGCCTGAATACAGTCCGTCATAGACCTTGCCTCCGATCGACCATGTGGTCAGGAAGGATAGGTCGATGTTCTTGAATATCACGAAGCTCGATCCGAGGCTTCCGGACACGGCCGGCTCGCGGCTTCCCATGTAGTACTTGCTTAGGGACGCGAGTGAGATGTTGTCGGTCACATATTCATCACACCTGACATTGCTGACGGCCCCGGTCTCGTCCACGCCTCTCTTCCAGTAGGCGTAGTAGAGGCGCTTTCCGGTCGCCGGATCGACTCCCGCCGTCTTGGAGAGGTAGAAGGTGTAGATCGGTCTGCCGACCTCGATGACCGAGGCTCCGGCGCTGATGAAGTCCTGAGAGGAGGTGAGGCTTGTGACCTTGTTGCGGTTCAGAGAGGCCATCGCGTTGGCGTCCCACCTGAAGTTCGGCATGTCGATGATGTTTACCCTTCCGGAGAACTCGAATCCCTGGTTTCTCATCGAGCCTACGTTTGCGTCGTAGCCGGTGAATCCGGTCGAGATCGCCAGCGGGTTCTCAAGAAGCATGTCACGGGTGTGGCGGTTGTAATATTCAGCGGTGAAAGTAACCTTCCCGCCGAAGAGGGAGGCTTCGATTCCGGCGTTGAGGTTGCCGTTCTTCTCCCATGTTATCGCCTTGTTCTCAAGTTTGGAGGCGAAGGCTCCGGCCTCGCTTCCGTTGGCCCATGTGTAGTCGTACAGACCCTGCCATGCGTAGTAGGTTCCGAGGTTGTCGTTGCCCTGCACTCCGTAGGAGGCCTTGACGGTCAGGTTGCTGAGCCATGAGGAGAACTGTTCCATGAACTTTTCCTGTGACAGTCTCCAGGACGCTCCGACCGACCAGAAGTTACCCCAACGGTCAGTTCTGTAGAACCTTGAGGAACCATCGGTACGCCAGCTGGCGTCGAAATAGTAGCGGTTCTTGAATCCGTAGTTCAGCCTTGTGAACCAGGATTCGATGGCGTAGTTGTTCGAGTAGCTGGAGTTGCCGGAAGTCGTGACCGCAGGATCAAGCTCGTCGATCCCGTCCATGATTCCGGTCTTCTCTCCCATCGCGTAGTTGAACCTGTAGCGGTAATATTCATGACCGAGGAGGACCTTGACGTCGTGGTCGGAGAACGTGCGGTCGTAGTTCAGGATCTGGTTGAAGGTGTAGCTGAGCGTGCGGGTGTTGGTCTTGCTCAGACGGCCACCCTGGTCGGCCGCGTTGCCGTGGTACTTGTCGTTGGTGATCGTGCGCTGGTAGTCGTTGAAGTCGGTTCCCAGATTGGCTGTCAGCCTCAGACCGTATAGAAGGGCGTCCTTTTTTGTCGTGCCAAAAGTGATGTACGACCTGGCCGACAAAGTGTTGCGGTAGTAGTACGCCTTGTTGTTGTAGAGTTCGGCCCTTGAGTTGAATCCTTGGGCGGTAGGACGGTTCGCGTAGCCGTTGTCGTCCTCGTCACCATATTCATACTGAAGGTTCCCGGCCTCGTCAAGGACGTTGTTTCCCTCCATGTCCTTGAGATAGACAGGATAGACGGGAGCCATGAACTGTGCCGTGTACCAGACGTTGGAAGTGGACGAGCCGGAGAAGTTCTGGTAGTCGGCCTTTGTGTGCGAGTAGTTCGCGCTCATTCCGACCTTCATCCAGGAGTTGGCCTGGGAGTCAACGTTGACCCTGCCCGTGTAGCGGTTGAAGTCCGTGTTCTGGAGGATACCGTTCTCCTTGTAGTAGCCCATAGAGATGAGGTAGTTGATCTTCTCGGTCGCTCCGTTCACGGAGAAGATGTGCTCCGTGCGCAGTGCGGCGTTGTCGCTGATCTCGTCCATCCAGTTCTCGTTCCAAGCGGCCGCGGCGTCATCCTTGACCTTGCCGGTGGCCGGGTCGATGAGGGTTGACCAAGTGTAGTTCTTGTACGGGTTGTAATATTCAGGATTCTTGAGACCTCCGATGGTTTGGCCGAGGTTCGTCGCGGCGTATGCGCTCGCACCCTCGAAATCCATTCCCGTGCTGTACCGCGCGCTGTTCCTGAGGGACTCGTAGGTCAGTTCGATGAAATCGTCCATGCCGACGAGGTCGTACCGTTTGAGGGAACGAGAGGCTACTCCGGCGCTGCCCTTGTAGCTGATGACCGAACGCTCTCCGCTGCCTTTCTTGGTTGTGATGACAATGACGCCGTTGGCTCCTCTGGCTCCGTAGAGCGCGCCGGCCGATGCGTCCTTGAGCACGGTAAGTGACTCGATGTCAGCAGGGTTGATGGCACTGAGCGAGCCATCGTAAGGAATTCCGTCCACAACGTACAGAGGTGTTGAGACTGCGTTGATGGACCCGATTCCTCGGATCATGATCGAGGCTCCCTCGCCAGGCTGTCCGCCTCCGGAGGTGACCTGGAGTCCGGCCACTGTTCCTTCGATGGATTTGGTGATGTTGCCGGTTACCCTTTTCTGAAGCTCGTCTCCTTTCACGACTGAGGCCGAGCCGGTGAAACTGCTTTTCTTGGCCGTGCCGTAGGCGACAACCATGACTTCACCGATCTCGTCATCGATCGCGTCCTCCTGAAGGACCACGTTGATGACGGTCTTTCCCGCCACGCTTATCTTCTGGGTGACATAGCCGATGCTGGAGAATGTCAGGACAGCGTCTGACGGGATTCCGGACATGGACCATGTTCCGTCCTCCGCCGTGACCGTTCCTGTCGTGGTGCCTTCGATGAAGACCCCGACTCCGATCAGCGGGAGGTTGCCGCTGTCTGTGACCGTTCCTTTCACGTTGATGTTCTGAGCCTTGGCGGCTAGGACGCAGAGAAAGGCCAGCAGAGTGGCGGTGATTGTTCTCTTTATGCTATTTTTCATAATTTGTTCCGAATATGTTCATGTTGTGGATGATGGTCCAAAGGTCATCTGCCGCGGCAGGAGCCTCAAGGACAGGAATGGCTTCCACTCCATCAAGTCTCAGTCCTACCGGGGTGGCCTCGGCGTTCACGGCGAGGTTCTCGAGGTTGACGCTTGCCCTTGTCCTCGCCGAAGTGGCGCTCTCAGCGGCCGTGGTGGTCACGGATGCGTGTCTGGTCAGTTTGTCACCGGCCTTGTTCACCACTGTGGCCATAGCCGTGTAGGAGGTCTGAGGCTCGACGTTTACAAGAAGCGCAAGACCGTCCCCGTTGATGTACTCGATGTAGGTGGCGTTCAACTCATTGCCCTTGTCCTCGATGAGCGCCGGGTAGGATGATTCCGGTATTCCGGCCAATGCGGATGTCTTCACGACGACAAGTTTGGCGGATTCTATCCCGACACCTTTCAGCACGCATGCCATCTTGGTCGAGGTCGGGCCGTATCTTTCGTTGACCAGCGCCGCGAGCGAGAACCAAGTGTAGGCCTCGTTGGTTGTCTTGGTCGTGATGGAGTTGACGGTCAGTTCCTCTTCTCCGGACGCGGATGTAGCAAGCGCGGACATGGTGTAGGACACTCCCGGATTGCCAGGGGTCACGGAATTGTAGCCGTTGGAGGAGTTCACAAGTGCCAGATAGTCAGTCCTGACCGCATAGCTGTAGGACGTGTCCCTGAGGAAGATCTTGATGGCTTCCTTGTCGTAAGGGTCGCTGAACACCTTGTTGAAAGTGCTTGTCGGAAGAAGACGGTAGCGGATGCTCTGCACATCGGAACCCTTCCATGTCGTCCAGACTGAGTTTGTCCATCCATAACCGGTGAGTCCAAGGTATGAGTTCGTGATGAAAAAGTTCTGACTGAACCAATTGGCTCCGCCGTAGTTCGGGCCGGAGGACCAGCCGGTGGCTGTCGTGGTGATCCGTTTGGTGTAGAGACCTGTGGTGACGTTGCCATCGTAGTCCATCCCGAACGCGATGATGTCATAGCTCATCTCCGAGGCGAGGCTGGACACTCCGATGGTGTTCGTGCCGACCTTGAGGACCGAGGCCATGGCGAGCCGGAGGCTGATGCCCTTGCTTTTAGCATATTCGATGATCGCTGTCCTGTACCTGGATATTATGGTCGCCTCGTCAAACTGCATAAGGGACGAGGACGAAACAACATCGTAGTAATATGTCGCGTCCGGGGTCGCATAGACATCGAACACAACAGCGTCCGCAAGGGTGTTTTCAGGCACGATCAGCAAGGCCGGCACGTCATCGGATGAGGTCGTGAAACTGGCCTGTGCTGTCTCGGAGGCTGTGCTGCCACTTTCAGCAGGGATGGCTTTGACTGTGAATATGTAGTCGGTTCCCTTTGCCAGATTTGAAAGCGCGACGCGGTTCTCCGTTGTCGTCCCGCTGATGTCGCCGATGGTATATTCATAACTTCCGGCGCCAGGGATGACGCTCCAGCTGATGATTGTCTTGGAGGCATAGGTGCTCCCTACAGTGATCTCAGGCTTTTCCAGCTGGCTCACGTCTGCGGTGCGGACGTGGATATAGACAGGCTCGGATGATGTCCGTGTACTGCCTTTCGCTGGTTCGGCCTGAAGACGGACAACATATTCCTTGGAAGCTTCCAATCCGTTGAATGTCACGGACAAGTCCTTGGTGGAATCCGCTTCTGCACCATCGAGGGAGTAGGTGTAGTTCTCCGCACCGTAGACTTTGCTCCAGTCCACACGGAAGCCTGACACAGTCACTTCGCTGACCTTTGCCTCGGGGGTCTTCAGGGTTTCGCTCAAAGTCTCTTCCTTTGTCTCAGAACCGCATCCGGCGAGCAGGAAGAGAACCGATGACGCAGCCGTAATGAAGGCTGACTTTATCATTCTTGAAGTCTTCATCATTTCACAGTCACGTTAATGGTCCTGACGGACTGGTTGCCGTCGGTGATCCTGATTACAGTCTTGCCTTTGGACACTCCCTTGATTGTCAGGACGCTGTCCTTAAGGCTGACTTCCACTATCCCTTGCGCCGCCACTGAATATGTCAGCACATCGGTCTTGTAGAAATATTCCGAAAGGTTCACGGTCACCTCGCCACCGCTGCTTACGGTGACATCCGGGATCATGGCCACTTTCTTCACCGCCAGCAGGAGCTGGTAGGTGTCCAGCGAGCCGGCTCCCATATTCCCGAAATAAGGTGCGTCGCAGAACGGATCGACCGGGGTGACGCTTGAAAGAAGCGCCTCCTTCAGCATCTCGTTGGTCAGGCCTTTTTTCTTCTCGGCTCCGTAGTACCAACTGACCGCGAGGGCGCAGGCTCCGGAGACGTGCGGGCAGGCCATTGAGGTTCCGTTGATTCCCTCGTAGGCAGAGCCGCCGTCCCCGGCCACGCTGGTGCTGTAGACTCCACCGTAGGTCGAGTTGAGGGAAAGATCACCGCCCGGGGCGGAAAGGCTTACCCATTTGCCGTAGTTTGTGAAATAGGACGGTGTTCCGAGCCATGAGGTGGCTGACACGCTGACCACGGCCTCGTCCGAGGCAGGGTAGCAGAGCTCGTTGGAAGCGTCGTTACCCGCCGCGAAGATCACGATTCCGCCGGCCATAGGCCCTTCCTGCTCACCGTTCTCGTCCAGTCCCGCATACTTGATGAAATAGTGGATGGCATCGGCGAGAGCTGAGTAATTGCCTCTGGTCCAGTCATTCTTGGACAGAGCGCCGGCCGTGTAGCCCCAACTGTTCTGGCAGATCACCGCACCGTTGTCGGCGGCGTACTTGATCGCGCGCACCTGTGCTCCGAGACCGCCGCCAGAGTTGCCGGATTCGGACGCGCCGAGAGTCTCGCAGGACATGATCCTGACTCCGTCACCATTTCCAGATCCGCCGGCTATTCCGTTGACTCCCACGCCATTGTTGTTGACGGCGGCGATGGTTCCAGCGACGTGCGTCCCGTGCATGTTCTCCGCCGAGAATGTCAGCTTGCCCTTGTTGTCAGTGAAGTTGAATCCATAGACATCGTCGATGTAGCCGTTGCCGTCGTCATCGATGCCGTTGTCCGGAATCTCTCCCTTGTTCACCCACATGTTGGCGGCGAGATCCTCATGGTCGTATTTCACGCCCTGGTCCACCACGGCGACGATGACATCCGGATTTCCCGTGCAAAGCTGCCATGCGGCATAGACATCAGCGTCAGCCCCAACGACAGTGGAGTTTGCATAGACATTGCCAGTGTTGTTGTAGTGCCACTGCATCCTCTGCGAGCGGACACTCTCGTTGAAAGGGAAAGGAGTATTCCTTGCCGATGAATATGCCCTCGTGGCGACCGGTTCCTCATTTTCCGCCGCCGTTGCTTTTGAATATGCCGACACGGCCGTCGGGATGGAATATTCAATGACCTCCACCCCGTCGCATCCTGAGAGCATTTCCGCCACTTCCTTCGCTGGAACAGTCTCATCATACTTGGCTATGAACCATCTGTCCAGTCCTTCCTTTCTGGTTCGCGCCTCGAACCGTCCGCATGAAGGGAACAGGCGTTCGAAGCTGACAGAGCCGACTGTCATCAGAACCCTGTCGATCTGTGTGTTGCCGGAGGTCACGCCTCCCGCCCTTGTGATAGTCTCGTCCGCGGCTCCGGCCTTCATCTTCACGATGATCTCGCCTTGGATGGCCGCTTCCGGCGAAAAGACAACGATAGGCCCGCTGTCTTCCGACCCAGGCCCATTGTTCTCATTTCCACCGATTCCGTTGCACCCCGCCAACGTGATGAGCAGCGGAGCGATTGTCAAGAATCTGTTTTTCATTATTGATTGTTAAAAGTTTATTCCTTCACGCATCTTACCTGACCGGTATAGACTTGCGCCCTTGTCTCGTATGATGCCCAATAGCCATTGAACGCCGCCACATAGTGGGCACAGTTCTGGTTTTTGCCCGCGTCAGTGTCAAACACCTTCTCCTGGCTTGTCAGGTAGAATGTCTGTCCGCTGGCGTAGTTGTAAGGCGTTGTTCCCGGGAGCGAGTATGCTGATGGATAGATGTTGCCGGCCATCGGGTAGAAGTCCCCGGTCTGCCTCCAGACACGGCCGCAGTCTTTCTCGGCGTTCCAAAGGAAATCACTGCTGATTCCCGTCTCGTCATATTCATTGTGCCTGCCGCCTGTCTTGATGCTTTCATTGCCGACCGCGGTTCCCCACATGTTCTTTCCCGGCACCTTGTAGCCTGGAGGACACGGATCGAAAATGGTCTTCTCCTCACCCCAGAGTCCAGGTTGTACGCTGTCCTTGTCAGATGAGCTGATGTACCATGAGTAACCGTTGGAGTAGTAACTTACAAGAAATCTCATCGGATGCTCAGCCGAGAACGGAATGTTGCCGGGAGCCGAGAACATTGCCTTTGACTTGAATTTGGAGTCGATCTCCCACTCTCCGGTGCCGTCACCGACTTCTTTGTTCTGCTTGTTCCATTCCGGTTTGTTATCGCAATAGTCCTTTGAGTTCTCGTAGTCGGTGATTCCGCTGTAATCCGCATAAGGTGAACGTGAAGGGATGAACGGATCCTTTCTGCCCATCTGGTAGATCATGCCTCTGTTGTCTATGTCCATCGGAGTGTTGTTGAGCGCACCAAGGTTTCTGTCCATGATCTGCGCGATGACATTGCCTTCCGGACCTATGTGGTCATGTGTGGTGACCTCGTTGTCAGTCACCCAGATGTGCCAGCTCCATAGTACCTTGCCCTTGGCGTTCTTTACGGCGATGAGGGCGTTACCCTCGCTTCTGCCGGTCGAGAATGAGATGTAGCCCGCGCCATAAGCCGGTGTTCCATCAATGATCTCGTAGGACATCGTGCGGTCACCGTCGTTTCTGGCTTCCCAGAGCAGTTCGGCATAGGCGACATCCTTGATCCCAAGTCCTTCGCTTTCGATGTACTTGCTCTTGCCGTCCTTGCCGCCGTTGCCTTTGATGTCAGCGCGGAATTTGTAAGCGCTGTTTGTGTGAGCGATGTAGCAGTTCGCCGTGCCGGCCGCACTGAGGTCTATGGCGTCATCGGCCCTTTGGGTGATTTTCAGTGAAACCTCCTTGGACTTATCGCCTCTCACGGCTGTAACCTTTATGTCATCGGTCTTCACGGAACCGTTGTTTGCCTGAGCCTCCACAACGAGACAACTGTCCGCATCGACACTGACCGCGAACCAGTCTCCAGACTGCGCTGTGTAATTCCAGCTCGTGGCGTTGGTCGCCATTGTGACAAGAGCCTTGCCACCTTCCTTGTCAAACACGATCTTGGAATCTGAAGGCTGGAGGAAAAGCGGGGCCTCGTAGGAGTCCGGGCCTACCTTTGTGGTCTCCGTGCAGCCGGCAGCCATTCCGGCCGCCAGAATCATCGGTATGATATATTTGAGTTTCATATTCTAAAATGATTAAAGATTAATTACCCTTGCAGATGTCCGGAATCTGACCATAGTCCGTCAGTTTTGTGCATCCCCTGAAAGCGTTTTGGAGGTATGACAAGGCAACGAACCCTGATGCTTCCAGGTTCTCGTTAGTCCTGTCGTAGAGATGGTACTTGACTCCGTTCACTACCGTGTAAGGTGATTCCCCGCTCAATGAGACGCAACCGTCGAACAAATAGTTGATGTTGGTCGCGGCCTTGAAATTGTCGAATGTCCCGACAGGAATGGTCTCAAGTGCCGAACAGCCTTGGAACACGTAGGTGAGAAGCTTGACTTTTTCCGGGTTGATGAAGACGTTATCTCCGACTTCCCTAAGTGATGTGCATCCGGAGAAAATATAACTTATGTTGGCGTTGCCGAATTTACAGTTAATGACCTCCGATCCTATTTTCTCAATCCCTGTGCACCCGTTGAACGCATAGGTGTAGTTGATGATCTTCTCGTTGTTCTTGAACAGTCCGGAAGGCACCTCCTTGAGACTCGTGCAGTTCTGGAATATCTTCATCACGGTTCCGGAAGCCGCGTTGACACCGCTGAACGCGTCAGGCGCGATCGTTGCCAGCGATGAGCAGTCTGCGAACATCGAGGTCAAGGTCTTTGTCTTTGTTGTCGTGCCGAACAGACCTGCGGGCACGGCCTGAAGAGCGGTGCAGTTCTGGAAACAGCTTTGAACCGTGGTAGCATTGGTGTTTTTGGCGAACAATCTTTCAGGGATTGTCTTCAATGAGGTGCATCCGTAGAATGTCTTGTTGAATGAATCCGCACCGGTAAGTCCGTCAAAGAATCCGGCTGGAATGCTCATGAGAGCCGTACAGCCCTCAAAGGTGGACTCAAAGTTGGTTTTGCTAGTGCCGGCCCCGAAAATCTTGCCTACAGTAGCGAGCGATGTGCAGCCCTTGAACGCGGTCTTGTAGGTGGTCACCTTTTTGTTCTTCGCGAACAGACCGTCAGGGACGCTGGCCAAAGACGCGCATCCAGAAAACGCTCCCTCGAAAGAGGTGGTATTGACGATTGCCTCAAACAATCCTGCGGGTACCGACTGGATTCCGGAGTTGGAGAAAACCTCCTTGGCATTTGTAACCCCGGCAAGTTCCGCCAACGCTCCCTCAGGAATAGCCTTGAGATTCGTGCATCCGTAGAACAGACCGGAGATGTTCGTCACTTTCCCGCAACCTTTGAAAGCGTTTTCCGCAACTTTTGCCAGACTGACACAACCTTTGAACAGATTGGAGATGTTTTTGTTTGCGTCACAACCTTCAAAGAGGTTGTCTCCGATTTCTGTGATTCCTGTGCAGCCTTGGAAAACTCCAGCGAAGGATGTCACTTTGGCCAATCCCTTGAAAACTCCGGCTGGGATTGACTTAAGTGCGGTGCATCCGCTGAACGCGCTTGAGAAGGAAGTTACCGCCGCGGCGTCCTTGAACAGGTCTGACGGAATGCTCTCAAGAGAGGAGCAGCCGTTGAATATACTGTTGAGCGCTGTGATTCTTGTGAATCCGTCCAGAATTCCGGCCGGGATTTCCTTCAGCGACGAGCAGCCTTGGAAAATCATGTTCATTCCGGCACCCCTCTTGCCATAGACGACACCCTGGGCGCCAGAGTTCTTGAACAGATCCGCAGGGATGCTCTCCAGTTCAGAGCATCCGTTGAAGCATGACATGAATGAGTTCACGGATGAGCAGCCTTTGAAGACATCGGCGGGAATGCTCTTGATTTTTGTTTTGGAGAACGTTTGCTCGAAAGTCTCGCATTTTGTGTTGTTCGCGAACAGCCCTGCCGGTATCTCAACAAGCCCTGAGCCTGTGAAGGCCATACGGAATGACTCGCAGTCAGGTTGGTTTCTGAATATTCCCGCCGGAACAGAAGTCAGGCTGCTGTCGGCGTTGAACACAGCGTTGAACGTGGTTATCTTAGGGTTGTTGGCAAACAAATCCTCGCTGACGGACTGAAGCTTATGCATTCTTGAGAATGTCGAGCTGCAGTCTGTGATTTCTGGATTCTTAGAGAAGATGTTCTTGTCAACATGAGTCACTGACTTGCACATGTCGAAGGCCGATCCGACATCTGTCAATTTTGGACAGTTGTAAAGCAGATCCGCAGGGATTTCCTTAATGGAATGACAGTATATGAACATTGAGTTGATGGACTCACATTCAACAGCCTTGCTCAGAAGCCCGGATGGAATCGCTTCAAGGTGCTGGCAGTTGCTGAAAGTCTCCTCGAATGTCTTTACCTTGGTGAACGAGCCGATGACATCGGTAGGAATCCTCTTGAGACTGTCGCAGTTGTAGAAAGCGCGGTTCATCGTTTCCACCTCCAGATTTCCCCAGCAGAATACCTCGCTGATCTGTATTCTTTGGTCAGTGGTCAGTTTTGAGTATGCGTCGATTCCTGTGGCCTTGCCTTTGAACGAAGCGATGTAGTAGCCAGGATCCGTGTAGGTGTGGGCAGGGTAGTCTGACTCCACGGTCTCGGTCGTGCCGTCTCCCCAGTCAACAGTGGCGCCGGCTGTCACCCCGCTGACCGGAATCGCGGATTTGTATGGAGACTTGGTGACATTGAGTCCGATGATGAACGCCTGTGTGTCGATGCCAGGCTGGGAGACAGTGATCTCTTTTGTGTCGATGTTCTCTTTTCCGTCGCCGGTTGTGATTTTGATCTTTACAGTTCTTGAGTCAGACCCGGGATTCGCGGTAGGAATGAATTTGAGTCCCTTTTCGGTTCTCTCGATTGTAAGCCAGCCGCTTTCGTTGCCTGAGATGGAATATTCCCAATCGAAGTTCGCACTGACTTCCACCTCCTTGGCCTCACTGGAGAACGGTGTGATAGGAACAGTTGAGGCAGACGGCTCGATGAGGGCCGCCCTGTCCTGAAGCACGTCGATGGTCTCGGTGACGAGATTGTCGCCGCTTCCGGCCTTGAGTGTGAACTTCACCTCCCTGTCGGTATATTCCTCATTCTGATATGCGCTGAGGTTGATGGTGTTGCCGTCCTTGGTGACGAGCATCCATTCGCAGCCTGAGGTCTCGAATGTCCAATCCGGATCGGTTGAGGTGACTTCAAAGGATGCCGTGAGCTCACCTGCGGCCGCGAGGTGGAAATTGTTCTCTGAAGCGACGATCTCCACGGTCCCGTAGGCGTTCTGTGTCGCTGAGACTGTCGCTGTCTTGTCTCCGGCCTTGATGGTTACGGTAGCCGCGAGTGCCCTGTCGATCTTGTTCTGGTCGCAGGACAGGGTCAGAAGGCTGGATTCGTCATCCTTTTCGGCTTTGACGAAGTTGTCTCCACCAATCTCGTAGGTCCATTCTTTGTTGGTGTTCACGTCCAATACGACCTTTCCGCCAAGGCTTTTGAAAGCTATGCTGGCGTTGACATCATCCTTAGCTGTGAACAAGGTGTTTCTGGAGGCTATCGCCAAGGTGGCGTTGGTCTCGCTCCCGTTCTCTCCCGGAACCGGATTCTGGTAGTTGATCGTCTCCTTTGTGCAGGCGCAGAATGAGACGGCCAGCAATGTTGAATATATTATCTTCTTCATTGTCTATAGTCTTGAAATGATTAATCCTGTGTTCCTTTCTCGGCTCTCACAAAGTACATTTTGCCATCGGCATAGTACACGTCGCTGAGCATGGCCATATTCGAGCCGGTACCGATTCTGACTATGAGTCCGAGCGAACCGTATGCCTCATCAAAGCCATCAAGCAGGATTGCCTGGCAATTCTCGCTCTTTCCGTCAGTGGCGGTCCCTACAGTTCCATAGATGATCCCTGTCTCGAATTTCCTTTCCATGATGTTAGGCTGGACCATATAATAATAGTAGGTCTGTTGTGATTGCACCAATGTCTTGGTCAGGCACAGTGAGCCAAGCGTCAGCACCATTCTCTTTGTCTCTTTGTCGTAGGAAGCCTCATATTCAGTGCCCTCAACGAAAAGGTTCTTGATGGTGAAGGTCTTGCCGTACTCTTTCTGCTCGATAGTGCAGTATGATCCTATTCCTGGAACATTTATCGCGTTGCCGCCATAGTACCAGCGTTCGGCGTAAAGTCCGTAGCTGCCCAGCATCTGGAAGTACGGGTTCTCCTCGCGTGAGATCTGCGAGACCTTGATCTCCTTGATTTCTGACTTCCCGCCCACAGTCGCGGTGATTGTGACCGCGGCGTCGCGATGTGCCTCGCTGTTGGCTGCCGCCGTGACGCTTACAAGATTCTCTTCTGAACTTGTTGTCAGCCATGCCGCGCTTGACTCAACCTTCCACTCGGCGTTTGTCTCCACGGAGAACTTGAAACTGTCTCCCTCGGAATCAAGCTCGACATTTTCCGGACCGTTGACTTTCAGAGTCAACACGGCTCCTGACCATGACTGGGAAACCTTGATTTCCTTCCTGTCCGTCGCCGATTCCAAGGTTACTGAAGTCTTTCTTGAGTCTCCGGTCTCATTGGCGGTGACGGTGATCGTCACCTTGCCCTCGCCGTCAGTGGCGGTGATCCAAGTGCCGTCTGACACTATCGAGTGCCACTGTGACGGACATGCCACGGAAATGGTGGCCGTGCCTCCCTCCTTCGGGAAGGCCACATTGTCTTGAGAGATGAGGAGGACATCCGCGATCTCCTCCTTCGTTGTCTCGCCGCAGGCCGAAAGGACCAGCAGCGGGATTGCGAACATTACAAGCAATCTTCTCATTGTGAAATTATTTAGATAGTGATAAATATTCTTTATTAAACGTTTTGTATGGTTTATTATGTAACTATCGCAAAGGAGCACCTGACGGATGTTAAGATATTCGATAGTCCAAGCTTCCATTTTGTAACCAGAATCTACTAACCAACAATTCAAAGTTACGTAGTATTGTTGATGAATATTCTTTTCCTTTAGATAAAAGTTTGTCAAAAAGATTGAATAGTTGTTCTAAAGGTTGAATAGTGAATGTTTATACCGATATCGTGTGAATAATTATTGCTCACAATGCGTAAGTTATCATTTGGTAAGCCAGCCTTTCGGATCCGTCAGGGAGATTGATCACTCCGCAGTAGGAGAATCCAGCCCTTTCTATGACGTACCGCATGATCCGGTTGTCCCGGTGGGTGTCAATCCGCAGATTGCCGGAGATAGAGAGGGCATATTCAATGATCTCCCGGAAAACGCCGTGGCTTTCGGGGGAACTGGCGATGCGGTGGATCACGAAGTATGGCGCCGTGTCATCCAGCCATTTGCCGTTGATTGATGAATATGTCGGCTCGGGTGAGGGGAGGAGGGCGAAGTAGCCGACCGGCTTTCTGTCGTGATCGACTATGTGGGCTCCGCCTTTGCTTATGTCAGATCGGACTATTTCCTCGTTTGGGTAGTTTCCCTCCCACTGTGTCATGTTGCCGTCCGAGCGCATAATACTTTTAGCGGCGGTGAATAGCTCCATCGCCGCCGGAATATCTTTCTCGGTTGCTTTTCGGATCATTACTGCACTCCGAGCAGTTCGATCTCGAAGATCAGCGTCGAGTTGGCCGGAATCCCTGGTTGGGAGAAACTCCCGTAACCGAGTTCGGACGGGATGTAGATTTCCCATTTGTCCCCGACCCGCATCTGTTGCAGGGCGATGACCCAGCCTTCGATCAGATCCCTGAGCCTGATGGCCAGCGGGTAGCCTCCGAGGCTGGTGTCGAAGCACTTGCCGTCTATGGTCCGGCCGAGATAATGGCAGCTGACCACGCTGTTCGGAGTCGGCTGCTTACCGCCTTCCGGACCGGACTGGAGTACCTTGTAGCAGACTCCTTTAGCCAGCTGTGTCACGCCATCCTCTTTCGCCTTCCCGGCCAACCACACCTTGTTGGAGCGGGCATATTCATTCTTGTTCATTACTGGTTGAACCTTTTGGCCTGCTCCTCGATGAGAGCCTTGTCGTTGAAGTAGTCGATCTTCATCGCCTTCTTCACATCGTCGAGAGTGGCGGCGGCGACCTCCTCGGCGGCCTCGCTGCCCTTCTTGAGGATCTCGTACACGGCAGGGATGTCCTTCTCATATTCCTTTCTCCTCGCCCTGATAGGCTCAAGCTCCTCGTTGAGGATCTTCTCAAGGAATCTCTTGACCTTCACGTCGCCGAGGCCGCCTCTTCTATAGTGATCCTTCAGCTCGTCGAGGTTGGCATATTCAGGAAGATAGAGGCCGAAGTGCTCGTCGCGGCAGAACGCGTCGAGGTAGGTGAAGACGGTGTTGCCCTCCACGTGGCCAGGATCGCTGACATTGATGTGCTGAGGGTCGGTGTACATCGACATCACCTTCTTGTGCATCTCGTCAGCTGATTCCGCCAGGTAGATGCAGTTGCCAAGGGATTTGCTCATCTTCGCCTTGCCGTCGGTTCCAGGGAGGCGGAGGCACGCCGCGTTGGAAGGCAGCACAGCCTTCGGCTCGACGAGGGTCTCGCCGTAGATGCGGTTGAAGCTGCGCACGATCTCGACCGCCTGCTCAAGCATCGGCTTCTGATCCTCGCCCACAGGCACATCGGTGGCCTTGAACGCCGTGATGTCCGCGGCCTGGGAGATCGGGTAGCAGAAGAAGCCCACAGGAAGCCCGCTTCCGAACGCCTGCTCCTCGCCGTCCTGGCTGAAGCCACGCATCTGGATCTCCGCCTTGACGGTCGGATTGCGCTGGAGCCGCGCCACCGTGACAAGGTTCATATAGTAGAATGTCAGCTCGGTGAGCTCAGGAATCATGCTCTGGATGAATATTGTCACTTTGTCAGGGTCGAGGCCGACTGACAGGTAGTCGAGCGCCACCTCGATGATGTTCTGACGAACCTTTTCCGGGTTGTCGAAATTGTCGGTAAGCGCCTGCGCGTCAGCGATGAAGACAAACATCTTCTTGTAGTCGCCGGCATTCTGGATGGCCACCCTGTTCCTCAGGGAGCCGACGTAGTGGCCAATGTGGAGGCGTCCGGTCGGACGGTCGCCTGTCAGTATTATCTTGTTTGACATACCGTTGTGTTTTTTAGTTCGTATTATAATCTTTGTCTTATCTTTTCGCCTGTTTTGAAATCTGATCCTAATAATTCATTGTCTCTTTTTGTCTTTTTCAGCCAAATCATATGTATTGTTCTATTTAATCAGGTTCAGAAACTCATTCCTCGTCAGTGCCGAGGTCAGGAAAGCCCCTGAGAATGCGGAGGTTGTGGTCGTTGCGTTGGCCTTCTGCACCCCTCTGATCGACATACACGTGTGCATCGCCTCGATGACCACCGCCACTCCCAACGGATGCAGCGCGTTGTCGATGCAGTCCCTGATCTGGACCGTCAGCCTCTCCTGCACCTGAAGCCGCCGCGCGAAAGTCTCCACGACTCTTGCCACCTTGCTCAACCCCGTGATCTTCCCATTAGGAATATACGCCACGTGGCACTTTCCCAGGAACGGCATCATGTGGTGCTCGCAGGTGGAGTAAAGCTCTATGTCTTTCACCAGCACCATCTGGCGGTACTCTTCATCGAATATGGCGGACTGGATGATCTTCGCCCCGTCCTGTGAATATCCCTGCGTGAGGAACTGCAACGCCTTGGCGACCCTTTCCGGCGTCTTCACAAGCCCCTCTCTGTCAGGATTCTCGCCTAACAGCCGGAGGATTTCCTTGACGTGGACAGCGATCTCCGCGGTCGTCTTTTCCTCGTATATTTCCTTTTTCTCGTATGACATATTCCTAAGCTCTTCTTTTGGTACGGTTGTTGAAACAGCTTCCAAGCCTACAAAATTAGGCAAAAAATACTTATTGTTATGATTTTTTGCATATCTTTGGGGCAAATAGAGCCGCTTTTTGCGACATTTTGATTTATATTAATGATTATTAACAATTTAATTGTTCGAGAATATGTATTGGACACTTGAACTTGCCAGTAGCCTGGACGACGCTCCATGGCCAGCATCAAAGGAAGAACTTATCGACTATGCCAACCGTTCCGGCGCCCCCGAGGAGGTCATCGAGAATCTCACCGAACTTGAGGACGACGGCGAAGTCTACGAATCCATCGAAGACATCTGGCCCGATTACCCCACCAAGGACGATTTCTTTTTTAACGAGGAGGAGTATTAGTAGTTAAGTAGCTAAGTAGCAATAATTTAGGCGGCTCATCTAAGGTAAGTCTTTAGATGAGCCGCTTTGCGTTGAATCGCACTAGACCGCATTCAATCGCATCCTATGCAAATCAAAGTTACCTTACCAGTTACCTTAAGAGTTACCTTAAGAAAAAAAGGACGGTTTTTGAGAAAAGATTGATTTATAAAGGATTATGCATTTCATCACGTTTGATGTAAATAGGTAAACGGAAGAACTTTTTTCAACACATACCTTAAAATTGAATTTTTTACGAATTTTCAATCAAGGTAACGATTAGGCTATTTTTGAAAACTATCTGGCCAGGTCGTGACAGTTTTCAGTCTTGATTCGTGTGTGGATGAGTTTATTTGCGAACCACTATATCGTGGTAAGATATTAACTCATCCAAAAGAAAAAGTAGAATTGATAGCATTACATCGCATCTAATCGTATTTGATGCAAATGCTTGAAAGACAAATAGTTTACGTAACTTTGGATAGAAAAGCGACAATCCTTTATACAAGGGAGTTCCATGCAATCGGCGAATTTTCGGGTAACGATTTGGCAACCGTTCCATTTGCTATGATATACTATATTCTGCTTGCATTTGAAACTCTTTTTCGGCTTCAAAGTTACTTGTTTTTTGTTATCCGACAAAATTTTGCACTAATTTTTAAGGTGCAGATGCTTTCTTTTCAGAGAATTATAGGTATCTTTGTCCACATCAAATAAAGACGATAATGAAGCATAAATTACTGACTATCCTCTTTACGGCATCCTCTCTTGCATTCATCTGGGCTATATATGCCATGATGTCTGATAACTCATCTCCTCATTCACCAAAACATAATGTTACAATGAAAAAACTCTTTTTATGCTCATCTTTTCATGATGTGGCTTCTCTTCTGCCCAAGTCTTTTTCTGTTCCATTGAAAGGAAAGACAGTAGCATTCATTCCAACCGCAAGTATCCACGAAGAATATACCCAATATGTTGAAGAAGGGAAAGTGGCACTTGACTCCCTTGGGCTTGTCGTGAACGAATTGGAAATTACACGGCACGACACGAAGGAAATTGCACGGTGCCTGTAAGACTGCGACTATATCTATGTTTCGGGTGGCAACACATTCTTCCTCATGCAGGAACTCCGAAAGACAGGGACGGACAAATTGATTGCTGAACAAGTGAAGAACGGCAAGCCGTATATCGGAGAATCGGCAGGGGCAATGGTTGTCTCTCCCAGCATCGAATATGCCAAAGAGATGGACATCCCTCCCTCACAGACCTCGGATTTCAAGGGGCTTAATATCGTGGAATTCTATCCCGTCCCGCATTTTGGCAGTTTTCCTTTTGAAAAAGAAACACAATTGGCCGTGCGGAGATACATAAATTTGCCGTTGAAACCCATTACAAACCAGCAAGCCATTGTCGTTGTGGGAGATAGCGTGACAATACGGCAAAAGTGACACAGATTCTATAAATAACAAACCTCGATTATGGAAAATCAACTATTAACAGAAAGGACAACGAGTTTAAACCTTTTAAAACAGGCATTGCAACTTTATACTCCAATGGAGGAAACATGCGATATTAGCATAGAATAATCTATGTCCCGATGAATAATAGCTTTATCAACAAATCATAGACAATCATGAAACAGAAATCCACTTTAATGGTAATCAAGAACTGGGCTTTGTTCCTGATTCTGGTAAGTTTCAGTATGGCACTGGGTAGTATCGTTGCTTTTGTTGCGATGAATTTCAGCTCGGAATCCCAAAATGCAGCGTTCTTTTTCTGGCAGCGGAAGTTCATTGACAGCATCATGTCTTTTGCTACACAACCAGGAATCTGGCTTGTCTTTATTGCCAGCTGTTTGTTATATGCGTGCGAAAGAAAGAGGAAGTACATCGCACTGCTAATTATTGCTGGAATGGTACTCTTGATTGGCCAGGGTCTTCTCATCCCATTAGCACATCAAGTATCCGATCTTGCCTATCAGCATAAAGAATCTGCTCAAGTTGCGGCTGAGTTCCTAAGCAAGAAGCAGACAGAAGATATATTAGGTGGAATCAATATGCTTTTGTTGATAATATATGCTTCTATTGCTGTGTTTGGACGAAAAGAATGAAACTTACCAAAACGCATCATAGTAGGATGAGAATCTGTCATTGAGAGAATTGAATTCACAATTTTCTTATAGTTATGCGTATTATATGTAGAAAAAATAATTGACGAATAATGGAGCGAAATAATTTTATAGAAACCAATAGGAGCAGTTGGAACCAAAAGACTGAGGAGCATTTTAATTCGCAATTCTACGATGTCAAAGGTTTCTTGGAAGGAAAGTCGTCACTCAATTCCATAGAATTGGAGTGTCTCGGAAACATAGAGGGTAAGAAAGTCTTGCACTTGCAGTGTCATTTCGGGCTGGATACAATCTCCCTGTCCCGTATGGGGGCTAAGGTTACAGGAGTGGACTTCTCGGACGAAGCCATAGAGAAGGCCCGACTGCTTGCAGACAGATCAAGATCTGACACAAGGTTTGTCTGCTGTAATCTTTTTGACCTGCCCGAGTATCTGGATGATTCGTTCGACATCGTCTTTACAAGTTACGGAGTCATCAATTGGTTCCCCAATCTCAAGGAATGGGGAGCTATTATAAGAAGGTATCTAAAACCAGATGGAAAGTTTGTGATGGTAGAGTTTCATCCAATTCTATGGATGTTTGACACGCGGTTTGAGATGATAGAGTCCGCTTATTCAAGGGAAGAACCCTATATAAGTGTTTCTGAAACCTATGCAGACACTTCTGGGACAGGTGGAGAATACAAAGAGATAACTTGGAATCACGGTTTGTACAAAGTCTTTCAAGGTCTGCTGCAGAACGGTCTGCGCATAGTCGATTTTCAGGAATACGATTATTCGCCCTTTAATCTGTTTGGAAATATGGAAGAAGACAAAGGAAAGTATCATATAAAAGATAAAGAAGGAATGATACCGATACTGTTTTCTCTTGTTGCTCAGAGATAGCTACAGCCATAATACTGACGCAGAAGAATGGTATAACGAGCATGTTGTTGCTTGCTATATGCCCTTTTTTACATTCTTCGCCCATGGTTTGTTTTATGTACCCTGTTTGAGTTTGGGAGAAGACGCTGGACTGACCTTTCCCACTTTTCTTTGAACCATGTGGCAATCGGCACTCTGTCCACGAGCAGGTCGAGTACGGTCTTGCCGTCCCTTTCCTCCCTGCCCACCTGCAGGCGAGCCTTCTCAACGGCGAACGAACGCCTGTATTCCTCCGACCGCAGTTTTCCCGTAACGACGAGTACTTTGCCTTGCAAGAGTTCTTCCGTGTGTTTCTCCGACAATCCGACCGAACGGCAAAGCCTTTCTATCCTGAGGAACTCGGCAAGCATGGGAAACCACTCCTTCGCCTTGTCGATGATGCGCCTGAGATTGCCGACCTCACGCTGATGCTGCTCCGATGCCCGCAACTGCTCGGCGGTGTGGCTGTCCCTCATCTTCTGCATGTCAGTACACAACTGTTCGATGCTCCCTTTCAGTTCCGTTACCTCGCCGTGTAACTGCCTGTTCTCGCTTTCAAGCCTGCTCACCTTATTACCTCCCAACAGGGAGTTGATGCCGTTGAGTGCTGCGGTGGCAGTCTTGGCGGCGGAGTTCTTCAGCTCCACCGTCTTTGTCTCCGCCCCTGCCGACGGATTCTATCCTCTCGTATTCGTATTCGGTGAGATAGACAGTCACCTTGTCCCGCCCGAAGTCGATGTCCGATGTGTTCTTCCGCTTTCCTTTCATAGCCTGAAAATATTATAGGTATTTGTACAGTTTCCTTATCGTCCCGACCGATGTGCCCGTTATCGCGCTGATGTTCCGCAATGATATTCCCTTTTTCAGCAGGCCCAGCTCTTTTGTGTACTGGGTCCTCATCCGCTCGTCGCTTTTCCTGTAGGTACCGGGCCGCCCCATCTTTATCCCCTCGGCCCTGCATTTGGCGATGTACCTGTCACGGCCCGACGCCATCCGCTCCATGATAGTAAGGCGTTCCATCTGCGCCACCTCCAGAAGTATGGTGCATATCATGCTCGCTATCGGGTTGGGTTTCCCGTCGGCGCCGAGCGTCTCCAGGTTGTAGTTCTTGATGTACAGGCAGACCCCGTTGTCGTTCAGGAGCCGGATCACCTTCAGCGCCTCGAGCGTGTTCTTGCCGAGCCTGCTTATCTCCAGCACGCAGACCCTGTCGATCCTGTTCTCACGGATATAGTCCAGCATCTCTGTTAGCTCGCTTCTCTCCTCGATTTTCTTCGCTCCCGAGACCTTGGCGGTGAATATCCTTCTGACGTTCCACCCCATTTTTGAGCAGAAGTCGGACAGCTCGTCCACCTGCCTGGAATAGTCCTGGCCGGCGGTTGATACCCTGCATAAAAGAACGACGTCCATAATCGTTCCTTGTTTTTCCGAAGATAGTGATAATCCGTGATTTATGGAAATTTTCGCGCCGCTTTATATCTTATTTTAAGGCGGAACTTGGCGGCCGGCGACGTGTCTTATTGTCCGCTGTGTGGAATGAAACAGATTCTGACCGTGGTGATGAATATAATGGGCTGAATATTATTCTGTTGTTGCATTTGATACGGCATCTGATGGATGTTTTTTCTGACACTTTTTTGAGAATATTCGGTAATCTTCTGGCTTTTCCACCGGATTTCCATGAATATGTTTTGGGATAGTTTGAGTTTATTCGTAAATTTGGCGCGTCACAGCGATGTGGCGCACATATCAGATGAAAGTGAAAAGCTTTTGTCCTTGGGCTGAAATCCGGAAAATTTCAATGAGCAAGGAAAAGAGCGGCTTTCATACTTGTATCGTATGGTCGTGCGGGTTCTCCGCACTCCATGATACGAGTGTGGAGTTGTCGATTTGCTCAAGGTTATTCCGGAACCCCAGCTCAGATTGACGGAACGCTCCACACTTTTGTCGTGTTTATAGGTTTGGCTTTGATATTTGGTGGTGGAATATGACCGCGAAAGGTCACTGAGCTTGTCGAAGTGTACCGTTCGGTCGAGAGCTTGTTGAACCGACAGGACCGTTCAGACCGCGGAACAATCGGTCACTGAGCCCGCCGAAGTGACGTAAGACAATATTGATAACACGATTCCATAACAGGAACCAATAATGATTTATAAAAACCAAAACACAATGAGAAAAGGTATTCTGCTGATTTTCACGATGCTGGCGACCCTGATAGGTTGCGGCCAGTACGACGATTCGGAGCTGAAGTCCGACATCAACGACCTGAAGTCCCGAATGGCGGCTTTGGAGAAGCAATGCAAGAACTTGAACGAGAACCTGACATCGCTCCAGGCGATTGTGGATGCGATCCAGAAGCAGGACGGCATCGTCAGCGTCACTGACCTGCCGGACGGTCAGGGCTATTCCGTCAAGTTCGTCTCCGGCAAGGTGATCTATCTGTACAACGGCAAAAACGGCACTGACGGTGTGACCCCGAAGATCAGCGTCCGTAAAGACTCTGACGGAATCTATTACTGGACAGTGGACGGTGATTGGCTTATTGTCGATGGCAAGAAGGTTCGTGCCGTCGGTCTTGACGGAAAAGATGGACAGAGCGGCAATGACGGAAAGGATGCCGTCACACCTCAACTGAAAATAGTTGATGGCTTCTGGTACATTTCCTACGACAACGGAAACTCTTGGAACAAATTAGGCAAGGCGACGGGTGAAAATGGAAAAGACGGCCAAGACGGTGACGGTTTCTTCAAGAGCGTCACCGTTGAAGACGGGTATGCTGTCTTTGTGATGAACGATTCAGAGCAGACCACCCTGAGGATCCCTATCGCCGGAGTTTCAACCGTGTCAAGCATAAAGTACGTTCCTGAGAGTCTTGACGGTGTTGTTAAGGTGAGATATTCAAAGATTGATGGTAAGAATGTGCCGGTGGATATAGTGATTAAGTTTGAGGTCATGCCGCAAGGTGCGGTTGACTACATCGTGAAGAACTGGAAAGAGGTTCTGACCGCCAAGGCCATTTATGCCTCATCAACCAAGGCTGCGATAGGAGACTTTGTCACAATGAACATAAAGAATGTGGTCGGTGGCGAGGATAACATAATTGTCGTCACCATTGATGCCAACTCGCTTGATGACTTGTTCTTTTCGACGGATATACCTGTGGCTGCAAATCTGCGCCTCTCCGTGAAGATGAATGGAAGCGAATCGATATCTTCCGATTATTTGCCTCTGTCTCCGCTGCTGTCGAAAGATGAAATCATTGAATATACGACGGTAACAGGAGAACGTATAAATTACAATAAATTTTTCAGGATTAAAAAGAATGGTTCGGAGATATCATTGACAGACAGTCATGTCGACGATACTTGGCGAATATTAATTGAGGGTCTTCCTTTTGAGGATAATCTTTTCAGTTGCAACTTTGAGGATCTTTCTTTTGGCAATCATAATAAATTGAAATCTTTGAGTTTTGTGACACCAATTGAACTGGAAGCCTTATCTTTTTGGGGATGTGATGGACTGGTCAAGGTTGACCTTTCGAATGTCAATACAGAGAATGTCACGCAAATGGACAATATGTTCT
>ERZ1023826.58-NODE-58-length-54182-cov-14.316478_pt1 | contig 54182 bp, 51 predicted proteins | sample MGYA00380380_ERZ1023826 | MGnify/ENA primary metagenome ERZ1023826 (study PRJEB33179, sample SAMN07449068) | human gut metagenome | biome: Human-gut; feature: Human associated habitat; material: Faeces | host: Homo sapiens | place: India:Kasaragod | collected... | reverse complement strand
ATGTGTGACACAGCAAGAGAGAATAACATTGATATGTCACTTGATGAGATCAATGAAGAAATCAGAGAAGTCAGACGATTAAGAAAAGAACGCAATGGTATATGCAGTCATTGATACGAACATTATTGTGTCCTCGTTTATAACCAAGAACCCTTCTTCAGCAACAAGAAGGGTCATTAATAGTATGCTCAGTGGTAAAATTAAGCCATTGTATAATGAAGAAATCTTGGATGAGTACTTTGATGTACTAAATAGGTCAAAATTTCATCTAAGTGAAATCAGAATCCATGAGTTATTGAACTTTTTTAAGCAATACGGCATTGATTCGTCCCGTTTTCCTTATGATGGCACCATGCCAGATGAGGACGACCGAGTCTTCTACGAAGTCTGCCTAAGCAAGGAAGACTCCTTCTTAGTAACAGGAAATCTCAAACACTTTCCAAAAGAACCGCAAGTGATTACAGCTGCAGAAATGATGGAAATATTGGATAACGAACTATAAGCGCATTTGAAATTTAAGCGTTATGATACAGAATAAATTATTCCGTGATTGCCTCGCAGCAATATCTGCCGAGCAAAAGGTAGAGTTCGATTTGTCTTTCGGTATTGCCGAGCTTATTAGTGAGATTCTGAAAACCAAAGGACTCACCCAAAAGGATTTCGCCCGCTTGCTCTACAAGCGAGACTCAGAAATCTCCAAATGGCTAACAGGCAGACATAACTTCACAACTCAAACCATTGCTCGTATAGAAACTGCCTTAGGAAGTAAACTCATCAGCATAGCCCATTGATTGGGCTATGCGATAAATAAAATACGTAATGTGTTTTAAACACCTAACGCTAAATACACCAGATAGAAAAATTATCATAAAAGGAATTATCCATTGCCATAAAAAGAGCTACATACATGGACTGGGAAAAGTCCAATAGTCTAGTTGGAGCACCAAAATGTTGCATAATAGACAACCATTCAATCAATTCACCATCCTTAGGAATTAGATTTTTCTCATAACTAGGAAATTTCCATTTAAACTCTTTGATCATTTCAGACTCGTAGATATAATAAAGAGCTTTGTCACGTGAAGGTGTTGGATGATGGTTTTCTATTACCTTTCAAGCGAAGTCCTTAACGACCATTCAGAATTAGCTTGTCCACGAAATATAAAATTAGACATAAATTTCTGATTTAACAGAAACAAATCATTCCACTCTTGTATCTTCGTTTCTATAAAAGCATGTTTTAATTCCATAATATAAGGAAGCCTATTATTAATAGTGTAAAAAGGATCTGACAACCTCCACTACATGATATTCAAATTCTGGATTTTTTGACTTCGCAATATTGATGTCAACACGTTCTGCTCCACCAATGTCAATATGAGATATAATATGAAAGACTTTTATCATGTTTAATGTATTGCATTTATAGTTATAGCATTTCCAGAATAATCAAATACCTCGCTTACGATATGTCGTAAAACAGGATGATTCAGTTTATACACCAAGGGATGTTCGTCCAACTTATTAGTTCCTTTTATATATGTAAGATGATCAGCATCATTAGTTATTGGTATCGCCATATAAAAAATTTCATTTACTGAGACGCCGTTATCTTCAGCAAATTTCAATTTCTGTTTGGTTGTCTTGCATTTTGTTCCTTTAAGAAATTCTACTTGATTATCCTGGCTTAATGAATCATATACCGTTTTCTCAATTCTAATTCTCAAAGCCGTTGCTACGGCATAAGGATCATATGATTTATCTCCACTAACGTATTTGTTCACTTCTTCTATGAGGACTTGTAAGAAAGGCATACCTTTCCCCCATGAAGTCTGCAAGTTTTGTTCATGCCTTGCAAGCAAATCTGCTTCAATATTCATTATAGATGGGTTATAATGCAAAAAATAGGCAGAAATATTATTATAAAGGACAGTATCAGCAGCATTGTTTTTATCCAACTTTTGACGCAAGGCTAAAAACGATGTCATTTGTGGCGTTGCCTTTGCTGAAATATCGCTTAAATACAAGACATTTAAAACTTTCTCACTAAAAACTGCACTACGAAAATGTGCTGGATCCAAGTGCGTAAATAGAACAACAAAAATATTAGCCTTGCTCTCTTTCATAAATTTAGAAAGAAAATATTGTGCTGCAATGTAGTTGGCATCGTCCAAATAATCAAAGACTTCATCTATGACCAGCAAATAGTTTTTGGTCTCATTTACAGAACGATAAAATTTCTTCAGTCTGCAATAAAAAGAAAGTAAGTCTCTTTGACCGTTAGATATAGAGTCGGCTAACGGATACTCCACAACAACCGTATTGGCCGGTTCTTGTGCTACAATATTTCTACCTCTTGTGTCCAAGTATCTCAACTCTTGGTTAAATTGTTTCCACTCGTTATCAAACTTAGCCCTTTTTACTGCTTGATTATAAGCATCCCTGTTGTGGTTATATAAGTGTAATAGCTGAAAGAAAAATAAGAAGTAGTCTAATTTTGTAAGATTAGGGTACACGTTCCCAATTAGAGAAACATATTGTGTATAGTAAGGTTCTTCTTCTATTTCTGAGAAATAAGAATTGTCTATCATTCTCCTCAATTGTTCTTTCGTACCATCTAAGCTATTAATATTGTCTATTACAGCGTTGACCATGTTCATTCGCATCTGAGCAGAATACTTGTTGAAAATGACTCTCATGTTCCCGATACACTCAATAAAATGGGAGTCACCAAGGTTGTTGTTTATCGTTGTTATTAATTTTGAGTTCTTTCCAAATGAACTTTTTATATCGGTTGTATTTACCTTAATTTCATTTTTATTAGGAGTAGTTGCTTGCATTTCTATTTTTTCAATAGCCATTTGACCTATTGCATTCAACCCTCCACCCGGAATGTAATAAGATTTGGTATCTGCGATTAGTGGACTATTAATGACATAAGGCGTAACTACCGATTTTATATTATTTACAGTATCATCACAGATCAAAGTGTTCCCATCTATAGTTATAGAGACCAGAGGGTGTAAGTTCTCGTCATAAGGATTATGCCTATGCTTTTCCTTTAGTTCAATACGCACATTCTCAACATATTGCAAAGCAACAGCTAAAGAAGACTTACCTGTGCCATTAGGGGCAACCACTAAGTTGATTTTGTTCGATTTAATTGGAGTTTGGGACAAGTTCCAATCCAAGCCTGGGTCACCATAGCCTTTTATATTTTTTATTTTTATGTTTGTTATATCCATAACAATTTTCTTTTCAGTATTTTACACTCACTAGTGTCCAATAAAACAGGGCAATTCGATCTTTGAAATAGTTGAATTATAGTCTTTTATGCAGCATTTTGCAATGAAACGGACTTGATTTTGTAACTTTGCAGCCAAAAAGAATTGGCTACTATGTCTCAAGACAAATATGTTTTCGCTCAACTTACTGCATTTCTGAATAGAACTCAGTTCAACAACTACGTACGCAAGTATGTGTTGCCATTATCACTTATTGTCTCGTGGCTATTGTTCATCATGATATGCAATTGAAACGCTCGACATATGAAGTTTTGCAGATTCTAAGCATCTCATTGACGGACAAAACCCACCTGAGAGATCTATTTGATAAGACTATTTTCAACGATGTCAAAGAACTCGAATATCCCCTTTTAAGGGACTATTTGATTAATTAATTAACGTGTCCAATTTTTATTGGACACTAATGAAGTCTTCTATTAAATATCCTTCAATATTTTAATTGCTTCCATTATTTCTCCTTTCTTTAATAGCAAAAGAGATTCGTAAACCGATTTTACTCTAGGCTGATTTCTATAAGGTGCTATCTTTTTCAAATCCTCATCTATCCATGAATTCTTTCTTGCATAACTACATTTTATATTTGAATCAACCTGCTTCACCACGCCTACTATAGCTTTCTGAATCTCTGGAAGTATTTTAATTATTGCTTCCGAGTTTTGAATCTCTACCAATGGACTATTAGAATATAAATATTTAATTGCCCGAATATAATTATCCTTTTTCAAATGAACAAAGGAAGACCGCTTTTCTTGAGTATAGGTATTAGAAGCAATCAAAGACTCCATAACATTTCTGATATTTACCACGGTGTCAGGAAGTTCCATATTAAAGTATGGCTTAGTAATATACTGCTCCCAATATGATCCTTTGCGATCTCTATAACCATAAACCCTATCAATGATAGAATGACATATAATATTCATTCTGGATAAGGCTATATTTCTTTCCAAAGGTATCGTTGAATTAAAATAGACCTTTAAGATACTACACAAATCTATGGAAAAATAAGAAATAGCCAACATTGCCTCGGACGATCTAAGCAGTTCTTTACAATCGTTTAAATCAACGTTATATTTTCTGCTAATTTCCTTAAACATAAGAGGATACTTATGTAACATATCTTTGCAATTTTCAAAAGAACTAGCCTGTGCTTCTATGTTCTTGGTGATTGCAAAATTTATTTCATTGATTTTATCATGCCAGACTAACTGGTCCACTATATTTAATTCTGGAAGCAAAGGTTGAATTTTGAGAATTTCTGTACGATAAGGCTTAAACAAATAATAATTAAGCAATTCGACCAAACAATCTATCATTTTATGATATATAGGACTAAACTGATAATACCGTTCTTGCTCTTTCTCTATAGTTATTTCATCAAGTTTCAATAATTCCTGCGGGTTACCATTTTTATCTATTTGGTAATGCATGGCTAAGCACCTTTCATCTTTATCTGTTATGGCATTATCTCCATAATCTTTTAGAGCACAAGTAATTTCGTCTAACATTTCATCGAAAGTATCTGTATTCTTTTCTTTAGAATATAACTTGATGAATTGTCCCCATAAACTCTGATTGTGTTTTGTAAATCCCCATAAAGCTTTATATCCCTCTATGATATAGGCATTAACATATTTCAAATTAGCTTTCTGTTCTTTCTCATTCATAGCAAGTAAAGCTCCTCTCAAAGAAACGATATAAATTGAATAGAAATAGTTCAAAAACAATTCCAAAGACACAATTTGTTGGAACAACTGTTTTTTGTTAGCATCAATTGTGCACTCATCGCTTGTCACATAATGAAAAAGAGCATAATATTTTGGTAGAATTTCACTTGATTGTTCCAAGATTATTGAACCCAAATTCCACATACATAAACTTTTTGATTCCATACTATCTTGAATATTTGAATTAAACTTATTGTTCCTGGTAATAAAGGTACTCACCTTTTAAAAAAGAAATATAGGAACTTACAGATAGCTATATCTTTTTGCATAACTTACAGCTATATGACACACAACACACAAGCTTTCCCCAGGCGGTCCCAGCCCGCACAAGATGGCGAGGGCTTTGATGCCCCACCAACCTTAGAACGTAGCGGTTCCGAGCACCGAGTAGGGCGGTTTTCTCCCTCGCTCCTGAGGAGAGAGGGTCGGGGTGAGAGGTGGAGCCCTCTTTAAGGGTAAAGAGGGACGGGGTGATTTTCGAAAAAATCCTTTTATCTAAAGATTTTGCAAATGAGCGCAATGAAAGTTTGCTTTCAAATTGCCGAGTGCAGCTAATCTTATCTAAAGAGGAACGTGGCGTTTCGATAACGCATACCCTCCAATCACCCCATAACATACCAGCGGTATGAGAAATGCAATCGCCATACTCCCCGTAGTATCCGCAATATACCCCATGATTACAGGAGCAACCGCACCACCCACTATCGTCATGATAAGCAACGAAGAGGCAAGCTTGGTCTTTGTACCCGCATCCCTCAATGCCAGCGAGAAGATAGTCGGAAACATGATGCTCTCTCCCAGATACAGGGCGAAGAACGCAATGAGAGATAAGGTACCGCTACATACCACCACAATCAATGTAGCAACAAAGGTGAGGATGGCACAGACCAGCAGCACCAGCGCCACAGCAAGCACGAAGATACCCACCAGGGCATAAGGAATAGCGATGTTGACACCCGAGAACAGAAGCTGTCCGCCAACCAGCGGTCCTACAATCCATCCGATACCATTGAGCGACTGCGACAGGTTGATTCTGCTCTCCGCCTTGTCAGGATGTCCCAGTACCGTAGTATAAGGATTCGCACTCGTTTCCAGACAGGTCAGTCCGCATCCTATCACAAACAGCGACAGAACGAAGAAGTAGAAACTGTTGATCCTGCTTCCCGGTATGAACATCAGAGCACCGATACCGAAGAGAACCAGTCCTGTTATCACTCCCCTCCTGTAGCCCCACTTCCGGATAATCCATCCGGCAGGCAGTGCCATCAGAAAGTAGGCACCATAGACAGCAGTCTGCGTCAAGGCCGACATTGCCTTGCTGATATGGAACGACTCCTGGAAATGCGGATTCAGCACCTCCAGGATGCCATGGGCAAATCCCCACATAAAGAAGAGGCTGCTGATGATGAGGAAGGGCACCAGATAGTTATGCCCTTCGTATCGGTTCCATCGGAATCATCACCAGATGGTCTTCCAGGAAACGGAGAGTCATCTCATCCTGCGTACTCTCAATCTTCTCCGGCCAGAAGTTATTGTCATAATAATGACGCACCAGACCGGGAACACAGATACCGATAGAATCCTGGGCACCCGAGATGATACCATCATGACGCTCCGGATTGTTCTCGAAGCAGACCAGAATGTAGCAGGTCATAGCAACCGCTTACAAATACTTTTTTCTTCATTATGATTATCATTGATAATCGAAGTGCAGATAGTCATCCTCATCTAGCTGATTACCTATCTGCATCTCGATAAACATAAACAAAGTTATTTCAATTAATTATTTGATTAATTTATTTTTTATATTTTAGCCTCCAGAAGAAGTGCCAAGTACGGAACAATGGTTCACAAAGCGCTTCTGCAGGAAAAAACTTCACTAGTCTTATATCCCGATACACCCTTTGGAGATTATGTCCGAGCTTTAATCTCCCAAACCGATTCCGGGCATCATGCTTTCCGAAGTTCCCAGCTTCCAGCACCTCATTCAGCACAAACTTACCATACTTCTCATTCGGAGGAACGATAAGGCGAGAGGCAGGCATGCCGAACACCTCCTGCATGATATACATGATACCCCCTGCAAACTTCCACAACCCCAACTCCTTCAATTCCTCCTGCACCCTATCAATAGCAGTAGAAGAAGAGCGAGCAGCAGTTGCAGAAGAGTCAGTAAAAGCAGTTACAGAAGTCATATCCCCAATAGCATCCCGGCGGTCCCATCCCGCACAATTTGGCGAAGACCGCTTTGGTCCGCCATCCTTAGAGCGTAGCGGTTCCGAGCACCGAGAAGGTGCGGTTACATCCCCGCTTCTGAGGTTTCTGCCCCCCGGAAACGGGGGAACCGAAGGGGGTGTAAAGACCATTGAAGAGGGGCTTGGGGAGAAAGTGGAGCTCCCTTTGGAAAGGGAGACGGAGGGATTCGAAAAAATTTGATAGACTTTATAAAAGTCGCAAATCACAAAGTAGTAATCCAGAAGCTGCCTTAACCCAATCCCCTCATTCATCAGATGCGAGAAGATATGAGTCAACTGGAAGATGAGATTGAATTCCACTGTCGGGATTGCAATCTCCCCTTGTTCCCCCAACATCACCCGATGCGAGAACAGCTCCTCCTTCACCCTTTCATAATATTTCTGAAGCTTTCTGTTATGCCAGAAACACAACAGGAAGCTAGGCCGATAATGCACTTCAACCTCCACACCCTTATACGATGGGAACTCGATGTGGTGATAGCACGCCTTTTCAGGAGGCGAGATAGAGCGGACAAAGGAGATAACCCGTTTATCTCCACCTTCCACCCAGATATCAATATCACCAGGAGTCCGGGAATAAGGATTCGGATACATCAATGCATTTCCCTGCCCTTTTAGGATACAGGTTCTGAATCCCTTCTTCCTGAACCACTCAGAAACCTGAATGGCAGCATCATTCAACCGAACATTCGCCTTCTCCAACATTTGGCTTTCCGCCATCCAATGGAGCAGCAACTCCTTCTCCATTTCCACATGTTCAGCTGGCAGTTTCTTGATACCATCAAAAAGAATACTATATATACGAAGTATAAGCAACTTACGAAAAAGCAACGTCAGCAACTCCTTGCGGCTCTTCAGTCGCAAGGCATCAACATTGTGAAAATCGAAGCCTACGAATATACTGATGCTCCAAGCATCAAACATCTGTTTTTCTATTTTGCAGGGGATAGCAAAAAGGCTATCCCTTATTTCATGCTAGATAAAAAGGTATGGGAAAAACTTCAGTTATGCATCATGTCTATTGCATGATACATAACTGTTACACATCATATTTCCCTTAACTAAATAAAGATTCTGCAGGCTGTAAACTTCCAACAGAAGCATACAACATGTCCAAGTTTGTTTTTTTACTAGAGCGTTTCATCCTTAAAGGATAAGCGCCATGTTGAATCAGTAATGCATTACCTAATGCAGAAGTAGGAAACTCCGCATATTGGGGCACAAATAATCTTTTTCCATAATCGATGGACTTTAATCCCGCATCAAGACTTCCCCCTTTTTCTCCAGCCTCTATCACCAACATTGCCTGGCTTAAAGCTATGAGAGTACTGTTTCTTTTCATTGCACGCGAAACCATCCATTTTGCTTGCGGATCAAATTCACTTACAACTAACACTCTGTTCCAATCCCAGTAAGGAGCAATTTCTTTCCTTACATAAAAATAACTTATGCCTTCCGGCAATACTAAAATGGTTGTGGCACCATTAGCTAAAGCAGTTTTATGAGCTATCATATCCACACCATTAGCATATCCAGACACCAGACAAAAGCCTTGACCAGAAAGTTGCGTAGCTATATCAGTAGCAATTCCCAAACCTTTATCCGATACCTTTCTAGAGCCACTGAAACCAACTTTATTTTTGGACAGCAATGCTACATTTCCTCTATAAGATAATACAGTTGGGCTATTTATTCCCAACTCATCCAATAGTGATTTGGGGTAATTATTATCCAATATAGATAAATACTGAACATCAGATAATCTATCTGAAATTTCATAATCCTGCATAAACGCTAATCTCTGTTCTTCTGTTAGACGAACAGAGACTTCACGTTGAAGTTCTAAAGGAGTGGTAACCTTATTTCGTATGCTAAAGAGTAATTTATTTACTCTAGCAGGTCCCATCCCCTTTACCCTCAACAAGCGAAATAGTATCTTAACAACTTCAATACCAGACCAATCCATAATCTATCTAATTATTACCTAAAGATTTTACTAAAGTCAATCCAAAAACACGAGAGCATCCTGCATTTTTTAGCATCATTGCAACATACTGCATAGTTAGTCCAGATTTGTACAAATCATCCACAAGCAAAATGCTTTTTTCTTTTAAGTCCATCTCATCAGCTATCTGCAAATGAGAATTTAGCAATGCATCTAACTTTTCTTCCAAGCTTTCAGCATTTTTCAATTCTGATTTTTTATCCCAAGACAAAGAACTAGAAATATCAGAAAAATCGAATCCTTTTAAACCAGACACAATTTCTCTCATAAAAGTATGACTACTTGGAACCACGCAAATATAATCAGCATCTTTGAAAAAAGGAATGGAATCCAATAAGCCTTGCATTCGTTCTGTTAAAGAAGCAATTACGTTCTTGTATTCTGAGCTTTCTGGATGATACTTTGCCTGATATTCCAATTCGCCAATCTCAGTCCTTGTATTTTCGTCTATCCTATTCATTGACAGAGATAGAGACAAATCCAAACAATCACGCAAGAATACGATATCCTTATATTTGTCCATAAAAGCAAGAATATCCTTATACTCCTTTTCGTTAAAAACCATTCGGTAAGGCTTACCTGTCGTTTTATTCAAAAACAAAGCAAAATCAGAACTTCCAAGTTCTTTTTTCATCAAAGGCTCTATAGTATTTCTGAAAGGTACATTAAACCAAGCAAAAGGGTTTCCACTAGAGTCTTTTCTTAAGGCATTAGCATGGGATGTGGCAAAATGAATGCGTTTGGCACTACCATCGTCTGCCATAAAAACCTTCAAGTCATCCAATCCAATTGAATGACAAGGAACACCTAAAAATTTAAAATCTCCTAGTATCATAAGCTACATCTTTTATATTTAGCAATTGCAAATATACTACTTTTACTGTTACTATCCTAGCAAACCATTAATCTTTTAGTAATCTTTATCTTTTCATGCTAGATAGCGAAGTATGGGAGAAGATACTACTTGCTATTTATCGGTACTAACGCTTTTCAACAAATCGATTATTTTAAACTCATTATCGTTTATTGATGTCAGCAATTCCTCTTTCTGAGCTTTATCCTTGACATTGCATTCGATCATATCTTTTAGAGAAGAAGACATACTTGATATTTTATGTATTTGTTTCTTGTTTTGATTAGATAATTCTTTATACATTCAAAAAATTAGAGGATATAAGAATTTGATAACCTTAACCAACAGTTTGATTAAATCAAGTACTTTATAAAATTCCGAGAGAGGATCAAATGTATCCAGCACAGATAATATCTCTTTAACATCTCCTGGTTTATTTTTGGAAAATGACAAATGTAACAACTTTGCCCTTTTCCCTTTAATATTTTGATCCTTTACGCTCTCCCTCAAATAAGAATCCATTGTCGCGGCCATATCATGGAGTTGAGAATCTGATTCAGGAATAAACCCTTTAATTACATTCCATAGGGATATACTCGCCTCTTTTTCTGTGTAACCAACAATATGAGTCAAGACCGATGTCTTTACAATTAAGAAATATCTCATATTCAAAGCAGCTTCCAACTCCGTTTTAGAAGACAGATAGGAATCAGTAATTGAAAGTAGATCCAACATAGAATATAACACTAAAGAATAAAGGTTATGTAATTTATATAACTTTCCGAAATGGTTATTAGAAAGTTTAAATTCACCTTCACAACCCAAAAGTTCATAAACCTTATGAAGTTTCTCAAAGACCGAACAACTATCAAGAAATCGCTTTCCATATTCTTCAAGATTTTCTTCTATCGCTATTTTAAACTTATCCTCTTTAAGCAAAGCATGAATCGCCTTCTTATGCTTGTCATTACCTACATACCTACTTGTTTCATTTTGAAGGATATCATTGAAAGTTAAATTACGATTAATTAAACTCTGTATAAATCCATACATGCAAATAGAATGAAGGATGTTCATTATCTGCAAATAATCAGACAGCAAGGAGGCATAAGGCTCTTCATCGGTGATATCAACAGTTTCCTTTATAAGCTTTTCTGTTGATTTGTCATAATGCAGCGCAATATCTCTCATATCTTTACCATCCCAATTTGCAGTAAACTTATCAAGTAAATCTTGAAGAACAGAAAGAGAATCTGTGATTTCTGGTATCATTATACCGGAGTCATTTAAGATAGTCGTCAAATACCTAATCAGAGTTTTATTCTCGTTCTCTTTAAAGGTGTAAATGTACTTAATACCTTCAGATATTCCTGCAACAACATTCTTCCAATGGTATCGCTTGGCGTGTTCATTATCTGCCTTCAAAGCAGCAAGAGCACTTATGCAGACATTGATATAAACAAAATCTACCCCCATAAGGCAAGCATTAAAAGCATAAGCTGAAAAGGCTTTTTCCTTCAACATCACCTCATTTCTATTTATCGCCATCAATACTTCTTTATTGAATGTATCTATAGTGGTCTGCATAGAATCAATAAGACTCGATATATATTCTTCTTTATCCATAATCTACTAATACCAATATCAAATCCGAGTTTACCTAATCGTTTTTCGACCTCAGTGGCAACATCAACATTTTCACAATTCCATGCAAAGACTCTATCTTCAACTATCTCAAAGTCTTCACATCGGTGCTCTTCCATTCTCTTGTCAAGGTTGTTAGTAATTCCACAATAGTAATCATCCTTAGTTTTATCTTTGTTGATGTTAAAATATGATAAGTACTGATTATTAACTAACTCAACAATTAGATCAATAGAAAATGAAGTCGCATCTTTCACCTTATAATTATGTTCCATAATATAAACATTATCCTTAAAAATAAATATAATCAAAAAGTAAATGGTGAATCAAATTCTTTTAGCAAAGGATGTTTCGTATCCTTCTCCGAAAGATTAGCGTGTTCCGTAGGAATGCGCCAATCGATACATAGAGAATCATCTAAGATAGAGATACCCCCATCAGCCTCAGGGTGATAGAAGTTATCACACTTTTATAGGAATACAGCAGTTTTTGAAATCTATTATTTCTTATTCTTTACCCTCCAGAAAAAGTGCCATGTTCTGAAGATTGGCTCACTCAAAGCCTCGGCAGGATAATATCGCACGAAGTGCATATTTCTCCATATCTTCAGGAAATACTTCTTCCCCATACTCTGATGCGTAAACCCAGCATACTTCGTAAAGTGCCTACCGAAGTTACCACCATCCAGAATCTCTGCCAACAGCAACCTCCCACGCTTCTCATCCATTGGCACAATCATCTTATCCTCAGACAATCCAAGCACCTCCTTCAGAACATACATCACCGCCCCTGCGAACTTCCACAATCCAAGATATTTCAATTCTCTCTGCACCACAACTAAAGCAGTAGAGGCAGAAGAATCTGTAGTGAAAGCAGAACGGACAGAAGTAATAGAAGAACCAGAGGCAGAAGAACAGGAAGCAGAACTCGTATCCCCACTAACACCCCGGCGGTCCCATCCCGCACAATCTGGCGAGGGCTTTGATGCCCCGCCATCCTTAGAGCGTAGCGGTTCCGAGCACCGAGTAGGGCGGTTTCCTCCCTCTCCCCTGAGGGTGAGAGGGTCGGGGTGAGAGGTGGAGCCCTCTTTAATGGTAAAGAGGGACGGGGTGATTTTAGAAGAATTTTGATAGACTTTATAAAAGTCGCAAACAATGTGGTAGTAGTCAATGATTTGCCTCATTCCAATTCCTTCATCGAAGAAATGGTGATATAGATGGGTCAGCTGATAAATCACATTAAATGCCGAAGTAGGAATAGCAATATCCCCTGCCCCATCGGGCAGCCCAACAACATTTGAGCTTTGCAGATCCGCATTCCTTCGAAACCATTTCTGCAATCTAGCATGATAGATAGGATTATTCATGGAGCAAGGAAAGAAATGAAGCTCCACAGGAACACTATCAAGAGAAGTCTCCAGATGCTGCAGTCTGATATCATCCCCGAGTTCAAACCGCTTTTGAGCATACTCCATGATCCTCTCCCTACTGGCATTTATCCAAACATCAATATCCCCAGGAGTACGTGAATAAGGATTCGGATACATAAGGCATTCCCTTGTCCTTTCAGGACACAGCACCTCATCCCATCCTCCCTGAGCATAGAAAAGAGTTTACCCGCCACAGCATTCACCTTCATGTTCTGCCTGCGAATCTGTTGCGCTTTACCCATCCAAGTCATCAGCAGTTCCCTCCCTATCGGGTTCAGCCTCAACTCCTCAGGATACTCCTTCCCCAGTCTCTCAATACCCTCAAAGCAAAGCCCCAGCAGAGCCTGCTTAGAAGCAAAGGAATAAAGTTCCTGCCAGTCCATACCAGCAATCACTTTACTCACATCACTCTTACTCCCAAGGCAGTATCTCTGGAAAGCGAAAAATGTATAAATCATATAAAATTATATAAGGACTGAATTATTTTAGCCCATTCTTGTCATTATCCTCAAACCAGTTACCTTCTTCATACCCTCCACGATATGCTGAATGGTATAAGCAGGCTCGAAGAAACAGTTGTAAATCTCAACGCCAGCATTTTAATTCTTCACTCTTCACTTCCGTTTTCCACAGAAGGAAACGGACAAGTTCCTTTACATAGATACAAGCCTTGATGGTATCCTTTCTGCCAGGATAAGCAAACTTATGACCACGGATTGCCCAAAACAATCTGGTGAAGTTACCATTCCCCCTCCGAATACCACACTAGGGCGAACAATGGTAAGCAGGCGATTTGATGCGCCAGAAATTGAAAAAATAGATTACCTTTGCAATTTGAAAAGCAGAACTGAAATCTTTGTACCGATTGGTTAGCTTAGAACAATATTTCTAATTCGCCTTACATTTTGTTTTTCGTACTCATCGAGTAACTCATAACCTGCACCATTCTGATGCGAATAAAGCTTATCAAAATAATCTATTACAGCAAAGGGAGCACCTGCATCACTCGCCTTTCGTCCATAAGGCGTATCAGCATTATACTCCATTCGCATCAAAAGGCTATCAATACCGACAATTTCTCTAGTTTCAACATTTCGTTCCTGTGCCAAGGCATATTTATAACAGACATTGAAAAGTCCCAAATACTTGACAACTTGATACCTCAACGTATTAAACACGAATTTTGCAGCATACCTTACAGCTTCATCTACACCCATGGAGTTTATATAATAATTCACAGATCCAACAAAACCTTGCTTCAAAAAGACCGAAACAAGATTAGTCATTAGACAATATCGGTCTCGTTGAATTTCAATAAGTTTTAAAAGTTCCCCCTGCTGAGGTAAAATAGATTTTATTTTATCAAATATAACCTCCAAACCACTTTTCTTAATATATTTTGATCCATTATAAGATGAAATAAAACTACGCATTTCCTCCTTTTCTTGTTCTGTCATTCTTTTTATGGTATGAAACAAATAGTACTTGTCCTTTGGCGCAATCGTCTTATATACATCCAATATTTGACTTGGTAATTCTCCGCTATTTGCCATGTCAGCAATCCATTTCTTTTCAGAGATTTCTCGTTCTGTTAGATAGCAATTATCTATAAAAGGAATATCAACTGATGTCTTTGGAGTATTACTGTCAAAGAACTTATGTCCTAGCTCATCTGTCGCTTCATTTTTTTAGGTTAAGAATTCTTTATCAAAAACAAACACGCGCCCCATATAATGGTGAATAAACCTTCCAGCCCGCCCTTCAATATTTTTGGCATCGAAAGGTTTCAGTTCTTTCCTACCTTTTTTATGAGATAAAACAACCATGTTTTTTGCAGTTGTATTTACCCCTTCTGTAATTGTTGTTGTTGAGATTAAGACTTTAAGGACACCATTGTTGAACAAATCTATTATTTCGTTTTGAATATATTTTGGCACAAGCCCATGATGCACCCCTATGCCTTTTTTCAATGCCATGGTTACAATCCATTGCGCCCCCTTCTTATTTTTAAACAAGTTTTCTAAATGTTGCAAGAACATACCCATGTTTTCAGACTCAACATCAGGTAGTAAATCATCTGCTAAAAGTTCCCTTGCATAATTCTCTACTTGAGCTTTTGTTGCTGTATAAACTATAACATTTTCATTATTATTAACCAAAGAGCACACTAATTCCTTAAAACGTTCTTTTTTGCTTACTGAGGTAAAATTTATTATAGTTTGGGTATCTGGTAATTTTATTTTCTTCGACGATTTCAACTCTACCTCTTGTTTTCCTACGATTTCTAATGTCCCATAATCAACAAAAGACATGCCACCCCAATGAAGAAACCTTTCTATGGAAGACTCTGGATTATTCTCGTCAATTTTGATATATGGGCCAGTTAATAAGCAATCTTTACTGCACTCCATACCAATTTGAGTCGCAATTCGATAAGCAACATCCCTTTCATTTTCTCTTTGTTCATCATCTACCAAATACTCATTATCAATTTTATAAACTTCGTCAACGAAAAAGAAATCGAACTTTAGTTCTTGATGCTTATCCATAAAAGACAAGAATCGTTCTGGAGTATAAATAAACAAGTTATGATGTTCCTGAAGTTCAGTATCACTCAGGGTATGTATTTTATATCCCTGTTTAACCCATTGATAAGAAGTACTATTATATATCTTCAAGAGATTTTCAGAAAGCAACGCTATTGTTGGAAATATAAAGCAAACATTATCATATTGCATCTTTCGCAGAATTTCATAAATCAAGAAAGTCTTACCAAACGATGTTGATGCAGACAAGAAGTAACGATTACTTTTGCCATTTTCAAATCTATTTAAGACATTCATTTGATACTTATGCAATTGCACATCATCCGCAACACATAATGATGCCTCTCCAACAAGTACCGGCAAATCCTTGATATGGAGATCCACTTCAGACTGTTCTAAGCCATGCTGAAATTTACTCAACATAACATAGTATTGAGGAACTCCAGCTTCATTTGCTATATATCTAAGGAAATGCAAATCGGAACTTGATAACTCATTGCCTTTTATCGAGTCAAAGTACACACAGACCTTTTGCACCAAATCTGCATCTACATTTTCTCCTCGCCTCTTTGCATATATTAGCTTAATTATATTACTTGCTGATTTGATAATATCCATTTTCTTACTTGATCTTTAATATCTTTTGCTACGCTCACAGGTAGCAAGATGAAAAACAACGAATATTCTAAAGAAAAATTTATGTTTAACTGAGTGAATCTATTATTTGTATAGTCAACTACACTCTTTATAATTTCATCATAAGACTTGCCTTCATCATTAAAAACCACGAGCATCGGATACACAAAAGACATTCCATTATTACGTGCTACCTCTGCCAAGTTAACTGTAGGGTTATTCCTAAAGGCATCTAGTATTGGAGAAATTGACACTTTAGTATTTACAAATGTCTCAAAATCCTCCATTGCGATAAAATTTTTATTTAAGTAATCATCAGAAAGACTAATGTTTATTTTTTCTAGAATTTGATTTACACCAGTCCTAAAAGACTTATGAAATTTCACTTCTCCAAACCAGAGTTCTATACTTCCATCTGATTTTAGCAACATTTGATAAGTATCAAATCCTTTTGTTTCTGAACTTTCTAAAGGATTATAAAAATGTCCTCTTGATATAAAAGTTTCTGCACCATAGAAATGTTGCAGCATAAGAAAAAGTAAGACTTCGCCATAAAATCCATACTTAAGTTGTTGTTTCTCTGTTGCAGCACAATCAAACTTCATTCTACTAATTAAAGCTCTTTTTTGAAGGGTATCTAGCTTAGTTAAATCAATAGAACTCTCATCGAATGAATATTCAATAATACCATTATAAATAATCTTAGACAAGTCGCCATCAGAAGTCAACACTTGATAACATTTGTCTGACAATGTTGAAACTGTAATCTTAGGAATTGAACTTCCTGTATTGGGCAATGAATATTTTAATCCTATACAATGCTCCATTAAACTTTTTAGTGAATCTCTCATCTTTAGATTTGATTAATTATAAACATAAGTTTTTCTTGTAAAGTAAAGCTAAATAAATCAAGTCATACTCTTCATCACTTCAAGTGATTTTCTTCTTTCCACCACGTATGATTTGAAGAAGCATCGGATTGACTCTCACTAATTCCATACCAGTATGTTTAGCCAATCTCTTTGCATAATCTGCAACCGCAGAGGCATCAAACATTGTTTTGCCAAAACTGGCAACATTGTCCATCCAATTTATTTCAGCCCTTTTCTGTCATTGTCCTCGAACCAGTCAGCAAGAGCTTCCTCGAAGCTCCACTTAAACTGATAACCGCAGTTCTTCAACTTCTCACCACAGATATTAGTAGAAATCTGGAGCTTCTTCACTCTCGCAGGACAGATACCCATTGGCGAACCAATTCCTTTACATAGATACAAGCCTTGATGGTATCCTTTCTGCCAGGGTAAGCAAACTTATGACCACGGATAGCCCAATACAATCTGGTGAAGTTACCATTCTCCCCCTTTCCGATGCGCTTTTTTTAATTATTACTCAACTGACCTAATTTTAAGAAATGTGTGGATAGGCATCAACCAAACTACCATCTTCGTAGCGTTTCTGAAGATTACGCATCTTATTTATACCACGCACATCTTTCAGAGAATAAACTTTTGTTGAACCATCAGGCATCTTTTCTGTAAACCATACCGAATCTTTACGTAGATATTTGTCCACACGATTTAGCAAAGCATCATAATGAGTAGTTATAAGCAACTGCCCTGATGATTTCTCTGATAAATAATTCTGAATTACAAAATCTAACAACATGGGGTTTAGTGAAGTTTCCATTTCATCAATCGCTAAAAATGACTGATTTTTCACAGATGCTTGTATTGCGGTTTCTATACCCAAGACTCTTTGGGTTCCCCTACTTTGTTGTTCTTCAGACAGGTTATAAGTCTCAACACCGCGAGAATTGCGCACTTCATGCACAAATAGCGTGTTGAGCGATTCTAAGAAGTTTTGGTTCTGTAAACTCTTTTTTGCTTCCTCCGGGACATTGCTATCAGACAAAATCATTTGCTTTACACGTTCTGGAATCTCCTCCTTACTTTTTTCAATATTGATGTTTGATATATTAAAATCTGCCTTTTTGATAAACCACAATAAATAATCCTTCAGTTCTTTGTTATCTACCATACGCTGTTCTGCAAAATTAAGCATATGAGTTGTTGGACCAATCATTGGCATCAGATAATTGCTAAGTTTATCCTTAGCTTCTTCCAATTTTCCAAATGATGAGTTTACTGTATTTATTACTGCAAACAAAGATGTATTCTTCAGGCATCGCAATGCTATTTCTTGAACCGTCAGTTCATTCAACTTCAGCGAAGAATTGAACTTGATTACAGACTTCTCATTTTCATCCAGTTGGCGGCTGAACAGCGATGATGGCTGAACACTAGTATACACATTCAACTGCTCTTCATAAACAGCAGAAGAGTCAACAATCAATTTGTAGGCATATTTAGTTTGACCAACATAAAATTTTAAATGAAATTGTGATGGCTCTTGAGATGTTTCCGAATCTAGCATGAAGGGGTTTATATTTATTTTTTCATCAGAATCTTTGGGTTTATGTTTCCAAAAACGCCTTAAAAACTCAAATACCCACAACAGATTCGACTTACCACTTGCATTGGCTCCAAAAACTGCAGCAAATCTTAACAGTCTAGTCCCATCATTCATGGCTATGACATTCTTATCCTCAAAATTGGAATCTTTGCTCGCTTCAAAACTGAATACGACCTCGTCTTTAAAGGAACGGAAATTTTTTATTCTTATTTCTTGTATCATACTAATGAATCATTGTTATATTATTTTTTTTTGCAAAGATACTAAAATTTACCGATTATACAAATACACATCAATTAATTTAATATCTTTTATGCCATTTAGTACATTACGTGCCAATATGACACATAGACTCTCATATTCAATGTCACTATATGTCTGACAGATTGTCTGTATCATAAAAGTTGTTCTATGTTTAAAATAAGCATATTTTGACCTAATATAGAATATAAAAAGATGTTTTTTACACTGTCACTTTCTGTTTTTGGCATACATATTGCTTATTAGAGATTGACATATACTTATTGCGAAGCCTTTAGCGGCTAAGTAGTAAGATAATTAACAATTAAAAAATTATACAATGAGTTTAGTAAAAAATGTTACTGGTAGCAACAGATGGCTAAGGCCATCAACAGGTGAGTCTTCATGGCTCGAGTATTGGGAAAAGCAAGTAGGCCATAAAGCAAGTCATTGTGGCCATTGTGGTGACCCTAACCACAACAATCTTGTTGGAGCACATGTGCAGAAAGTTTATGGTGGAGAAGAAATCTACATTACTCCTCTCTGTAGAGGCTGCAACCAACTGACAGGTTCCTTCTGGGTTAACACAGAATTGGTTCGTGTACCCAATGGATTATAGCAGAAGAGACATTCACACCGTAGTGGAATCGGTAGGTCACCACAGAGTAATAAACCATTTAAGAACCTCGGGCAAGGACGAGTAATGAAAGCTTATGGCAAAAGATTCCGATGGACGCAAGTACAATCGCATTCAGGAATATGACAGAATCCAAAACGGTAAAAAGATTCATGTCAGAACTCATGTTAGAAGCAACCGAAGCGATTGTAAAGGAGCGAAATAATGTGAGCCTCATCCTGCAAAATAATGCAGGATGGGGCTTTTTTTCTGCATATACCTAAAAATTCACCATAGCAACATTATTTTTATAGAGGTAGGTTTACTTTATTAACATTCTATCTAATGATCACCGATTTTAATGGACCCACAATAGAATTGTCTGGCAGAGACTTTACGCCAATAGCACCTGCACCTATCTAGCAATTATCTCCTATGGATATATCACTTCCTACTAATACACCACATCATTCCTCCATACAAAGAACCCACAACTATTACAATACAGTAACATTCTTTCCTATTACAGAATTCTCACTAATGACTATGGTACCATAATGGCGGAATTTTGTCCTCCATAACTCTAGTATCTATAGGCAATTCGATACCCAGGCGCTGTTCATTCATGCGATAAAACTGCGATAACGTTTTGATTATCATCCTAACAAAAACATTATTTTTTACTTTGAAGATAAGAGCATACACGGAACCAAAAGGATTCACTAAAGAAAGTTATTCCTACCTTCTTACAATTGCAAAAATTACTTCCTTTCAGTTTCTCATATCATCGATAGTCCTCCCTTATCAAACTCAGCAATTCACTTCTTTCCATATCTCAAGAAATCAATTATTCTTATATAGCAATAAGCCATCGAAACCGAGAGATTCATCCAGGATAGAGATACCCCCATCAGCCTCAGGGTGATAGAAGTTATCACACTTATACTGGAATACCGCAGTCTCTGATAACACAGCGAAGCCATGCGCAAAGCCCTTAGAAATAAAAACTGACGATGATTATCTTCAGTCAGTTCCACCGCCACATGCTTGCCGTATGTTGGCGAACCTTTACGGATATCCACGGCAACATCCAGCACTCTACCCTTCACACATCTCACCAGCTTGCTCTGGGTAAACGGAGGTCTCAGGAAATGCAAGCCACGCATTGCATCACACCATACGAACTCATGGCCTTCCAAGAATTTTCTTGGTTACATGTATATACAAATATAGCCATACCTATTTTCCCTCTTCAGAATAATTTTGAATAAAACAACCACCTATTTGGTTTTCTACAACCTTAGAACATGCAATCTTATCAAACAAAATCATATAACAATGATGAAGGCTTAATACAGCATCTTGTAAGTCTTGGTTCATTTCCAAATCTGTTATCTTCAAGCCAGCAGCCTTACATTGCTCCTTAGGAATATGACGAGAATGCGAATAACTATGCTGATGATTGAGAAAAACCTCATATATGTTGTCTATATTAAGCTCAGGATTATTTTTTAATAGGAATGACTTGGCTAGTTCCTTTGACCATTTTATCGAATTCTCGCAATTGGTAATAAAAGTTGGATTCAGTTTACCGATGATTGCCTGCCACAAGCCTAAGGAAGAAGGTCTACTAGCGATATCATTTACAGCCTTATCAAATTCATCCAGCATACCCTGACATGGAATTCCTCCAAGTTGAGGATCTATCGGCCCCAGAGAAGACTCACGTCCCATCAATATTTCTCGACACGACATTGCAATCAACGTACCAGCAGACATTGATATTTGAGGAATTATAGCACGCACATTCCCACCAAAAGCAGACTGAAGATAATTCACGATACTTTCTGTAGCAGCTAAATCGCCACCAGGAGTATGCAATATTAAATCAAGACCTTTACTTCTATCCAGTCTATATACGTTAGTCATGAAAGCATTCATGTCAGAATCATTAATTGAAATAAATGGCGCATTAGGATTTTTAAGCCAGCCAGAATAATAGGTTATAACATTACGCCCTGTTATTTCCGCTATTTTATCCATATACTCCTTCCTTTTTTTATTAAGCAAATCAATATTTGTTGGAAAAGATTGATTTACTTCTGTCAAAATCTCACTCCAATTGCTCATAAGACAAATTTATTTAGAATTAATACCACAAGATGCATTGGTTATATAATTACGAGAACTATTTATGCTATACTGCTCATAATTATCCCCTATTTTCTTCCAAGACTTATTACTTGAAATCAATTCATTTTCCGAGAAGAAAAGTTCAAACTTATCATTTCTGTTCATAAATATTCATATTTTAGAAAAACCTTTAATAAAAAGAATTTAGTTACATGAACTAGTTATACGTTCAATTTCTTCAACTAGCTTCAAATATATTCTTTCCTGAGCCGATTTTTCAAGCTCAGAAAGTGTAGTTTTTGGATCATTAATAGCCTGGAAATCTCCCAATTCTGTCTTTTCAAAAAGACTAGGTTCCACAAGCAGACACAAAATTGTTGTATCTTCTTCTGCAGTATTCTTCCATTTTCTCTAGTATTTTTTGCACGATGAAGAGTACTTTCACACTCTTTCTGCCAGTCTCGCCATTCAGCGAACCCAGGAAGAGTAAAGGTGACAGCAGGAGTACCACAGTGTAGGATTTTAATCTATTTTGTAATTTCATGATAAGGGTCGAAGAAGAGAGGATAAATTACACCATACGACCCTTGCATAAAGTATATTCTAGGCGAACGAACACCACTTTCTCTTGAAGCCATTTGCTTCTTATCCGTATATAGTCCAAAATGAAAGATGATTGGCTGTCCTTCAGTTATACCAAGTTCCAATTTATCCAAAGCCGACTTCAAAGGCTTGTGTAAAGCAGAATGCCTACGTAAGCGAAAGCCATCATCCATCAAAAGTTCATCAATGGTTCGACCAGAAATATATTTCATGCAGTCAAAGTACTCAAAGGTATCTTTTTCAGAGAAATTCTGATTAAAACCATATTCTGTATCTCCCATATCAACAAATTCATAGCTGATGCGAATCGGTAACAGACAAGAATTCCTGACGTCATCATTACTGATGACATTCCAAGGTTCTACAGATAAATCATCTCGCAACTGTTCGATGTCATCATCAAAAATCTCTATACTCATGCCGTTACCATACCTTTTCTGCGTTCTACATTCTTGGCATGACGCTCAGCATAATAGCTATACATCGTGTCCAATGACAGAGGATTTACCGAGCGTTCATAAGGTTTCAGCCCCTCGCGTTTCTCACACCAAGGCAATTCAGAGTGAGTCAAGAATATGAGGTAATTCTGTGATTTGCTACCATATTTCAGTACTATTTGTTCCAACAATTGGATTTCATCATCGCCAAGCCCTAATTGCTTAGTCACCTCGCCGAGAGCTTCATCTATAACATCCTCAGTTGTTTCAAAATCTGCTGGTGTAAGATGCTCACACATGTTTCTATTCTTCCACATATTATATATAGTAGGGTAAACCGGACCATTTACCCATGCTTGCGGAACATCTGCAAACAGTTGTCTTTGGCGACCAAAGAACACCATACTCCAAGCTTGCGCATAATAAAGCAACTTTTGGAGTTTCAAAGGGCTAACCGTCATCTGTTTCGTCAACAAAGACAAAGCGATATAGCGTGCAACCTTTTTTATATCGAATATTCTTTCATTCATTATAATCTTCTCCTTTTAAACGTTTAACTCTGCCGCAAAAGTACGCTTTTTTCTCGAAACCACCAAGCAATTAACAAGAAATCTGCAAGTTATCAGCAAATAACCACGAAATCAATCGTAAACTATTAACTGTAAACTATAAACAGCTGTTCCCTACCTCAGCAAGCTATAATAAGGCGGTCCCATCCCGCACAACATGGCGAGACCTTTGATGGTCCGCCAACCTTAGAGCGTAGCGGTTCCGAGCACCGAGTAGGGCGGTTTTCTCCCTCGCTCCTGAGGAGAGAGGGTCGGGGTGAGAGGTGGAGCCCTCTTTAAGGGTAAAGAGGGACGGGGTGATTTTCGAAAAAATCCTTTTATCTAAAGATTTTGCAAATGAGCGCAATGAAAGTTTGCTTTCAAATTGCCGAGTGCAGCTAATCTTATCTAAAGAGGAACGTGGCGTTTCGATAACGCATACCCTCCAATCACCCCATAACATACCAGCGGTATGAGAAATGCAATCGCCATACTCCCCGTAGTATCCGCAATATACCCCATGATTACAGGAGCAACCGCACCACCCACTATCGTCATGATAAGCAACGAAGAGGCAAGCTTGGTCTTTGTACCCGCATCCCTCAATGCCAGCGAGAAGATAGTCGGAAACATGATGCTCTCTCCCAGATACAGGGCGAAGAACGCAATGAGCGATAAGGTTCCGCTACATACCACCACTATCAATGTGGCTACAAAGGTGAGGATGGCACAGACCAGCAGCACCAGCCTTGGCTGGATATAATTCATGATGACACCACCAGCCAACCTGCCGATAAAGAACAGACCCATTCCGCCAAAGGCGAGATACAGACTGGCAGTCTGCTTCTCTATATGAATGCTCTCCTCTGCATAGTTGATGAAGAAACTGTTCACACCCGTCTGGGCTGCCACATAAAGAAACAAGGCCAGCATACCGAAACCGAATGCCATCACTCGCATCGGCTTCTCCTCCACCTTCTCGTTCGTATCCGCCTCATGCGCTCTCCTTGGGTCCGGCAACTTGATTCTTGACAGGACCAGTGCCACAGAAAGCACGAAGATACCCACCAGGGCATAAGGAATAGCAATGTTGACACCCGAGAACAGAAGCTGTCCGCCAACCAGCGGTCCATCAATCCATCCGATACCATTGAGCGACTGCGACAGGTTGATTCTGCTCTCCGCCTTGTCAGGATGTCCCAGTACCGTAGTATAAGGATTCGCACTCGTTTCCAGACAGGTCAGTCCGCATCCTATCACAAACAGCGACAGAACGAAGAAGTAGAAACTGTTGATCCTGCTTCCCGGTATGAACATCAGAGCACCGATACCGAAGAGAACCAGTCCTGTTATCACTCCCCTCCTGTAGCCCCACTTCCGGATAATCCATCCGGCAGGCAGTGCCATCAGAAAGTAGGCACCATAGACAGCAGTCTGCGTCAAGGCCGACATTGCCTTGCTGATATGGAACGACTCCTGGAAATGCGGATTCAGCACCTCCAGGATGCCATGGGCAAATCCCCACATAAAGAAGAGGCTGCTGATGATGAGGAAGGGCACCAGATAGTTATGCCCTTCGTATCTGAAGATGGATGGCTTCGTCATGATTCTCTGCAAATTTAAGACTGTCCTTTACTACCAGTGCCAGATAACCACCGCCGCCAGCTCCCGGCATCTTCCATGCCAGAACCTCCTCCATGTTGCTATAGCGGTCAATCATCGGCTGTACACTCGCCTCCGGTTCTATCACACCGTTGATAAAAGGATTCACCATACCCGGGAACATCGCAATCTGGGCCTCGAAAGATGCCCTGTATGCTGCAGCAAAGGCATCAAGGTCGTGCGCCAGAATCGCCTTCCAGCAGGCATCAGCTGCATCAGCTAGCGCCTTCACCTTCTCAGGCGTGATATCCTTACCTTCCACCACACTGCATCCCGGTCTTCTCGGTTCCATCGGAATCATCACCAGATGGTCTTCCAGGAAACGGAGGGTCATCTCATCCTGCGTACTCTCAATCTTCTCCGGCCAGAAGTTGTTGTCATAATAATGACGCACCAGACCGGGAACACAGATACCGATAGAATCCTGGGCACCCGAGATGATACCATCGTGACGCTCCGGATTGTTCTCAAAGCAGAATACCAGTCGGGCGAGCATCTCCGGATCCATCTTCGGCAACTTCACCGGCCATATCTTCTGAATCATCTTACGGGTAGAGGTAGACAGACCGCAGCGGTCGCGCACCTCAAAGGTCGGTTCCAGCGAGATGGTAATCGCCCATCCCGGATGATACATGCTTACATAAGGTCACCATACTGTGATGCCTGCTGGAAAAACTCCACATGACCAGAATGTAGCAGGTCATAGCAACCGCTTACAAATACTTTTTTCTTCATTATGATTATCATTGATAATCGAAGTGCAGACAGTCATCCTCATCTAGCTGATTACCTATCTGCATCTCGATAAACATAAACTGAGTTATTTCAATTAATTATTTGATTATTTTATTTTTTATATTTTAGCCTCCAGAAGAAGTGCCAAGTACGGAACAAAGGCTCGCATAGCGCCTCAGCCGGATAATATCTTACAAAATGCATATTTCTCCATATCTTCAGGAAATACTTCTTCCCCATACTCTGATGCGTAAACCCAGCATACTTCGTAAAGTGCCTACCGAAGTTGCCACCATTCAGTATCTCTGCCAGCAACAACTTTCCTCGCTTTTCATCCATCGGAGCTATCATCTTCTCTTCAGATAATCCCAATGCCTCATGCAGCACATACATCACCGCCCCTGCAAACTTCCACAATCCCAAATACTTCAGTTCTCTCTGCACCACATCCAAAGCAGTAGAGGCAGAAGAATTAGTAGTGAAAGAAGAACTGCCAGAAGCATCAGAAGCTATATCCCCACTAACACCCCGGCGGTCCCATCCCGCACAATCTGGTGAGACCTTTGATGGTCCGCCATCCTTAGAGCGTAGCGGTTCCGAGCACCGAGAAGGTGCGGTTACATCCCCTGTCCCCTGAGGGGAAAGGGGCTTGGGGAAAGCGGTGGAGCCCTCTTTGGAAAGAGGGACGGGGTGATTCGAAAAATTGACGGGGTGATTCGAAAAATCAGTATCCAAAAATACATTTTTTGAGAAATCATTGACTACAAGAAAATAGTCAATGATTTGCCTCATTCCAATCCCTTCATCAAAGAAATGATGATAAAGATGACACAGCTGATAAATCACATTGAATGCCGTCGTTGGTATAGCGATTTCTCCAATACCGTCTGGAAGGCTAACAACATTTGAGCATTGCAAATCTGCATTCCGTTTGAACCACTTCTGCAATCTGGCATGATAAAGAGGATTATTCATAGAGCAAGGAAAGAAATGTAGCTCCACTGGCACACCATCCATTGTTGTTTCAAGATGATGAAACCTTATATCATCCTCTAGTTTAAAATGGCACTTAGCATATTCTGTTATCTCTTCCCTGCTTGCATTCACCCAAACATCAATATCTCCAGGAGTACGTGAATAAGGATTCGGATACATCAAGGCATTCCCTTGTCCTTTCAAGATGCAGCATCGCAATCCATCTTCTCTAAACTTTGAATAGAGTTTACCCGCCACAGCATTCACCTTCATGTTCTGTCGATGAATTTGTTGTGCCGCTCCCATCCAAGTCATCAGCAAATCCCTTTCCATAGGATTTTGCTTTAGCTCTTCAGAAAATTCTTTCGTCAATCTCTCGATACCATCAAAACAAAAGCCAAGAAGAGCTTGTCTAGAAGCAAAATTGTATAGTTGTCGCCAATCTATTTTGGCGACGACCATACTCATATCTACCTTCTTGCCAAGGCAATAATTTAAGAACAAAAAGATTGCCGATGTTTTTATCATTTCTTATTTCAGATATTTCCTGTCATTATCCTCGAACCAGTCAGCAAGCGCTTCCTCAAAGCTCCACTTAAACTGATATCCGCAGTTCTTCAACTTCTCACCACAGATATTAGTAGAAATCTGGAGTTTTTTCACTCTCGCAGGACAGATACCCATTGGCGAGCCAAGAAGCATGGCAGCTCTAGCCATAGGCATGATAACCCAGTTAGGAATATCAGGTACAAACTGAGTTAAACCGGTTACCTTCTTCATAGCCTCCACGATATGCTGGATGGTATAAGCAGGTTCAAAGCAACAGTTATACAGCTCTACACCATGCTCATGATGTTCCAAGCGATACAGCATGAAGCGAACCAATTCCTTTACATAGATACAAGCCTTGATGGTATCCTTTCTGCCAGGGTAAGCAAACTTATGACCACGGATAGCCCAATACAATCTGGTGAAGTTACCATTCTCACCCTTTCCGAATACTACACCAGGGCGAACGATAGTGAGCTGGCGATGAGCAGCATCACCATTCTGCCACTTCTCATGAATCTTCTCAGCCACCAACTTAGAGATACCGTATGCTGTATTAGGAGTTGGCAAAGTAGTCTCCTTCTTCAACTCCTCTGCAGCTCCGTATGGTGCAATACTTGAAGTAAACACAATTTTCTTGATATTCCACTTCTCTGCAAAAGCCACCACATTCTCAGCACCACGGATATTAGTCTCGAAATACTCATGATCTTCATGACCAGGAGTACGATGAACTGCAGCAAAGTTGAAGATCACATCATCCTCTGTAGGAGTAAATGGCAAGTTCTCGATAGGCTTGCGGATATCGTACTCGATGAAAGTTGACTGCAACTTCTGACCATCTCGCAAAGCTGGCTTGTAATCCTTCACTACCGGATTAGGAGTGCCAGGCTTAACGATGTCGAGGTTATATACTTGGGCGTTAGGATAACGCTCCTTAATCAAATTTGTAAGATGGGTACCGATGAAACCGGTACCACCAGTGATAATATAGTTCATAAAACTATGTTTTATAGATTATTGGCTGCACTCGGCAAAATCAAGCGAGCTTGTTTTGCTCTCGTTTGCACAATAATTCATTTGTATTTATCGGTTATAAATTTCTGTATAAATGTCTTCCAATGCCTTGATACGATTATCAATAAAGAAATCAGTCTCAAAGTAAGAACGGGAGTTCTTCTCCATTTCTTTACGCTTCTCATCATTCTCTATCAAGTCATTCATCTTTTCAACAAAGACTTCTTCCTTCAATGGCAATAGATAACCATTATAGCCATCTTTCACACAATCCTTGTTTCCTAATACATCACTCGCCACTACAGCCTTACCCAAAGACATAGCTTCTATCACAGAGATAGGAAGGCCCTCATAGAGCGAGGTCATGAAGTAAAGCAAACTTCCCTTCACATACTTCAAAGTCTCCTCATGGCTTAGCCAAGGTAAGAGATAGAAGGTATCATCCATATCATACTGATGAATAAGCTTCTTCATATCTTCCAACATTGGAGAATAGAAGCCGACTCCCAGCAGATAAAATTTTATATCAGGATGCTTTAGATGGATTCCATGAGCTACTTCTACCATGAATAAAGGGTTCTTCTGATAAGAAGGACGTCCGATAGATGTGATGTATCGCTCGCCTACTTTTGGAACAGGAAAATCAGAAGTTTCTATCTTGCCAGAAGAAATCTGTGGAAGACTATCCGGCACGGCATTATTCCAAGCAAAAGCCTTCTTTTCCTTGAAGCCAACCACCTTAATACCCAATTCTCTTTCAGAACCGGAACAAGCCAGAAGATAAGAGTTCAGCTTAGCAATCTTCTCTAACAAAAGAAATACCTGTTTCTTTTTGGCTGATTCTGCTGAAAGAAAAGAGAAGGCATGAGCCGTATAAACGACCTTAGTTCCTGTAAAGAAAGCAGCAAATCTTCCGATTACACCGCCCTTAGCACTATGGCAATGCACCAGGTCAGGTTTTTCCTTCTTAATAATCTTGATAGCCTGCATCACCGCCTTCATATCCTTTACAGGATCCAAGGCGCGATACATATCTATGCTATACGTCTCAACCTGCTTACCATGTCGCATATAAGGCTTACTGTTATCGTCCGCACCATTAACAATAACGAACTCAAACTTGTCACTAGCCAAAGCAACTGTATTGCGAACATAAGTATCTATGCCGCTTTTGATGTTGCCGATATGAAGTATCTTCATGCTGCCACCCTCCTTTCTTCACGATGAAGGGTAGCTTCATAACCGATAGATATCTGAATTACAGTATCAACACTCGTTTTGAGGAGGCCAGATTTGCCCCCCCCATATCTCAGATTATAAACCATATTATATTGATTTTGCAAGTATTTAATTCTATTTTCTATGAAGAATTCTTCCAAGAATAAAGCTCTGGATTCCTCCTCCATAGATTTTCTTAATTCTTTGTCATGTACGAGTTGGATAATCTTATCTGCGTAAGCATCTGCATCCAAAGGCAGGAGATAACCATTCTCACCATTTCTTACGCAATCCTTATTTCCAACTACATCACTGGCTATAATCGCCTTGCCATTCGCCATAGCTTCAATGATAGCCAAAGGCAAACCTTCATAAAGAGCTGTAGATATATAGAATAGCGACTTACGTACAAACTCTTGACAGTCTGCATGATTAATCCAAGGTTCTAAGCGAATGGAATCTTCCAATCCTAACTCATGCATTTTGGCTTTCATCGCTTCCAATTCTGGAGAATGATAGCCAACACCCAGCAAGATAAATTTAAGATTGCAACCTTTATCCTTCACCTTCTTGATGACATCAAGCAAAAACAAAGGATTCTTCTGGTAGCATGGTCGCCCGATATAACAAGCATAAGGCTCAGATATATCAACCTTTTTTCCCCTTTCGAGAGATGAATCAGGCACGGCATTGTGCCAAGCCAAGGCATGCTCTTTAGAATAACCCACCTCCTTGATTGCCATTTCCTGTTCGGACTCCGAACAAGCCAATACATATGTCTTGAAACGAGTCAATCGCTCTATGTTCATAAACACCCATCGCTTCAGCTTCGAAGGAGTACAGAGATATGAGAAAGCATGAGGCGTATAGAATGTCTTCACACCTGTAATCCATCCCGCAGTTCTTCCGATGATACCACCCTTTGCACTATGGCAATGAATCACATCCGGCTTTTCCTTCCTTATAATCTTGACGGTTTCTATCAAAGCCTTCAAATCATTCAAAGGATTGAGCGAGCGGAACAATGATATAGAATATTCCTTTACCTCTACACCATTTCTGATGACTGGCTGATGCTTATCATCCTTACCACAGGCTATGACATACTCATTACCTTCCACCTTATTATATATAATAGAGTTTCGGATATAAATATCCAAGCCTCCTATCATCTGACCTATATGTAAAACCTTCATAAAAAAGTTACAATTTAAAACACAAAGAAGTATTCTTTCTCATGATAATAAAAAAATCTATAATTTAAGTTGACATTTATCCATCATGTTCATTATTTTACATTTTCCCAATTCTAATTCATCCTCTATATCTTTGTATTTTTTCGTTAATGGTATAGAAGAATCAATATATCTTATCGTGACCAAATCATTTCTACCATATTTATGTAGCAACATTATTTGATGAGTTCGATAAATTTTTCTTTGACGATCATGAACGTACTTGACAATTAATTTCAAATCATCAATCAAAGAAACATCTAAATCTCTTACTTTATTTAAGAATGTTTCCCATTTAAGCAAAAATCTTCCTCCTTCATCGAAAGCAATATACGGCTTCTTTGTATATACGCTAATAGCATAAGAAGCATAATCTTTTTTAAGAGCCATACATCTCACGACATTATCCGTGTCTTGTCCAAAATTATCATTAAATAGTTTCACAACATCCTTACCTGCAATGTAATCACGTATCGTAAAAACATAATAATAGACAACGTTCACCAACATTTCACACAAAAAACGAGCATCAATAGATGGAAAGTTTTTCCTACTAAAATTTACTTGTTTCATGAACTTATAAAAAGCTATAGCATCCTCTATTTTTCGAGTTTTTTGAAAGACTGCCATATATGCCGTAAAGATATGATCTGTCCCAAAATTCCATTTATCATTTTCGGACAATTTCAAAATTAATCTAGCAAATTCTTCTGCATTTTTTTCACTTGATATAAGCAAAGTTTTACAAATAGTATTATAAGCGGCTTCTTTTGATTCATTCAATAGTTTCAAATACTGTGGGATTACTTCTTTGAATTCTTTAAAATGCAGGATTAATTCTGCTAATATAAGGCATAATGTATAGACATCCAATTTCAATGTATAATCAAAATTTTCTAAAATCTGTACATCTGTCTTTTTGTCCAAAAACAGGAGGATTCTCTTAGCAACATTATTTCTATCCTCATCATTTTTCAGCAGCAACAATTTCTGGTACAACAAGAAAGGTTTTTCTTCTTCGGTAGCCATCATGATTGCAGCATCAAGCTCTTCCAAAGCAGAGTTAATTTGCTTATCTTCTTCTTTAACTCTGGCAAGAAGATAATGAGCCTTTGGTAAAAGAGGAATATTTATACTTCCTAAATCATTCTGCGCAATAAATGAAACCAACAAAGAATTTGCTTCAGCCAAAAGCGTTTTGTCTTTAGACTCTATCATTGCTTCGGCTTTTCCTAGCTTGGACTCGTCTATATATGCATCACTCATTCCTGTCTCTTTACCTATTTTGATGTTTCGATCGAAACAATTCAAGGCATTTTTAGTATCATCTTGATTTACATAAACGTAACCTTCCAACAAATTTCCTTGTATCACTTCTTTCGTAACCTCTGAACTGTTGATTTTTTGCAGGTAAAATAAAGCTTTGGAGAATTTTACTGTTCTATAATAACTTTCTCCCAAATATAAACAAATCTTATTAAATTCATCCTTACTTGCTGTATTGAGCGATAACATTCTTTCCAGCAATCTAATAGCTTCCAAATAATCATGCCGGATATAAATACTATCATAAACCTTCTCTAGATAATCTACATCATCGTTCTGTAACTTCATCAACCAATCCAAGGATAAAGATTTCTCTACTATTGGATTTTTAATAACAATATTTCTATCTTGGTAATTTACAATTCCTGCTAAATATAATTTTTGCTTTAAAGAATCGTCCAAAGCATCAATCTTACCATAATACAACTGAATTAAAGCCTCTCGTAGCACCTTATCTTTACTAACCATTTCACGGATAGTATCAATTGGAACTTTATCAAAACTCTCGAAATAATATCTCCCAATAGCTTCATCCAACTTTACGACATCTAGATTTTGCATATCTTGCAAAAGTACACAGATATCCCAAGTCATACGAGGATTTCCTTTCGTCCAATAAAAAAGCCTATCTTTTACAGATTCAGATAACACTAATTCTGACTTATATATAAAGGAGTCAAATTCTCTTCTGTCAAAATCATTTAGATAAATCTTTTGACCTATATTAAAAGGAGATATATTCGGATTTTTTATTATATCTTTCGGCTCAATTACGCCAGAAAGAATATAGGTCAACTTACGTAATTCTCTGAAATTCACTCTTTGGAAATAGTCACTTCGTATCTGTGAAAAAACCTTATCAGAGTAATTTGTCTTTGTCAGGGCATCAATTTCATCGAAAATAAACACCAATTTATCCACATATCGGAGCAGAATTCTAATTTCTCTGGTATACTGACGCTGGTTACTCAATGTTGAATCTTGGCGCAAAGAAGAGATATAACTATTTGCCTCCTTGAATATCTCATAATGAGTTTCGATGGCCGTATCAATTACATTGCGGAAAAAATCTCTTTCTGTCAAATCATCAACTGTAGAGAAGTCTACATATACATAGACATCTCTATCATTCTCATAATTATCCTTCGCATGAATCAATAGATTTGTTTTTCCCATTTGGCGAGAGACCAGAACATAGCCTGGTCGTTCCATTTCATCAATGATGGATTTCAGTTGCCGATCAGCGTCCCTCTCTACATATAACTGTTCAGGAACTATCGTACAAGACATTAAACGTTCTTTCATAACTAACATTCGATTAAATGTTCGACAATATGTTCATCCAAAACAAATTGGTTGCAAGCCACAGCTTGATTAAAACAGTTTTTAATTTTCCTAGGAGAATTCTCTAAGCTAGATACTAACAACTCACAAGAATACTCATCAGATAAAGATACCCCCAAAGCTTGACATAACACATTAATCAAAGTTATGCATTCATCGTCTGACCAACGTTTCATCTCCTTAAATTTCAAATAACTTTCGATTTTACTTTGGGTTGGCGAGATAAATTTCTTTGGCGAATTGATGGAAGACAATACCAAACGTACCTTAACATTATGTAGATTTCTCTCTGCAAAAATAATCAAAGCATAAAGTGACTTAACAAAATCACCATAAGCGTCGTCTTCACCATCTATCGGAATTTCTTCGATAAACAGAAACACTTCCTTGCCATAGAATCTTTTTTCTAAGATGTTCAAAATAGCCTTGATGCATTTCATCCGACTATCAAACTCTAACATTCTATCATGTTCCTCTAATAAACATTCGTATATAAAACCAAACAGTTCATCTACCGTAAAATTCAAACAAGTAGATAAATCAACTAGTATAAATGATGAATTTCTTTTCGTCAAAGCCCGTGTCAATGCAACCGATTTTCCTATCCCAGACTCTCCAAATACCCAACAACCATGCGTTTTAAGACATTGCTCTAGGTATTCATCTATTTCCCTCCTAATATAATAAGGTTCCTTATCCAAATCATAGATTTGAAACAATGCCTCACGGCCATTTTTTTCAACAAGATGATAACTTGACCTATGTGTTGCTTCTACTAAATTATCTATTTCCAGCAGTTCCGAACAAAACTCAAAAGCTAAGTATGCAGCAGATTTTTGTTTCTCATGTTTTTGCTCACCTTTGTTACCATCAGCAAAATCGCATATGCTTTTTATCAATAACCAAGGCTTACCAGCATTATTGCATGCAGAAGATACACCTTGACCTTCCATTTCCCCACCTTTTGCATCAGGATAAGTCTTTTTCAACAAATTACGTAATCCTATGTTATCTACTAATTTCTCACCTGTCACTAAGGGACAAATATAAGCATGACAATTTTCACCCTGATAGTTTTTACCACACCATTTTCTCTTTGTTACATAACATGCCTTTATTAAATCAGAAGATGGAACACATGGTTCAGCTCTGTATTTTATTTCATCACCAACTCGCTGGTTTTCATACGGATATATTTTATCTGCAATCAACACATCACCGATTTTTTGAGACACAGGCTCTTCATTGTACATTCCAAACGCAATACCCACCATAATAACTTGCTTTATACAGCTCCAATCAGAGAAAGCATTATTACAGGTTATAATAGAAGAACCTTCTCCAGATGCACCCATTGTAGAACATTGGCATTGAATCACGTTATACTTCCCTAAACGGCCTATATGATAGCACCTACCACACACCAGTACTTCCAAAACATCATCACCTATTGGTTTCACAATATTTAGAAATGCTGCGGTTTCCGTTTGGGTTGCTGTCAAAATCAAGAAGTCTGCTACATTTTCTTCTTTGAGTTTTATGTAACTAACAGTTTTCATAAATATTAAAAATAAATAACAAATACGACATCCCCACTATATTTCAAGAAGTTACGCCTATCAGTTTTTAATAAAGTTATTTTTATCGATTTAAGGTGAAGGATTGCTAACCACACTCCTTTACCTCTTCTATTTTTTAACATAGTAACAAAAAGACCTATCCTATTAAAAGATTACATATTCTCTACAGTATACAATACCTTTATAATATTAGCTATACTTTCAGGTACAACATTTCCGCTGATACTACCCATCTTTCCATAGAATCCATTGAGGTAATCATCTACTACATGAAGAACATCTTGACCCTTATATTTTTCATAAATCGTAGAAGCAAGTCCCTTCAAAGCCTTATACCCTTCTTTCAAACCTTTTACAGGAATGATTGAAGCAGCAAAGTCTGCCAACTTCAACAAAGACTCTTTGTTGCATACTGCATCGAATATCTTATCATACCCCTCTTTAAAGTCATAGATACGATTATCCTTTATGAGTTGAAACAGAATATCACGCTTGATATACTCAATGACATCCCGATTCTCCTCAACCACGTAGTTTACTGGATGGAGAGTGATAAAATAGTAATCATTCTTCTTTTCATCATAGCTCTTCATGAACTCTTTCAGAAAGTAAGATTTACCTTCTCCAAAGCTAGCAGAGAAAATAATTCTACTCTCTTTCTCAAACACTTGCTTAAAGTCTTGAATGTTTTGAGAAATATCAATTGTGTCCATAATGTCTTTATCTTTTCACTTCCCCCACCATCTTCTTCACCAACATACGGAATTGCTTATAGATACCTAACTGTAACATTAAGATTCTAATATGCTTTTCCATTTGGGTTCTGAAAGTAACAGGAAAATATTTATCGAAACACTCCTTAGGCGAAAGCCTATCTAAGTCTTCAAAGAATGCTGTGCGTCTAGGATTGTTCTTTGGCTGAGCAGTCAACTCATGCACACCAGCTATCAGCTTATCAACTCCTACCTCTTTTATATAGGCATCAGTTTCTATGGCTTTCATGATTTCTTCAGCCTTAGCAGAATGAACAAGGACTTTAGTTACACCTTTATCATTATCCAACTCCTTACTATACTGGTACACCTCGAAGCAATCCCATATTGTGAAATCTGTCACACGATACTGCTTCTTGAATCTACAAGCATAACAACTTGGTCGTACATTGATGCCAGAGAAGAACGAGCGAAGCCAAGGATCGGTATCAATACCTGCATGATAAGAACCTTTCTCTGAGTCGAAACTCATATTCGAGTACTTATATCCATAGAAATTCTTATCTCTAAACTTCAGATTCTTTAAGTCATCTCCGTATATCAAGCCTTGATATTCTATATATTTACGTAGTACCTTAGGCGAAGGAACCGCTCTACAAACCACATCTACGATAATCAAATTATCGTATGGCTTTCTAAGATATGATACCAAGCCTTCCATCTGGCAAGGAGTGCCACTGAAACATACCAAACGACCTTGCTTCAAAAATTCCTTAGCCTGTTGATATGTATCCCCAATCAGACTCTGTACATACTTACTATTTCGGAACTTCCATAGTTCATCCTCGCTTTCTATAAAGATGTGTCTTGCCTCATTATGCTCATTGAGAGCAGCTCCGAAAACTACACCACCTTGTTTTAATACATATTTGGCTATAGCAGTATATGCCCCTCCAGATGTACTTTCCGAAAGAACCTTAGCATCTTTGTTTTGAAGCAGATAACCTCTCTGAGGCTTTACTTTCTCAGGTTTAACATTTATAATTGGACACACCTTCTCACACAGATGGCAGTCGATACAGGAATCTATATCCACCTGAGGATAACGAAATCCTTCCTTATCTTCGACCATTGATATACAATGTTTTGGGCATGCATTCTCACATGCCCAACAGCCGCAGCAATCCTTCTTATCTTTAATCTCTATCATATTTGATACCAGATTTTTCTAATGCATCAAAAACAAAGTTCTTGGTAAACTGGCGTAATCCCGCCAATTTCTCATGAACTTTCTTGTAGTCTATATCCATAGCCAGCATATCCTTTGGCTCTTCATCCCCTTTCAGCAGGCGGTTCTCCTCTCCAACCAATGAGAGCAGTGAATAGATGCGACCATTTGTAGAAACAATACTATCGTTGTTATATCTGCGGAATGTGAAGAACTTCTTGGCATGAAGCATAGAGAATACAGAGCAATGGAAAGAGTCGGTAAATACATACTCAGCATCACGAATCAAGCGGATAAACTCCTTCGGACCAACATTGTATGGAGCTTCATCAGGGAAACTTTCATCACTGGCTATAAACTCATCACAATGCTGCAACTGTACAATCTTATACCCCGTCAAAGCCTTGACCTTCTTAACAAACTCACGCTGAATAGGATTATTACCTAAGAAATAGCAAAGAAGATATTTCTCCTTTATGAATCTTTCCTTACTGATACCTTCACCCCATTCCTCAGCTGTAAACAAAATCGTAGGATCACATACTACAGGTACATCTCTTCCTATCAAATTCTTGATAAGATTTTGCCCACTTACCTCACGAACAGAACAATAGTCGATACGAGGCAAGAACTTCTTTGCCAACTTTGCCTGTGCAGAAGGCAACTGGGATATACCAAAACTAGTAGCAAGTGCCATTTTAGGAACCTCTCTTGGCACAAAGTTCAAAGTATAATAGTTGGCAGCAATATTGGAAGGCAACCAAAGCTGATCACTTCCAACGACAAACATCTGATAACCATCAGCAGCCTTACTCAATTCAGCAAAAGAACCATAACGCTTTGATAGATGAAATTCATGCTGAGCAAAGGTATCAAACATATTATATCGCTCTGCAAGGTGTGAAGCATAAGTATGATTACTTTTCTTAGCTATCACCTTCTTTACTGTAGCCCATTTATCCTTGATGGTATTGGCATCAAATATCTTACTCAAAAAGTACTTATACTTTGCCTTATTGATTTCACCCTTCAGGCCATCAATCATGATAGTCTCGTTAGGAACATGAATGTCATCAAAGAACTTCTGTGTAGCAAAAGCCTGGAGCTGACTTCCATAATTAGGTTGGAAGTAACAAGTTACAAGTGCTATTTTATTCGTCATACAAAATTATCAATAATTATATTTTCCTCTTTTCAGCATAAACTGTTTTGCTCTACCAAATATATCAAGAACAAAATACATTTTAATCTTAATAAAAAATAAAGCAATTTTTCTGAATTTATCAACTTCGTTATAAGAAGCTTCTTTAATCGCTTCTTTGAATAATAAATTCTCGTCTATTATTCTAGCAAATTTCCTTGTCCTTTTCACAAGCGAATCTGTATTTGCAGGATGAAAGTAAGTATTCATTGCCATTGCTAAAATAACATATATAGCTTTATCATACATTGGCTTTCGAAAATCATCTTTATTACTAAAGGTAGAAATATCTTCCTCCATAACTTTAAGACAATCGATGATACATTTAACATTAGCTTCACTTACACTTTTTGAAATTGAGGTTGGATTATATCTATAATGATAAAAATACTCATTAATAAATAAAGCCTTCTGAGCATAATAGAACGAACGCATTGCAAAAATATTCCCCTCCAATCCTTGTTTAGTTCTAGAATCGTGGGTGACATTGTATTTCTTTGCAAAGTCCATTCTCACTAATCTTATGACAGGAGAAGAAACTCCTAAATTGTAAATCAAGGTATCAACCGCCAGTTGCTTACACTCGTCAGAACCATATACATGAGTATAATCATCGCATTTCCATTCTAACTTACCAGTTATCTGCTGCCCATTAACTTCATGAACAAGTTTCCAAAAAACGACATCAATATCAGTATGAGAGTCTAACTGATGAACGATTTTCTCCATCATATCGACATCAAGCCAATCATCGCTATCCATAAAACAGAACCAATCACCAGTTGCCATTTCATAACCAGCATTACGGGCAGAAACCAAGCCTCCATTTTGCTTATGTATAACCTTGATGCGATGATCTTTCTTTGTATATTCATCACATACTAATCCACAATTATCTGGACTTCCATCGTCAACCAAGATAATCTCGATATTTTTATATGATTGCTTTTGTAAGCTAACAATGCAATCACGTAAATATAGCTCAGGTACTTTATAAACAGGAACTATAATAGAAATCAAATGAATATTATGCATAACAATATTAAATAAATATTCCACACACACTGGTACATTTCCGGTATATTCTTTACAAAACAAAAAATCAATCAAATACAGAATGATATGGGAACATTAATTCTGGGAAATAGCCAATTTTTTTATAATATCTGTAAAACAAGTAACAAACAAGAATCGAAATATAAATGGTCTTTTTATTTTTGTCTTTTGTCCATGAAATAATCAAGGAAAGAAGAACATATTGAGAGATTGAGAGAAAACTACTCAAACGTGCTAAAGATTCTATTGTTCGTAAAAAGACAGTTTGAATCAACATATATAATATGTAAGCGTTTATATTTATCTTAAAAATACTAATTTTACTTTCTATTTTAGAATCGCCAGACTGACTAGCTACCATGTTTTTAAAATAAATATAGAATAATGAATAAAAGCCCCAATTTAAAATGAAAGGCAATATAGGATTCGTATAATTAGCATCCGATAATACATTATTATGGCTATATTCATAGTAATAACCCGCAGCAACAGAACCAATAGAACCACCAACATGACTCACAATAAATCCCATTAAAACAGGTATTAAATATTCACCAAATATAAAAGCAGAAATCATTAAAATAAATACGACTTTATATTTTAAGAAAAACTTCTGCAAAACTAAGGAAATTGGTAACATCACGATTGCACTCTGATGGCAAAAATATGCAACAATATTCAATACGATGTGTTTTTTCCTTTCAGCAATAGCTAGGAAACAAAAACCTAAGAAAAAAAATGCAACAGCTAAATCTTGTCTTACAGGAAAGAAATTTGCTGAAGCTACAATACTAACAAAACATACAATCGGCTTATTATTATTAAAGAAAGTACTTATTTTATAATATATACTTAAAATAATAAAATTTGAAACCAACAAGAATGACGTATATGTACCAAATATCTTTTTACAAAGAACCATTAAGAGAGCCCAACCTGCTTCAAGGTTCTTATAAACCATACCATCATCTTGAGTAATATACTTATAAAAGTTGCTAAAATCTAATTCGTTAAAACTTTTCTCATACCAATACCAATCTGTACCTAAATCCCAACGTAGACCTCTGAATAAAGTTAAAACTATTATCCAAAAAAAGATTACTCTTTTCTGCGTCTTCAAATTAGATATGAAAGTACTAAGAATAAGAGGTATATAGATCAATGAATAAATTGAAAAGAAATTATCCCATTCCATAACCTTATTAATTTTCTATTAACCCATTAAAATATCCTATATATTTTTTTGCTATAGTTTCCTCACTGATAGTATCTCTTATTTTCCTACAGTTTTCTACCTTTACACGATAATCATCAACAGTAATATTAGAAGCTATATATATAGCCTCTTTAAGAGAACCTTGCTTATACAAGATTGCAGATTCTTCATTATAAGTATCAGAGAAACAACCAAAGTTTGGTGCAATAATAGGTAATCCATAAAACAAAGACGTTAATAACGGACCAGATTGAGTGGCATCACGGTATGGTAAAACCAAAAAATGATGTGTACTGAATAAATCAGGTATTTCTGCGTTATCAACAAATCTAATTTTTAAATTAAACAAATCATTATGCTTTATTCTTTTTTGACAATCACTCCATGCATTTCCTTTTCCAGCAATAGTTAAAGAAACATTCTTAATACCATCTGCATACAACTCTTCTATTGCGTCTATCAACAAGTCAAGGCCCTTATAAATATTGATACTACCAAAAAAAAGTAACTTTACGCCATTAGATATATCTGAGACTTTCAAAAGTGAAGAACCAAAATTTTTATAGCTCATTCCTAAATTAGGTATATTCTTATGATAAGTCTCAAAATATAACTTTTGCTGATTTTTAGAAAACACACAAGGGTACTTGTACAACACCCCAGTTGCCATAGTTTTAAATTTCCACGCAAGAGATAATCTTAAAGATCTTTTATATGAATGCATTTTGACATCATGAATTCCATAAACGATTTTTTTGCATTTTATCATTGGAACTTGTAACATCCACCCCCACTCTGACATACAAGTGAAAATTACATCTGGTCCTATTTCATTTATCAGATTTCGAATGTTTATGAAAAAAGATAAATTCTTGAGACTTCTTACTCTAAACAATCGGGTACAAATACGTAGTTTAATAGAATTTTCGTTAGCATAAGCCATAGCCTCATTTTTAGAGATATTGACGTTTTTGTTAGGCTCATCTATTAAAAACCACGTCAAATCATACACCTTGTTTAAGTGCTTTAAAACAGTAATATCGGTATCGCCGAAACCACCTAAATTTATATAAACAAGTTTCTTCTTATTCATGCTCTAATATATATATAATTTTATTTACTAAGCTATATTCACAATTTTCTTCAACTCTAATACTCTTCTTTACTCCAGCATTCTCGCCAGCTTCCACATCACGATGGCTATCACCAATCATATAAGATTCTGACAAATCAATGTTGAAGTCTTTGGCTGCCTGTAACAACAGCCCAGGCTTCGGTTTGCGACAATCGCAATCTATTTTGTATTCTGGGCGTTCTCCTTCGAATCCCTTGTCAGGATGATGTGGGCAGATATAAATACCATCAACATAAGCACCTTCTTTACCCAAGAGGGTTGCCATCTTCTTGTGTATCTCGTTGAGTTCTTCCCATGTGACCTCTCCTCTTGCTATCACAGGCTGGTTTGTGACAACAATTGCCAAATATCCACTTTGGTTAATAAGCTTAATTGCCTCGGCTACTCCTTCAATCAGTTCAAAGTCATCTATATTGCGAAGGAATCCCACATATTTATTGATGGTTCCATCACGATCAAGGAATATGGCTTTCTGCTTGTTGGTAAGATTCTTTGCCTGAACAACACCATTTTTATAATCAGCCTCCACTTGGTGAAAACGTTCTGGCGTACCCATGTCCTTTACATACTCAGGACTGTCATAACAGAACATCATGTTTGAGCCACATAAAGGTTTGAGTATTTGTCGGTCCAAGTCAACCTTTCCTTGTGGAAATCCAGACTCTTTGTTGATTTCAAGAGATTTCAAACTAATATCCAAAACCTTGGGATCTATCACATGAAGACCAGCATTCACACGATTGTCATACCACTGTGGACGTTCATCTTCCTTGGCAAGCCATTTCTCTACATGACCGTTTTTGTCAGCAATGATCAATCCACTATCGTATGGATGTGAATTGGGATGAGTAAACAGAGTAACAAGACCTCCATGATTCTGATGGAATGCAACCATACGATTGAAATCAACATCGAATGCTGCATCCGCATTTAAGAGAAGGAAAGGTTCATCACCTATTTTTTCCCTCAGTCTAAACAAAGCACCAGCATTGCCAAGAGGAGACTCTTCTACAAAATAATCAATCTTTGCTCCAAACTGACTGCCATCTCCAAAATAGGCAATAATCTTGTCTGCCAGATAACCTACGGTCAAAATGATATCTTTAAAACCTTGCGCACAGAGAGATCTTATTTCTCTTTCAAGGATAGGCATACCAGCCACAGGTATTAGTGGTTTTGGTATGTTAGGAAAAAGTTCAGCGATGCGGGTTCCTCTACCGCCCGCCATAAGTATTGTTTTCATACGAGTTTCGTTTTGAATGCGAATTTCTCGAATAACACGAATTGATATAAATCCGTGCGTTTCATGAAATCCGTGTGAGTTTATTAATTTCCGAAGAATTTCTCTTCCAGCATCAAGCACAAGCAATGATATACAGGAAGATGAAGTTCCTGAATCTTATAAGTCTCGGTCTCTGGAACATGGATACAAACATCTGCGAATGTTTCCAATCTGTTTTCGTTCTGACCGGTCAATCCAATTACCTTCAATCCCTTAGACTTTGCAGCAACAGCTGCATAAAGTACATTTTTACTGTTACCAGAAGTTGAGATACCCAAGAAAACATCACCAGCTCTACCCAAGCCATTCACCTGCTGAGCGAAAATAAGAACAGGGACGGCATCATTCATAAATGCAGTTGTCAATGAAGGTTCTCCTACCAAAGAGATGGCAGGAAGCGAACCTTGCAGATGATCAGCCAACACTGTACCCATCTCTGCATCTATCTGCATCAATCGGTCAATCTGTGCAGCATAAATCTTACGCTTCAGTTTGAACTCCTTCATCAGCTCGCCGACTATATGTTCAGAGTCTGATGCCGAACCTCCATTACCAGCTACCAACAACTTGCGACCAGCCGAATAAGTTTCCTCCAGGATTTGATAAGCTTTTAATATATCTTCTTTACAACTATCCAACTGGGGATAACGTTGCACCAAAGTTTCAATATGATTGTTCATATATGAATTCTTCTATTAAACATTCAACATTTAACACTCAACATTCGAACATCGTCTGTAGGATAAATCTTCCATCCATGAGCACCACCATCAGAGAACTGGAATGGCATCACAAAACCATTAAGTTTCTTCAAAGCCTCTTCCACTTCTTTTTTACGGGTAGGTTCTACCACGAACATGATAAAACCGCCACCACCAGCACCAGATACCTTACCAGCCTTAGCACCAGCAGCCATCGCAACATCCATAGCCTCCTGAATGATAGGATTGGTGATGTTATTTGCCATTTTCTTCTTATTCTCCCAACCTTCACGGAGAATATCAGCAAATCCGTCAATATCACCCTTCAAGATAGCAAGTTTCATGTCCTTGGCACTCTGCTTAATCTTATGCATAGCTTCTACTGCATCGTTATCACCATGAGAAGTATTCTTCTTTTGCTCCTCAATGATGGCAGCACTACTACGGCTCTTACCTGTAAAGTAAAGAAGCATACTTGCCTCCAACTCATCGATAATCCATCGCTTAATCTTCAAAGGATTTACGATGACAATATCATTCTGCAAGAACTCCATATAGTTGAAGCCACCGAAAGCTGCAGCATACTGATCCTGCTTGCCACCAGAAAGTCCCAAGTCCTTGCGTTCAATCTCATAAGCAAGACGGGAAATCTCATAATCACCCAATGGCAAACCAAGCCATTCTACAAATGCCTTCAAGATACAAACTACCATTGTAGATGATGTTCCCAAGCCAGAACCTGCAGGAGCGTCATTATAGGTAGTAATCTTGAAAGATTTAGCACCTACACCAAAATCCTTTACCACTCGATTATAAACACCCTTGATGAGACTTGCCTCACCATCAATCTCCAGACATTCTGTCATCGGATAACTCTTATTGCAATGCGCATCAAAAGCATTGATAGTTATCTGATTGTCTTCAGTCTCTTCGATTGTACAATATGCATACAAATTAATTGTTGCATTCAGTATCAAACCTCCGTATATATCGCTGTATGGCGACACATCGGAACCACCTCCTGCCAAACCAAGGCGAAGGGGCGCTTTACTTCTAATTATCATAGAACAATTATGACTTTTCTATTATTTGTTTATAAGATGATTCTATATACGTATCTAATGATTCTAAATAGTTTTTTGTATGCATTTTAATTACATCCATAGTTATACCACCATCAAATAACTCTCTCAGGCATGAGATATAATCTTTTGCGTCTACACACTCTTTAACAGGAATGTTTGAGGGATCATATACACCTTCCAAGGAGTGAGTATGAGCTAAAACATATTTTCCATAAGATATAGCTTCAAAAGTTTTAACTTTTAATCCTGTTCCAGAAAACACAGGATTTATAGCTATATCTCCTAATTTATAAAAATCATAAGGATCATGAAATCCTCCTAGTAATTTTATAGAGTCTTCATGACAATCTTGTTTAAGTACTTTACATATACTTCCACCTATATAAAGTTTCATATTAGGAAACTCCCTATGTAAAATAGGGAAGATATGTTTAATAAACTGCTTAATACCATTTAAATTATGAACATTACCACCTGAAAAGAAAAGTAAAACTTGGTTTCTGACAATAGGAGTTTCAATATATTTAAAAGGCATAAAAACTGTCTTTACATTTGTTTTTGGAGCAAGATATTTATAATAAATTGCTTCATTTTCTTGTATTGCCAGAATATCTGTTGCCCTATTTAAAGCTAAAGCCTCTTTATTAGGACTATAAGAAAACCATGAATATTCTCCTTTGAAAAGCTTATATGAAAATACATCATGTGTATATATTAATTTGTGCTTAACTGATGATTTTTCCAACAGTTTTGACATCCATATATAATTTACCATAATAGTATCTATACCTTTTGCAGAAACTAAATGCTTTACAAATTTAGGAATGAACCATGGGCAATACAAATCTAATGACTGATAATTGATTCCAAGTTTTGTACATAACTTTGAATGTAATTTCTGCAAAAGCACTTGAATTTTATTAGTCCTGAACAAGAATAATTTTTCTTTCCATGCAAATTTCATTTCAGATATATCCTCATCAGTCATTGATCCATTATTAACTAATAAGAAATATACATCATAGCCCATTTTTTGTAAAATATCAGCATTCTTTCTAATACAAGTCCTATTTCCTGCCGTCAATGGGTTAGAGGGACAATCACTTACAATTAAAATTTTCTTTCTCTCCATTTCTATCACTATTTAATTGTACTATTAAGAAAGCAAAAACTAGCCGTTCGCATTTTCTCGAATCCTAAATCTAAGATTTTCATCAACGACCCAACTCTATCATTACCTCTTCTTGCATTCCCCATAAACTTAAATTTCTTACCAAAGATTATAGAGAAGACTACGCCATGATATGAATCGGTGATAACCATATCACAACATCTTATATTGTTAAGCCATTGCTCTATTGAAACTATACCTGCATCGAGCAACCCATTGATAACGTAAGGTAAGCCACATGAATTAAGTTCATTTTTAATAGAGTCATTCATATCTAAAGCATAGCAGAAAATCTTTCCTATTGTAATATCCTTCACATCATTTCTCTCTTTTATCAATGTTAAATAGTCCTCTGCAGAGAGCAAAAGGGTCGGATCTAATGTCCATTCAGCCTTTGGTTTTATCCAACCATTTTCTTGAAACATTTTTAATGCAGACTCTTCTCTTACAGAGACCGCATCAAAACGAGCATATAGCTTAGCTAACTTTTTTGTCTGCTTAGCTGAATACTCATTTTTATTAGTACCCATTGATACTGAATAAGCTATCTTCTTTATATCATCAGGTACGAATTTTAAAAAGAAGTTTTCACAACCAATACTATGTGTCATACCTTCTCTCCATACCTGATCAGAACCAACAACTACAGCATCATAATTACCACTATTCAGCAGTTTTTTAATCCCAGAAACATTTCTTACCTCAAATGTGTGTGGAATATATTTTTCATAAAAAGCTAAGGCATTTGCATCTATGATTTTTCGAATATCATTATTATGTTTTTCCAATAAAACATCCACATTTTTCTGCCCTAATAAATATCTTTTAATTATTCTCTTAGGAATACTATACGGATACTTATACCAAGGCAACGAGTAGCTGCAATGCAAATTTATATGCTCTACCTCATGCCCCATTCCTTGGAGCACTTTGATGAGCGCATATCGTTGAAGATTTCCTCCATAATTATTGTCGAATGGAAGATTCAATAATGCTATTTTCATCTAATTCTAAAATTTACCTATTAATATTTTCAGATATTTATGATTGAACAACCATATTGTGGCTCCACTCAATGCAGTAGCCAATATGAATGTTATGATATAAAAAGTAAAACCTGATATTGTTCCATAAGGAGAGATGATGTTGGGAAGTACCTTAGCCAATAATCGGAGATAAGCGAAATGAGACATATAGACCTAATGTAATCTTTTCTTCATCTATATCTATTATTTTTTATAAAATGAGCCCCCGACAACCTTCCTACCACAAGCAGAAAAGTAGCTTAATAAATAGCCCGTGGCATTGGGTAGCCAAGGGGCTCAAAAAGTTATTGTTATTTGAGTTGTAACCTTTTGTAGGAACTTGCATGTTCCTTACCTAGTGCTACTATAAATTAAAATAAACATTGTAAATTAAAGAGACATTAGGTTTTATCCCCAAGAATCACTCGTATCAATATTCATTGTTCTATCTATGATATGTACATCACCTTCTGGATTTTTATATGAAGCCGTGAGAGTGGATGAGAAGGGATAACTCATATTCATCTCATAACCGTCACCACGGCGCATATCACCAGCAGAACCATACTGATGGCGGACATTGATTTGACCATGAACTCGCAATACAACTTCCTCATCATCCTGGCTTATTGTTTCTATGGAAGTTAAAATATAAGACTCAACTTCATAATGAGTAGATAAAATATCTAAATCACTTTGAGTATTGATATAGAATTCTTCTATCATTTCTTCATCTATACTCTCGGCAACAGCATTTCTAACTTGTACCCTAACGACATCAATTGTTGATAAGAAAAGTTGAACCTGATCCAAGACATCCAATGCCATTTCTTTGATTTCTTGAGATTTTACATAAAACGTTTTGGGAGCAACATGGGTATATTTACTAAGAATATCTATACTGTCACGTAAATTTTTGTCACTTGAATCATGTTCAACATCTAATTGTCGCTTGACATATTCATCAGAGAGCCAACCTTGAATTGCATATTTAATTCTCTGACTTCTAGTAACTTTTTCTGGATGTTGCTTATCATTAGGCTTAAACCATGGAGCATTAATTACATCCTCATCAGGGGCAAGCCTTTCAAGTACAGTACGAATTAACTCACGCATAGAATATGCGAAATTATTCAAACGAAGCTGATTTTTTTCATCATCGACATTAGCTATAGCAGCCTTAAACAAGTCTTGTTCAAATCCAGAAGCTAAATGTCTCAAAATAGCATTTTCTAATTTTGCATCCATAACTCTTAAAATGTATATCACCAATACAGCGTCCCCACTATATTACAAGTAGTTACACCTATCAGTTTTTGAAAAAAGTTATATTGTATCATGCTTACTGAGATTCGAGAGATTCGTGTTCAAAAATCAACCTGCACGCGAATTGCTTATTGGGGTTACTGAGCACGAATTGCACGAATTACACGAATATGTTGCTTAAGAACGGAAAAATCGTAAGTTTCTAAAGATCCGTGAGATCCGTGCGGGAAAATTCAACATTCCTCACTCTGCTCTCAAGGATTCTATCACAAACCTTTCGAAGCTCGCCTTGTAGCCACCGTCCATCGGGCAGGGATCGTCGGGATAGGACTTGTGATACTCCTCTTCCATGTTGTCAAGATAGTCCATTATCTGCATCACCTGGTCTTTGGTGCAGTGATGCTTCTTCAGCGAAGAACGAAGCAGGCAGTAGGACTGGGTATGACTGGCATAACCCTCTTAGACATGCTTGACTGAATTCTCATTCATGTGGCCAGCCACCTTTAAGGTGCGTACCACATTGCTACTGCCGCCGAGGATGGTATCCGTCAAAGCGCGCAGTGCCTTTTTGGTTTTTGTAAATCGTGTCATCTCTTAATATATTTAAAAAATTCGAATATCTTTTGTTAAGCTATTATAAATTCATAGTCTTTTTGTACCTATATATGTAGGTACAGGATTCTTGGCGGTCTCAACCTTTTTTCTTAAATTCGCAGCAGCTTTCAAGAACGAGGGCTGAAGAAATCTTAAGTTACCGAATGGTGAACAGCGGGGTGAACACTTGCCCCAAGCATTCACCTTTTCGGCTCAGGGGTGAACCCTAGTAAAAAGAACTTTGTATATACAGCGCATGCTAGAAATATAAGAGTCTCTATTATAATGGGTTATATAGTGTTTTTAACACATTATTAACGCTAAAGGTTGGCATCGGGGTTCACCCTTCACCGACTTCATCTCCAAGTGTTCACCCACACTCTTACTTAGAGAACGTTGCAAACAAGAAAATAGTATAAACAACAGACAATTTTAAACAAATGGAAAAAGAATCAAACATCAACTGTATGGAAGAGACAGCTACGATGCCATCGTACTTCCCTTGTATCAAATCTTCGGAGAGCCATCCACTCGCCGACTGGTTGTATCTCAAGAGCGTGATTACCTCTAGCCCTGAGCTACGAATGATGACTGAGACTTACCGCAAGCGCCTCGCCATCAGCAAGCAGTTTGCCGACCAGTACAAGCCTGAGATGCCTGCCATCACGGTTTCGGCACTCATGAACGGCTACGGCAGACAACTTGCCGACTTCCTCAAACCTACCTACATGTTCCAGCTCGACTTCGACCATGTGAAGAAGGAAGAGGAGCCTGCCCTTTGCCAGAACCTGAACAACCAGAACATCGGTAACGTAATGAAGCGTCTTGGATTCAAGAAGATTCACAAGAAGAACGGCAACGGCTGGGCTGTGATAGAGAAGGAAGGTAGCGAAATCAACAACGATTCCTTCATCGATCCTAACGATACCGTGGAGGATTAAGTATCTTGGTTACGACCGCTAAGTATCATGGTTACGATAGCTAAGTATCATATTTACGAAGCATAACCCTAATAGATATTTCTCTGCACGCGAATTACGTACTGTTTTTACTGAACACGAATTGCACGAATTAAACGAATAAGTTGCTTCAGAATGAAAGATTCGTGAGATTCGAGAGATTCGTGTTCAACATTTAACATTATAATTACCGCCAATGGATTTACGAAGTTACACCAAGCAGGAGTTAGCCCTGCTCTATTTTCCGGATTCCGACCCGGACGTGGCAAGAGCCCATCTGATGAGATGGATAGTAAGATGCACCCAGCTCTACGAGCAGTTGCAGAAGAGTGGATACAACAAGAGCTGCAAGGAGTTCAATCCCCTGCAAGTATCCTATATTTTCTTCCATTTGGGAGAACCTTGATATTTATCAGTGATAATCGGTGAGTATCGGTGAGCAACAATGAGCATCGGTGAGTTGGGAAAATGAAATGTTGTATCTTTGCATTGTGATTCAGAAAGAGAAGTCGCACACGGATCTTCTTCGTTGCAAGCAACGGTTCTCACTAAGCTTCACAGGAAAAAAACTCCGAAGGAGTAAAAATCCGTGAGATCTGTGAGAACCGTGTGCAAAACAAAACATTAACCCTTTAAAATCCATAGAATCCAAGAAAGAATCAAAGAAAAATCGATTTGATCGTGGTACATTGCAGTGCCACACGTATTAACCAGGACTTCCCAGTAGAAGCCTTAGAAGCCTGCCACAAGGCCCGTGGTTTCCACTCCATCGGTTACCACTATTACATTAAGAAGGATGGCGTGGTCTATCCCTGCCGTCCAGAAAGCGAGGAGGGTGCTCACGCCCGCCACTACAACGCCCATAGCATCGGAATCTGCTACGAGGGTGGTCTCGACGAGAAAGGCAAGCCTGCCGACACTCGCACTCCAGCCCAGAAAGCATCTCTGGAAGACCTCCTCTACAGTCTCGTCCTCGACTATCCCGATGCCGAGATCCTAGGTCATCGCGACCTCCCCTGGGTTCGCAAGAGCTGTCCTTGCTTCGATGTCAAGGAATGGCTGAAGGAAATCGACTTCCATCTCTAGAAAGCCCGGACAGTTCCCAGATATTCGTACTATTCGAGTTATTCGTGTTCAAAATCATCCCAGCTTGTAAGTCCTAAAAAAGCTTATGGGTTGGGATTTTTTCTTTGTTTATTCACATCATTTCTCTCCCCCATCAGCACTCTCATCACACTTGGCATATACATTCCGAGTACCCCATAATCACTTTATTTTGATACTTTTATTTTATACGAAAAATCATTCCCAGCACCTTCTTCCTCATTTCCTTGTCGATGCCCAAAAAGAAGGAAGAAAGGGCTACAGACAAGAGACACACCAAACCAAGAAGGATGAAATAGACAACCTGGGTAGAATCTACCAGCCTGTATATAATAATAGGTATAGGGAGACTCGCTACCGTCACTATCAGGCAAGAGCGATACACACCCCATATCTCCTTCCATTTGTAATCCACCATCTTCATAATGAGCCATGGCTTCTGCACCATACCCAAGATGGCATAGACGGCAAGACTGGTCCACGACAGAACCAATGGCGAATAACCTAACTTGAAGAAAGCATACGTTATTGGAAATATCAAGAGTCCCAGCGTTGGCGATGTTAAGGCATTCTCCCTCAAACGCCCCTTGGCATAAAGTGCTGTATAGAAGGAGGTATCAAACACTTGGAACAAGCTTTGCACGATGACAATCTGCAGGAACGGCACCGTGTATTCTGGCACGATGTCCAACCATAGCTTCAACAACGGATAAGCCAAGAGACACACGGGCAGGGCTATCAAGTACATCATATAGTAGGAATACTTCGTACTCTCAAGTAACAAATGCTTAGACCCTTCATAATCGCCAGCGGCATATTTCTTCACTATCTGCGGATTAGCAGCCTGACGGAAATTTGCCACAAACTGGTTGGCAGCCATGTTCACCTGCAGAGAGATGGCTCTTGCAGCCACCACGGCAGGAGCGAAGAACATGTTGAGCAATATCAGCACTCCTTGGCTGTTTAATGCAATGGAAGTGCTGGCAAACATACTCCAGCCAGAGAACCCTGCTATCTCACGGAAAATCTTCTTGTCGAAAGAGAAGGAGAAACGAGCTTCTTCAAAATGACGACTGCAATAGAATCGGTAGAAACACATGATGCCCACCTGCACTGAAAGGAGCAAGGTGGCATACATCATCAGCCTATCGAAGTCGCCTATAGCCAGCAGATAGCAGACCAGCAGCTTCGCTGACACCTCGAAAATGCTCATATAGGCATATATCGACATCTTCTCGTGCGCCACGATGGTTGCATTGTAAGGTACCTGAGTAAGGGTGAACACCGCCGTCAATATCGAGAGATGATAGGTATAAACCGCAGCGGTCATCCTCTCTGGCGCAATCACCATCTTATGGTAGAGAAACCAAAGTCCAATGGTCTCAGCCACTATCACCACCAAGATTGAGATGATGATATGAATGTTCAGCGTTGTGGAGAATGTTCTCTTTAGCTTCTCGGCATTACCCTCACCCAACGAATAGGTAAGAAATCGGGAAGAGCCTGTTGCCAAAGCTCCGTTGATGAAGGAGAGGAATCCTACCACTCCGCCCACAGCCTGATAGATACCATAGTCGTCTACTCCCAATTTCTGTAAGATGATACGAGAAGTGAAGAGTGAAATCACCATCGTAAACATCATGCGGAAATAGAGAAAGAGCGTGTTCTTTGCTATAGTCTTATTGTTTGTCTTTTCTTGCATAAATATCAGCCTACGGAATGGAAATCAAGATTGTCTGGGTCGAAACGCAGTCGGGAATTGATATTGATGGAATCAATCTCCCTCATCTCATCATCGGTGAGCGAGAAATCGAAGATATCGATGTTCTGCTTCTGTCTGCCAAGATTGAGCGAGCGAGGTATCGGTATCTGCTCCAGCTGTATGTCCCATCGAAGGATAATCTGCTGTATGCTCTTGTGATACTTCTTGGCGAGGCGTTGCATGATAAGATTCTTGGTGAGTCGGTCGTCGTTGCGAGCCAGTGGTGTATAAGCCTGGACGGCTATGCCATGCTCATGACAGAATTCCACGAGAGGTTTCTGCGTGAAGAGCGGATGAATCTCAAACTGGTCGACAGCAGGAACAATCTCGCAATTGTCCATGATGTCTTTCAGATGATGCTGATGGCAGTTAGCCACACCCAGCACCTTAATATATCCCTCCTTGTAGAGACGTTCCATCTCCTTGTACGTATTGACGAAATGGTCGGTTACAGGCCAGTGGAACATGAACATATCTATGTAGTCGAGTCCTATCTTCTCCAGACTACGCAGGAAATCCTCCCTGACAGTACCATTATACTGCTGATTGTTGCTGACACGTGAGGTAAGAAAGACATCCTCCCTTTTGAGCCCAGCCATCTTGATGGCTTCCAAAATCTCAGAACCATCACCATAAGCGAAAGAATAGTCTATAAGACGATAGCCCAAGGTCAAAGCATTTGCTAGACTCTTAATATAATTGTGACGAGCAAGACGATACTTGATACGAAAAATTAACTTACGTTCAACCTTTGCAAAGAATGTATTGGAAGGAAGAGTAGGCTTAAATACTTCTCCTACGATTCCTGGACCTATACCTATAGCAGGTATTTCTGCCCCATTATTTAATTTTATTGTAGAAAATTTATTCATAATTAAAAATAAAGAATCGTTCCACCCCAGCTTAGTCCTACACCAAAACCAGATACCATAACTTTCATCCCCTTATGGATAGTTCCAGCATTCAAACACTGCTTCATTGCTATCATCACTGTAGATGATACCGTATTACCTGTTTCTTCTAAGTTCACATAGAATTTATCTTTCGGAAGAACACAAACCTTACGGATAGTGTTAAGCATAAACTTATTTGCTTGATGGAAAACGTAATAATCTACATCTTCATTTGTCATACTATTCTTTAAAAGAATATCCTTCATCATGGCAGGAACAGCATCCAGTGTGAAATTAAAGATACCACCGCCATCCATGTAGAGATAATCATCAAATCGTGTATGGCCTTCATCATCTATGACGCTATTACCAGTTGGTTGATGGCATCTAGCCGCCCCCGTCTTAACCATCAGCTTTTCAGCACCACTTCCATCTGTACCAAGAGAAAACTCACCAATCTCAGCAATTCCCTCTGTAGAGATTAAACAAGCAGCAGCACCATCACCAAAAATAGACCGATTGCTCTTATCTGATGGATGGAGATACTTATTGTAAGTTTCAGCAGTCAGCAGAAGTACATTCTTGGCAATACCGCCAGCTATAAGCCCTTTAGCCATAGCCATACCATAAACACAACCAGAACATCCTAAATTATAATCAAAAGCACCAGCTGTCGTTGGTATACCTAAGCGGTTTTGAAG
>ERZ1023826.30-NODE-30-length-77068-cov-22.546843_pt1 | contig 77068 bp, 78 predicted proteins | sample MGYA00380380_ERZ1023826 | MGnify/ENA primary metagenome ERZ1023826 (study PRJEB33179, sample SAMN07449068) | human gut metagenome | biome: Human-gut; feature: Human associated habitat; material: Faeces | host: Homo sapiens | place: India:Kasaragod | collected... | reverse complement strand
ACACCCGGGACAACGTTCCTATAAGATTAAGTTAGTCAACTCCTATATAGTTCCCTTAAATTAAGAGAGCAGGAAATGAAAAAGGATAGTTTCTAATATTCACATTTCAATATTCGTTCAGCTCATCCGGTGGAATAGTGGTTTTGCCGGACGAAGTGCACGATTCGGGCAACTTGTCCGGTATGTAGAGCTTTTACCGGACAAGCCGATCTGTGAGTGAATATTAGGAAAATATTTTCTGAAGATTGATGCAAGGTTTTCGGGCGGCGGGATTATGTTATACGTAGCCCCGCTGCTTGATTTGGACTTAAACTACTCTTTGCAGAGCATTATCTGCTGGATGAGGTGATCGGTGGACTGCATACCGGCGGAGCCGATACGGCCGAGATTCCGGATTGTCTTCTCGATGTCTTTGTCGATGATGCCGTCGGTCTCCTTGATGCAGGTCCCCCTCAGGGCCAAGACACAGGACTGGACGGCGCAGGCCACTCCGGAGGCCACTTTCATCGCACATCCGACCTTGGCACCGTCACAGACCATACCGGTGATGTTTCCGATCATATTCTTGATCGCCGAGCAGACTTGGTCGTAGCTTCCTCCGCGGAGGAACACGATTCCGCAGGCTGATCCGGTCGAAGCAATCACGCAGCCGCACAGGGCTGACAACTTTCCAAGATATCCTTTAATGTGAATGGCGACCAAATTGCTGAGGATGAGCGCCCTGGCCAGCCGCTCGTCATCTACGTCGTATTTCAAGGCGTAAGCGATCACGGGCATACTCACCGTGATCCCTTGGTTGCCGCTGCCGGAATTGCTCATCGCCGGAAGCTTGCATCCTGCCATTCTGGCATCCGAGGCCGCGGCGGTCATCCCCATCGCAAAGCTGATGAAATCATCCCCGAAAACCTCCTGTTGGTTCTCCCTGATGGCCTTGCCGACGTTGAGACCATAGTCTCCGCTCAAACCTTCCCGCGCGAGCGCAAGGTTCAAGTCTCTGTCCGCAAGAATGAACTTGATGTCCTCGAATGTGGCGCTTTGGGCGAATGAATATATTTCCTTGACAGTCAGGTTGTAGTCCAGCGTGCATTTCACCGGTGTTGTCTCCCCGTCCCCGCCTTTCCTGAAATCGGAGACAGAGGAGTCGAGTCCTGTCTCGACAATCCTGTCGTGGTCGTCCTCAATGACAGTCCAGGACTTGTGGCCGGCTGAACTAACCGTGACCTTGACGTAAAGGATCTTTGGACTCTCAGCGACCTTGATCCGTACCTTGCCTGCGTCCACCAATCCTTTCGCTGTATCCACATCCTTGTCGGTCAGGTCCTTAAGCACCTCAAGACCATACTCGCTTTTCCCGCAGACCGCTCCGAGGGCGGAGGCGATGTAAAGCCCGACCATCCCGGTCCCGGGGATTCCGACTCCCATTCCGTTCTTGAGAATATTTCCGCTGACCTCCACGTCAACTTCATATTCAGAGAGTACGGGGACTTCTGTTTTCAAGGTTTCCGTGGCTTTGGCGGCGGCCAGCGCGACGGCGATCGGTTCGGTGCAGCCCAAGGCTGGCTTGACTTCCTTGTGCAGGAGTTCGATGAGTTCGGATTCTCTTGTAGTCATAACTGGTTATTTGTCAAGAAATTTCATTATGTCCTTAATCAGTGGTTCAATAGCGGCCTCCCCGCTGATGACCTCGATAGGGAAGCCGATGCAGACGGTCCTGTAACCATTCCCCTCAAAGCAGGTTCCGGCCGAGATGTTCGTGTCTGAGTAGCGAAGGAATGATTTCGACTTATCAGATGATGGCACGATTCCGTCAGGGGTCTCCACGCAGTAGATGAACGGGTTGCGCTCCTTGTGGAATTGGAATTCCGGCACGCTCAGACTGATTGGGCCGTTCTTCTTAACCTTGACAGTGGCGTTGCGGCTGGCGTAGTTTGTCATCCATCTGTAGCCAAGCGTCTTCTCCACAAATTCCTTTGTTGAAGACGTGTATAAGCTGTCCTTGTGCACTGGGTAGATCCCGTCCCAGACATCCGTGCCGATGTTCGCTCCGGAGACGAGCACGTTCCCGCCATCCTCAGTGTAGCGTCTGATGGCTTGTTGTAGGCCAGTAGGGAACACCTGGAACCTGTCCGGCACCTTGCCAGTGCCGACAACGGTAGTGATCTGTTTTCCGCAGATGAGATCCAAGGCCACATCGTTTTTAGCCAAGGTCCTGTCGGCGGAGAACGCCGCCACACTCGAAGAGTGGAAAGCATATCCGGCCGCCATGAGAGCCTTGCCGTGGATTCCGCAGTAGTCGAACGTGTTCCCGGCGAAGACCTTTCCGGCCTCATTGGTCCAGGCCGCTCCGAATCCAGGATTGTCATCGTCCAGCCAAGGCAGCTCGCGGCGGAACTGGTACTGAGGGCCGATGAAATTGATTTCTTTTACGTATGGGACACCGGCATCGAGGCTCGCGTCGAATCCGGCATATTCATTGGTGTCGAACCACGCCGGAGCGGAGACTCTGGTGAAGTTGTTGACCACCAGGACGTTTTTGCCGTTGCCTGATTCCGGGATGCCGACGCTGAGGGTCTCGGAAGGGAAGCTTTTCCCACCCTTGTTGAATGCGGTCACACGATAGCTGTAGATGTGCCCAGGGACGATGGAGACCTTGGTTGAGATCTCGTTTCCTGAGACTTTGCATCCATCCAGCACACGGCCGTTGTCAAAGGCCCCGTCGTCAATCCTTGTCTGAAGAATATATCCGGTAGGGACGGCGGTTGCCTCAAGCGAGTCCACGGTGGCTTTCCAGCTGAGCCTCACGGATTTGGAACCAGTGAATGAAGTAGCGAAAGAGTTGACCGGAAGCGGCTGCACTGCATATTCGCAACCATAGCGGGCGCTCAGGTATTTAAGCATTCCTTTATAGACCGCGCGGCTGACAGTGAAGCGGAAAGACGGATCAAGTCCGAATTTCATATCCGCGAAATTCTGGTGAGACAGTAATTCGAGCAGCATCGCAGGAACTGTCGCCGTGCGGGATTCGCTGTAGGATCGGTCCCACAAGCCCCTTCTGCTCCATTCCGGATTGAATTCCTTGCGGATGTCGTTCACGATCTCTGTCTGGACAAAGTCAGCGTACATCCTCTGCTGAAGCCTGTCCTCTCCGTTGGCGAACTTGTCGCTGCCATCGCACAGCAAGGTGTATATGGACAGCGTGCCGATGATCGAGTCATTCGGAGTCGTACCGGCGTCCGTGTGGAACGCGAACGAAAGGTCTATCGGAATATTCAGTCCTTCGGCCTTTGGATTTGTCCTTGAACCACCGGACATCCAGCCGACCCACGCGCCACGGTTGCCGTAGTCGGACGTGTAGTCATTGTCGTATTTGCTCAGGATTGTGGAATCGGCCCCGGCCCATTGCATCCAGTAGAGTGCCCCTTCCGTGAAGGACGGCATCCCTGAGGTGGTATATTCATTGACCGGCTGGTCTTTGAGGCCTCTTGCGATCTTGCCCATTCCGCCGCCGAAACGCACTGCGTCCGCTGTGATCACAGCGTTGCGGGTGACGTTGTAGCCTTTCGGGACGCTGTTGTCAAGGATCACGCAACCTTCTGAACCTTTGTCGAACTCGAATGTGCCAATGTAGATCCAGGTGCCGCCGCCCATCTTCTGGTTGACGATGAACTCACTTTCGCCGCCCAGATGCCTGACTGTGTAATGGGCGCAAGGAGTGCTGTGCGGCAGACTCTTATAGGAAATATAGACTGAATATTCCCCGCGTTCCGGAATCTCAGGGGTCCAGCGTGCCTCGGCCGCCTTTCCCCTATGGTTCTCACGGCATTCCGCTTGGCGGGCCGTTCCCATCTGAAACGGATTCTCCAGCAATGAATATGTCGCCCTGGCATCCGCGAATCCAATTCCAGCGTCCGACCAAGTTCCTGTCTCTGAATATCTTCCCTCGATTCTGACACCCTCTCCACGTCCATCCTCGAAAGCTGGATCGTTGTCTGAGATGACCTCGTTGGTCTGCGGATCCCTCTCGCGAGGAGTCATAACGTAGGCTCCGGCGTTCTCCAGCATCGGAATCAGGAACGGAAGCACATAGCTTTGGGTGTACATATCCTCGACGGTCTGGAACGTCGGCGCGCGCTGCCATTCCCAACGGTCGGTCTTCTCCTCGAAATAACGGCCGTGGCTCTGCCAGAGGGCAATGTTACGTCCTGCCAGACCTTGGGAAAAGTCTTCCTCATCCATTTTGGTGACAAACGGATGGGTGTTACGTAAGTCCTTTGTCCTGAATTTGTTGTCAATGGATTTCCCGTCATTGCCGACCTGCGGCACAACGTATGATTCCAGCCTGTTCTTGCCCACGAACAGATTCCCGATCCCGTACTTGGAACAAGATTCCGGCATCAGATCCGTGAGTGTCTTCCTGAGCCACTTCACGTCCTTTGACCGCCAAGGGAAATCCCCCATAGCCGGTGTGAAATAAAAGTCAAGATCATAGCCTCGTCTGACGACCTTCTTGGCCTTGACCTGCGATGACACACCTGTCCTTTCGACAACAAGGGTCTGGAGTGAGTCAACCGCATCCTTGAATTCCTTTACAGACTGCGCCGCAAGGCCTGTGGAAAATGCCCCGGCGACAGCGAATAGGGTTATTAATCGTTTGATCATACTATCGTTTGTTCTTGAATATCAGCAATTCGGCCAGCAACGTGATCACCGACGTGCTGGCGAGTGCGGTGAAATCCGCCAGAAAATCCATCGGATCCCCGCTTCTGTAGGTGGTGAAAGACTGTCCGATCTCCGTTCCGGCCGCCACGGCGCAACCTATGGCAAAAATGATGGCCACGGCCAGGGCTATCCTCCATCCTTTCTCGCTTTTAGGGCGGAACGCCGCATAGCAAAGGATCGGGAACGGGAAGAATATTATGAAATGGACAACCTTGTCCATCGGGATTCCCCACAGACTGTCCTGTCCGATCTGCGGAAAGTCTTTGAAATGACCGAAGCAGCAGTACGCCACGGCGCAGAGGTACAGGATGAACAGCAGTATGGCCAGAATCCGTTGTTTTCTCATATTCATAGATCTATTTCAGAATCAGTTCTCCGAAGAATTCGGGTCTGTGAAAGTCGGGTTTCGGGGTCTTGATCTGGTTCCAGCTGAGGAAGTGCGGATGAGCGGTAAGGTCTCCGCATTTGTAGAAATTCCCCCGCAGGCTGACCGGAAGGTTGTCCCTGTCGATTCCTATCAGCTCGAACGGGATCAGCATAGCAACCGTCCAGCTGAATATCCTGTCGTTGATCGTGACAGGCTTGCGCTCCAGGGAACTATGCCTTATGACACTTGCCAAGAGTTCCGGCCGGATGAGTGTCTTGTTGATCCTGCTCGTCCTCTTGGACGCAAGCAGCGAGCCGACACAGGTCATCTCGAAATTGTAGTATGTCCCGTCGTACGGATCCGTGACGAAGAACTCGCAGCAGCTGTCCTCCCAACTGTTTCCGTTGTCCTCCATCGCGGTTGCCCTGAGGTCAAGCCCCCTCACGTGGAACATAACCGCAAGATGGGTCTTTGTGCGGGCTATGGAACCGTTGCAATCCGGAGCGTACGGGGCGTCCTTGGGCCAGTTCTGCTCGCAGACGGCGAACTTTGACGCATCTTTCTCCATCGCAAGATCCAGTTCCTGCATATTCATCATCTCAAGTCCTTCAATCAGCGGGACCCTTATCTGTCTGACAACATTTTTCATCGCGGTGTATCATGAATATTCCTGCGAGGCATTAAAGTGCCTGCATATCATTGAGTTTCCTATAATATCCGTTCAGCGCCAGCAAGTCCTCGTGTCTGCCACGCTCCACGATCCGACCTTCGTCCATAACTATGATCTCGTCCGCGTTTCGGATGGTCGAGAGCCTGTGGGCGATGGCTATTGTGGTTCTGGTTGACATCAGTCTGTCAAGAGCCTCCTGCACAATCTTCTCAGACTCAGTGTCAAGCGATGCGGTTGCCTCGTCCAGGATCAGGATAGGCGGGTTCTTGAGGATTGCCCTTGCGATGCTGATTCTCTGCCTCTGGCCGCCGGACAGTTTGATGCCGCGGTCTCCGATGTTGAAATCGTAGCCGCCTTCCTTCTCCATAATGAAGTCGTGGGCGTTGGCGATCTTCGCCGCCTCGATCACGCTTTCCATCGTGGCGTTCTCGACACCGAAGGCTATGTTGTTGAAAATCGTGTCGTTGAACAGAATCGATTCCTGATTGACGTTACCGATGAGGCTTCTAAGATCCGCGATCCTGATGTCCCTGATGTCCGTCCCGTCAATCGTGATGGCTCCGCCGGTCGGGTCATAGAATCTCGGAATGAGGTCCACCAAGGTGGATTTTCCCGCACCGGAGGCACCCACGATCGCTATTGTCTTGCCTTTAGGAATATCCAGACTCACATCATCCAGAATCATCCTGTGCCCGTCCGGATAGCGGAAGTTAACGTGCTCGAACGAAAGTTTCCCGTTGAATCCGTCCAAGGCTTTCGGCTCCTTCGGCTCGATGATGTCGTTCTCCGCGTCCAGAATCTTGTTGATCCTCTCCATCGAGGCCATACCCTTAGGGATGGCGTACCCAGCCTTCGCGAAATCCTTGATAGGGTTGATGATGCTGTAGAGGATCACCATATAATAAATGAATATAGGCGCGTCGATTGTCGATTTTCCTCCGAGGATCAACGCTCCTCCGAACCACAGCACGATCATAATAAGCACGGTGCCGAGGAACTCGCTCATCGGGTGGGCGAGGGACTGGCGGATGGTCACCCGGTTGTTCTTTCTCCTCATCGCCTCGGTGACGTTGTCGAACCTGTCGGACATCTTCTTCTCGGCGATGAACGCCTTGATGATGCGGAGACCTCCGAGAGTCTCCTCCACCTGCGCCATCACATCGCTCCAAAGCTGCTGGACCTCAAGCGATTTCCTCTTCAGGTTCTTTCCCACGACTCCCATCACCCACATCATCAGCGGGGCGAACAGGATCGTGAACGCTGTCATCTGCCAGCTGATGACAAGAAGGGCGACGAAATAAAAAAGGATGAGAATCGGGTTCTTGATCAGCATCTCGATCGACCCCGTGATGGAGTTCTCGACCTCCTGCACGTCACCGCTCATCCTGGCGATGATGTCTCCTTTCTTCTCCTCCGAGAAGAAGCCGAGCGGAAGGGCGAGGATCTTGTTGTAGATGTCCATCCTGATGTTCTTCACCACTCCGGTCCTGATCGGAACCATCACAGCGGATGAGCCGAAGTAGCAGGCGGTCTTCAGCGCGGTCATCACAACCAGGAATATGCACAGGAACAGCAGCACGGTTGACGCTCCGAGCGCGGAGATCTGCTGCTCCAGCATCCAATAGACGTTCGCCATAAACGCGTCCCCGAGATCCTTGAACGGCATATTCCAAACCTCGTTCCACGGGGTGAATGAATATACCGTCTCGTTGATCTTGAACAGGATGCGCAGGATAGGCACGATGATCGCGAACGAGAAGATGTTGAACACCGCCGACAGGATATTCAGAATTATCGAGCCGGCGAGATATTTCTTGAAAGGCGCGACATAGCGCTTTATCATTGACCAGAATTCTTTCATTGTCAGAGTATTTTTTCCAACCAGTGGAAGATCAGGAATATTCTTTTGCGTAAAACTTCGTAGTCGAGGGTGTCGGCGGTGTCAGTGACCTTGTTGGTCAGCATCGTGATGCCAGAGGTGAACACGGCGCAGACCAGACCGTTTTGGACGAATATCTTCTGGTCGCCGAACCGGCTGTGGAACATCTCGGTGAAACTCTTGCTGCCGTAGTAGTTGGTTGATATGTCAAGCCCCATTCCCTGTCCTTCGTTCGCCCTTGTGAGGTCAAAAGTATATTGCCCGTCACTGAGCATGATCAGGAAATCCTTTCTGTCCTTGTGGATAGGCTCAAGGGTGCTTCCGAGAATGTCGAGCACAACGGTGGAGCGAATCCTGTCCATCGTGATCGTCTCGCCGTCCACAGGATCTTTCAGTCTGCCGTTCCTGATGTCGTCCATCAGGGCCTCCGCGCCGGCAGAGTTCTTTTCCTTCGCGTCGGTCGCCACGAAGATTATATTCTTTCCGTATGAACGTCCAAGATCTTTCATCTTGCGGAACATGTCCGCCACGCTGAGCATGGCCACAACCCCGGACGCGTTGTTGTCAGCACCTGGGTAGAGATTTCCGTCGATGATCCCATGACTGTCATAATGGGCGGCGATGATGACGTACATTTCTTTGGATGCCTCTCTCTTTCCAGGCAGGAAACCGAGAATGTTACGTCCCACGGCATCCCCGACTTTGAACGATCGGCTCCAACTGCCGTCAAACGGCATGAGCCCGGCGTTCTCGTAGCGTCTGGAAATCCAAAGGGCCACCTCGGCGGCTCCGCGTGAGCCTGTCGCCCTGCCTTTGAATGTGGTGTCCGTGAGGAATTCAACCTGCATCCTGAGGTTGTCTGAGTTGATGACTTTCTCGGCGTTGCGTCCAGAGGGCACCATCTTGACCTCCGATTGCTGCGCGAAAAGCTCCCCGGCGGTGACCGTGAGGAGAATCAATGCGAAAATTTTACTTAAAAGCGTCTTCAAGGCACGATAAATGTTTATCTTTGCAAACGACAAAATTAGGAATTTTAAGGATTAAAGTGAAATATATTTATATGAAAAGATTCGCGCTGACTCTATTTTCCCTGTTGTGCCTCGCTTTGGTCTCCAACGCGCAGTACGATAAGGATGTGTTTAATTTCAGAGGCCGCGCGGCTCTTGCGGACGGAAAATATTCAGAGGCAATCAGCCATTTCAACATCCTTGCGCGTCTGGACACGACAGACTGCTGGACTTTTTTCTACAGAGGCATCGCGAAATACAACCTTGGTGACCTTCGTGGCGCGCAGGCTGATTTCAACACTTCAGTAAGGCTCAATCCAGTGTTCACCAACGGCTACCATTTCAGAGCCATAACCCTCAGCCGTTTCGGGAAGTACGACGAGGCCTTGAAAGATCTGGAAAGGGCAATGGAACTAAGGCCCGGGCTTGACGGATTGTATTTCAGCAGGGGAGTGACATATTTCCTTGCCCAGCAGTTCGACAAGGCTGTGGCCGATTTTGACCGCTATATCAGAAAGGAGCCGAAAGATCCGTCCGCATATCTGAACAGGGGAGCCTCCTATCTTTTCCTCAATGACACGACAAAGGCTTTGGAGGACTACAACAGAGCCATCAGGCTGGATCGCTTCGATCCGGAAGGATATATCCGTCGTGGCCGCGTCTATGCCTTGAGGAAAGACTACAATGATGCGATAGCCGACATGGACAAGGCGATCGGCCTGGACACGACCAACACTTTCGCCTATTTCAACAGGGCGTTGATGTACTACGACCAGAACAACTACAACGCCGCGATGAGCGACCTGAACAGAGTTTTGAGGGATGAGCCGGGCAACGCGCTTACCCTTTACAACCGAAGCCTTATCAACGCGCAGGTCGGAAATATGGAGGATGCGCTCGCGGATATGGACCACGTCATCAACATCAATCCGGAGAACGTGCTCGCGTACTACAACCGTGCCTCGTACTTTGTCCGGATGGGACGCTGGATGGATGCCCTTGACGACTACGACAAGGCCATCGAACTGTACCCTGACTTCGCCAAGGCCTATCTGAACCGCTCGTATGTGAAGAATATGCTCGGCCGTACAAAGTCCTCGAAGCAGGATTACGACACGGCTCAGAAGAAAGTTCAGGAGTACCGCGCGAAGAATGCCGCGGACGAGGGGTCGTTCGCCGACACGACCAAGAAGTACAGTTCCCTGATCGCGTTGGACGCGGATTTCGCCAAAAAGGATTTCGACAACGAACTTCTTCAGAACAGGGACATCAACATCCGTCTGAAATCACTCTACAAGTTCAGCCTTGCGGCACGGCGTGACAACCAGAACATCGCTCTGAGACACCGCTACGAGAACCCGCTGATCGACAAGTTCATCTCGGACTCTCCGATCGTGATGACGGTCTCCAATTCCGACTCGCTTGTCAAACCTGAATTCGCGCACGGAATCGACGCGTCGCTCTATGGTGATTCCTATCTTGCCGCCGGGGATCCTAAGTCCTTGACAGATGCTGACAGGGCTTTCATCAAAGGACTCTACGATGTGCAGTCAAAGCAATTCACTTCAGCCTTGAACCAGTTCGACGCCGCGGTGAATTCCGAGAGCGAGGGAAAATATTCAGAATATTACAAGGCTTTCTATTATTTGAACAGGGGTGTGCTCCGCGCCGAGATGATCGATTTCATCTCATCCATCGAGAGCAACGTGCAGACCTTGACTATGGATGACAAGGGTACCACCAGAGCCCGTGTTCGTGATCAGGTGAGCCGGACGTATGACTATTCGGAGGCCATCGAGGATATGCTGGCTGCTGACAGGATCCTTCCTGGAATCCCGTACGTCTATTTCAACCTTGGCAATCTTTACTGCCTGTCCTCGAAGTTCGTGGAGTCGGTTGACAGCTACACCAAGGCGATCAATGTCTATCCTTATATGGGAGACGCGTACTATAACCGAGGTCTTGTGCTCATCTATCTGAAAGACAAGGAGAAAGGTTGCATCGACCTTTCGAGGGCCGGTGAGCTCGGTGTCGGTGATGCCTACAGCGTGATCTCGAAATATTGCGAAGAGGAGAAGAAGTGATGCTGAAGTTTCTTAGTCTTTCCAGCGGCAGCTGCGGCAATTGCTATTTCCTTTCCGACGGTAGATCGGGGCTTCTCATCGACGCTGGAGTCAGCCAGCGGCGTTTGAAGAAGACTCTGATGGAGCACGGCTTAGGTGTGGATTCCTTTCAGGCAGTGCTTGTGACACATGATCATCTTGATCACATCAGACAGCTGGGTTCGTATTGCAAGCATCTGAAAAAGCCTGTATATGCGACCGCCGTGCTGCACGAGGCTCTTTCGCATCACACATTCACAAGGGACTACATCTCGGATTACCGTTGTGTCCTTCCGGATGAAGGTCCTGTCAGGATTAGACTGCGTGGGGATATTCCGGAAGAGGAACTCCCGTTGGTCAGTCATTTTGTGGTGCCGCACGACGCGACCCAGACCGTAGGTTATTTCATCGAGTGGTCAGGGGTAAGGTTCTTCCTGATGACCGATGCCGGCAGGGTGACTGACGAGGCTATTGAATATGCCCGGAAGGCCGACGCGGTTGTCTTCGAGTCGAACTACGATTCCGGAATGCTGATCGGGGGCCCTTACCCACACGAACTCAAGATGCGTATATGTCAAGGCAACGGTCACCTGAGCAACGATGAGTGCGCCTCGGCCATCCGCCGTTTCTGGCATCCCGGCCTCAAGAACATCTTTCTCTGCCATCTAAGTGAGAACAACAACACACCGTCTCTCGCCTTCGACTCCGCCGCCGATGCCCTTAGGTCGATTCGCCTTGACGGTCACCTCACCGCAAAGGAAATCACCAACCTCCAGACCCTTCCCCGCACCCGCGCCTCCCAGATGTTCACCTTGTGATAAACGGCTAAGCCTTCGAAAGACTAATACAGACTCTGGCAATATAATTCAGGAATATGCCTCTTGGTGTTCAGGGTGTGAATATATTTGCGCACCTAAGAAAGGAAGATGTTATTGAAGGCGGGATGCGTTTGGCTACTTGATTGATTTGTAATAGATAGGAGTACGGTTGTCTTCTCCGCTGAATATTCCGATGAGGTCGCGGAGAAGGAGGTCGGGGTGTACCACACCACTTTCCCAGAAATCGTTGCCACCCTTGGGGTTGAGGCGGTTGTTGTCGTTCCAGACCACGCTTGCGGAGGTGTCACTGGAGTTCGTGGCGCATCCTTCGGCATTGGAGTATCCTCTGGCCGAGGCGTTTCCCTGAATATCCATCAAGAAGTCGTCGAACAGGGGATTGACGGAAAGGAGTTGTTCCAGAGTCTGGCACCAACCGACATTCATCCAAAGATCCGCTTCCTTTGACAATGAATATGCCGTCTCGACCGAAATCTGGCCCGAGACTGAGCTTCCGGATTTGGTTCCGAGAATCTCCCCGCCGGCATCCTTGAACAGGGTGGTGAGATAACTTTCCTGTCCGGGAATGAACCATTGGTCCTTGTACGGGATGTTGACCAGAATCTTTCTTTGTTTGTGAGTCGTTCCTTTGGAATCCAGTTCATTATTTCTGTTCAGATTACTTTGAACTGAATCACGTAAGTTTATGTAGTTCTCCGAAACGATCTTAAGCACCGAGTCAGCCGCGGCCATATTCCCTGTCAACGCTCCAAAAAGGCGTATGTAGGCGGCTCTGGCCAGAGGGTGTCGCTCAAGATGCTCATTGACAATGAAAGTCTTTATTCCCAGCGACTCAAGTTTCGAGAAGAACTGCGACTTCACAGGGGAGACTGAATATGTCAGGAGCAGGTCCGGCTTCAGGGCCATTATCTTCTCGTAGTCAGGGCTTGCGTCATAACCGATGTCCACCACCGTTCCGTTGCTTAGGCCGGCTGTCACTGAAGAGTCGCAGACATATTCACCGCCCGACACCCCGACAATCACCGAGTCCGCCCCGACGGCATCCAGAAAACCGATGTAGGAAGTGCTCGTAACTATCAATCTGCCAAGAGGTTGACTGATGGATATCGTGTCCCGGCTCCCGTCAAACGGCGAGATCGAGACCAATGAATATCCCCCATCAGCTTCCGGGATTATATTCATAAATTGCGGTTCGATAACGTCCTGCGGCAAGTCTCCGCTGACATTCCGCGCGCATCCGCAGACACTTGCGGCAAACGCGGTGGCCAAGAAAATATATTCGTAGAATCTCATATCATCGCAAATTTAATTGTTTTTTGCTATCTTCGAAGTCTGTTCGGTGGAAATCACTTGCTGATGTCAAGATAATGCCGGATTTTATGAATATGCCGACTTGGCTTTTCTGACAAGATGATCGTGAGGGCAGGAAATGAAATTTGAAAATTTGTAATATTATGGGAAAATATAACTTTGACGAGATGACGATAAGGCGCGGCACGAACTGCGTCAAATGGGATGCGGAGAGTCCGGTCGGGCCGATTTCGGAGGATGTGATTCCGCTTTGGGTTGCGGATATGGACTTCAAGGTGGCTCCGGAGATCGTGAACGTGCTGAAAGATCGTGTGGATCAAGAGATTTTCGGCTACACCCACGTGCCGGATTCCTACTACGAGGCTGCCGTCAACTGGTGGGAGCGCCGCAGAGGGTGGCACACGGAGAAGGATTGGTACCTCTACATTGCAGGGGTGGTTCCGGCGATGTCGGTGGTTGTCAAGGCTTTGACACAGTACGAGATTGTGGACGGCGAGGTTGTCGAGAAGCCGAACCGTGGACGTGGCCCTCACGGTGAATTGCCGAAGATGATCATCCAGAGTCCGGCGTACAACTGTTTCTTCTCCACCGCGAAGAACAATCTTTGTGAACTCTCAATCAACAAACTGATCTACGACACGGAAGGTGATCAGGCCACTTGGTACATTGATTTCGAGGATCTTGAGAGACGTGCCGCCGACCCGATGGCCAAGGTGCTGCTGTTCTGCAATCCTCACAACCCTTGCGGACGTGTCTGGCCTCGCGAGGACCTTGAGAGGGTAGCCGACATCTGCCGCAGAAACGGTGTGATCGTCATAAGCGACGAGATCCATTGCGAACTGGAAATGCCTGGCTATCACTTCACTCCGATGGCTTCCATCTCACAGGTAGCCCAGGACAATACCGTCACGATGAACTCTCCAAGCAAGTCGTTCAACATCGCCGGTTTGGGAATATCCAACATCATCACCAACAATCCTGACTGGAAGAAAATCATCGACAGGGTAATCAATATCAACGAGTTGTGTGAGGTGAATCCTTTCGGTGTGCTTGCGCTTCAGGCCGCCTACAACGAGGGTGAGCCGTGGCTCAAGGAGCTTAATGAATATCTTTACGGGAATTACCGCACGTTGCTGTCGTTCTTTGAGGAGAACCTTCCGGAGTTCCCTGTCAGCAAACTGGAAGGAACCTACCTTGTGTGGGTGGATGTCAGAGCTTTGGATATGTCCGCTAACGACATAGAGAACAGCCTCTTGCTCAATGAGAAGGTCTGGATCAACTCCGGCGTGATGTACGGCCTTGATGGCTTTATGCGCATCAACATCGCCTGCCCTCGTGCCCGTCTCCAGCAAGGCCTTGACCGCATCGCCAAAGGCTTCCGCCGCTTGATGACATAGTAGGCCCTTGATCTTCCTGATATAATAGCTGGTCGCCGATTTCCCTGAAGGAGAGACTGCACGCTGGACTTCCAGAAGGAAAAACTGGTCGCTGGGCTTGTCGAAGCGATAAAGTATCAGTTAGCCACCGAAAAAAGGAAAAAGTCAAATTTTGCACGTTACCAAAATTTGACTTTTGATTTTTCGGTGACTATTGAGATTATGTACTTGGCATCTCCTGGCCATCACGACCAGCCCTATATTATTGGTTGCCATTGTTCATTGAGGTGTCGCTACTAAACTTTGCTACTGTGGTTCAGTGAAGTGTCACCACAAACCTTAGCCACCCGCGGCTATAAGCGGGAGGGACCCAGCCATAGGCTGGGAGGGACGGAGCGCGAAGCGCGGAGGGTTTGTGGTGACACTTCACTGAACCCTGGCCATCACGAAATGTCGTTTAGAATATTATCTGAAAATCAAGGACTTTGTCTTGGCCGAAAGTACCGGTGATGTTGGTGATGGCATTGTTGCGGGTCGTGAGCGGCTTCCTGTCAGACAACTCTATGGCGATGAGGTCGCCGGTGCGGATGTAGAGTAGCTTTGTGGCTTCAACGATGGCATCCTCGATCATATTCAACGATGGTTGGTCAAAAACAAAAAGGTCATGTTCGTTCCGGAACAGGCGGAAATGACCGTTTTTCTCCAATCTTTCTGGAGGAAACATTGGTGACGGGAGGAAGGAGGTGTGGTCGAGGCAGATGGCCTGGGCGTAGCCTTCCGGGGTGCCGTCAAGCATATTCTCCGGGTAGAGGAGGACTCCGAAACCGATTGAGTCGTAGTACCTTGACGCGAATTTCCTCCCGACGCTGCGGCCTGGCTTCAGGATGCGGGCGAAAAGGACGGGGGAATATGTCAACTCGTCCACGAACTCTGGAGGGTAAAAGTCCTCGTTGTCTTTCTCCCACGTTGTGTCCGGGCGAACGGTGATGTGGCCGGATGATGTCTTTACTATTATATTCATAAATCAATTTCCCGCAGGAAATGCCGCATTCCGCCGACAGTTAAAAGAGTTTGCCAGAGAATTTGTCCTTCAGACCGGCTACTGCACTGTCAAACGCTTCACCCTCAAGTGGCTTGCTCATTTCGGCCTCTCTGGCTTTGGCGGCTTCCTTTTTCTCCTTGTCGAACTGCTCCTTCAGGCGTGCGAACTGTCGCTTGGTGTCCATCGTGAACTCACCGTTCTCGATCCAGGCGAAGTAGGCCGGCTCGGTCTCATATACCTCCCTGGCCGTGTGGCCCTTGTGCTTTCCGAAACTGATGGTCGGCTCGTCGTTCTTGCCGAGAATCAGTCTGCCGGCATAGTCAACGGTGCGTGGACGGCCGGCGACTCCGGACAGGAACTCGACATCGTTCTTGAGAACCTGCTCGTGGTACTTTGTCGGAGTCTGGTACATATCCAGTTGGCCCTTAAGCACTTCATATGTAGCCATAGTGTCAGCCTCGGCTGAATGGGCGTTCTCGAAATCCTCTCCGCCGCAATAGAAACGGTATGCGGCCTTGAGGTTGCGTGGCTCCATATAATGGTAGATCGTCTGCACGTCGATCATCTGCTTGGAGTGCAGGTCGATGTCCGTGGCCTCAAGGGTTGCTTGGGCCTTGGCCTTGTTCTCAGGAGTGTTCCTTGGATCCGCAAGCCTGCGCATACAATAGGCACGTACCCTCTCAAGTTCCTCGGACAGCATCGGCAGGTCGAACTTTGTGGAATTATACCCTGCCAGATCACTGTCTCTCAGCCAATCCACGACTTCGGCCGCAATCTCGATGAATTTCTTCTCCTTTGCGACATCCTCATCCTTGATCCCGTTCACCTGACTGGCTTCGGGATTGATCGGATGCTGTTTGCGGAGAGTGTAGTCCCAAGGACAGACCCTCCAGGTCTTCACATCATGGTGTCCGTCAGGGAACACCTTGACAAAACTCAGTTCGACAATGCAGTCATTGACAATATTAAGCCCCGTGCTCTCAATGTCAAAGAAAAGCAGAGGCCTTTCAAGAGAAAGTTCCATAGCTTTGATTCTCCGAAGGTTAAACCATGATAGGCATCAGGATTCCGCAGATCTTTCCGCTCTCATCATCCTCTTCTGAAGGAATGATGAGGGCAGCCCTGCGCGCGTCGGCGAACTTCATCACGACTGTCTCGCAGCTCATGTTGGCGAGGATCTCCGTGAGGAATGTTGACTTGAATCCGATGGTCAGCTCGTCACCGCTGTAGTCGCAGTTGATCTTCTCGTAGGCTGCGATGGCGAAACCGAGATCCTGTGCGGTGATCTCCATCTGTCCCGGCTTGAGATCCAGCTTGATGTGGTTGGAAGCCTTGTTGGCGCAGACGGCCACACGCCTTACCGTGTTCAGGAACATCGCCCTGTCGATCTTCAGCACGCTGGAGTTGTTCTGAGGGATCACATCGCGGTACTTAGGGTACTTGCCGACAATCAGCCTGCACACCATGGTAGTCTTCCCGAAGGTGAAGAGGACGGTGCTGGAATCGAACGCGATCTCAACAGTTCCGTCGTCTTTCCCGAGGATGGACTTCAGGACGGCCGCCGGCTTCTTGTGAAGAATGAACGAGCATTTCTCCGGGGTCTTCACTTCCTTGGCCGTGTAGCAGATGAGCTTGTGCGAGTCTGAGGCCACGAGAGTGGTGGATTCCGGTCCGAAATCAAAGAATATTCCGTTCATCGCCGGCCTTATCTCGTCATCTGCCGTGGCGTAGATCGTGCTGTTTATGCCTTCTATCAGGCTCTCGGCCGGGAATTCAAGTTTCTCCGCGTCGTCGCTCGTCCCCTTGATCTCAGGATAGTCCTCGGCAGGGAAGAAAGGAAGCACGGAGTTACCGCTTGTCCACTTGCACTCGATTGAGCTGTCGCTGGCGGTGCAGATCGATACAGGCTGGTCAGGAAGTTCCTTGAGAAGGTCGATGATGTGCCTTGCGGGAACGGCGATCCTGCCTTCCTCTTCGGTGGTGTCCACTTCGATTTCAGTCCTGAGGGTGAGCTCCGAATCCGATGCGGTGACCTCAAGGATGTTGCCTTTGAGGTCAAACAGGAAGTTTTCCAGAATCGGAAGGGCGGACTTGGCCGGGATGGCCTTGGAGATGTCCATCAGTCCTTTCAGAAGCTCGGAGCTTGATACGTTGAGTTTCATATTCGTGTGTTTTTTAATTCATTGTTTTCCGGCCGCCGGAGGGTGGCCTCTGTAAAAGGCAAATATACGAATATTCCCTTAATATTATGGCATCATATTTGATTTTTTGCCTAAGGCTTCGGAAACACCATCCGGATGCTTGTGATTGAATATTGATAAATTTAATTAATATGTCAGAAATGAAAAAAGGTTTGTTAACAGTGGTGCTGTCAGTATTGTTCAGCGTGCTGGCGGCATACGGTGTCGTCAAGGCGGCCACCGTGAATGATGGAGACAATGTGACAAGTACAGAGAACGGAACGGTCACAAAGACTGTCAATCTGGCACAGTCGGACTATCCGGATCTGACTTACGCCGCGGAGGCTGCGGTTGATGCTGTTGTTTATGTTGAGGTGACGGTGACTCAGCAATATCAGATGACAGATCCGTTCTTCCGTTTCTTCTTCGGAGATGAAGGCCCTCAGACAAGAGAGCAGCAGGGAAGCGGCTCTGGAGTGATCATCCGTCCTGACGGCTACATCGTGACCAACAACCACGTGGTCGCCAACGCGACGAAGGTACAGGTCACCCTGAATAACAACAAGGTATATGACGCCAAGGTCATCGGTACTGACCCGGCCACGGATGTCGCATTGATAAAGATTGACGCTCAGGGACTTCCGACGCTTCCGTTCGGGGATTCCGACCAGTTGAGGCTCGGTGAGTGGGTTTTGGCCGTGGGCAGTCCTCTTGGCTACCAGCTCAGGTCCACCATCACGGCCGGCATTGTCAGCGCCAAGGGACGCTCGATGGCGCACGATCCTCGTGAGAGAAACAATGGCGGAATCCAGATCGAGTCCTTCATACAGACCGACGCGGCTGTCAACCCTGGCAACTCCGGTGGCGCCCTTGTCAACAAGACCGGTGAGCTTGTCGGCATCAACACCGCTATTGTTTCACAGACGGGAGCATATTCGGGATATTCATTCGCTGTGCCGGTGAATATTGTGAAGAAGGTTGTAGAAGACTTGATTGACTTTGGGTCAGTGAAGAGAGCCGTTCTTGGAATCGCTATGTCTGATCTCAGCGAAGGTCTTGCCAAGAATCTGAAATATGATTCTGTCGATGATATGTTGAAAAAATTGAAACTTTCTTCTCCGGAAGGCGTATATATCAGAGAGGTTGCGAAAGGCAGCTCCGCTGACAAGGCCGGAATGAAGGAAGGTGATGTGATTGTGGCCATTGACGGAACCGATGTGAAGAGTGGCTCCGCAGTTCAGGTCAAGGTCAATACCTTCCATCCTGGTGACAAGGCTAAGGTCAAGATCATCCGTGACGGCAAGGAGAAGGAACTTGAGGTCACATTCCAGGGCAGCAGCACCGAGAACGGTACTGTGGTCGGTGACGGAGAGATCGCTTTCTTCGGCACGACTCTTAAGGAGGCTTCCAAGGAGACTCTTGCGAAGTTCGGTCTGAAGAAAGGTGTCGAGGTCACATCCGTCGGAAGCGGCAAGATGCTTGAGGCAGGCGCTTCGGATGGAATGGTCATCACCTACGTCAACGATCAGCCGGTCGGCACACCTCAGGATGTTTTGAACATCGCCAAGTCCGCAAAGAGGGCGGTTTATATCGAAGGTGTCACAGCCAACGGTAGAAAAGCCTTCTTCGGATTCAGTAAAGAGTAGTTGATGAAGGTTATAGGATAGTGTTTCCCTGACGGAAACGGCTCCGCGCCTTCCGTCAGGGAAATTTGTGTATTACAAGATATGAGGCAATTAAAGATTACAAAGTCAATCACCAACCGCGAGAGCGCGTCCCTGGACAAGTACCTCCAGGAGATCGGCCGCGAGGAGTTGGTGTCTCCGGAAGAGGAGGTAGAGCTTTCCCAGAGAATCCGCAAGGGTGACCAGAAAGCTTTGGAGAAACTCACAAGGGCCAACCTTAGATTTGTGGTTTCTGTTGCGAAGCAGTATCAGAATCAGGGGCTTAGCCTTCCGGATTTGATTAATGAGGGTAACCTCGGCCTGATCAAGGCCGCCGAGAAATTCGACGAGACAAGAGGCTTCAAGTTCATTTCATACGCTGTGTGGTGGATCCGTCAGTCAATCCTTCAGGCTCTCGCCGAGCAGTCCAGGATTGTCAGGCTTCCGCTCAACCAGGTCGGTTCCCTGAACAAGATCAACAAGGCCCTCTCACAGTTCGAGCAGAAGAACGAGAGAAGCCCTTCCAATGAGGAACTCTCCGAGATGATAGACATCCCGCAGGACAAGATCTCCGACACCCTCAGGGTGTCCGGAAGGCATGTGTCTGTGGATGCCCCGTTCGTAGAGGGCGAGGACAACAGCCTTCTGGATGTGATTCCTAACGACGACTCGCCGATGGCCGACAGAGGCCTTGTGAACGAGTCCCTCAGCACCGAGATCGAAAGGTCTCTCCAGATCCTGACGACCCGTGAGCGCGAGATCATCAAGTCGTTCTTCGGCATCGGCTGTCAGGAGATGACCCTTGAGGAGATCGGCGAGAGGCTTGACCTCACAAGAGAGAGAGTCCGCCAGATCAAGGAGAAGGCGATCCGCAAGCTAAAGAAACCATCCGCAAGCAAACTTCTTAAAACCTATCTCGGTTAATGACCCCGGAACTTTTTATCGCCTCTAAGGCTTCAGAAGCCATCAAGGCACTCTATAACGCCGACATCGAACCGTCGGCGCTTCAGGTCTCCGTCACAAGGAAGGAATTCACCGGAGACTTCACGCTCGTCGTCTTCCCGCTCCTGCGTCTGTCGCACTCCACTCCGGAGAACACGGGCAACGCCATCGGAGAATGGCTGAAGGCGAACGTACCGGAAATCTCTGAATATAACTGCGTCAAAGGTTTCCTCAACCTGTTGTTCTCCAACCTGTTCTGGAACGAACTCTTCGGAGAGATCGTGGCCGACAAGGACTTCGGTGACCTGCCGACGACCGGAAAGAACATCATGGTCGAGTTCTCGTCGCCGAACACCAACAAGCCTCTTCACCTGGGACACATCAGGAACAACCTTCTGGGTGACTCGGTGTCAAGGCTTCTGAAGGCCAGCGGCAACAACGTGATCAAGACCACCCTTGTCAACGACAGGGGAGTCCACATCTGCAAGTCCATGCTCGCATGGCTGAAGGTCGGCAACGGAGCGACTCCGGAGTCCACGGGGATCAAGGGCGACCATCTTGTCGGGGATATGTACGTGGCTTTCAACGACATCTACAAGAAGGAAGTCGAGGATTTGATTGCCGGGGGAATGGACGAGGAGACCGCCAAGAAGGAGGCCCCTTGCCTCAAGGAAGCCCACGAGATGCTCCAAAAATGGGAGGCCGGCGACAAGGAGGTCCGCGACCTTTGGGCAAGGATGAACGGCTGGGTGCTCAAGGGCTTCGACGAGTCCTACAAGGCTCTCGGAATCACTTTCGACAAGGTTTACTACGAGTCCCAGACCTATCTTCTTGGTAAGGAGTTGGTTCAGAAGGGACTGGATATGGGCGTGTTCGTGAAGGATCCGGACGGCTCCGTCTGGTGCGACCTCACGGCCGACGGACTTGACAGGAAACTGCTCATCCGTTCAGACGGAACGTCGGTTTACATCACCCAGGATCTGGGAACGGCCGAAAGGCGTTTCGCTGAATATCACCTTGACTCTCACGTCTATGTGGTCGGCAACGAGCAGAACTACCACTTCCAGGTGTTGAAACTGATCCTCAAGAAGTTGGGATTCGAATGGTCCGACAACATATTCCATCTTTCCTATGGCATGGTTGAGCTGCCGGAGGGCAAGATGAAGTCCCGCGAGGGAACAGTTGTGGATGCCGATGACCTTATCCAGAAGATGTACGAGGAGGCCCGCGCGACCTCTGACGAGTCCGGCAAGCTGGCCGACATGAGTGAGGAGGACAAGGCGAAGCTCTATCACATGATAGGTCTCGGCGCCCTTAAGTACTTCATCATCAAAGTCGATCCGAAGAAAACCATGCTCTTCAACCCGAAGGAGTCCATCGACTTCAACGGCAACACCGGCCCGTTCATCCAATATACCCACGCGCGAATCCGCTCCATCCTGCGCAAGGCCGCGGAGAAGGGCATTGAATATGCCGCCTCTCCTCTGCCGAAGGTCGAGCTCAGCGCCAAGGAGATCCGTTTGATAAAGCTGCTGAACACATTCCCGGCTAAGATCGCCGAAGGCGCGCAGGCATATTCACCGGCCGTCATCGCCAACTATGCCTACGACCTCGCCAAGGAGTTCAACCAGTACTATCACGACACTCCGATCCTGAAGGAGGAGAACGAGGATGTGCTCAAGATGCGTCTGGTGCTGATCGACACGCTTTCCGCTGTCCTTCGCAAGGCGATGGGCATCCTCGGAATCGAGCTGCCGGAGAGAATGTAGGTTTTTTCTGATGTCCGAGACGGATTATATGTTCCCGACCTCCAAAAAGGAGGTTGAAGCCTTAGGGTGGGACTACATCGACATCATCCTTTTCACGGGTGATGCCTTTGTGGACCACCCTTCTTTCGGCACGGCCTGCATAGCCCGCTGGCTTCAGCATTTCGGCTACCGGGTCGCTGTCGTTCCGCAGCCTAACTGGAGGGATGACCTCAGGGATTTTAAGAAGTTAGGCGCTCCGAGGCTCTATTTCGGAGTGAACGCCGGTGCTATGGATTCGATGGTGAACCATTACACTGCCGGCAAGCGTCTCCGTCACGATGACGCCTACACGCCGGAAGGCAAGGCCGGACAGAGGCCGGATTATGCGGTCAGTGTCTATACGAACATATTAAAAAAACTCTATCCCGATGTTCCGGTCATCATCGGGGGAGTCGAGGCTTCGCTCCGTCGGCTTACCCATTATGACTATTGGAAAGATGAACTTGTTCCGTCCATATTGCAGTGGTGCAAGGCTGACTACCTTTGCTACGGGATGGGGGAGAAGCCGATGTTGGAACTGACGAGAGCCATTGAGGCGCAGAGGAATATTCACGAAATCCATAGGATCCCGCAGATCGCTTTCCTTATGAGCGGAAAGTGGAAGGTCAAGGAGCCGTTGGTGCTTCATTCGTTCGAGGAGTGCAAGAAGGATAAGAAGGCGTTCGCCGAGAACTTTCATCTGATTGAGACTCACGCCAATATGATGCATCCGGCGACGATCATCGAGCCTGTCGGGAATGGTTATGTGCAGATCAATCCGCCATATTCACCGTCCACGACCGAGGAGATGGATTCGTTCTGGGACCTGCCTTTCACCAAGTTGCCGCATCCGCGCTACAAGGGGAAGAGGATCCCGGCCTATGACATGATCAAGGATTCCATCATCACTCACCGAGGGTGCTTCGGAGGATGTAATTTCTGCACCATCGCCGCGCATCAGGGTAAGTTCATCCAGTCCCGTTCGCAGGAGTCCATAGTCGCTGAGGTTAGGAAATTGGCCAAGATGCCAGGCTTTGCGGGGAATATCTCCGATCTCGGGGCCCCTACGGCCAATATGTATATGATGCGTGGCAAGAACCCGGACCTTTGCGACAAATGCCGCAGGAAATCCTGTCTGTTTCCGGCTCCGTGTCCGAATATGAACCGCTCTCACAAACAGGTGCTTGAGTTGTACCGGAAGGTCGATGCCGTGCCGGGAATACGCCATTCCTACATCGGCAGCGGGATCCGTTACGATTTGTTCCTCGATGAGAAAGGCTTTGTGGACGAGACATCCAAGCCTTACCTCAAGACTTTGATTCTTGACCACACTTCCGGCCGAATGAAGGTGGCTCCAGAACATACCGAGGACAAGGTGCTCCAGTACATCGCCAAGCCGTCTTTCAAGCTCTTTGAGAGATTGCGCTATGAGTTCGACAAGATCTGCGCCCAGAACGGACGGCGCACCGGAATCGTTCCATATTTCATCTCCTCGCACCCAGGCTGCACGATGAAGGATATGGAGAACCTGTCCAAAAATCCTGCTTTGAAAGGAATATATATGGATCAGGTGCAGGATTTCACACCGACTCCGATGACCACCTCATCCGTGATGTACTACACCGGAATCGATCCTCGAACGATGAAACCGGTCTTTGTGGAGCGTGATCCGGAGAAGAAGAAGAGGCAGAAATCGTTTTTTTTCAGAAAATAGTTCGCGGATTGCTTCTCAATTCGGAAAAATGTCTTAATATTGCACCCGAAAACGATAAACAATCTTTATTTGGTTTATATGAGTATGGCACCAGATCAGAAGAAAAGACACGTGGTAAGCTACGAGAATATGTCCGAAGCGCTTGCCGCAGCGTTCAATGAGAAATATCCAAGAGGTTTCAGCGACTATCTCCCTGACCTTGTCAAGTATCCAAAACCTGACGGCACCAGTTTCTATGCTGTTACCGTCGAGACGGATGATTCCATCAACCTTGTGAAGATCAAGGTGAAAACCGATGATGCCGAGGCTCTTGAGAAATGGCTTGAGGGAGAGGAGGACGCCGAGAACGAGGATGTTGCAGGATCTTCAGCTGACGCTCCGGCCGACACCACCCTTCCGGATGACAACATCTCTCAATACGGCGGAGATGACGATTCCGCTGAATAGTCAGGAATATAGTTTATAACAATTTAAGGCCTGGATTCCAGTAGGATTTCAGGCCATTTCTGTATCCTTTCCCTTATCATCTCTTCCCATTCTCGCCAGGCGTGTTTCCCCATTAAAACCGCCCGTGGAGGATTTACACGTCCGCCACAAGCGTTTTTCACTATTAATCACGCTCGTAGCGTGCAAATCATTCTTCCACAGGCGCCCTTCGCCGTTAATCTTGCTTCTGGAGAACCGCTTTAGCGATACGTTTAATCATCCAAAGAGCTTTTTCAATATGTCGTACTCAATTGAATTTATCTGATTATGATTTATGTGTGGGGTGTTTTCGTTATTTTTGTGTCCGGAAAAATGTAATGATGTTGAATTATCTTCATAAGATATTGGAAAAAGCACTTCTTTTGGTGCTTGCCTTTGGCGTTGTCGCATGCTCAGAAGGCATTACAATCACTGATTTGAGGAATGGGGACCTGTTGTTCGTGGTCAATGGCCAAGGGAACAACATCACGGATGTGACGGACGGGGTGGATGGACTTGGAATCGATCATATCGCGGTTTTCTCAGACGGGAACGTCGTTGAGGCTATTCCGGAATATGGAGTTGTGGAAAACCCATTGGACAGTTTTCTGGTCCGATTGAGTGATAGGGAGTCAGTGCTTGTGGGGAGGATTGAAGGGGTGGACGTTGAAGAGAGTGTGGCGAATGCGAGAAAGTTCCTCGGAAGGCCCTACGATGACATATTTATGCCGAGTGACAGCGCGATCTATTGTTCGGAACTCGTGCAGAAGTCGTTTGTTTTCAAAGACAGGTTAAAAGAACGTGACCATAATGTGAAAGGAATGGCGGTGGTGCGTGATGATGTGAAAGATATGAATCCGAAAGTAACAGGGAGCGGGGATAAGCATTTTGTTTTCGGCACGATTCCGATGTCCTTTCACGACAGCGCCGGAAGGGTGACTGAATTCTGGACAAAATTCTATGAGGTGCGTGGGTTGACGGTTCCTGAGGGAGAGCCCGGGACGAACCCCGGCCAGCTTTCCCGTGACCCTAATGTCAGGATTCTTGGTTATTTACAGTAATTTGGCTAGATTGTCGTAATACTGCTTGCTGACGGGAATATGCCCGACTCCGTCGCGGATGAACTCCGTGTAGATGACACCGTCCTTGTCTCTGCTCAGTACCTTGATGTGGCGATGATTGACGTAATATGACCTGTGGCAGCGCACGAATCCGTGCTTGAGGGCGTCAGTCTCAAGGCTTTTCATCGAGTTCCTCAGCTGGTATGTCTTGACACGGTCGTTCTCCAGATAGTGGATGTTGATATAATTGGCTTCCGCGCTGACATAAAGCACGGCCGAAGGGTCTATCGTCAGTTTCAGCCTTTTGTGCTCATCGTAGAACTTTACCAGAGACTCCTCCGGAGCCTGCCCGGCGTTGGCCAGATCGTAGTTCTTGTTGGATATGATCCTCAGCAGAATGCAGAGCAGGTATGGATAGACCAGCGTCAGGCACACGACTTCAAAACAGTAGGAAAGTGCCGAGAAATATGGCATACCTCCGGCTTTCTTGTAGAACAGCGAGGTGTAGAGCGCGAAGAAGAACGACGTTACCAGCACTTCTCCGAAGCACCAGACCGCATAATGCCACCATCTGAAAGGAATATACTTGTAGAGGAACGAGAAAACAAGCCGTGTCAGGGCCAGTACACCGATCATAATGCAGGACAGCATCAGCAGATGGAATGTCCACGATTTTCCTCCGATGTCGTAAAAATCCGACAAAGAGAACGGATTATAGACAAAGCAAAACACGAAGAAGAACAGCGGCATCAGCACCGCGTATTTTACTTGGCTGGCGTAGCCTTTCGAGACCCTCAATGGTGTGTTCATAGCCTTAAAACTTGTCCCGATCCCGTCAAAACCGTCCCGTGATATGCCGGGACGAAATTCCCGAGTCTGGATTTTCGTCCCTAAAATACTGCAATTTTTCCGCCAAACAAGGGTTTTGTGACATTTTTCATACCTCTGAAAACACTTTCTTCGTCACAAGGAGCAAATACGGTACTTTTGCAGACGAGAAATCAAACACAATGATTATGGAACAGATCATAAACACTTTTGAATATTCCGTGGCTCCGGAGAACATAGACTATCAGGGTCAAGCCACCGTGCCTTCCATCTGTGGCAGCATCATCAACGCGATCGGACAGAACATCCGCAAGGAAGGGTGCGGAATCGATGTGATGAGAAAAGCGGGGCGTTCGTGGGTCCTGCTCCGTTCGGCTTTCGAGATAGATGACCGGCCAAGCCTTTACGACAACTATAACGTCAAGGTTTGGCCGGTGAAAGGCAAAGGTCTTACATATAACAGATGCGTCAAGTTGACGGACGCGGAAGGAGAGGAGATCGGCCGAGGGACAACTGAGTGGTGCGTGATCGACATACACACCAGAAAGCCGATTTTCCCTGAGCTCGGGCTTACGGACGTGGATATTCCTGTTCCTTGCAAAAGTCCAAGGCGTATAATCGATTTCCTGCCGGATTTCATCAAGCACAAGGAGGTCGGTTACAGTGAGTGTGACTTCAACGGGCATCTGAACAACACCCATTACATAGAGATGTTCTATAACCTCCTGCCGGAGAGCGTGTTGTCAAGCGGGCTGTTCACCAGGATAGACATCAATTTCCGGCGTGAGGTTCATCGCGGCGATGATGTGTCGTTCGGAATCCGCAAGGCCAGTGACGAGGAGTACCTCTTTATGGCAAAAACGGGAGACGCGACACTTTGCCACGCCTCCCTGCAAGCCCTTTAGCGGCCACTTCGACAGGCTGAAATTAATTGACCCTCTGAACCGAAGCGGATCTTCCGATCGATTTAATCATCACACCAAGATCCTTAGGAGCCTTGTAGTTGATGCTGGACACACCGGTCGCGTCCTCGATCATTATGGAACGGGTTACGTTCACACTGCAATTCGCCGTTCCGGATGTCTCAAGGATAGCGTTCTCGGTCTCGGCGTCCATAGCCTTTACCTTAGATACTCCTGAAGCGTCAACCTCCAGTGTGCCGACTTTCCCGTTCAGGTTGACCTCGCTTGTCCCGGATGCGTCAAGTTCGACTTTACCGAACTTCCCGTCAATGTTGGTCTTGGTGGCTCCACTGATGTCAACCTCAAGTTTGTCGGCGTTGATCTGGAAACTGGTTTTGGACGTTCCGGATAGATCGAGTTCAGCCTTTTCGGGAAAGTTTCCGGACAACTTGCAGGTGCACACTCCACTGATCTCAGCGTCCAACTTCCTTGCATTGACACTCAGTGATTTGATCTTGCTTGCCCCGCTGATGTCCAACGAAAGCTCCTCGTCCCCAAGATCAAAAGTGTCATCGCATTTCAAGCTTGTGATTCCTGACATATCCAACTTTCTTAGTTCCGGCATCGCGATTTCTGCCTTGCACGTCCAGTTTCCCAACTTTTTCTGAAGATTTGCCGGAATATTCTTGTTCCACCCGATCTTCAGAATACCGTGATTGACATACACTTGAAGATATTCCTGAAGCACGTTCGGCAGAGTGATCTCCACTTTGTACGAGTCTGATTTGACAAGGTTGACCTCGACTATCCCGCTTAATTCCAACCCGCTGAAATCATTGCAGTTGAACTTACAAGTGGTGTATTCCGCATCAACCTTTGAGGTTGTTGTCAGATACATTGATTCGGCCGGATACCCCACGGGGGCGGTAAAGCCGGTCGCGGTGAACATTGCGAGCGCGGCGGCTCCGATAAACATAAACTTTTTCATAACTCTTTTATTTTGTTGATTTTATCTAATCCATTAAGTAGCTCTCCGTAGTATTCCTTCAGAATATGCGCCTTGGTCTTGTCGTCAAGCTCATCCGGCAGCTGGTCAATCATCGCCACATTCTCATTGGTGATGCTTCCCACCGTCGTCTCCCACCTCTCATCCAGATCCTTTGTGAATATCTCTTCGTACATCACCGCGATTTTCTCTGAATATGCCATATACACCGCGACAGGGTCATCAGCCACTCCGGCGAACCAATCAACCTCACCTTCTGCCGGGCGGTCTATGAATATCACAGCGGCCACAACGGCTGCCGCCACGGCTGTAGCCGCACTGAATATGCCCGTGAACAGCCTCTTCCGATGGCAGGTCTTGCGTCTGGAGTCCAGCATCGCGTCCAGTCTTGCCTCGAACCGGGCCTCGTGTCCGGCCGGCAGTTCCTGATCATTCAGGATCTCCGGATTATTGTCGATATATTCTTTAAAGTCTGTCATATTCATATTTCTTTAATTTTTCGGCCAGTTTCACCCTGCCTCTTGAGTACTGCGTCCTGATAGTGCCTTCCCGTTCTCCTGTCAGATTGGCGATCTCCTCGTAGTCAAGGCCTTCCAGAAGCACAAGATTCAAAACCAGCCTGTAGTTGTCCGGCAATTCCTCTATGGCCTTGCGTACTTGGGCGACGACGGCCATAGTCCCGGGAAGCTCGAACGGAGTGTCGCTGTCATATTCAGAAGCGTCGGCGGCATATTCATCAAGGAAGAGCCTCTCGCGCTTTTTCCGTCTGACTGCGTCGATGGATTTCCTGATGCAGGTGCGGCTGAGCCACATCGCCACTTGCGCCTGATCTTTGGGAGCGATGTCGGATGAGATGAACTTGAGGATGGTGTCCTGCATAATCTCCTCGGCCTCGCCGCTGTCGCGGACTATTCGCAGGCTGGTGTTGTATAGCCTCCGGGCGTGCGCCTTGTAGAATGTTATGGACTCTTCTCTTGTCATCGTTTCTTTTTCGTTTCACAATATAAACGAATATTTCCGTTGATTGTTACAGAAAATTTCAAAAAAAAGCCCGGAGTCTCTCGACCGCGGGCCTTTTTCATTTCATTTGGCTTAAAAGATTCTTGTTTTGTGACGATAATCACTATCCGACCGCAAAGTTACCGCCAGACGCCTTCTCTCACAATACCAACATGTAGGTAAACTGTCTGGTCCCTATCGTGAATCGTAGGTACCGGACTTGGAAGTCAATATTATTTTGTAAATTTGTTGTTTTGAAAACGTAAGCAAGCATGAACTTCAGTGGAATAATCGTCGGTGCGGCGACCTTTCTTATAATAGGGATATGTCATCCTATTGTCATCAAAATGGAATATCATTGGGGCAAGGGCAGCTGGTGGATCCTGCTCGTGGCAGGACTGGCCTTTTCCGCCGCTTCGATATTCGTGAATCATGAAGTCGCGTCCACAGTTCTTGGCGCCGCCGCCTTTTCCTGCTTCTGGGGCATCCTGGAGGTTTTCGAGCAGGAAAAACGCGTGTTGAAGGGGTGGTTCCCTGAGAATCCGGCCCGCCATGATTACTATGAGAGGATCCGCAAGTCAGGTCGCTGAGCCTGTCGAAGTGACAAATCAATCCAACAAGTAAAAACAAATTTAAGAATATTATGAATTTCAAACCATTGCCATTACTGGCGATTGCCGCTCTCCTGTCTGGAGTGACAGAAGCGTCGGCTCAGAAGAAAGAGATGGACCACAGTGTCTATGATTCGTGGCAGAGCGTTTCGGACATCCAGAAAAGTGATGACGGCAACGTTCTGGTCTGGTGCGTCAACCCTCAGGAAGGGGACGGAACCCTTTATGTCAGGAATATGACCCCGAGGCGGAAAGGCAAGCCGGAATGCCGTGAGATCAGCATACCTCGTGGATCGCAGCCGTCCCTTGACCCTAAGGGCAAGTGGCTTTACCTGCGCGTCAAGCCTCAGTTCGCCAAGACACGTCAGGAAAAGATCGACAAGAAGAAGGCCGCGGATATGACGAAGGACACACTCGCCGCCGTTGATCTCACGACTATGACCGTCAAGAAATACGGCCGTGTGGATTCCTACACTACAGGCGCCCTGGCCAAGCCTTACGTTGCCTATAAGTCCACCTGGAAGCACTACAAGGACACTTCGGACAAGAAGGGCACAGACAAGTCCGGGCTCATCATCCTTAACCCGGCCACAGACAGGAAGGACACTCTCAAGTACATCGATGCATATTCGTTCAACCAGGACGGCACCGTGCTTCTGATGACCTCGAAGAAGGACAAGAAAGATTCGCTTTCCGTCACGGCTGTGATGATCGCGCACGCTCCCGCTTGTCTTGACACTTTGGCCAAAGGGGCTGAGTCTTACAGCCGCCTGACTCTGAACGACGCTGAGGACCAGCTGGTTTTCCTCGGTTCCAAGGACAAGAGCAAGAACCGCAACAAGTGCCAGGCCCTCTACCTGACAAGCATTCGAGCGATCAAGACAGGAAAGACGGTTCGACAGGCTCACCGACCGATTGTGGAGGCTACAGACAGCACGACCGTCATCAGCAAGGACGGCAGATGGGCATATTCAACAAAAGAGATCATCGCCGAGGGAACGAAGGTTGAAGGCACCCCGGGTTGGACTCTTAACGAGAACACAGAGTTTTACTTTACACCTGACGGGAAACGTCTCTTCCTCGGAATCGGCGCGATCCGTCCTCCTAAGGACACCACGATCGTGGACTTCGAGACCGCACAGCTGGACATTTGGAACTGGGACGCGGTCTATACTCCTCCTCAGCAGAGGCTTAATGTGAACAAGACTCTCAAGAAGACATATTCAGCCACCATCGATCTCGCCGAGCCGGGAAGGATCGTGCCGTTGACCACCTCTAAGTTCGCCGGCATCCGCCTGATGAACGGTGGACTCTCCGAATGGGTGCTTGCCAGCGATAACGCTAAGTATGCCCGCACCACTGTCTGGGACTATAACAACCGTTACGACTTCACCCTTGTGAATGTCAAGGACGGTTCCAGGAAGGTTGTCGCGGAGGGGCTTGACGTCGGACGTTTCGACATGTCGCCGAGCGGGAAGTACCTTGTCTGGTTCGACAACGACGAGATGAACTGGTTCACCTACAATACCCTGACAGGTGAGAAGGTCAACCTTACCGCCCGGACCGGAGTTCCGTTCTACGATGAGGAGGACGATCATCCGACCGCCGCTCCGGCGCACGAGTTCTCTCCGAAATGGTTCAAGGACGAGGACGCCGTGCTGATCATAGACCGCTATGACATCTGGAAGTTCTCTCCGGACGGCAAGACAGCCGTCAATCTCACAGGGGGAGTGGGCCGTCAGACCCACAACCGCTTCAAGATCATGGATCCGAAACCGGACACCAGGAAGCCTAACGCACGCCGTTGCGGAGTGGCCAGGCCGCTCGATCCTAAGCAGACTGTCTATCTCAGTGTGTTCAACGAGGAAAGCCAGGAGAATGGATTCGGACGTGTTAACCTTGCCAAGCCGGCAAAGACTCTTGAGTATTTCACTGACACAGTCAGCTTCAAGTATGTAGCCGGAACCATGACCACTGACAGGCTTTTCTATCAGAAGGGCAACTTCCGCAACTGCTATGACCTTTATTATACTGACGACAATTTCAAGACATCCACAAAGGTCTCTGCAATCAACCCTCAGATGGCGGACTACCGTTGGGGCCGCGCCGAGCTTTTCCACTGGAACGCCTACGACGGCACACCGCTCAAGGGCCTTGTCTTCGTTCCTGACGGAGTGAAGGAAGGCGAGAAGCTTCCGGTGATGATCTATTTCTACGAGAAGAACGCCAACAATCTCTACTCGTTCTGGACACCTGCCCCTTCACGCTCGATCGTGAATATTCCGTTCTACACCTCAAGGGGGTACATCGTGTTCGTTCCGGACATCGTCTATAAGGTCGGCCATCCGGGCGAGAGCGCCTACAACTGCATCTGCGCCGGAGCCGAGGCCCTTTGCGAGAAATATTCCATCGCCGACAAGAGCAGGATGGCGATCCAGGGCCAGAGCTGGGGCGGCTACCAGACAGCCTGGCTCATAACACGTACGAATATGTTCGCGGCGGCAGGTTCCGGAGCACCGGTCGGGAATATGACATCGGCCTACGGTGGCATCCGTTGGGGCTCGGGCATCACCCGCGCCGGACAGTATGAGCACGGTCAGAGCAGGATCGGCAAGAGTATGTGGGAGCCGGGCGCCCTCGATCTCTACATCGAGAACTCTCCGGTGTTCCATGTTGACAAGGTGCAGACACCGGTGCTCATCATGCACAACGACGCTGACGGAGCTGTTCCGTGGTACCAGGGCATCGAGTTCTTCTCGGATCTCCGCAGGCTCGACAAGCCGGCATGGCTGCTCCAGTACAACAAGGAAGCCCACAACCTCGTCCAGAGACGCAACTGCAAGGACTTGTCCATCAGGCTTCAGCAGTTCTTCGACTACTACCTGAAAGGTGCTCCGATGCCAGCCTGGATGAAGACCGGTGTCCCTTATGAGGACAAAGGGGAATATTTCGGCTTCGAGAATGCGGAATAGGATATGACAAAACTAGCGATTTTCGACCTTGACGGCACGTTGCTGAACACCGTCGAGGATCTGGGCAACGCCACCAATTATGCTTTGGAGCAGTGCGGCTTCCCGATTCATCCGAAAGATGAATACTACCAAATGGTCGGCCGCGGAATCTACAACCTCTTCCGCGCCGCCATTCCTTCTGAATATGCCACTGAAGACAACGTACAGAGGATGGCATCATATTTCATTCCCTATTACGACACTCACAAATGCGATTGCACCAGACCCTATGACGGCATCCCCGAAATGTTGAAGACAATAACTGACAGGGGAGTGCGCCTCGCTGTCGCCTCCAACAAGTATCAGGACGGCGCGGAGAAACTCGTCAGTCACTTTTTCGGTGAATATGACTTCGTGAAGATTCTCGGCCAACGCGACGGCCAGCCGATCAAACCCGATCCCGCGATTGTGGATCAGATTCTGGCTGATGTTCCAAAGGTCGCGAAAGAGCAGGTTGTCTATGTCGGAGACTCGAATGTGGACATGCAGACCGGAGCGAACGCTCAGGTACGCACAATCGGAGTCACTTGGGGATTCAGGAGCAAGGAAGAACTTGCTGCCTACACTCCTTCGGCCATTGTGGATACACCTGAAATCTTGTCAAAAGTGATTTTGGAAGGCTGAATCAGATTCATTTAAGGTTCATTTTGATGTTGTTATTGAGGTGAATAGAAGATTAGTGCGAGTTGGTTGTAGGGTGTAACTAATTGATAGTTATATTGTTAATTCGCATGGGGGGGGGTAATTCATGATTGTGAAATGCTGTCCACATATTGAAATTATATTCACTTCCTCTTGCTTTTGAGTGTGAATAATGCTACTTTTGTCCCGTAAAAGGCAGGTTACGAAAGAGGCTCTTGGATTGGAGTCCTTCGAGATCAGAATTCTTATGCTGACAACCGTAGAACTAACCCTTGCTCATAGGCTGAGGGGATAATTTTCGTATTCATTTTGTAACTGCTTATGCATCTTGTTTTTAACCAATGACACAATTGGCTTTTGATGGGTCTAATCCATTAGATGACATCAGACTTGCGTATAGTTCGATTCCTAATTGGTATGCGCTTCGCATTTTTCACAATCGGATTGAACCGCTGAGACAAACCTTGGACGTTGCCGCGATCCGCTATTTCTACCCTCATCATTTGGTGGAGAAATGTTCGGATGGTGGTCTTGATTATGTTCAAGAGCCAATTATCTAGTCGTTGATTTTCATAAGATCAACTTGTGAGACTCTGGACATGATCCGACTGAAACATGTGGGCAGCGTATCTCCGTATTTTGACCATCGGACCCGAAAGCCATTGATCATTCCGGATGAACAAATGGAACCGTTCATAAAGCTCTGCGACATTAAGGACTCGGGTCTTGAGTATCTGGGAGAGGATGGCCCGCAGTTCCACAAAGGTGACCGCGTGAGAGTCATTGACGGCATATTCAAAGGTTATGAGGGTCACATCAAGCGCATCAAACACGACAGGCGCCTTATAGTTACCATTGAGGGTGTTGCCGCTTTCGCAACCAAATTCATTCCTCCCGCTTTTTTGGAGAAAGTGGAGACAGATAAGTAATAGTCGAATTATAATCTTTCATAAGAATAAAAATATGAATATGAAAAGAATATCACTACTGTTATGGCTTCTGGCCATAGGCATTTTGGCAGTTCCATCCTGTTCTACGCCGAAGGAGATCAGTTACTTCCAGGACCTCGAGTCGGTGGAGGGCCAGCGGATCGGTGGCGCGAAGGGGATCACGGTGCGGCCGAAGGACAAGATCTCGATCATCGTGAACTGCAAGAGTCCCGAGCTGACAGCCCTTTTCAACCTGCCGTACGTGACGCAGCGTCTCGGTGAGAACACCCGCGGCACCATCACTTCCGGTTACAGCCAGGGCTACATCTCTGGTTACACGGTGGACGACCGGGGCTGCATCGACTTCCCTGTCCTCGGCGAGGTGGCCGTGGCGGGGCTGACGCGTGATGAGATCGCCTCCGTGATCAAGAAGGAGCTCAATGAGCAGGGGCAGGCGACGGACGCCGTGGTGACCGTTGACTTCATGAACCTGTACTATCAGGTGCTTGGCGAGGTTGAGAAGCCGGGGCGCTACGCCATCGACAAGGATGCCGTGACAATTCTCGACGCCATCGGAACCGCCGGTGACTTGACCATCTACGGAAAGCGCGAGAACGTGAAGGTGCTGCGCAACGAGAACGGCAAGATGCTGACCTACGAGGTGAACCTCTGCTCAGCCGCCGACCTGATAGCCTCGCCGGCCTACTACATCCGCCAGAACGACGTGATCTACGTCGATCCGAACGACGTGCGGGCAAGGCAGTCCACGGTGAACGGCAACAATGTCCGCTCCACCTCGTTCTGGATCTCGCTGACTTCGCTCGCGGCGTCCATCACCAACACGATCGTGATCATCGCCACGAGGAGCGGGTCGGGGAAATGATCCGCCCGTGAACTTTGTGAAGAAACACTATAACATCAAAGCGATTCAAAACAATGGAGAACAACATCAACACGGATAACAATACCCGGCAGCAGGAGGAGACCGTGCAGATCAGCCAGCTTGTGCGCCGCTGCCTGTCCAGATGGTACTGGTTCGCCCTGAGCCTGGCGGTCTGCCTGGCTTTAGGTGTCCTGTACATCCTCAGGTCAACCCCTACGTACAACACCTCCGCTGACATCCAGATCAAGTCCAACACCAAGGGCGCGTCCATGCCGGGGGACATCGGCGAGTTCGGCAACATGGGCCTCTTCGCCGTCAAGTCAAACGTCAACAACGAGCTGCACGCCTTCGAATCCCCGGACATCATGAGCGAGGTGGTGGCCAGGCTTCGCCTGTACATGAGCTACACGGTGGACGGCACCTTCCACAGGAACGTGCTCTACGGCACGTCGCTGCCGATCTCCGCCGACCTGCTCGATGTGGATGAGAACGTGGGAGCCGGATTCACCGTCAGCGAGAAGGGTGGGAGCGTCACCCTGAATGACTTCATCCATAAGAATGAGAAGGTCGGCGGCAAGCCGGTCGTGGGACACTACGGCGACACGCTCCAGACTCCTGTCGGAAGGATCATCGTTCAGAAGACGAAGGACTACTCCGGGGAGGCGATGAAAAAGCCGGTCAACGTCAGAAAGTCGAGCCAGCGCGGCGTGACACAGTCTTACCTGAACAGACTCCAGGTGAACCTCGCCGACAAGAACGCCGACGTCATCTCGCTCTCTATCAAGGACGTGTCCACCCAGCGTGCCCAGGACATCCTGAACACCCTGATCGCCGTCTATAACGAGAACTGGGTGCGTGACAAGAACCAGATAGCGAACTCCACTTCTGTGTTCATCAACGACCGTCTCAGGGTGATCGAGGGCGAGTTGGCGGGCGTGGACTCCGACATCTCCGCCTACAAGTCGGAGAACATGATCCCTGACGTGGGTGCCGCAGCGACGATGTACATGCAACAGAGCACGGTGCTGAACCAGCAGCTCCAGGACGTGAGCAACCAGCTCTACATGGCGCGCTACATCAAGGACTACATCGGCAAGGAGGACAACCGCAACCAGCCGCTTCCCGCCAACATGGGATTGAGCAGCCAGACGATCGAGAACGGCATCTCCGAGTACAACTCCAAGATCCTGCAGAGGAACAACCTTGTGGCGAACTCCGGCGAGGAGAACGTGCTCGTGAAGGATCTCGACCAGGCTCTGGCCTCGATGAGGGGGTCGATCTCCCGGTCCATAGACAACGAGATCCTTGCCCTCAACACGAAATACGAGAATCTCAAGGGCACCGCCCGCCAGAACACCGCGCGCATCGCCGCGAATCCTAATCAGGCGAAGCAGCTCCTCTCGGTCGAGCGTCAGCAGACCGTGAAGCAGGCTCTGTACCTCTTCCTCCTGCAGAAACGCGAGGAGAACGAGCTCTCGCAGGCGTTCACCGCCTACAACACAAGGATCATCAAGCATCCTATTTCAGGAATATTCCCGGTCTCCCCGCAGTCCATGAAGATCATGATGATGGCGTTTCTCCTGGGTCTGATGATTCCTGCCGGGATCATCTATCTGCTGATGGCGACCGACACGAAGGTGCGCTCCCGCCGCGACCTCAAAGGAGTCTCCGTGCCTTTCGCCGGCGAGATTCCGCTCTCTGCCGAGACTGCCACCAAGGCGTTCGGAAAGCGGAAAACCCTCAGTGGCGCCGATTCCATCGTGGTCCGTCACGGCAACCGCAATGTGGTCAACGAGGCGTTCAGGGTGCTCCGCACCAACTTCGAGTTCATGATGCGCGAGCCAGGAAGCAAGGTCGTCGCCGTCACTTCGTTCAACCCGGGCTCGGGCAAGTCCTTCGTGTCGTCCAACCTGGCCGTCAGCTTTGCCATCAAGGGTAAGCGTGTTCTGGCCATCGACGGCGACCTGCGCCACGGCACGCTCTCCGAGCTTGTCGGCTCGCCGAAGCCTGGCCTTAGCGACTATCTCGCTGGGATCGTCGCCGATGTGCACGATGTGATTGTCCGTTCGAAGGACGCGATGACGGTACCTGACACTCTTCCGGTGGGATCCATCCCTCCGAATCCGGTTGAGCTGCTCGCCGACAGGCGCCTCGCCGATGCGATCGCCGTCCTCAGGAATGAGTACGATGTGATCATCATCGACTGCCCGCCGGTGGAGATCGTCACCGACGCGCGCGTCATCAACGACTATGTGGACAGGACACTCTTCGTCGTCAGGGCCGGGCTGTTCGACAAGGCCATGCTCCCGGACCTCGACGCGCTCTACCGCGACGGGGAGTACAGGGGACTCTGCTGCGTCCTCAACGGGACCGCATCCTCCGACGGCTACTACGGGAACTACGGCACCTATGGCCATTACGGTTACTACGGCCACAATGGCGGCTCCTACTACAGCTCCGACAACAAAGCCAGGTAAATCCGCCCGCTGACTTCGCCGGCGCACCGGTCCCTCCGGCGCGCCGGCAAAACTATAACCCAAAAAACATATCTTATGCAAAATCTGAAAGAGTTGAGGATCGCCGTGGCCGGTACTGGCTACGTCGGCCTCTCCATAGCCACCCTGCTGTCCCAGCGCCACAAGGTGACTGCCGTTGATGTGATCGCCGACAAGGTCGATAGGATAAACCGTCGCGAGTCCCCGATCCAGGACGAGTACATCGAGAGGTTTCTCCGCGAGAAGCCACTCGACCTCACCGCCACGCTTGACGGTGAGGCCGCCTACAGGGACGCGGACTTCGTGGTGATCGCCGCTCCCACTAACTACGACCCGAAGAAGAACTTCTTCGACACGTCGCACGTGGAGGAGGTGATCGACCTCGTGCTGAAGGTTAATCCCGATGCAGTGATGGTCATCAAGTCCACCGTTCCTGTGGGCTACACCGCCTCTGTGCGGGAAAGGTTCTCGTACAGGGAACGCCTCGCCGACGGCACGATGAGGGTGGTGGTGCCAAACATCATATTCGCTCCTGAGTTCCTGCGTGAGTCCAAGGCGCTCTATGACAACCTCTATCCGAGCCGCATCATCGTCGGCTACGACAGGGGAGACTCCGCTCTCGAAGAGGCTGCCGGCACTTTTGCCGCACTCATCAAGGAAGGCTCTCTGAAAGAGGATGTTCCGGTGCTGTTCATGGGTTCCACGGAGGCGGAGGCGGTGAAGCTATTCGCCAACACCTACCTTGCCCTCCGCGTCAGCTATTTCAACGAGCTAGACACCTATGCGGAGATGAAGGGACTCGACACGAGGTCCATCATCGACGGCGTGTGTCTGGATCCTCGCATCGGCTCGCACTACAACAATCCGTCCTTCGGCTACGGCGGCTATTGCCTCCCGAAGGACACCAAACAGCTGTTGGCGAACTACGCCGACGTGCCGGAGAACCTTATCCAGGCCATTGTGGAGTCCAACCGCACCAGGAAGGACTTCATCGCCGACCAGGTGCTCCAGAGGGCCGGCTATTATTCCGAGAACAGCCAGTACGACAGCGCCCGCGAGAAGAAATGCGTGATCGGGGTCTACCGTCTCACGATGAAGTCCAACAGCGACAATTTCCGCCAGAGCGCCATCCAGGGCATCATGAAGAGGATCAAGGCCAAGGGCGCCGAGGTCATTGTCTACGAGCCTACGCTGGAGGACGGCGCGTCCTTCTTCGGCAGCAAGGTGGTCAACGACATCGCCGAGTTCAAGCGCCGCGCTGACTCCATCATCGCCAACCGCTACGACCGCGTCCTGGACGATGTCCGGGCCAAGGTCTATACCCGCGACCTCTTTGAGAGAGACTAGCCGCCTACTTCACCGTAATACCTATTAATCAAAATTATTTTCCATAATGCTGTCGATCCGCAAGATAGTTGACTCGTACTTCTCGAAGCGCACGTTCCCGCACTGGTGCGTGCTGCTTCTGGACAGTGCCATTCTGTTTTTGTCCGGAGTGTTCGTCTACTGGTGCTTCAACCGTGGCACCGCCCTTCAGCTGAACTTCTGGCCGTTGACCTACCTGATGCTGCTGTGCGTCGGCGTCCACTTCATATTCTTTGCCATCTTCCGGACATATTCGGGAATCATCCGCTACTCATCGTTCAACGACCTCATCCGTGTGGCGCTGGCGATGGGATGCTCCGCATTGGCGGTGATAGCCGTCCATTTCTTCACGAACAGCTGCCCGTCTCGGGTGTTCGCCCACGTGCAGGTGCGGCATATCCTGATTGCGGAAGCCATCGCGACCGGTTTGATGTGGCTGCTTCGCGTTTCTATCAAATGGGTCTACGACACCTATTTCCGGACGGAGGGTGCGAAGAATGTCTTCATCTATGGCATCCGCGCCGGCGGCATCGGACTCGCGAAGGCGATCCGCAGCGAGAAACCGATGCGCTACTGTCTCCGAGGCTTCATCTCCCACGATCCGGCGCTTGGAGCCAACGGCACGCGCCTGATGGGCGAGCCGGTCTACGAGGTTGACGCCAGTCTGCCGGATGTGATCCGCCGCAATGGGATCGCCGCCGTGCTGGTCGCTCCGGGCAGGATCGGCAAGTTCCGCAACGACACGGCTCTTCAGGACTACATCCTGCAAAGCGGCGCAAGAATATTCTCGGCTAACAATGTCGTTGACACCGAGCATGATGCGATCAAGGGAGCGCCGACCTTGAAGGAGGTCAGCATCGAGGATCTTTTGCCTCGTGACGAGATCTGCGTCGACCTGGAATCCGTGGCCGAGTCCCTCCGTGGGAAGCGCATCCTGATCACCGGTTCCGCCGGAAGCATCGGCAGCGAGATAGTGCGCCAGGTGGCGTCGTTCAGCCCGTCGTCCCTTATGCTGATCGACTCCGCGGAGACTCCGCAGCACGACATCCGCAGGATGATGGCGCATGACTTCCCGTCTGTGCCATGCGCCACCGTGGTGACGTCGATCACCAAGGCTGACAGGATGGAGAACATATTCAAAACCTTCCTTCCTGAATATGTCTTCCACGCCGCGGCGTACAAGCACGTGCCGATGATGGAGGACAACCCTTGCGAGAGCATCCAGAACAACGTCCTCGGCACGAAGATCCTGGCCGACCTTTCTGTCAAATACGGCGTTCGCCGCTTCGTGATGGTGTCCACCGACAAGGCTGTGAACCCGACGAACGTGATGGGATGCAGCAAACGAATATGCGAGGTCTATGTTCAGAGCCTGAACAAGGCGGAGCGTGACGGCGTGGTGAGGGGGCAGACCCAGTTCATCACCACCCGCTTCGGCAACGTCTTAGGCTCCAACGGCTCCGTGATTCCGATTTTCGAGCGCTAGATCAAGGCCGGCGGCCCGGTGACGGTGACGGACCCCAACATCATAAGGTACTTCATGCTGATCCCAGAGGCCTGCGAGCTGGTCCTTGAGGCCGGCACGAAGGGCGAGGGCGGCGAGATCTTCGTCTTCGACATGGGCAAGCCGGTGCGCATCGCCGACCTGGCGCGTCGCATGATCGAGCTGAGCGGGGCGAAGGGCGTGGAGATCAAGTACACCGGCCTGAGGGACGGGGAGAAGCTCTACGAGGAGGTCCTGAGCGAGTCGGAGGCGACGAAGCCGTCGTTCCACGAAAAGATCCGCATCGCCTGTGTCCGTGAATATGACTGGTCCGATGTGAGCCGCGAGATAGACGCCCTGATCGCCCAGTCCCACACCTACGACGACATGGCCGTGGTAGCCTCCATGAAGCGCCTGGTCCCCGAGTACATCTCCAACCACTCCAAGTACACCGTCCTTGACCACAAGGCGTGAGTTTGGCTCTGTGTGCCATAGGATATTGTTTCAATAAGCAATTTGGAATTGTATTTAAAAAACATTACGACTTTGAAATGATATTTTTAAACCATTAAGTATACTTTAATGTTTTTTCTTATATTTGCAAAGTAAACTTTGCTCTTATGGATAAACAGATTATAAAAAAACTAATAATAGAGAAGCAAAGGGCCATTCCGGAATTCTTTATTATTCGAAGGGAAATCCAGTTTGATACTCATGCAAACTATGTGCTTGTCGGTTTAAGGCGTGCTGGAAAATCCTTTATGATGTATCAGGATGCCCAGAATATGATGAAGAGTCCAGGGCTGACACAAGAAAACATACTCTACATAAATTTCGAGGATGAAAGGTTGTCAGATATTTCTTCAGACAGTATGGGAGAAATATTGGATGCCTATTTCGAGTTATATCCAGAAAAAAAGCCACTGATATACCTTGATGAAATACAGGTTGTTTACGGGTGGGAAAAATTTGCAAGAAGACTTGCAGATTCTAAGTATAGAGTTATGATTACTGGCAGCAATGCCAAGATGCTCAGCAGTGAAATAGCAACTACACTTGGTGGCAGATATATTCCAAAGGAAGTTTTTCCATTTTCTTTTAGAGAGTATCTAGAGTACAAAGGCATAGAATTGGACAGAAATTGGATATATGACCAAGGTGCTTGCTCTCAGATATCAAATACTTTCGATCATTATTTCACTAATGGCGGCCTTGCAGAATCTTTCAATCTTGAAGATAAGAGGGAGTATCTGAATTCATTATGTCAGAAGATACTGCTTGGCGATATAGTGGAGCGGAATAAAGTGCGCAATGCACGTGCTTTTCGTCTTCTCACAAGAAAATTGGCAGACAGTGTGATGCAACCGTCATCCCTCAGCAGGTTAAAACATATTATTGATTCCAGCGGAGATAGCATAAGCCTGCCTATATTGAAAGATTATTTGGAGTATTTGGAAGAGTCCTACCTGTTTTTCTCTATCCCGAATATGAGTTCATCCATATCGGAGCAGTCCACAATCCGGAAAAGATACATTGTGGATAATGGATTGCTTAACTTGTTTCTTTTCAGTGGAGAAACGAAGTTGTTGGAGAATATAGTAGCTTGCAAATTGATCAGAAAATACAGAAACACACCCGAAGAAACGCAGGTTTACTATTATAATAAAAACGTAGAGATAGATTTTTGTATTCCGTCTGCCAAAATGGCTATCCAAGTATCTTACAGTTTGGGAGACGATGCGACCTATAGACGAGAAACAGGCGCGCTGGAAAAGTTCTTGAACGTTTATCCGGATTTTACCGCAATAGTCATCACCAGAGACAATGAGCAAACTATCGACATCAATGGGCATCACATCAATGTAATGCCTATATGGAAATGGTTATGTCTGGAATAGTGCACTCAAGCGGTGCATTTTTACTACAGAATCCGCACTCAATGAGTGAAAATTCGTTATATTTGCGGGCAACGTTCTTCTATAATCAGATGCGAGTAAGGAATGATGTGATATCCTCCCGTATATCTGATTTTGTCATAGGGAAATACACCTTCGAAGTAGGCGGCAGAAAGAAAGGGCAAAAGCAGATTGAAAATATCGCTGACGCATATATAGTGAAAGATGACATCGAGTTCGCCCAAGGCAACGTCATTCCTCTCTGGGCTTTCGGGATGAATTACTAAAGTATAAACAATAAGAGCAAGAACAGTGGTCAATCGGGAATATTGTGGGAGAATAATGAATCGAGGCTGACGTTTTTGGATATGAAAAACCATTAAGTATACTTTAATATTTTTTCATATATTTGCAAATGTTAGGTTTAATACTACCATCCAAGAAAATATATGGCACCAGAATCACCGATTATCGTTTATCATGGAACTAACACCATAGTAAGATTCAAACATCCGACGAATCAAATACTCTTTTGCACGGACAGGGCGCTGCAAACATTGAAATTCAAATCACACTATCAATTATGAGCAACAAATACTTTCCAGACGAGCAGATAGATTTCGATGACCTGTATTTTGTCTGCTACATGATAGAGAGAGTCGCACGGAAAATCCAACAGAGGAATCGATACGTCGTAGCAAAACTCGGTAGCAAAGGCCTTCTGCATGAACTGTCCATAGCTGAAACAAACCATTGTCTTAATCCGGAACAGGTCGAGGATGAATGGATTACGACATACGGAATGGCACCAGGGAACTTCGACATAACCAAAGTGGACTCACGCTTCACAGACAAAGTCCCGTCACCTACCCAGATGGGCAAAGTCTATGCAAGGCTTATCTCATCCGTAGATACCGAGGACAATCTTCCTGCGACAATGAAAGCGGTTTACGCATCACCTGTCTGCGACAAGATAGATAACTACAACACAAGTGCCTACTACGAGCCCAGCTATGTTCAGACACGAGCTTTCCTCAACGGAGGGTTCTGAGGAACAACAGACGTATAACATATAAATAAAAAGCTTGAATAACACTCACGATACGACGTTTACCGAACTTACTGAAGAAGATGCTCGCTGTCATTTCCACACTCGCTCCATACAAGCCGAAAGCAGACAGTCTGGCATCGGAAATCGGCATCAGCAGAAATAGTGTACAAGACTACCTCGCCCTTCTGGAAAGGGCACAGTTGATCGGACAGCTCAGGGATGATACTGGTGGAATGAGAGGCCTGGGAAAAGTCGAGAAAGTATATATTGACAATCCTAGCCTGATGAATGCCCTGTCAGGCGGAAAAACCGATGTCGGAAACATGAGGGAAACGTTCTTCTATAATCAGATGCGAGTAAGGAATGATGTAATATCCTCCCGTATATCTGATTTTGTCATAGGGAAATACACCTTCGAAGTAGGCGGCAGAAAGAAAGGGCAAAAGCAGATTGAAAACATCCTCGAAGAGATGCATGACAAGGATCTTGTCATAGAGACGCTGCCGTCAAGCAATGTTCTGATAGGTCATCATCATGATTTCTCGGCTTACCATCTCTACAATTGGTGGAAATGGGGAAAGGAGGGACACCCCATCCCGCCTATAGTTGTAGGAACAGACGATGCTGGAATCTTTGCCACCAACATCTACAATGAGTATTGCAACATATTTAGTCTTCTTAAATATCAGAAGCACATGAACACAGATGACATCATGGCACTGATAAGGCAGATTGATGAAAATTCAAGGATTTATGCTTTTGATATGCATCGAAAATATGAGAACAAGAATGAATAGAATTGAGGATTTCGAGTTATTCCAATCCTCAGTAAACAAGCAGTTTAAAATAATTGAGAATCAGTTGGCAGATTATCAGAAGTTAGAAGATTATTATGGATTTAGTATTTGTCCGAAAGGTCGTGTTGGTGGCATAGATGAAAGGCGTATAGAAATTTTTTATGGAAACCGTCCGTACGACAAACGAAAGATAATATCAGATGATATGAGCCCCGCAAATCAACCCGGTCGCGAGAACAAAGAATAAACTTGAAAATTCGTTCCAAAACCATATAAATATAAATTGTTACATTTCGCACAACAAGGATAAGTAACATAATCCAAACCACCAAATGCGCCCATGCAAATCTTACTAAACATACCAGAAGCCTATTTCGAAGACGAATGCTCTCCCGCCTTCGCTTACAAAGAACGAGCGAAGATAGAGAAGCAGTATAACCTTCGTCCGCAAGACGACGTAGAGGTAGTTAACATTGGTCCCGGAGCCGACTGGATGGTAATAATGACAACCATAACAGTTGCATGGACAATCTTCCAGATTCCTGGAATTATAAAAAGCAGCCTTGAAGGCTGGCAATGGCTCATAGATAAACTCAAAAGCTACAAGAAAAACAAACAACTCGTCTCCCTGGACCTTGACGCCGCTGGCATGCTTGCCATCGACTATCTGGCCGACAAATACGGCGCAGACTCCAGCTTCAACCTCATTGATGCATACGAATTCAATATCACAGACATCAGCGGTATGTTTCAAAACCGTGAGGAAAGCCTCGCTGCCCATCCTCACAACTACTACGTCTATGCTTTCAACATAGCTCAAAGAATTATCGTCCTCAGTGTTCGCTCCACCGGCGAGATACGTGAGTTAGAAGTCTTCGATGACATGCCGTATGGCCTAATAGACAAAGAATAATGAAAAACAACCTCCTTGCATCCATTGCCCTTTTCGGTATCTACCGCAACAAAAACCTGGATACCTACGACCTGGTTGCCCAATACATATCCGCAGTCATTGCCCAAAAGCAGTACAACACCTTCAAGCCCGACACCATGCAGTCGGACCTCAAGGAACTGTACCAGATAGACATCCCCATAGGCGTCATCCGCTCTGTCTGCCGGAACCGGATAGAAGGAGTCTCCCTCAAAAACAAAGAATTCATCTGTGACCTCCTTCCCAAAGACGAAATAGAAAAAGAATACGCAGACCTCAAAGTCGGTTATGAAGAACTCTTCGCATCCCTCATCGACTTCATCCGCAGAGACACCAAAGATTACGAAGACCAAACCATCAAAGACAGCTTTGCTGACTACCTGGTCGAAGGCAGCATAGATGACACCAAACTCAACAACCTCTACGCAGCTTTCTTCTCCAGCAACCAAAGCGACAAAGACACCCGCCAAAAGATAGACCTCTTGTCCTCTGGACTCATCAGTTATAACGGTCTTAGCTATACCGATTCCGCAGGTAATAGCGGCGCATGGACAGATAAACTCACCATCTATCTGGACACAGAATTCCTGTTCAGCTGTGCAGGCTACAACGACTCCTACCCCCATGCGGTATTCGAAGAGCTTTACAACCTTGTGAAAGAAATAAACACCTCCTACCGCCGCCGCACCAAGAAAGAAGACAACCTGGTAGAGCTCAAATACCTCAAAGATACCCGTGACGTTTACCTGTCCCTGATCAACACCGCCAAGAGCCTCAAGGAAACCAACGGTATGCCCGACCCTTCAAAGAAAGCGCTGCTTAAGATAATGAATGAGTCGGCCTCTGTCTTTGAGGTTGATACCCACAGGGCAAAGATAGACTCCGCTATCAAAGACACCTATCACATCATCTACGATGACCGGGATTATAGCAATATCATAACAGATCCCCGTTACGTCGTATATGACGAAAAAACAGTCACATCGATATCCGGCACTTACAATCCTCAGAAGGACGGAAACACTACACGTAAAATCGACTACTACTCCCGTGTCTACACCATCATAAACGGCCTCCGCAATGGAAAGAACGTATGCATTTTCGAGCAATGCCGATACATCTTCCTCACCGGCAGCCGGATTGGTCATGGGACATCACAAGCTGCACGTCCCGACAAAAAGACCGTCTCCTTTGCAACCGACATAGATTTCCTGATATCCCGTTTCTGGTTCAAACTCAACAAGCAGCTTGTCACAAACCAAATCCCCGTATCCCTGGATATCGTTGCCCGCTCACAAGCAGTCCTTACACGCGAGGTATCCCGAAAGGTCAAACACCTGTATGAAGAAATGAAGCTAAAAGGCCTCTCAAAAGAAGAGCTACAAAGCCTCTATGCCAATTTAACCGAGGCCGAAAGATTCTTTGCCCCTTACAACAGCACTTCTACAGAGGTCGTTCTCTCCTTCATCGGAATCAGTGACATTGATGAGATGATAAAGGAACAGAAAGAACTAAAGCAAAAAGCTGCAGAAGCAGAGAAGATAAGTAAGGACTTGGCAGAAGCGACTGGACAATTGGCCCAGAAAGACGATGAGATTGCCGGACTCAAAAAAGAATCTGCAGATAGAGACGAGAAACACGAGCGGGAAAAGGCCGATAAACAAGCCCAAAATGATAACCTCACTCGTAAGAACAAGTGGCAGAGGGTTACCATTATTGTTCTGTTGATAGCCCTCATCCTAGTATTATTATTCAAATAACATGTCCATCTACGACTACGTCTATCGCACCAAAACCTTCATCTCCGGCGACTGGACTGGAGACCAGGATCTCATATCCAAACTCAAAGATTGGAACAACAATAACAACCTTGGGCTCAGTTTCATCGATGTTCATGACCTTACTCAGTCATACGACACTTCCAACCCCTGTAGCGTCAAGGCCAGTCTGCGTCAGCGCCTCAACATTTCCAAGACCTTTGTGCTCATAGTTGGAAAGAATACACTCTCGCTGACCGAGGGCGCTTGCCGATATTGCTCTTCCTATCGCACTCGGTCCTCATACTGTGCCAATGGAAAACCATTTGACAACAGAAGCTTTATAGAATACGAATGTGAGATGGCACTGAAAGACTATAATGCTGGTGAGCTCAAAAAGATTGTAGTAATCTATAACGGACTTATCAATCCTGACAAGTCTAGATGCCCGGAAGTGTTGCGGAATATAGGGTCTCATATTGGTTCCGATTGTTGGGATTATAATGGCAGACGCTCTTGGGACTATCAATCAATCAAGAAAGCGATTTGTGAATAAGATAGAATAATTAACTATTTAACAATCAGTATATTATGTCCATTTTTAAAGACAAAGTTTTATTAATTAGTGGCGGAACTGGTTCCTTCGGCAACGCCGTTCTTCGCCGTTTTCTCCGTACCGATATTGGTGAAATCCGCATCTTTTCTCGCGATGAAAAGAAGCAAGACGATATGCGCCACGAATACCAAGCTAAGTTTCCTGATGTCGCTCACAAGATCAAATTCTACATCGGGGATGTCCGCGATCTGAACTCCTGTAAATCAGCAATGAATAACGTCGATTTCGTGTTCCACGCCGCTGCCCTTAAGCAGGTGCCCTCCTGCGAGTTCTTTCCCATGCAGGCTGTCTACACCAATGTAATCGGCACCGACAACATCCTCACTGCTGCTATAGACGCCAAAGTAAAGGCGGTCATCTGCCTCTCTACCGACAAAGCCGCCTATCCCATCAATGCGATGGGAATAACCAAGGCCATCGAAGAGAAGGTTGCGGTTGCAAAAAGCCGTTATTCCGGGGATACCATGATAGCATGCACCCGGTACGGAAATGTACTCTGCTCCCGTGGTTCCGTGGTTCCCCTATGGATTTCCCAGATTAAAGAAGGTAACCCCATCACCATCACCGAGCCAAAGATGACCCGATTCATCATGTCTCTCGACGAAGCCATCGACCTTGTTCTCTATGCTTTCGAGCATGGCCATAGCGGTGATATCTTTGTCCAGAAAGCGCCAGCTTGTACAATTCAAAGCCAGGCCGAGGCTGTCTGCGAACTCTTCGGTGGCAAGAAAGAAGACATCAAAGTCATCGGCATCCGTCATGGCGAGAAGTTGTATGAAACCCTTCTCACGAATGAGGAATGTGCCAAAGCTATCGATGAAGGCAATTTCTACCGTGTCCCGGCTGATAACCGCGACCTCAACTACGACAAATACTTCACCGACGGCAATGTCCAGCGCAATGTCCTCACAGATTTCAACTCCGACAATACCACACGTCTCAATGTCGAGCAAGTGAAAGAGAAACTCCTTTCTCTCGAGTACATCCAGAACGAATTAAAGGGAATTGAAAACATCGCATAATTATGAAATTCTTTATCTGTGGCTGTAACGGTATGGCTGGTCATACCATCAGCTTATATCTTCAGGAACAAGGACATGAGGTGCACGGCTTTGACCTGCACGAATCAAAACTGATTAAGAGTTTTGCGGGTAACGCCTTTGATACCGAAACCATTGGTAGAGTAATCAAGGAAGGGAACTATGATACGGTGATTAACTGTATTGGTGTTCTGAACCAGTTTGCAGAGAATAATCATGCACTTGCTGCTTTCCTGAATAGCTACTTCCCGCACTTCTTGGCCAAAACAACAGAGGGAACGGACACTCAGGTCATCCACATGACCACTGACTGTGTGTTCTCCGGTAAGAAAGGAAGCTATACCGAGCATGACCTGCGCGACGGCGAGACCTTCTATGATCGTAGTAAGGCCCTGGGTGAACTTGACGATGAAAAAAACCTTTCTTTGAGAAACTCCATAGTTGGTGCAGACATCAATCCTAATGGCATTGGGCTATTGAACTGGTTTATGAATAACACCAAGGGAGAGACCCCTGTGGTGAATGGCTATACCAAGGCCATGTGGACCGGTCAGTGCACCTATCAATTGGCAAAGACCATGGAGGCTGCTGCCAAGGAACGCGCCCATGGCCTCGTCAACGCTGTGCCTGATACCGACATCTCCAAATACGAGCTTCTTAAGCTCTTCAACAAGTACCTCAGAAAAGGTCGTGTCCAGATTAATCCTGTTGAGGGAGTGAATGCAGACAAGAGCCTGAAACGTACCAACTGGGACTTCAACTACCGCATCCCTGACTACGAGCAGATGGTAGCGGAGATGGCTGAGTGGATCTTCAAGCACAAAGAACTTTATCCTCACTATAATTTGTAAGTCGCATGAGAAAGTTGAAATTGATGACCATCGTGGGCACACGCCCAGAAATCATAAAGATGTCTGCTATTATTAAGAAGGCGGACAAGTACTTTGATCAGATACTAGTGCATACCGGCCAGAACTATGACTACACCTTAAATGAGGTGTTTTTCAAGGACCTTGGTCTGAGAGAACCGGATTACTATCTGGGTGTTGTAGGTGACAACCTCGGTCAGACGATGGGTAATGTGATTGCCAAGAGTTATGAACTGATGGCAGAATTGAAGCCGGATGCCGTGATCGTGCTAGGTGACACCAACAGCTGCCTTTGCGTTATTTCCGCAAAGCGACTGAAGATTCCAATCTTCCATATGGAGGCCGGAAACCGCTGCAAGGATGAGAACCTTCCAGAGGAGGTGATTCGTCGCGTAGTGGATGTAACCAGTGATATTAACCTTTGCTACAGTGAGCACGCTCGTCGGTACATTCTGGATACAGGCGTAAAGCCGGAATATACCTACGTTGTGGGTTCACCTATGTCAGAAGTGCTGAAAGACGTGCTACCTCAGATTGAGGCCAGTACTGTTCTGGAAGATCTTGGACTAGAGAAGGGCAAATACATTCTTTTGAGTGCTCACCGTGAAGAGAATATTGACATTGAGGCCAACTTCTTCTCACTGATGAATGCAGTGAATTCGATGGCTGAGACGTACAATATGCCTGTGCTTTACAGTTGCCATCCCCGTAGCCAAAAGATGATTGATAAGCGTGGATTCAAGTTTAATGACAAGGTTATCCAGCATAAACCGCTTGGTTTCTTTGACTACAACAAACTCCAGCAGAATGCTTTCTGTGTGGTGAGTGATAGTGGTACCGTTCCCGAGGAAGGTGCGTTTTTTGGATTCCCCGCTGTAAGTATCCGTACTTCTACTGAGCGTCCCGAGGCGATGGATAAGGGTGTGTTCACTATTGGTAGCATCACCTCCGAGCAGGTGCTTCAGGCTGTTGACCTTGCCGTGTCTATGCACGCCAACGGTGACGATTCTTGTCCGGTGCCTGCATATACTGATGAGAATGTATCAACGAAGGTGATTAAGCTCATTCAGAGTTATGTGGGAATCGTGAACAAGATGATTTGGAAGAAGATATAAGCTACTCTTTATTTAGACCAACATCAATGACCGGCCTGCTTTTTAAATGAACTAGATTTATTTCAAACGATATGATAAACTTTACAGTAGGCCCAGTGCAATCATCGGATGCCGTACGGGCAATAGGCGCAGAACATGTACCGTATTTTAGAACTGCGGAATTCTCCGAATTGATGTTGGAGAATGAACGCTTGATTAAGAAGTTCGCCCACATGACGGAAGACAGTCGTGTGGTATTTATGACGTGTTCAGGATCTGGTGGTATGGAAACGGCCATCATGAACTGCCTGACAAAAGAAGACAAGGCTCTTGTCATCAATGGCGGCTGCTTCGGTGAGCGTTTCGTTGAGCTGTTGACGCTTCATGAGATTCCTTTCACGGAGATTAAGCTGGTTACATTGATGATTCAGTGTCAGAGGCAATTGTAAACGTTTTTGAAGATTTTTATAGTAATGATTATATTAAAATTTGAAATGAAAAAACTGATGATTGTAGCCCTTTGTCTTTTTGCTACATTGGGTTTAAGTGCACAAAACGAAGTTGAAAAAAACGGATTTGGTGCAAAACTCAGAGAATCCAATTTCCATCTTGGGGTTGACCTCCAAACCAAGTACATCTGGCGTGGTATGGAAATGATTACCAATGATGCAGCGCCAGTGGTGTTTCCGGGCATTAACTACTCTAACGGGGGCTTTTATGCTTATGTCCTGGGTGGCTATTCTATTAATGGCAAGTACAGCGAGGTGGATGCTGGTTTAAGCTACACCTACAAGTGGATAACCGTGGGCATTAACGACTACTACTACCCGACCACCACAGTGCCAGAGGACCAGTACTTCAACTTTAAGTCCAAAGAGACAGGCCACTGGCTGGAAGCAGCCATTACCTTTGCTCCGGAGAATATACCTGCATACTTGACGGTGTCTAATTTCTTTGCAGGAGCAGATAAGAATCTGGATGGCGAACAGGCCTACTCAACATATGCAGAGTTAGGTGGGCATTATGATTTCTTGAACGACCATCAGTTGGCACTTGCTGTAGGCGCGGCATTTAACAAAAGTTGCTATAATGGCTATGCACACGGTTTTGGTATTTGCAATGTTGAACTGAAGTATACCTATAATCTGAAGTTAAAGGATGATTGGACTCTTCCTCTCAGTGTAGCTTACATCATCAATCCTGTGTATGAGAAGAGTCATGTCAACTTTACTGCATCATTCACATTCTAAGCTGTACTGATGAACGCAATCATTATGGCGGCAGGAACGGCTTCTCGTTTTGTGCCGTTATCAGAAGAAAGACCCAAGGGTCTGTTGGAGGTGCGCGGAGAAATACTTATAGAGCGCCAGATTCGACAACTCAAGGATGCAGGTGTCAATGATATTACCGTGGTTCTTGGATATAAGGCTGAATTGTTCGAGTATTTAGCTGATAAATATTCGGTATCCCTTGTGTATAACGAGGATTACAGACGTTATAACAACTCTTCTTCTGTCATCCGGGTTATCGATAAGCTGAACGACACATTCCTTTGCTGTTCTGACCACTACTTTGAACGGAATGTATTCCTTGACAGACAAAAAGATAGCTACTATGCCGTTCAATTTGCCGAAGGTGAGACAGCAGAATGGTGTGTTGAAACAGATGAGAACGATTTTATCAAGAAGGTAAACATTGGAGGTGCCAATGCTTGGTATCTTGCAGGACATGTGTATTTCAACCCTGAGTTTTCAAAAACCTTTGCAAGTTTGTTGACAGCGGCATATGAAGTGGACGAGACAAGGCAAGGGTACTGGGAGGATTTGATGATAAAGTATCTTGACATACTGCCTATCAAAATCCGCAAGTATTCTTATAAAGATTTCCGGGAGTTTGACTCCATTGATGAGCTGAGAACATTTGATGAGAGTTATATCAGTGATACGCGTTCTACGATACTAAAAGATATTTGTAAGATACTAGGTTGTGAGGAAAGGCAACTCTCCATTTTTGAGCGGATTAAACACGAGGGAGACTATCTGCTTTTCTCTTTCCTTATGGATGCGGTAAAATACATCTACGATGGAAGGACTTCAACCGTCAAACTTTTGCTCAATGAATAAACTAGCAGTGGTATTAGCAGCACGTAAGGAGAAAGGTTCTGATATTCCTTACCCTCTCCTTCCATTCGATAATGGACTTTGCTTGATAGACAGAAACATCTCGCTTTTACGCGAGGTGGGAATTAGTCGTATCCTGCTTATTGTTGGTTATCGTGCTGAACTATTCGAAAAATACGGGTCAAATGATGTTCAACTGATAAAGGCACCCCATTACGAGTTTACCTCCTCAATGGCATCTCTGGCAGTTGCTAAAGATGCCATTGATGAGGATTTTATTCTTGTTGAAGGCGATACATTCTTTGAGAAAAAGTTGCTGGAACGACTGGTGACAATAGAGAATGGAAACTGCCTGGTGGCAACAGAAGAGAGTGGAAGTGGGGATGAATGCTATATAGAATCTCAATCTGGTTTTATCACCAAGATATCCAAGGACAAACATAGGATTTGCCGTTTTGAGGGTGAGCTGTTGGGTATTTCCAGAATATCCCTACAAACATATCGAGCCATGCTGGAGAAATGGGGAAATAGCAATAACTCCTTTCTTAATTACGAGCATGTCTTGATGGATGTTACTAACCCCCTTGACCGTCCTTTCATTTTCTTCCAGAATCTGATATGGGGAGATGTGGATTGCCCGGATGATTTCAAGAAACTCTCAGAGGTTACTTATAGGACGCTTCGCCGCAAGGAGGATCCTTTTGATAAGGAGAATCTGATGCAACACCTTACGGACATTTTCCCGGGCAAAGACGTTTCTCAGGCTGAGATTATTCAGATAGGAGGGATGAGCAACAAGAACTTCCGTGTGAATTTTGAAGGGAAGAGCTATGTACTAAGAGTTCCCGGCCCCGGAAGTGAAGGAATGGTTGAAAGAAGCAATGAGGAATTCAACGCGATAGAAGGCTGTCGTATGGGTGTAAACCCTGAGATTCGTTTCTTCAATGCAAAAACTGGTGTTAAGTTGGCGGATTACGTTGAGAATGCAGAAACACTCAACAGTGCTACCATCCAGAGGCACGACAACCTGAAAAAAATTGCCACCATCTATCATAAGATTCACGACTCAAAGGTTCGTTTGAAAAACGAGTTTAACCTGTTTCAAGAGATTGAAAAGTATGACAGACTGATAAAAAGTGTGGGTGGTCAGATGTATGACGGTTGGAGTGAATTCAGACCCAAAGTCATGGCGCTTGAATCCTATATCAACTCGCTTGGCGTGGAGCTTTGTCCTTGCCACGACGATGCTGTACCAGAGAACTTTATTAAGGGAATGGACGGCACCATCTACCTCATTGATTGGGAATATAGTGGTATGAACGATCCTATGGCGGACTTTGCTTCCCTGTTCCTCGAAAGTGAGTTCCATGAGGAAACCAGAGACTATTTCCTGTCCATCTATTATGATGGAGCGATTCCTGAAAGAATCAAGGAGCATATCCTGTGCTATGAGATTCTTTGGGATACGCTTTGGGCACAGTGGACAGTTATCAAAGAAGCCTGTGGCGACGCTTTTGGCTCATATGGTATTGACCGTTATACTAGGGCTGTTGTTAATATGGCAAAACTCAATAAAGAATAGTAACAAAATTATTATAGTAATGAAAGCGATTGAAAAGATCAGGATCAAAGTTGACTGGCCCACCACTTTAATACCGTTCGTTATTGTTCTGGTATTAATGATTGTGTTTATGCTCGTTCCAGAGCAGTCTAAAGTTTTTGTGGATACCGTCCGCGGTTTCCTTGGTGACACCTTTGGATTATATTATGCTCTCTTTGGTGTAGCTGTACTTACAACCACTTTTTATGTTGCTTTCTCAAAGTATGGCAAGATAAAGCTTGGCAACACTGAGAAGCCTGAATTCAGCAATTTTAAGTGGGGTACTATGATTTTCACCTCCACGATGGCTGCTGACATTCTGTTCTACTCACTCTGTGAGTGGGCACTTTATGGTGCAGAGCCCCACGTGACCGGCATGCCTGGAGGAATGGTTACTTGGGCACCTACCTTCACACTTTTCCACTGGGGACCCATTGCATGGTGCTTCTATGTGATCCTTGCCATTGCCTTTGGTTTTATGATGCACGTTCGCAAGCGCGACCGTCAGCGTTTCTCTGAGGCAGTACGCCCTCTTTTGGGTGATAGGGCTGATGGTTTTTGGGGCAAACTGATTGATGTGGTTGCAATCTTTGCCATCGTTTGTGCAACAGCTACCACGTTTTCACTTGCCACTCCACTTCTATCCAAGGCTCTTTCTACCGTTCTTGGTATTTCTGATGGTGTAGTGCTTGCCGTTATCCTCCTTCTGCTTATCTGTGCTGTTTACACCTTCGCTGTTTGGTTTGGCGTGAAGGGTATCTCCAGGCTTGCTACCTTCTGTTCTTATTTGTTCTTTGCCCTGCTGTTCTATTTCCTGTTCTTGGGAGGCGAAACTCGTTTCATCCTTGAAACTGGATTCCAGTCCATTGGAAACCTTGTGCAGAACTTCGTAGGTCTATCCACTTATATGGACCCGCTTCGCGAGACCAGCTTTGCCCAGAACTGGACTATCTACTATTGGGCATATTGGATTGTATGGTGCTGTGCCACTCCGTTCTTCATCGCTCTTATCAGTAAGGGCCGTACCATCAAGAATATGGTACTTGGTACATACGGTTGGGGCCTTGCCGGTACTTTTATGTCTTTCATCATTATTGGCAACTATGGGCTTGCTCAGGAACTTAAGCATGGAGTAAATATCTCTGGCTTTATTGCTGATGGAGGTAGCATGTATGATGCTATCTTGAAAGTTTTTGATACACTCCCGCTTCCTATGTTGGCTCTGATTATGTTGGTCATCACCATGATTGCATTCTACAGCACAACGCTGGATGGTATTACTTATGTCGCTTCTTCTTATTCCTATAAGCATCTTTCTGCTGATAAGGAACCTAACCGTAAAGTGAGAACTTTCTGGAGCATCCTGCTGATTCTCTTCCCGATCGCGCTATTGTTTGCAGAGAATTCGCTGTACAGCATTCAGTCTGTAACGATAATTGCAGCATTCCCAGTAGTGATATTGTCGATACTTTGTACGGTATCGTTCTTCAAGGATGCAAGAAATTATATGAAAGAGAATAAAGATAGTAACAATGAAAGAGTTGCAGATTAAGGAAATCAAAGATATTCAGAACGATATTCTAAAGGTATTCGCTTCCTTTTGCGAAGCAAATGGGATATCGTATTATCTGGCATACGGGACGCTTATTGGAGCGATTCGTCATCAGGGCTATATTCCGTGGGATGATGACATCGATGTCATCATGTCAAGACCAGACTATGACCGATTTATTGGTTCTTTTAAGGATGAACGATATAAGGTTTTTTGTCCCGAACACGATAGGACGTGTCCTTTTACTTATGGTAAGTTATATGATTCTCTAACGTCTATAAAGGAGAGTACATCTCGCAAATACGAGATAGGGCTTAATATCGATATTTTTATCCTTGATGGCCTTCCTTCAGATGAATGTAAATCTGCAAAACATGTTAAGAAGAGTTCTTTCTGGATTAACATTTTGGAGATTAAAAAAATTGCATTTAATCCACAGCGTAAGTTTATTAAAAATGTAGAGTTGTTTCTTCTCAAAGCTGGAACAGCAGTATTCCCCTATACATGGGTGCGCAATAAGATCATTGCGATAAACAAGGAATACTCTTATTATGAGTCAAACTATTGTGCCGACTTGTGTTACTCGGGAGCATTACGTTTGAATAAGAGCGTTTTTGGTTCTGGCGCTTCTGGAACATTCGAGGGTAGGGAGTATGCAATTCCTTGCGGATGTGATACTTGGCTTCGTGAGTATTACGGAGACTACATGCAATTACCACCCGAGGAGAAGCGAATAACGCATCATAGTTATAAAGCATATTTACAATAATTATTTAGGAACATGGGAATAATAAATCATTATTTTGAGGCGATTCGAAGCCGGATAATGTCTCCAGAAAGTTATGCTCGTCATATTGGTGTGACGATAGGAAAGAATTGCTTAATCCATACTCGGAATTGGCCAACTGAACCTTACCTGATAACGATAGGCGACAATGTACAGGTAACTCATTGTGTATCAATACACACACATGGTGGGGGACATGTTTTAAGAAGACAATATCCTGATTTCGATGTATTTGGGAAGGTAGTCATCGAGGATTGGACCTACATAGGGGCCTATTCTCAAATCATGCCAGGTGTAACCATTGGGGAAGGTGCACTCGTCGCTGCTGGTAGCGTGGTCACAAAGTCAGTGGATCCTTATACAGTAGTTGGTGGAAACCCAGCAAAATTTATATGTACTACAAAAGAATACTATGAGCGTAATAAACATTTTAATATAGGAACTGCAACTCTTGATAGTCAAGAAAAGAGAAACTATCTTTTGTCTTTGCCATGCGACAAATTCATTAAAAAGTAGATTTTTCTCGTGATTGCCAAGTTTATGCGATTAATTCTAAAGTAATAATATCAATTAAATTTTGGCAATCATGGTAAGAATTGTTAAGCAAATAGTGGAAAAGATTCGCAGAACACTTGAAACACCAGAGGTCTATGCAAGAAGAATAAGGTTGTGCCATAGATACAAATAATTGAACCACTGAACATTACCTAATAATGATAGGCGATTATGTCCGGGTAGCAAAAGGTACTTCCTTTTATACTTATGGCGGATTTGTGAGTTTTGCGATAGTATTACAAAGATGATGATATTGATCAGTTTGGTAAGATTTCGATAGGGGACTATTCTTATGTGGGTGAGAATTGCATGATTTTGCAAGGTGTGAAGATTGGAAAGAATTGCCTAGTAGGAGGTGGTAGCGTTGTGACCAAGTCAATCCCAGATGGTTGTATGGTCGCCGGAAATCCAGTCAAGTTCATTGGTCACACAGATGCGTTCTACAGGAGAGTGAAAGAAACAAACAACGTACACTGTTTCAAGGTGTCTTTGTCAGAAAAGGAAAATATCTTTTGTCTCTTCCAGATGAATGTTTTCCACGGAAACCCAATATTAAATTACCTGAATAATGAACAAGCGACTCATCATTATCGTGAATTTGTTTTTGGCATTGGCTATAGTACCGTTGTCAGCCAAAACTATACGCATTCGGGAGAATCAGCCACTCCAACAACAGTTTCAGTATGATGATGTTGTTTATAAAATCACTAAAGAGACCTAGGAGGTAAAATACTGGTAATTCCGAAAGGCTCTACGCTTAAATTCGGTAAAAAAGGGTCTTTATATAATGGGATTTTATCAGGCACCTTCAAAGTAAAAGGAGTACGGCAAAATAGTTTCAGAGTAAGATTGAAGAAAGGGAGCGTCATCCTCTCCCCAGTGCCGTCGTTCAGATACTCTGGTAAAAGGAAAGAATATTCAGATTTACATAGGAATAGCAGGGAAAAGATTTATATCTCTGATATGACGATGGATAATATGGTAGTCGATATCCCGGATGATGACATGAACGATTCTCATGAGGTGATATTTGCAAAGAATATTCTTTTTGAGAATCTTTCATATAAGTCAAAAGCTATAAAATCTAACTTCTACCTCAGACAAACAGAAAGTGTCAGATGGGCCACTTCTGATCAGAGAAAACAATAATAAGAAATCCTTTCATTCAATAATAATACATGGCAGGCTCTTCTTCTAATACAAAACGAATAGTAAAAAACACAGTCGTACTTTATGTCCGTATGATTGTGGTGATGTTAATCACATTATATACTTCGCGCATTCTTCTGAAGGCTCTCGGAGTTGACGACTTTGGCCTTTTCAATGTCGTGGGTGGCGTCGTGGGGTTACTTACGTTCTTTACCAGGACAATGGAAAAATCCACACAACGGTTCCTCAATGTTTCTATGGTTGATGGAAGCGAATCGTTGAGTGGTATTTTTGCGTCGAGTATTACGATACATATTCTGTTTGCGTTGCTATTCCTACTAGTGGGAGAGACTCTTGGCTTGTGGTTTCTTAATGCAAAGGTATCTATTCCAGAAGGTCGTGAGTTCGCAGCCAACGTTGTTTATCAGGCTTCACTACTCTCAGTTTGTGCATCGTTTATATCCATTCCGTATAGTGCTGCTGTTATTGCATACGAGAGAATGTCTTTCTTGGCGATAGTCAGTATTATCGACGCTGTGCTAAAGCTGTGTATCGCCTTGTTCCTATTGTCTAACGACGGTGACCGTTTAATATACTATGGCATCTTATTATTTGGAATACAGGTAATAAATTTCCTAATGTATTTTATTTATTGTAGACATCGCAATAAGTTGCTTAAATTCAGGATTTCCTTTGATAAAGAAAACTTTAAGAAAATATTTAGTTATGCAAGTTGGACTCTTGTCGGGCAGGCTGCCGTCATGGGTTGTAATCATGGAAATGTGGTGCTGGTCAATATGTTTCATTCTCTTGTGGCAAATGCTGCTATGTCGGTTGGCACTCAAGTAAATGCTGCGGTTACCAATTTGACTACAAATTTCCAGACGGCCTTCAATCCTCAGATAACTAAATCTTACGCAGAAAAGAACTATGGTTACATGACGAGGCTGGTAAGTTCTACGACAAAGATATCCTTTAGTATAATGATAGCAGTTGCGTTGCCTATAGCATTTAATATTGACTGGGTGTTGAAACTATGGCTTGACGAGGTGCCACAGTACTCAAATGCCTTTACCATCCTTTTTATGGTTAACGGGATTATTAATGCGATAAGCATGCCTTATAATTTTGTGGTACTCTCATCTGGCAGTATTAGAAACTTTCAGATTGCGACAGCCGTAGTTTTCCTTGCAGATTTACCCATCACTTATTTCCTTTTCAAGTTAGGTATGCCACCTGTCACTGTGCTATGGGTGAAAATCTCTGTGATTACTGTAATGCTTTTTGTCCGTATTATCTTTGCTTCGAAAATTGTCCCTGATATAAGTTTATGGAGTGTTTGCAAATCTGTATTGCTTCCAATGGTTGTAACCGCGGCAATCCCCATTCTCTTGGCATTTTTCCTAAACGATTATGCAACGACTACCTGGCAACGCATTGTTTTCACAATACCGATAGAGATTATTACCCTTGTTTTGCTATGGTTTGTATGCTTCGTAAAGGATGAACGTCAGACAGTGATAAGCATAGTTAAGAAAATTAGAAATAAAAACGAACAATAATATGTTACAAAAAAGTAAAGAATTATTTGAGGCGTGGAATTGTAGCTCATTGATTTACAGTCACTGGAAGGGCAATGACCATTTAATGGAAGGTCTTGATGGTGAAACGGATTTGGATGTATTGATTTCCCCTTCCGATCATGATAAAGGCTATTCTCTTTTACAAGAGATAGGATTTAAACATTTTCAGTCGCAGTACGGATCTCGTTATCCCAACGTAGAGGACTGGCTGGGGTTCGATTCAGAAACAGGCAAAATGTTACATCTCCATCTTCATTATGCCTTGATGACAGGTCACACGGGATTGAAGGAATACGAATTACCTTGGGGCAGAGAAGCTCTTGAAACACGTATTCAAGATGAGGAGTCAGGTGTTTACATTATGAATCCTAATCTAGAACTTGTGTCTCTTTATACGCGACTGATTTTAAAGTCAAAGTGGAAATGGGTGCGTGCCGCCCGGAAGGGCTCATATCAGTTGGAAAAGCATTTTGAAAAAGAGATTACTTATATTAAACAACGAGTCGATTGGGATGTTGTCTCAGAAATAGCAATCCGCTATTATGGTAACAGTGGCTTAGAGTTTAGCGAAATAGTATCCAGTCCTGTCCTCACGTCTGAGAAATACCTTCGTCTTTATTCCATTGTGTTGAAATCGATGAACAAGTACTGTCGTTTCCACGGCGTGTCACATATAGTCCGACGGGCTTTTATGGGAGTCATCGTACCATTGCGCTCTATCGTTCGGAAAAAGTATAACTGGCAACTTATAACTCATAAGGTTGCAAATCCGTCACATGGGCTGATGATAGCTTTTATTGGACAGGATGGAAGCGGCAAAAGCACGGTTACAGCAGATATTAAAAAATGGTTGACCTGGAAGATTGAGGCTCAACGGTTTTATCTTGGAAGTGGGGAACATTTCAATCCCATCGAAAAAAGAGTGGGCAATAAATTGGCAAAAAAGGAAGGGAGAATTTGGCGTCCCATCAGGAATGTATTATCGTTCCGTCTTATAAAGAAGATTGCAGATAATGCATATTCGAATATCAGAAGAGCTTCTAAATATGTACATAAAGGAGGTGTGGCTTTGTTTGATAGATTCCCTCAGACAGAGTTTGCGAATATCAATGACGGCCCTAAAATCCGCTCCTCCGTTATGCCAAAAGTCAGTAGCAAGATAGGTAAGTGGTTAGTAGGCATTTACGCCAGCAAAGAAGAGGCAAAATTAAAGAAGGCCGTGGCCTATCAACCAGACATCGTGTTTAAGCTTACTTTATCTCCAGAAGAGTCCATACGACGAAAACCTCAAGAGAACTATGAATCTGTTAAAAGGAAACACGAGATAATCAAGCAACTTGCTTTTCCTGGTTCTTCAGTATATAATGTTGATGCCACGATGGAGTATGAACAAGAACTGAGAATAATTAAGCGAATAATATGGAAACACATACAAGAGTTGTAGAGTTTTTTGGATTGCCGGGATGTGGCAAAACTACACTTACGGATTATCTTATAGACAATCCCAATAGTGCTGGAACGCCAATATTCGGTCGTATTAACCAGCTTTCTGAGAAGTATCGACGTTTGTCCTTTATAAACAAGATAGGCGTAATCCCATTTAAAGCTTGGTTCTATTCGTCTCTTTTTATCCTTTCTGTACCAAAGATTCCTGTAAAGGAGTGGAAGTTATATCGTTCTTTCTTTTACATTACTATGATGTATAAAGTGAGTGAGAAAACATCGATCCCTTCGTTCATTTTAGTTGATCATGGTTTGTTTCAGGCCGCCCAATCCGTCATCTATAGTCATTCGGAAAGTCTTTCAAATAGGAGTTGGAGATTACTGATGAAAATAGCTTCTTCTATTAATATTGATTATGCAGTTTATTGCGTTGTATCAAAAGAAGAAAGCCTTCAGCGTATAAGAATACGGAATCGTAAAGGAAATGGGCGTCTGGATATGATTGAGGATGATGCTTTACTGTTATCACATTTGGAACAGCAAACGCATTTATTCGACAAAGTTCACAACTTGATGAAGGGATTATCTAATTCAGTGATTTTAACACTTGATATGAAGGAACAAGTTTCAGAAATTGCTGATGATTTGAAAACTAGATTGAAATAATGCGGATTCAATATAATTTTTCAAAAATACAAGTTGCTGCGGCATTGATGATAGCTGTGGCATTTGTATTCGTGTATTATGCGTTGACAGTCGGGCCGTTTAGCAACTTATTATTTGATATAAGTTCGGTTTTTGTCGTAGTTCTGGTTTTTCTTTTTTTTAATCAGTCGCAGAAAGGAGAAATGAAGGGCTTTTGGATTAAACCGTCTTATTTCTTTATTCTGGGCTTTTGGGCTGTCAACCTTCAGTTCCTGACAGACGTGCGACTTGGGCTGAAGGGGGTTGATTCAGAACGTATAATTTATCCAACGATTTTGAACCATTGTCTTGCTTTAGCAGTCGTTGGATTAGCTGCATTTGTTGCAGGTTACATATCTGTTAAAGGTATTATACACAAAAGGGAAGACTCTCTTCATAGCAAAATGCCAGGAAAGTCAAAGCTCCTTTCAGTAATTCAACTGATAGTTTTTGCGTTGTTTGTATACAATATTGATCTGGTTTCTTTCCTGAGCGGCGCAGATTATGGAATCGCAGAACATAATTTGGCAAATTATTTTGAAAGTCTCTTATACGTATGTAATGCAGTAATTGTGGTTTATGCTATAAAGAATAATAATATCAGCAATCTCCGCAGTTATTTCAAAGCAATTCCGGCTCTTTCTTTAATGGTCATTATCCTGTATATCTTAATGCGTATGATGTCTGGAGACCGCGGCCCATTTATTTATACAACGTTGTTGCTTATATTTGGCTACCTATATGCCGTAAAAAGGAAAGTAAAACTTGTATATATATTTTCGTTCGCTTTAGCAGCCATGTTGTTCGTCTCGGTTATTGGTATCGCGCGATCTCTAGATAGATCAGATACATTCCTCTCGCGAATGATATATGGGTATGATACCTATCGAACAGAGGGGCGTTTTGGCTCTGATAGTCGCACGGTATTCGGGCTAACCGAAGAACTGGGCTTTTCTTTTGTGGTAAATCAAGTTGACGTAAATGCAGTGGTCTGTGAAGATGCAAAATACCACTATGGAACATATCAATTGATTACGATAGCGAACAGTATTCCTTTTATGCCGGGATTCATCGCTAATGTCCTTCATGTAAAGCCTGAAGATAGAGGGTCTTCTGGATTTGCTAATTATCATTTTTTTCATGGATATGATCGAACCTGGGGCATTGGAACCACTTGCTTAGGCGATTTTTATCTGGATTTAGGCGTTCTGGGAGTATTATTAGGGTTCTTGCTTGCCGGTATTTTATTCAAGTGCCTTGACTTATCGATAATAACCAGCGATAGTAAAAAGATGAGTATCTATGAAGTATTGTTTATTCTGTTATTCTCAGCTAAGTCAATCTACATACCGCGTTCGGTCCTATTAATTGACCTTCAGGGATTTGTGTTAGGATTTCTTCTGCTGTTGTTTAACAATATGATGATGAAAGGAGCAAAGAATTGATGAAGAAAATTACTTTTTTTATATGTACGCTCTCTAGTGGTGGGGCAGAACACCAGATGTCTATTCTCGCGAATTTTCTTTCAGATAAAGGATACCGAATTGAGATAGTAACTTTTGGTGACGAGGATGATCACTATCAGCTGAGACCTAAGATTGTAAGAACCAGGCTTGCTGAAAAGAAGCCGAGTTGGAGGAAAGCCCTGGCAATATTCTTTTTCTTTTTGACCGTAAAGACAGATTGTATCATTAGTTTTTCGCAACGCGCCAATGCGCTGATGCTTCCTGCGATGTTTTTCCGACCTAAAGTAAAAGTTATTGCAGGAGAGCGTAATTACACGGTCGGCCCTTCTGATGGTATCGAAAGAGTCTTGTTCTACCTGTTATACAAGAGGGCGAATTGGATAGTACCAAATAGTTACTCTCAGGGTGATTATATAGTCCAAATACGTCCTAAACTCAAGAACCGCATTAAAGTAATTACAAATTATACCGATTTAGAGGAATACCAGTTCAAACCTTTAAAATCTTCAGGGAAGCCCAAAATCGGTGTATTCTGCAGATATGCTCCACAGAAAAACTATAGCCGTTTTTTGAGGGTGATATTGACACTGAAAACAGAGGGCTATCAGGATTATGAAGTACATTGGTATGGAAACACCCAGAAACTTGGTAATCAAAATCCAGATTTCGTTGCATTTAAAACTTTTGTTGAAGCTCACGAACTGGAATCGATTGTAATAACTCATAATAGTACCAAGGACGTCCCCAATGTTCTTCCATTATATGATGTACTTTGCCTGCCTTCTTTGTTCGAAGGGTTTTCTAATTCCCTCTCTGAATACATTTGTTGTGGTAGACCGGTATTGGCAAGTGATGTAAGTGATAATCATCTGATGGTTCATAATGGTGAAAATGGATTTTTGTTTAATCCGGAAGATGAAGAATCTATGGCAGATGCCATTAGGAAGATCCTGGCTCTCACAAACGAAGAACGAGAATTAATGGGGGCAACGAGCCGTCGTATTGCAGAGACCCTGTTTAATAAAGAGGCATTTATTGAGGCTTATACAAGATTGATAGAAGACTAATGAATATACTAATTAATTGTTCGAACCTTAAAGCTGGAGGTGGATTACAAGTCGCTGACTCTATTTGTCGAGAATTAAATAGGTTTAAACAGCATCACTTTGTTGTAATTCTTAGTAGCTTTTTTCGCGAAACGGCTTCTGCTATTGCAGAATATAATAATGTTGAGGTTAAACAATACAATGTAAAGAATAGTGTTCAGACTGTTGTATTTGGTAGGGATGCTTTCTTGGACAACGAAGTAAAGGTGCGCTCTATAGATGTCGTCCTCACGGTATTTGGCCCTTCACGGTGGGAACCGAGGTGTCCTCATTTATGTGGCTTTGCCAAAGCTTTCCACGTGATTCCGGAATCGCCTTATTATTCGCGAATGGGACGGTTTGAACTATTGAAAAATCGAATGAGTAATAAGATTTATGAAGTCTTTTTCCAGAGAAAGACTAAGAACTTCTTTACGGAGAATCCTTTCATAACTTCACGATTACAGCACCTGTTTAAGAACGCAAATGTCTATACTATTACGAATTATTACAATCAGGTCTTTGATTGCCCTGAGACATGGAAACGAATTGAATTACCACAATTTGATGGCGTGACATTGTTAACTATATCAAATTCGTATCCTCACAAGAACCTGGAAATTGCCGTAGATGTGGCCAGAATACTAAAATCCTGTCATTCTGATTTTAAGTTTCGTTTCGTGATGAGTATTACCCGAGAGCAGATGAAAACTGAAATCAATGATGTGGAAAGTAATTTCCTATTTCTCGGGACAGTGGATATTTCGGAGTGTCCATCGTTGTATTCACAGTGCGATATTGCATTTCAGCCCACCCTCATTGAGTGCTTTACTGCGATGTACCCTGAGGCTATGCGTATGAAGAAACCCATAGTCACAGTGGATTTAGAATTTGCCAAAGGGCTATGTGGGGAAGCGGCTTGTTATTATAGTGCGGTCGATCCTGCTTCTGCGGCTGAGGCGATATATAGGGTTGCTACGGATAAAGAATACTCAAAGTCGTTAGTTGAAAAGGGAGAAACACAGCTGGGGAAATACGATAATTATGGACAGAGAGCAGACAAGCTGTTAACACTTCTTGAATTAATCGCTGAAAAAAAATAAGTATAGCTCTTGACTTATGTATGGACATATACTTAGATTGCGACTACTTGTCATTACTATTGGGCTACTTTCACTGATTTCAGCGTGTAATAAATTTGATGATTCCGAACTGTGGGCAAAGATGGAAGATCTCGATAATAGGATTACTCAATTGGAATCTGCTGTCAGAGGTCTTAATACAAACCTGTCTACAATCTCTGAAATCGTTTCTGTTATGCAGGGACGTATTACCATCACAGAGATTCATTCCTTGTTTGAAGATGGAGGCGAAGTAGGGTATTCAATAACTTTTTCTAATGGTGAAATACTTTTATTCAATTTCCCGTACTCGCTTTCTCTATATGTATAGATATATATGGGCTTAATCTATATACAGGTTCTTGTACATTGGAAGATGTGGCAGATATATGCAGGAAGGATGGAAGTTTTGAAAGAGCTGCTTTTTATTCTTATGAGAACATGCAGTGGCAACCAACAAGCAGTCGATGAAGCTCTGCCTAAAAAACAGTCGAGTGGGTTCTTATGTCTTGGGCTGCCTTCTTTTAGAGCAGATTTGCGGGAAAAGATACGATTTGTCGATTATGAATGTACTCTATATTCCGATATTAATGGATGTTCAAAACAACGCGGGAGCTTTCCCAGACAACAATTTTACGCAAATTACCACTTAGCAGGCGCATATCGCCAAATATGCTGCAATGTCTATTGTACAGAATCCTTGGAATATCAATTATGAGTTGGGAGTATTGTTTCCTGCTGAATAGCTTTTCAGAATAATATACTGTTAATTCGCTATAAAGATGAGAATACTTGTTGTTTGTCAATATTTCTACCCGGAGGAATTTAAGGTGAATGAACTAGTGGAGGGTTTAGTTCAACGTGGGAACGATGTGACTGTTTTGACAGGAAAGCCAACGTACCCTCGTGGCCCGTATCCCAACGGATACAAGTTTTGGGGAGTCCAGAAAGAAGAATACAAGGGCGCACATATTATTCGTGTGCCTGAGTTGGCTCGTGGTGATGGTGGGAGCCTTGGCATCGTGAAGAGTATGCTATCGTTCCTATTCTTTGGGCGGTGGTATGCTCGCCGGCACAAGATGAAGGCTGATGCCATTCTATGTTTCCAGCTTTCACCAGTAACTATGGCTTTACCTGCACTGGTATATAAGAAAAAACTTGGAGTAAAGTACGTTCACTGGGTGCAAGATTTATGGCCGGAGAGCGTAACGGCCACGACAAGCATCAAAGGAGGGCCGGTAGTGAACTGGCTGAACAAACTTGTAACAAATATATACCGAAAAAGCGATGTCATATTGGTGCAATCGAAGGCCTTCGAGAAATCAATTTGCGAGAAGGGTGACTTTAGAGATAAACTTGTGTTTGCACCTAACTGGGCGGAGGATAGCATTGCATACGGAGAGAAACAGCCTGCTGATATTCAACTGCCAGAAGGTTTCAAGGTAATGTTTGCTGGTAATATCGGGGTTGCACAGGACTTTCCTAATATCATCAAGGCAGCTGAGTTGCTGAAAAACATAAAGGATATTAAATGGGTTATAGTTGGTGACGGTCGTGCTCGTGAGGATGCAGAGAAAGAGGTTGCCCGTCTTGGGCTGCAAGATGCCTTTGTGTTTGTAGGTCGTCATCCGGTAAATACGATGTCTTGGTTCTTCAGCCAGGCTGATGCTATGCTCGTTTCTCTGAAAGATGAGTTTATCTTCTCCCTGACCATTCCCTCTAAAGTACAGGCTTATATGGCAGTAGGAAAACCCATTGTGACAATGCTCAATGGTGAGGGTAGCCGTGTGGTTGAAGAGGCAGGATGCGGACTTACGGCAAAGTCAGAAGACTACGTGGCTCTTGCTGATAATGTACGTAAAATGTATGAAATTGAAGAAGAAAAACGCGCAAAAATGGGGAATGTTGGGCGTGAGTATTATGAACGGTTCTTCGCCAAAAACATCGTAATTGATAAAGTGAACGATCTTTTACATAACAAGGCTACAGATGGTACTCAACAATAGTCAGAAAGCTTTCTTTGCATTGCTTCAGGCTGGATTGTGGGAAGATGACTCTGTTTCAGATTTCAAGACCCAGGTTTCAAGTGGCGTGGACTGGAGCGAGGTGCAGAGACTGACCGAGGAACAGTCGGTTGTTGGTCTCGTCGCTTCAGGAATTGATGTTTATAAAGCAAATGTTCCTGACTTAAAGATTGCTAAGGCTGATGCATTGCAGTTTATAGGGCAAACCATTCAGCTGGAGCAGCGGAATCAGGCGATGAACTACTTCATCGGGGTGCTGACCGACAAGATTAAGGAGGCGGACATCGGTGCAGTGCTGATGAAAGGGCATGGCGTGGCGCAATGCTACGAGCGGCCTTTGTGGCGGGTGGCGGGCGTGTGGGGATGTGGATCTGCTGACGGATGCGGCGAACTACGAAAAAGCAAAGGCTTTCTTAACCCCTTTGGCTGTCTCGGTGGACGAGGAAGAGCCCCACAATAAACATTTAAGCATGACCATCGATCCGTGGGTGGTGGAATTGCATGGGACACTGCGAAGTCTTCTTTGGAAGAATGTCGAGCGGACAGTGGATGACGTGCAGTGTGCATTATTTGCTGGAGGGAAGGTGCGGACTTGGCAGAATGGTGAAACATCGGTCTTGCTTCCTGGTGTGGATGAGGATGCTTTCTACATCTTCATACACTTCGTGGCCCATTTCTTCAAGGGTGGGATAGGGCTTCGACAGATTTGTGACCGGTGTCGGTTGCTGAGGACCTATCGCATGGATATTGATGCGACTTTGCTGGAAAACAGACTGAAAAGCGCAGGACTAATGACCGAGTGGAACGCTTTCGCTGCCCTGGCAGTGGAGTATCTGGGAATGCCTGTGGATACAATGCCACTCTATTCCCCAGATGCCCGATGGCGGAATAAGGCGTCAAGCATCATGGCTATTATTCTGGAGACCGGCAACTTCGGACACAACCGGGACGCGAGCTACTACTACGAACGAGGCTTCTTGGTTCGCAAGGCCATTTCCTTCTGGCGCTACACTTGCGATTCCGTGAAGCACTTCCTTATATTTCCTAAGGATGCCACAAAGGTTTGGTTGTACAGATTTATTCAGAGCATTTCGGTGGCAGCGAAAGGGCTGTAAATGACAGATAAAACTAAGAAATAGACAATATATTATGAATATTTGGATTACATATTTGATTGTTGCAGCCATCGTGTTGGCGGCGGAGTTGGCCTATTTCAAGATAGCAGACAGGTTCAATATCATCGACAAACCGAACGAGCGTTCATCGCACTCGACGATCGTGCTGCGGGGAGGCGGAATTGTATTTGCCATTTCGATGATTGTGTGGGCGGTCTTGATGGTGGTGCAGGGGAGTAGCATCTCGGCATACCTGCCCTTCCTTTGCGGGCTGATGCTGATTTGCGGCATCAGCTTCTGGGACGATGTACACTCGCTTCCGGATAGCGTGCGGCTGGTGGTGCAGTTTGTGGCTACGGCGCTGATGTTCTGGAGTATCGCGCTGGGGTCGGACTCGGTTGCGGGATTGCCGTGGTACTGGGTGGCGGTGATTGGCATCGTGGCGCTGGTGGTGTTCGTGGGTGCGACGGACGTGATTAACTTCATGGATGGTATCAACGGGATTACGGCGGGGTATGCGCTGGCGGTGCTGGTGCCGCTGGTGTTGGTTAATGGTTTAGGCGTCATGGTTAATGGTGAGATTGCGGGTCAAGCCCGCAATGAGGCGGTGGAGTTCATTGATCCGTCGTACCTGATTGTGGCCATTCTGGGCGTGCTGGTGTTCTCGTTCTTCAACTTCCGTCCGAAGGGCAAGGCGAAGTGCTTTGCCGGGGATGTGGGCAGCATCGGCATTGCGTTCATTATGTTGTTTGCCATCGGTTCGCTGATCGCCAAGACGGGCGACGTGACGTGGCTGGTGTTCTTGCTGGTGTATGGTGTGGATGGATGTTGCACGATTATTCACCGTATTATGCTGCATGAGCATCTTGGTGAGGCGCATCGGAAGCACGCCTATCAGTTGATGGCGAACGAACTGAAGATGAGCCATGTGGTGGTGTCGCTCATTTATATGGGGCTGCAGTTGGTGATTTCGCTGGGGATGGTGTACCTAATTCCGAATACCGTGCTGGAGCACTGGATTTACTTGGTGGTTGTTGGAGTTGTGCTGGTGATCGCCTATGTCCTTCTTATGAAGAAATACTATCGTCTTCACGAGGAGTATCTAGCCACACTTAAGAAATAAGACTCCATGCCCGACCTAAATAGCAATCTAAACATAGAGCACAATGAAAATAACTCAAACCATTTTGGATAAACTCACCGAGCAGGCCAAGGCGTCGCCTCGGCTTCGGATGAACCTGGATCTTCGGAATAGTCCCGAAGACAACTCCCAGCGCATGCTCAACGCCATTGAGCCGGGTACGGTGATGCCCATCCATCGTCACCGCACCTCCTCCGAGACCGTTGTTTGCTTGCGTGGTCACTTCGAGGAGTACTTCTACGATGACTCCGGCGTCCTCACCGCCACCATCGACATGCTCCCCGGCGGCCCCGTCGCCGTCCTCAACGTCCCCGCCGGAGTCTGGCACAGCCTCCGATCCATGGAATCCGGCACCGTCCTCCTCGAATGCAAAGACGGCAAGTACGAGCCGCTGGGGGAGGAGGATATCTTGAGATAACATTGTGACATCTTAGGGTGATTGATATGAAGGTATTTCGGATTAAGCAGTATCTTGAACCGGTCGGGTTGGTTTTGCTCTTGTTTGCATTCGGTTGGCAGTGTTGGGAGGAGCGGGCGAATCAGCTGAAGTATGGAGGCTATATGGGAAGGGGTTTATGATGAGGCGCTTCATAGTGACCGGTATCACGGTGAGGCGCTTGTGTCGGTGAATTATGATTCATTGAACAAGAAGGTTCATGATTGGGGACAGATCGAGAAGGATTTCACGATGCTCAATAGACAGACCTCCCATTTCTTTTGGGCTCGTGTCATGCTGTATCTCCTGGGCTCTGCACTCGTGTTTTTCGGGAAGTGGCCTAATAAACACAAATGATTATGTTGAAGCGTGTTAAACTGAATCTTAGGACTGTCATTAAAAAAGCTTGTGCTTGGACAGTGTCTGTTTATGCATTGCTGGGATTCTTAGCAGCGTTTGTGTCTTTGGAACAGTTGCTCGATTCTTGGTGCATAACTGAGCTGTGGTGTAAGCTGCTTGTGAGCGCGCTTATTCTTCTGGGCGTGTTCTTGGTTTGCTTCGTCATAGCCGAGTTCGTGGTTCTCTGTAAACGTGAAGTAACGGTATTGGAGACGCCAAATAGTCATTCCGTGTTTGTTGTGTATGGCGATTTGTTCAGTGAGAAGATTGTTCCGTCCGGTACAGGGCGCAGGAATATCTGTTTTGCCGTGAATCGTTGTTTCGATACGCTCGTAGATGATAAGTTGATTTCTTCCAAGACGATCCACGGAACAGCATTTCGGGGGTTGTATGAAAGGGGAACGTATAATCCAGTTTCCCTCGATGCTGCCATACAGTCTTCAATTGTCCATGAGGCTAAGTTCGATATGCTCACTGCGACTGAAAAGCCTGTGGGGAACCTGAGGCGATATGAAGTGGGTACTGGTGCCGATCTGGCTGTTTCGGATTCTCTGCACTATTTCCTCATCGGCATAGGCAAGATGGATTCGAACCTTAAGAATAGCGCAGAGAACGGCGATTATTGTTTGGCTATTCAAAAGATGATAGAATTCTTCGATACCTACTCTCAAGGTTATCCCGTCCTGCTCCCCATCATAGGCGCCGGGCTTACTCGCCTCGGTCAGAACCCGAAAGAACTACTCAACTATCTCATCTACTCCCTGTACATCAATAAATCTCAAATCAACTCCGACATCTACATCGTTCTTCGTGACCAAGACAGAGAAAGTATCGCGATTGCGGATTTGAAGTCCTAAGAATCTTATACTATTATGCTGGACAACAATAAAATAGAAGAAATTTGGGGTAAGGCAACAGAAGTCCCTGGATATGATTCCTCACGTTGGCGTAAGGATTTTGCGGGTGCGTGGATGCAGCGGGAGCAGTATGGCTTGCCAACGGAGTTTGGTTGGGAGATCTTCCATCTGATTCCGGCCAGCAAGGGGGGGACGAATGACGTTGATAATTTACTCCCAATCCACAGGCAGAACAATCTCCGCCGTGCTAACGATTATCCAATGTTCCATACGGCCATTACAGCCATTGGTAATAAGAATGTTAACGAAGACCAGATATGGCGAATCGAGCAATAAAGATACCTCAGATACAGCAGGTCTCTGAGGCGGTTCACGCGGCACAGACGGAGAAGAAAAAGTCGTGGAGCGGATTTCGGCTTGTCGCCATCCTGTCGGGCATAGCCATTGTCGCCTGTTTTGTCCTTTTTCTGTGGAAACAGGTAGTGATGTTCGATTGGTGCGCATCCGTCAATAATGAGTTACTGGGGACGCTTGGAGACTTTGTGGGTGGTATCCTTGGGACGCTGATCGCCATTTATTCCATAGCCATGCTGGTGAAAACGCTCAATGCGCAGATTGACTCCAACGCCAACATGAAGGATACCAACGACAATGTCATCAAAACCAACAATGCGCAGATAAAACTGACTGTTCAACAACTGTTTGATAACAAGTTTCAGGTATTCTTTTCTCAGTACAAGGACACTATTGCAGCTTACATAGATAGAGACTTGGCAGGAAGACGGGCGCTGGAATCCATCGTCGCCTCTTTTATTGCTACGCCTTTCGGTAGTAAATTGGTCTATAAGAAGCGCGTTACAGCATCGGTCAGAGAGTTCGAGGCCTTCTATGCCGGCAATAGAGAACAACTGGCAGTCCATTTTCGCGAACTCTACCAATTGGCTCGTTTGGTGGCGGAGAGCGACATTGACGAAGAAGACCGTGTCTTATATGCAAAGTGCCTCCGTGGTCAGTTAAGCGATGGAGAGTTGGTAATCCTTCGGTATAATTGCCTCACGGACAACGGCCTTGCAATGAGACGGTTCGCTAATCACTTTAACCTCCTCAAACACTTGCCGCTGATGAGTCTGTTTGAATTCCGGACATGGGCGGACATGCTTCCGGACAAGCACATGCGTTCAGCTTTGGATTCGACATTCATTACACTACGAAAGATGATGAAGGAGGGTAACTATTCTGATGAAGCGGCCACCCTTCCAGACCTCGAACTCTCAAGCCGTTATGTGATAAAACTGAGCTATGATGAAGGCCATACTTGCTTGATATTTCGGTTCGAAGAAGATAAACAGCATAAAGGTGCCGCCGGAGTCAAACGGCCTTATGTGGAAAAGGCTCTTGATACAATCGGCACGAATGAGATTCCGGAATTGTTCTACTCCTTCCTACACGAAAGCTTCATTACCGGCAACTTCGGCCTCTACGGCAACCCTTCCAACTGCGTCCACAACCCTATTGTCGTTATAAACGAACACAACACCTTCATCTTCGAAATCGAAGTCAAAGGCCCCCGCAAACTCGTCCTCTCCGAAAACCAGATGTACCCGGCTTAAGAGAAGTGTTTTTATTATGTTGTCACCGGAATCAGAAAATGCAGTGAAATCGGTAACAGGAGTACAGTAAAATCGAAAACAAGAATACAGTAGTATCGGAATCAAGAATGCAGTAAAAATGGAATCAAGAGTGCAGTGACTTTTGGTTATTAATCCGACCTTTACGCCATAATGAAAAAGCAAAGGCATTATGACAGAGAGAAGGACTATAAAACTGCATGTCGAATGATTACGTACGACAGAATTCAGATGCTCCGCAAAGTGATGCACAAGTTAATCCAATGGATTGCCGACCATATAGGTTTGAACTACCGGACAGTGAAGAAATACCTTGAGATGGACCACGCCGAGTTCGAGAAGTTCTCGGAAAACATTACAAGCAAACCCTGTATCCTTGAGCCGTACAAGGACTTTATAGGAAAGCGTCCGGCCCAGTACGTATAGCATAGTGTGAATCTCTTCCGTACTTTTGCGCCAAATCGAAAATAAACATCAGGATGACAGGCGTATTGAAAGTATCGAAAGAGCAGGTAATCGAGATAGAGCGTTACTGTGACGAGCACAGGATTACCAGGAAACAAAGAATCGACGAATTGGGTTTGAGCCGTACGGCATATTACTACACGCGAGGTCTGTTGTCTGAAGAGGAGCTTCACGGTGGTCAGTTCATTCCGTTAATGTCCGACTCAGGTCTGATGCAGACAGCCTCAATGCAGGTTGGGAGGTCAAGGCGTAAGCAAGCATCCGTGCGGACTGAATTGATGACGATTGAGGTCAGGACAATGTCCGGAGCGGAGATGCGCCTGACTGGGAATTTCAGTGCGGAGATGCTTCGCACCATCTTGGGCAATGTTTAGCCTGAACGACAGTCTCCGATATTGGCTCTGGTCGTCGCCGACCGATATGCGTAAGAGCTTTTACACCCTCAGCGGACTTGTCCGTACTAAGATGGGGAAAGATCCTCTTGACGGCAGTGTCTATGTGTTCATCAATGCGAGGCGCGACCGGATCAAACTCCTGCATATGGAGCCCGGTGGTCCGGTGCTGTACACGAAGGTTCTTGAACGCGGTGAACTGCACGTTCCCCAGAGACTTTCCGGTCCGGGGACAAAGTCCATCGAATGGCGCGAACTGGTGGTGATGATAGAAGGAATGATAGTCGATGAACGTCATCATTACCGGCGCGTCCGAAGGGTTCAGTCGCTTCAAAAATAATTGCAGAAATTCCGCCCGGAGGATAAGGAGTTGGATGAAGATTTGAACGCTTCGTCGGACTTCCTTGGAATACACCGAAAGTTCGAGGCCACATTCCCGAACATCGAGATGAACACGGTTCCTCATCTGAAACTTGTGCAGTTCATCGAAAGCGCTATACGTGAGAGCGAGCCGGACATCATCATCACCCATCATCCGGCGGACACGAACAATGACCATCTTCAGACCTCAATGGCGTGCCAGGAGGCGGTGCGTCTGTTCCAGCGCCGTCCGGAGGTGAAGCGCGTACGGGAACTCTGGTACATGGAGGTGCCGTCATGTACGGAGTGGAAGATCAACAGTGCGATGGTGACATTCAACCCTAATTGTTACGTTGAGGTCGGCAAGGAGGGTGTGGATGCGAAGGTGAAGGCGCTTTCGATGTACAGGGGCGTGATGAGGCCTTATCCGCATCCGAGGTCGGCGGAGTTTATCGAGGGGTTGGCGGCGTATCGTGGCGGACAGTGGGGTCTGATGTATGCGGAGGCTTTTGAGGTGGTGGTGAGAGCGTATTAGTGGAGGGGAGGCGAACGCATTGACATTGACTTCTGTATGGCCTTGGGTTGATTTGTTGTGACAGGGATTTGGGACAAAATCGAGACACGTGCTTTATCAGAGGCTTACTGTTTTGTGAACAATCAGATATTATTTCAATACGAGAAGTATTGTTAGTAATGCTATACAGACTTGTATCAAGTTTGTACCAAGTCGATAGCTTGGCAGCACATTCTGATAATCAACATGTTACAGAAACGCTCAACACATTTAAATCCAATTTTGATGTCGTTTGTACCAAGTCTTTAGATGCATGGCGCGACATTCAGACGCTTGATGTTGTTGCGAAAGCAATATGAGTTATGAATAATGAGACCTCATTGAAGTCTCTAATGGACTTAGGGGATTATGATGAAAATTGACAATAAGTTCATCTCGAAGTTGCTGTCCGAGGCTGCGGAAAATCCACGGCTTCGTCAGAACTATGACCTGCGCACGTCATACGACGACAACAGCCAGCGTATGCTCAATGCTCTTCTTCCTGGCACTGTGGTTCCTATCCATCGGCACCCGAACAGCACCGAGAATGTATTTCTGCTTCATGGAAAATTGGTCGAGGTCCTTTACGAGGAAACGAGACCTGGAGATGGCATTGAACAGAAGCAGGATATGGCAATTGGGCGTCGTCTCCATGAAACGGCACGCATTGTCCTGGACCAGTCCTCCGGCAATTACGGCTGCGTCGTCCCCGCCGGCGTCTGGCACACGGTCGAAGTCCTGGAGCCGTCCGTAATCTATGAAGCCAAGGACGGAAAGTACGGCGAAGACGGGAGCGAGGCGGTGTGAGTTTTGGGGTGGACGAGGAGATTGTTCCGGCCTATACTTATACTGCGTCGGCATCTGTCGTCGCTCATGTCGGTGCTACCATTGTCCTGGTGGATTCTCAGAAGGACAATGTCGAGATGGATTACGATAAACTGGCTGATGCTATCACGGAACGCACCAAAGTTATTGTCCCTGTGGATATTGCTGGTATCTGCGCTGATGTGGATAGGGTTCGTGAGATAGTGAACCGTCCTGAAATTCTGGCAAAATTCCATCCTGCAAATGATATTCAGAAGCTTCTGGGCCGTATCGCCATTTCCAATGACTGCGCTCATTCATTCGGAGCTTCGCGTCATGGCAAGATGGCTGGCGAGATTGCTGATTTTTCTTCGTTCTCTTTCCATGCTGTGAAGAATTTCACTACTGCCGAAGGCGGCGCATTGACATGGAATCTGCCGTTCGGAAACGAGAAGGTGGAGCGTCAGCAGGTGTATTGCGGAAGTCCTGTGCCTTTCATTGAGGATGAGACCTGGAACGAGTTTATCTACCGTCTCTCCCAGCTGTTCTCGCTTCATGGCCAGAACAAGGATGCGCTCGCGAAAACGAAGCTAGGCGCATGGGAGTACGATATCATTGGCCCATGGTACAAATGCAACATGACCGACATCATGGCGGCTCTTGGTCTAGTCCAGTTCGAGCGTTATCCGTCAATGCTGGAGAAGCGTCACGAGATGGTTTCATTGTACAATGCCGGCATCGATTCCCTGAACGCTGGCCTTGATGCAGCCCATCAGGTCAAGTATCTGAATCACAGGGCTCCAGATCATTGTTCTTCGCACCATCTTTACCTGGTCCGTCTTCAGGGCCGCACCCGCGAAGAGGCCAACAAAGTTATCGAGCAGATGGCCGAGCGCGGCATCGCAACCAATGTCCACTACAAACCTCTCCCGATGATGACCGCCTACAAGGCTCACGGCTTCGACATCGCTGATTTTCCGAACGCCTATCACCTGTTCGAAAATGAAATCACGCTTCCTCTGAACACCAAAATGTCAATGGAGGACGCCGAGTACGTGATAGAGAATTTCGTGGAGATTGTGAAGGGACTGTAGGGGAGAGAGATGAATTAGTCGCTCGAATTTTGGTGTAATCTGTGGGATTATACAGGATTCGGGCGACTTTTGGTATTTGGGGACTGTCGTGAAATGTCCAAAAGTTTTTGGTTTTTCTAACGAATTGATTGATAAAGCGATAGAAATTTCGTAACTTTGAAAAAAGGAAAAGAATTCCCCCAACCACCGACTAAAGTGAAAAATTGGGGAAATCGCAAAATTAATCTGCATGTCAAAGTACGAAATTTTTCTGAAATAGCGCCAAACATTGCGTTTCGTGAGTTTAACATTAAATTGTATAATTAATCCATAGTTCTTATTGTAATAAG